>OJQY01000105.1_pt1 | contig 69204 bp, 69 predicted proteins | sample 1599091 | NCBI WGS metagenome assembly OJQY01 (sample SAMN03922524, study PRJEB24848) | human gut metagenome | isolation source: stool sample | host: Homo sapiens | place: Germany | collected 2010-02 | reverse complement strand
AAAGCAACGGGCGTTTCAAAAAAGGAAGGGGGCACCAATGGTTCCCCCTTTTTATATCAATAAAGAAAATTAGATATTTAGAAAATCAAAAAGCTGAAAGCTCCAAAAAATATCAATCGAATAAGTGATTAAAAAAATCGCCGATGATGTCAAGCGCACTTGTCGGCAAAACCTCCATACTCTGTTCGCCGAGCGTAAACTCCTCGATTTCAAGCGTGATCTCCTGTGACATCACCTCCACCGAGACCTCAGACGGAAAGCTTACCGTGTTTCCTTCAAACGTAAGCTTATCGGAAAGGTTATTCACCGAGTCGTTTTGGAACAAAAACGATATAATCCAATCAGCGGGTACAGGCAGCTTGCCGAGCTTCGTATTGGAAAGCGTAACGGTAAACTTCTTGCCTTCGCTGTCGAGCGATACCTGCGCGTCTCCAGACAGCACGAGCATCTGACCCATACCGTTTAGCCTTGCGTAAACCCTGTTTGGCTGGTCCTTATGTAAGTTGATAACGAGCGCGTCCAGCTGAAGAGGAGGGGACGCCTGCTCCTGATTTTCAATCGCGCTTTGCTGGAACAGGTAGGCTAGCATGGAATTGAGCTCGTCCTCGCTGATTTCCTGCTTTGCGCCGAACATGACCGATTGCGCGAGCGTATAGGCAAGCTTGTTGGAAGCCTCAACTTCAAATTTTGAAAGGTCGTCGGTTGAGAGCGCCAGGTTGATGGCGGCTACGGCGGCAAGCGCCAGCAGTACAATCAAAACACCGATGGTAATAAAAATATTCCGTACGGCGTGCCCGCGTTTTTCAGGCTCCAGCTCAGACTGCCCAAAATGGTCGCCATAATCGGCGGGCGGCACAAAATTTTGTATTTCCTTTTTCATATAAATCCTCCGTTTCGGGATTAAATCACAGCATAGCGGAAAATTTTCGCTTTCCCAGAGTATTATGCAGCTTATTTACCGGTACAGACAATTTCTCTGTCGTTTCAGTCCGATGGTTAAATCCCGTTAAAATCAGCGCGCCATTTGTCCACCCGGCAAAATCGATATTATCATAAATGTCGTAATCTGAATCAAACAGCAAATGGATATCCAACCACACTTCACTGGCCTTTAAAGGCTGTGAAAAATCGAGCACAATCACCGAATAGGGCCGCGCCCAAAAACAACCTTGTATGGCAAGAAGGTTGCTTTGTGGTTCGTAAAATGCGTCTGTCCAGATAAAGGTTTCCTCAAACGCCTTCTTTTCAAAGAGAAAAGACTGAGCCGGAAGATAGTGGAAATCCTGCATAGTTTGCAGGTTAAGAGCGCTGTAACCATAAAGGTCCTGACGGAAAATAAGGTAATCGTTCCCGTCGCTATGCTGAATAAGCCGGAAGAACTCCGCCTCGTTGTTGATATTATACCAGCGATAGAAAACTTTGCCCATTTGATTTTGCAATTCGCATTCGCTGCCATGATGGGTGCCGTATTGATTTATATTTTTATAGTGACGGACTTTGAGTATAAAGCCACCGGCTTCGGTATTCAGCTTTATTTCTTCTGTATGTGGGCAAAGGCATTCAGGACAAAACATGGCCATACGCTGTTTCCGGTGATTCTGATAGTTTTTTGTGTATGCCGCATTCATGCTCGGTTCCACCTCTCCCGAAAAAAGATATATAATATAGGTGGTTAATACGTTTTTTATTTCAGCTCTACAATGGTCACTCCGTTTTCTCCCTCGCCGTATACGCCCAGGCGGAAGCTCTTGACCGCTTTGTTTCCCTTTAAATGCGCGTGTACCTCGCGGCGCAGTACGCCGGTACCCTTGCCGTGGATGACCGTAATCTGTCCGATGCCGGACAGGATTGCGGAATCGATGGCGTTTTCAAGCTCCATAATTGCTTCGATTGCCGTCATACCGCGCAAGTCCACGTCCGTCACAGGCCGCGCGGTCGCGGCGCTTTTTATATTACGCGTTGTCGAGCGGATTATTTCCTTCTGTGGTTTTTCGTTTAACAGCCGCAGGTTATCGAGCGGCACACGCGTTTTAATGATGCCCGCCTGCACGAGCACCTTGCCGGAGGTGTCCGCCTCCTCAAGCACCGTGCCCTTTTTATCGATGTCGAAAATCAGCACGCTGTCGCCCTTTTTGAGCGCGCGCGGCAGGGTATAGCCGCTGTTGCTCTTTTCCTTGACCGGGTCGGCGCTGTCGTCCATTTTACGGATACCGGCGCGAAGCTCCGCTTTTTCCTGCGCGGTCAGGCCCTTTTTCTTTTCGGCCTGCTCGAGCCTGTCGAGAATGGCGTATGCCTGTGCGCGCGTTTTCGCGCTTATCTGCTGCGCCTCTTCTTTGGCCTTTTTTATCTCCTCGTCCGCAAGCTGCTTGACGCGTGCAAGCTCCCGCTGCGCCTGCTCGCGGTCGCGTTTAGCCTTCTGGGTGATTTCTTCCGTTTCCTTTAAACGTTCCTCAAGGTTCTGCCGGCGCTTTTCAAGTGTTTGCACAACGTCCTCAAATTGCCTGTTTTCCGCGGAGACCAGCTCCCGCGCGCGGGATACGACCTCTTTTGAAAGCCCCAGCCTTTCTGAAATGGCAAACGCGTTCGACCGCCCGGGTACGCCGATTAACAGCTTATAGGTTGGGCGCAGTGTCGCGACGTCGAACTCGCAGCAGCCGTTTTCCACGCCGTCGTTCTGCAGGGCGAAGGCCTTGAGCTCCGCGTAATGTGTTGTGGAGGCTGTTTTTGCGCCGAGGACGCGCAGCCGTTCCAGAATTGCAATCGCAAGCGCCGCGCCCTCTACCGGGTCGGTGCCCGCGCCGAGCTCGTCGATGAGCACCAGGCTGTCCGTTCCGGCCTGCTTTAAAATACCGGTAATGTTCGTCATATGCGCCGAAAAAGTAGAAAGGGACTGCTCGATGCTCTGCTCGTCCCCGATGTCCGCAAGCACTGTGCCGAACACGGAAAGCTCGCTGTTGTCCCTTGCGGGTATCATCAGGCCGCACATCGCCATCAGGGTAAGAAGCCCCAGCGTTTTTAAAGATACGGTCTTGCCGCCCGTATTCGGGCCGGTTATCACGAGTGTATCGAACGAAATCCCCAGCTCAATATCAGTGGGGACAACCTTTTGCGGGTCAATCAGCGGATGGCGCGCCTCCCTAAGCCTGATTCTGCCTTTATCGTTTAAAACCGGCGTGCTCGCTTTCATTTTATAGCCGAGCTCCGCCTTCGCGAAAATTACGTTGAGCTCGATGAGCATATGATAGCTTTCGATTACCTGGTCGGCAAACGAACCGGCCTCCAAGGACAGCTCCGCCAGAATGCGCTCAATTTCCGCCTTTTCCTTGCTGCGCAGGACGCGGATTTCGTTGTTCGCCTCGACCACGCCCATCGGCTCGATAAAAAGCGTCGCGCCGGAGGAGGAGGTGTCGTGCACCAGACCCTTGATGTTCGCGCGGCATTCCGCCTTAACGGGTACGACATAGCGGCCGTCGCGGATGGTCACGATGGCGTCTTGTAAATATTTTTGATAGGCCGCGCTGTGTATCATTTTATCGAGCACGTCGCGCGCTTTCCCGGACGCGCTTTGTATCTTCCTGCGAATTGAGGCAAGCTCGTTCGACGCGTGGTCGGACATTTCTTCTTCCGACAATATCGCGTCCGTAATCTTTTCTTCTAAATATTTGTTGGGTACGAGCGTTTCAAAATGTGGGTCGAGCGATGTTTCCACAGAAGCGGATTTCTGCCGCCACTGCTTTAACGAACGGATAACGCGCAGAACCTCTGCAACGCGCAGCAGCTCAAGCATCGTAAGTACGCCGCCCGCCTGAGCGCGGCGAAGAGGGTTCGATACGTCCTTCACGCCGCCGAACGACGGCGCGCCGAACCGCCCGCTGAGCATATGCGCGTCGCTTGTTTCTTTTTGTAAAAGAGTAACCTCATACAGCCCGTGCGCGGGCGTAAGCCGAAGCGCCAAGTCGTGCGCGTCCGCGCAGGTCGTCTCCTGCGCGAGCATATGTAATATTTTATCAAGCTCCAAGGCTTTTTCATGTCTGTTCATTTTTCTTCTCCGGTGTGTATTTATGTTAGTCCCGTATGGTTTTATAAAAATCGAGCGTTTGAAAGTTTTTTTCGCTGATATGCAGCAGGTATTCCTCGCTTGCTCGTTCCAGCAGAGTGACGGAATCCGGCGGCAGGGTAAACTGGAACAGCTTACCGAACTCCGCGTAAACGCAGTGGCGCATCGCCGTCGTCACGCCCATACCGAGCAGGATAGAATATTCCCCGTTTTCTTTGAGGCAGTCCCCGCACAGTAAAACGCCGCGTTTCGGCAAAAAATACATTTTTTCGTGCTCGTAGCATTTGCAGCTTTCGCAGCAGATTAAGTCGGGCATATAGCCGCCGAGCGTAAGCATGCGCAGCTCAACCGCCGCCTTAACCAGCCCAGCGGGGCGCTTGCCGCGTGAAAGCAGGTACAAGGCGTTTAAAAGCAGGCGCAGATAGTCGCCGGCGGGCAGGTTTTCCGGTACAAAATGGAGCGCCAGCTCGCAGAAGTACTGCGCAAGCGACATTTTCACCACATCGTTTCTCAGCGGAATGAACATCTCCTCTGACTGTGCCTCGTCTATGGTATAGGTATCCCGCCCGGCAAAAATCACCAGGCGGGAATAGCACAGCAGCCGCGTGGCGGCTCCCTTGGGGCTTTTGAGGCTCCGGCAGTTACGCACAAAAGCGCGCACGACGCCGTGGCTTCTCGTCAAAACCGTGACCAGCCTATTCTGCTCCCCGATATTCTGTTCCCTGAGTATCAGACCATCCGTCGAAATTCTCATGCGCGGCCTCCTGCGCGATGCCGGCGCCGGGCTGTTCTCCTTCGTTTTTAATCGTTGTATACGTTAAATAGTCGAGAACGCTCCCGGTTTGTAAAAAAGCCGTCCAGGCATCCGTTTCGTCCATATCTTACACACCCTTAACCGTTAATAAAGCGGACGTTTTTTCGTCCCTATTAACAGTATACTCACGCACAATGGTGATATAGCGTGTAAATTGTAGAACAAAATTAAGTTAATTTTTTCCTTTTTTGTTTGGCGCGTTTAGTCAAAATTCGAGCCGTCGTAACCAAGTGAGCGCAGGAGGCCCTGCCGGTTGCGCCAGTCCTCCTTGACCTTGACCCAAAGGGTCAGGTTGATTTTACAATCAAAAAACCGTTCCATGTCCTGTCTTGCAAAGGAGCCGACCTTTTTGAGCATGGCGCCGCCCTTGCCGATTATGATTCCCTTATGGCTGTCGCGCTCGCAGTAAATGGTTGCGTCCAGGTCTACGATTCCGGAACCGTCCGGGCGCGTTTTCATTTTTTCCACGACCACCGCCGTGCCGTGCGGGATTTCCTTGTCGAGCAGGCGCAGCAGCTTTTCGCGGATGATTTCGCCCGCAAGCACACGCTCCGGCTGGTCGGTCAGCGTGTCGTCGTCAAACATGTGGCCGCCGGGCTGCGAGAGCTTTTTCAACTCCGCCTTGAGCTCGTCCACGCCCCTGCCGTCCTGCGCGCAGACCGGGACGATTGCTTCAAAATCGAATTCCTTGCTGTAATGGAGAATACGCTCCATCATTTCTTCCTTGTTTTTCAGCAAGTCAATTTTATTGAGCGCCAGCACTGCGGGAAGGCCGAGCTTTTTAAATTTTTCGATAAGCATAAGCTCCGTCTGCGACGGGTCGTACCCCGCCTCCGCCACGAGCAGGCACGCGTCCACGCCGGATACCGATTCGTTGACGGAACGCACCATATAGCTGCCGAGCTCCGTACGCGGCTTGTGCATGCCGGGCGTGTCGATAAAGACAAGCTGTGTTTCCTCTTCTGTCAGCACGCCCATAATGCGCGTGCGCGTCGTCTGCGGCTTGCTCGACACAATGGCTATTTTCTGCCCGAGCAGCTGGTTTAAAAGCGAAGATTTGCCGACGTTCGGCCTGCCGACTATCGCGACAAACGCCGTTTTATCAGTTGTATTTTGCTGTTTTATCAGTTGGTTCAAAAAGGTACCTCCATGGCGCTGCGGCCTAAAATTTGAAAAAGGCGGAGAGCCGATCCCTCCGCCTGTCCGTATCGTTTCCAATGGTAGCTGATTTATCGATTCCCGCCGTCATCATTGTCATCCTCCCTGTGGAACAGGGATTTCGCGTTTTCCGCCATAGCGGAGGGGCCGATGACAATAAATAATATCGCAACAAGCACCGTCAGAATAAACAGCGTAAAGATTGCCGGGTCACCGCAAAGGAAATTGACAAGCGCCCACAGCTTGTCCGGCTGCCAGAATATCAGCGCGCCGATGACAGCCGCGATGATAGCGGTCACGAGAACTGCGCCCGCGGCCACGTCCTTTGCAAGCTTAATCAGCGGATGGTATTCCTTTGTTACGGCGTCGCTGATTTTTTCCACTGCCGTATTGACGAGCTCCGCCGACATCACGCTGCCGATGGTAAGCAGCAGCAGCGCCCAGCGCTCCGCGGGCAGCCCGAAAAAGGCTCCGAGCGCCAGCATATATAGCGTCACGACGATATGGATGCGCATATTGCGCTCCGATTTGATTCCTGCCGCAATGCCGCGGATTGCGTAACGGAAGGAGCGAAAAAAGTCCATTACTCGTTGATGATATAGCTCGAGGAAGCGGGCAGCCCGAGCTGGTCCATGATATACTCTTCCTTTTCCCTCATATGTACCCGTTCCAGGTTATCCTCATGGTCATAGCCGAGCAGGTGCAGTACGCTGTGCGCGGTCAGATAGCCGACCTCCCGCTGGAGGCTGTGGTCGAACCGCAGCGCCTGCTCCTGCGCCTTTTCCATGGAAATGACGACGTCGCCCAGAATCTGCGCGCCAGTATCGGGGTCGATGTCATAAACTCCGTTTTCGCCCATGCCGAACGAAAGCACGTCCGTTACCATATCCTTGTCGCGGTACTGCTTGTTATAATCCTTGATTTGCGCGTTGTTTACAAAGGTCACGCTGATTTCTGCGGAGCCCTTGAAATCCTCCATGCGCAGCACGGCGTTACAGCAGCGGCGCACAAGCATGCGCAGCCCCGTGGGAATTTTAATTTCTTTTTGTTTGTTTGTTATAATGACTCTTATCTTATCCATTTCTGTTTCGCTTGACCTCCTCGTTTTTCTCATAAGCCTTGATGATTTCCTGCACCAGCTTATGGCGGACCACGTCCTTCTCACTGAAGGCGACGTGGGCAATATCTTTTACATTTTTTAATATCCTGACGCATTCCTTCAGGCCTGAACGGCATCCGGACGGCAGGTCAATCTGGGTAATATCGCCGGTAATGACCATTTTGGAGTTAAAACCGAGCCTCGTCAAAAACATCTTCATCTGCTCCCCGGTGGTGTTCTGCGCCTCGTCGAGGATGATAAAGCTGTCGTCGAGCGTGCGTCCACGCATATACGCAAGTGGCGCCACCTCAATATTGCCGCGCTCCACGTATTTCTGGTACGTTTCAGCGCCGAGCATATCGAACAGCGCGTCGTACAGGGGGCGCAGGTACGGGTCGACCTTGCTCTGCAAATCGCCGGGAAGGAAGCCGAGCTTCTCTCCGGCCTCTACAGCCGGCCTCGTCAGTATGATGCGGTTGACCTGCCTGGAACGGAACGCGGTAACGGCCATGGCGACCGCCAGATACGTCTTGCCTGTTCCGGCAGGGCCTACGCCGATGGTAATCGTATTGTCCCGTATAGCGTTGCAGTACTGCTTCTGCCCGAGCGTTTTAGGCTTTACCGGCTTGCCCTTGGAGGTAATACAGATGCAATCCCCCGCGAGCTGCTCAATTTTTTCCTCGGTGCCGTCGTTTACAAGCGACATGCAGTAACGGACGTTCTGCTCGCTCAGGCTTTCTCCGCGGTTTACAAGCTTTAGCAGGCTGTCTATTACCTTCGCGGCCTTTGTAACCGCCTCCGGCTCGCCCGTAATTTTCAGGTCGGAGCCCCTGCCTATCACGCCGACGGCATATTCATTTTCAATCAGCTTGATATTCTCGTCAAAGCTGCCGAACAGCGCCATGGCGTGTTCCATACGGTCTATATTTACAATTTGTTCCAGCGCTAATTCACCTTCCTGAAAGTTAAAAAATTAACAAATAGTAAAAACTATTGGAAATATACAATATAACCTTGTGATGCCCAAATTATCTGTAATTATAACACAGAAAAATCTTGAAGTCATTAAAAAAGTGTAAAAATATTTTAATACGTAAACTTTTGTAGATTTTTCCTAATAATAAAAGAAGCGGTTTTCCTGAATCTAGGCGGTTTTACACATTTTTGTACATGTATTCCATTTGCTTTTTTTCTTGAAAAATGGTAATATGATTTTAATTATAGCGGAAAGGGGGCTTCATGATGGCGCAGGTATGCTTGCCCGAGGGCTTTTCCCTGCCCGAGGAGCTCCTTACCATCCTTCAAAACGAACGCCTCCCACACGCGGTCGTACTGCAAAGCGCTGGCCGTGAAAAGCGGGAGGCCTGCGCACAATTCCTGACCCGTTTCGCTGTCTGCGGCACAGCGGGCGACAGGCCGTGCGCAAGCTGTCCGGGCTGTGTAAAGGTTCAGGCCGGAACACACCCGGACGTTTACACCGCGCAGGGCGCGGGTAAGACGCAGGCAATTCCGGTCGATGAAATCCGCAAAATCTGTGCGGACGCGTATATCATCCCGAACGAAGCGCGCACGAAGGTTTATGTACTGCCGGACGCGGATAAAATGCTTGCCCCCGCGCAGAACGCTTTTTTAAAGGTGCTCGAGGAGCCGCCTCAGAATATCCTGTTCCTTCTCACCTGCGAAAACGCACAGAACCTTTTACAAACCATACGGTCGCGCGTGACGGTGTTTATCCTGGACAAAGAAGAGGATAAGCCGTCCGCGGCGGAAGGTAAGGCAGGAGAGCAGGCCGTGCAGCTTGCCAGCGCTTTATGCGCAAAAAAGGAAACAGAGCTTCTTAGGGCTGCCGCCGCGCTTACGGACAAGCAGCTTGCAAAGGAAACGCTGGCCCGTTTTTCCGGTATAGCGAGGGAAGCGCTCGCATTTCGCTACCGGCAAAACGAAGAGGCGTCCGATTTGGCGCGAGAGCTGTCACGCTCGTTAAGGCCGCAGGGATTGCTCGGCACCCTTGAGCTTTTGGGGCAGGCGCGTATTAGGCTTGAGCGCAACGTGAATATGACGCTTTTTACCGCATGGCTGTCAAGCGCCCTGCGTGAGCAAAAATATAAATAAAGCTTTTATATAGAAAGAAGCGGTAATACCGCATACAGGAGGTTTTTATGGCAGAGGTTATCGGCGTACGTTTTAAAGAGGTCGGGAAGGTTTATTTCTTCGACCCTGACCATACGGAATTAAAGGAAGGCGAGCCGGTTATCGTGGAAACGGCGCGCGGTGTGGAATGCGGTTTTGTCGCGACGGAAAACCGCGAAATCCCTGACGAGGAAATCGTCCATCCGCTGAAAAAGCTCATCCGCAAGGCGACAAGCGAGGATTTGAAGCGCGTAGAAGAAAACAGGCGCAGGGAGAAGGAAGCCTTTTCCATCTGTGAAAAGAAAATTGCCTCCCATAAGCTTGAGATGAAGCTCGTCGACGTGGAGTATACGTTTGACAACAGCAAAATCCTGTTCTATTTTACGGCTGACGGCAGGGTCGATTTCCGCGCACTCGTAAAGGATTTGGCAAGCGTGTTCCGTACAAGGATTGAGCTGCGCCAAATCGGCGTGCGCGACGAGGCAAAAATGCTCGGCGGATTAGGAATCTGCGGCAAGCCGTTTTGCTGCTCCACCTTCCTGGGGGAATTCCAGCCTGTTTCCATTAAAATGGCAAAGGAGCAGGGCCTTTCCTTAAGCCCAGTGAAAATATCAGGTACGTGCGGCAGGCTGATGTGCTGCTTAAAGTATGAGCAGGAGGCCTACGCCGATTTGCTGCGCACCACGCCGAAGCTCGGCGCAATCGTCAATACGCCGGAAGGCAAGGGCGTCGTCGTAGACCAGAACCTTCTTACCGGCGTTTTAAAGGTCCGCATGGACCGCGCGCCCGAGGCCGCGCCGCAGACCTTTAAGGTCAAGGAAGTCAAGGTATTAAAGGACGCGCAGATTCGGCTCGATAAAAAAGAAATAGAAGAGCTTAAAGGTCTTGAATAAATTTTATGCAGGACATGTAAATATTACTTTTTTCAGCAAAACCGTTGCTTTTTTTAAAATCAATGCTACAATAGACATGTAATTTTAAAGGAGGTGTTCCCCCATGGCATATACAATTAACGATGACTGCATTTCCTGCGGTGCTTGCGAGGCAGAGTGTCCTGTAGGCGCAATTACGGAGGGAGACGGCAAATACGTAATCGACCCTGACACTTGCACAGAGTGCGGTGCTTGCGCAGATACTTGCCCCGTCGGCGCTCCGAACCAGGAGTAATTTCATCACAACAGAAAAAATAAACGGCAGGGGAATTTCTCTGTCGTTGTTTTTTTGCCAAAGTTTCGGTGTTTACATGAGGGGAGGCGCTCTTTTATGCTTAAGGATGGGGAACGGCTCGAGCCGCTCGGCGGCGGTGTGCGCGTGATTGTTTCACAACAGCACCGCTTTACGACCGACACGGTTTTGCTCGCCCATTTCGCCGCGCCAAAAAAGAATGAAACGGCCATAGAGCTTGGCTCAGGCTGCGGGGCTATCCCGCTCATCTGGAGCAAATCGGGCATGCCAAAGCATATTGACGCAGTGGAGCTGCAAAGCGACGCGGCGGACATGCTTATCCGTTCGGCTGCGCTCAACGGTTTTGAAAAAACCATTACGGTACATCAATTGGACCTGCGCTGCCTAAAAGGAAAGCTGCCCTTTGGCGCTTACGATTTAGCCGCCTGCAACCCACCCTATAAAATGCTGGGAAGCGGCCTGCAAAACCCGCGGGAGGCGCAAAGGCTTGCGCGCCATGAATGCATGTGCACCCTGGAGGACATTTCGAAAGCAGCTTCAGGCCTGCTGCGCTTCGGCGGCCGGTTTTGTATGTGCCAGCGCCCGGAACGCCTTTGCGATATTATGAATACGCTGCGCAAATCGGGCCTGGAGCCGAAGCGCCTGCGCATGGTGCAGCAGCGCCCTGAAAAGGCGCCGAAGCTCGTGCTGATTGAGGCAAAGCGCGGCGCGCGCCCCGGCGGGCTTGTGGTTGAGCCGGCGCTCATGATTGAGGATGAAACGGGCGGCTTTTCGCGGGAAATGCTCCGTATTTATGGAGATTATAAATGTGGGCATTTATAATCTCCGCGCCTAAATTTAAAACGTACCATTTGATATTTTTAAATTCAGCATTCTGCTACTTGTTTTTCTCGATAAAACTTTCTATGTTCCATCAAAAGGGAAAAACAATTCGCTGTTTTTCCCTTTTGTAAACCCTTTTCGTCGACAGGGAAAACCTCGTCGCAGGTTTTCCCTTGACCCTTTCCAGCCGAGCAAGGGGCTGCGCCCCTTACAATCCCCGTTTTGCAGAAAACGTGAACATTCCTCGTTCTATGTATGGGATATATGCTGGATACTACGGGACGTGTCATCTCCGCGCCTTCGCGCGGAGTACTACCTATGTTCGGTACTTTATACTGGATTTTAACTCCTGCGTCATATTATAAGTTTTCAAGAAGCTTCTCTTTCAGCAGATTTGTTTTAATATTAAGCCTTGGGGCAAAAACATTACAAAGTACAGCGCTCACGAAGTACTCCGCGCGAAGGCGCGGCGCACAGCGGTCCCGTACTATCGTTTCTACACCCCGCACATAAAACGAGGAGCGGCCACAAAGCCTACAGCACCACCGAAGGATTCTTAAGGGAACTCTTCAGGTTCCCTTAAGTCGCCGGAAAGAAGATTCCAAAAGGAGGAAACCGGCGAAAACGGTTTCTTCCTTTTGGAAAGATAGCATAGAAAGTTTTAGCAAGAAAAACAAGTAAATTTTGCTTACAAAATTTAAAGGAGAAGGAGGCGGAAGAATGGCAGGAACCTTATATGTGGTCGGTACGCCGATTGGAAACCTCGGGGATTTGTCGCCGCGCGCCGTGCAGACGCTCCGGGAAGTGGACTTTATCGCGGCGGAGGACACGCGCGTAACGCTCAAGCTTTTGAACCGCTTTGATATTAAAAAACCGATGGTCAGCTATTTTGAACATAATAAGCGCGAGCGCGGTGAAATCATCTGCGCCCGTCTGGAGGAAGGCGAAAGCTGTGCGCTCGTTACCGACGCGGGGATGCCCGCCATTTCCGACCCTGGGGAGGAGCTCGTGCGCCAGTGCGCCCAGCGCGGAATACCGGCGGTCGCCGTACCTGGGCCGAGCGCCGTCATTACAGCGCTCGCGCTTTCCGGCCTTCCGACGGGACGGTTTACGTTCGAGGGCTTTTTGAGCATGAATAAAAAAAGCCGGCGCGCGCACCTGCTGGAAATCAAAGATGAAAAACGCACCATGGTATTTTACGAGGCGCCGCACAAGCTTGCGAACACGCTGCGCGATTTATACGAAGCGCTGGGCGACAGAAACCTGTCAATCGTGCGCGAGCTGACAAAGGTGCATGAAGAGGTAATCCGCACCACGCTTTCCGAAGCGTCGCGGCGCTATGCGGAAAACACCCTCAAGGGCGAGCTGGTGCTCGTGGTCGAAGGCGCCGCGCAGGAGCGTGAAAAGGCCTTCACCTTGGAGGAAGCCTGTGAGCTTGCGCTTTCCTATACGGGCGAAGGCCTGTCTATGTCGGATGCGTCAAAACGCGCGGCAAAGGAAACGGGGCTTAAAAAGGGCGATATTTACAAACGGCTTTCTGATGACAAGCTGTGAAAGGAAGTTTTATTCGATGACATACAGCCAAGCGGTTGACAAAATCAATTCACTTTTAAAATTCGGCTCCCGTCCGGGGCTTGACCGCATTGAAACGCTGCTCGATAAAATGGGCAGGCCGCAGGATAAAACGAAATTTATCCATGTCGCGGGTACAAACGGCAAAGGCTCCGTCTGTACCATCCTGTCAGGTGTACTGCGCGCGGCCGGGTATAAAACGGGATTGTTTTTATCCCCGTTTATCGTTGATTTCCGCGAGCGCATCCAGATTGACGGGGAGATGATTCCCGAGCAGGCGCTCTGCGAAATTACGGAGGACATTATGCCGCTCGTGGAGGAAATGGCCGCACGAGATGAAATTATTACAGAATTTGAGCTGGTAACGGCAATCGCGTTTGAATGGTACGCCCGCAGCCGCTGCGATGTGGTCGTGCTCGAGACGGGCCTCGGCGGGCTTTTGGACTGCACCAACGTAATAGGCACGCCGCTTGCAAGCGTCATCACTTCCATCAGCCTCGACCATACGGCGGTACTGGGCGGCACGCTCGGGGAAATCGCTTTCCAAAAGGCGGGTATCATAAAGCACGGCGGCAAAACGGTGTTTCTTCCACAGCAGGAGGAGGTTAACCGGGTGATTATGGATACGGTAAAGGAACGGCGCAACGCGTTTTATAATGCTAGCGATTATATGCCGAAGCTTCTTTCATCCTCTGTCAAGGGTACAAAGATGCGTTTTAAGGGTCAGGAGCTGTCCCTGCCGCTCATCGGCGCGCACCAATTAAAAAACGCGGCGGCGGCGCTTGCGGCAATCGACGCGATGCGCGGCAGCCTTACCATTCCCGATAAAGCTGTGGAAAAGGGGTTTGCTAACGCGTTTATCCCCGCGCGGCTTGAGCTGATGAACGATAACCCGCTTGTCCTGCTCGACGGCGCGCACAACCCCGGCGGTATGAAAGCGCTTTCCGACGCGGTGAAAACCTATTGCAGGGGTAAAAACACGGTTTGTGTTATCGGTATGCTGCGTGACAAGGACAGCGTGACCTCCCTTTCCTATATAAAGGGGCTGTTTTCGTCCGTGATTGCGCTGTCGCCCGACAATCCGCGCGCTATGCCGGCGGAGGAGTTCGCGCAGGAGGCGCGCGCGTATTTCGACATGGTCATCCCCATGCACGACAAGGAACACGCGGTCAAACGCGCCTTTGAGCTTGCGGGCGAGGACGGCGCCGTCGTCGTGTGCGGCTCGCTTTATCTGGCGGCCGAGCTGCGCCCCATCCTGATACGGACAAGAAACGAACGATAATCTAAAAATATGACAACCGGTTTCGATAAAAATTTTTAATAACATCATCTATTATTACTGTTAGTAGATGATGTCCCCCCGCGCGGACGGAATGTTTAGGGACAAGCCCGGCAGCTCCCGCGTGGCAGCAATACAGGCATTAGGAATCATCTATCTCTTTGGGATAGGTGATTTTTATTTTTTTGTCGGAAAATGTATATTTCCGCGCTTGATTTCCAATACTATCCATAATACATACTTTTCATAGGAATCGGGGAATGTGAAATGAATGTTCAGCTTAGCTGCAGCAGCAAGGGCGAGCTGACCGCTCTTTTGAGCGGCGAAATCGACCATCACACGGCGCGGGGGATGCGCAAGGCAATCGACAGCGAATGCGAGCGCCTGCACCCTACCCTGCTCCGGCTGGACTTTTCCAGCGTACAATTTGCGGACAGCTCCGCCATTGGGTTAATCATGGGAAGGTACCGGCTGATGCAGCTGCTCGGTGGCTATGTCAAGGTGGTAGGCGTTCCCAAGCACCTCAAACGGCTGATTGAGCTGTCGGGCGTGGGCGCCCTGGGCGTTTTGGAGTTTAAAGGAAAGGAAGTGCAGAAATGAAGCCCGTAAACGAAATGAAGCTGAGCTTCTTGAGCCGCAGCGCAAATGAAAGCTTTGCAAGGGCGGCTGTCTCGTCCTTTGTTTTACAGCTCGACCCGACGGTCGGCGAGCTTGCGGATATAAAGACGGCCGTGTCTGAGGCCGTTACCAATTGCATCGTCCATGCCTACGCCGGAACGTCGGGCGTCATATACATAACGGCGCAGATTTTTGAAAAAGGGCGCTTCGTCATAAAAATACGCGACAAGGGCTGCGGCATCGAGGATGTGAAGCAGGCGATGGAGCCGCTCTATACCACGGGCGGCGAGGAACGCGCGGGGCTTGGCTTTGCCGTAATGATGAGCTTTATGGATAAAGTAAAGGTGTCCTCACGCCCTGAGAAGGGAACGGTCGTAACCATGACGAAAATGCTTTCGCAAAGCGGGGAACAAGATGGCTGACAGGGCCGCTTTCATCAATGAAAACCTGGGGCTTGTCCATGCGTGCGCAAAGCGCTTCAAGGGGCGCGGAATCGAATACGACGACCTGTACGGCGCCGGGTGCGTCGGGCTTGTCAAGGCGGCAGACAATTTCGATACGAGCCGCGGGCTGCGCTTTTCCACCTACGCGGTTCCCGTTATCCTGGGCGAGATGCGCAGGCTGTTCCGTGACGGCGGCGCGGTCAAGGTAAGCCGCAGCTTAAAGGAGCTGTCCCTGAAAGCGACGCGCACCTGCGAGGCGTTTGCCACAAAGCATGGGCGCGACCCGACAATCAGCGAGCTCGCGGAAAGCCTGCAGGTCGAGCCGGAGCTTGCTGCTGAGGCGTTAAACGCCGCGGCAAGGCCGGTTTCGCTTTCCGCCGGTGAAGAAAACGGGGGTGGGCAGCTCGACATTCCCATAGACGCGCCGGAGGAAAAGCTCACGGAGCTTTTGTCCTTACGGCAGGTAATTGGGGAACTTGACGAGCGCGACCGGGCGCTCATCGTCCTGCGCTTTTTTAAAAACCGGACGCAGACCCAGACGGCCCAAGAGCTTTCCATGTCTCAAGTCCAGGTGTCGCGCAGGGAAAAGAAAATATTGCTGCTGCTGCGGGAAAAGCTCGTGGTTTGAACTGAATTTCGCGCAGTTGTAAAAAAGCGTTTGGAAACGTCTTGCTTCCAAACGCTTTTTATTTTTCTTCATCTCTTGAAAGAATCTCCATCATCAGCCGCGCGCCGCATTTGAAGCCGTCGACATATCCTTGGGTTGTTTCCATGCACTGCATGTCTGTCTTTAGCAGCATCACGTTTTCATAGTCTTGCCTAAGCTGTGCGGAAAGCTTTTCATAAAAGGCCTTCTCCGCCTCTTTTTCCTTTTCGGCCGCCTCTTTGTATTGCGGTGTTTTTGGTATCGGATATTTTTCACTTTCCTGCGTACCATAGAAAAGCTGCATAATCGTATCCTGCATACAGATTTGTCTCCTTACAATTTAATATAGATAACGGGACCGGTTTACCCTAAAACAGGTTAGCCTTAGCGGCCATGCAGGATGCCGCACGCCCAGCGTCCGGTATATCGGTAAACCGCTTATGGTCCTGTAAAGAAAGATTTTCCTCCGATGACAAATTTATTTTAAGTTTAAACCAATTCGGGTTAAATGTCAATATACCAATACGGTTTACATATAATGTCAGCAGGAGGATGAATACTATGTATCAAAGATTAAAAGAGATGCGGGAGGATAAAGACCTTCCACAGAAGGAATTAGCAAAATATCTACATTGTACGCAGGTATGTTATTCCAGATATGAGCTGGGCAAGCGTGATATTCCGACCGATTCGCTGATAAAGCTGGCGGAATTTTATAATACCAGTATCGATTACTTGCTTGGGCTGACAAACGAGCCTAAACCGTACCCAAGGAAAAAGAAAACAGAGGAAAGGTAAATAGCCTTTCCTCAAACACCTTTTTATTTGATTGATTCTTAACAGGCTGCTGGGCTGCGCAGCGCGCGCTGAAAATGACCGGCTGTCTTGGTTTTTTACGCTGTTTTTTGCAAAAACGGCGCTTTTTTCATGGAATAAAGTATTCTGCTGCTTGTTCTTTATTTGAAACGTGTTCGTTTCTTTAAGGGAACCTTGGCTTCCCTTAAGAATCCTTCGGGGCTGCTGTAGACATTGTAGCCGCTCCACGTTTTATGTTCGAGGTGTAGAATGGATAGTACAGGACCGCCCAGCGCCGCCCCTTCGCGCGGAGTACCTCGTGGGTGCGGTACTTTATGACTCGGTTTCCTCAGCTGTTTTTTCTATTTCTTTTATTTTCTCTTTCAACAAACGAACAATCCACTGCGAAAGCTCACATTTTTCCATCAGCGCAATAAATTTTGCTTTCTGAAGCAGTTTACTGTTTATTTGAACATATATAATATTCCGTTTCATTTTTCCTTCTTCATTTGCGTGAGTGGCCAAATCTTCCAAGTAGCTTGATAAAGAATATTCCCCATATTTTTTAATGTTCATTTAATAGTCCCCCTTTGACTATTTCTAGAAGTTGCTTTGATTTATTCATTACATGAATATTATATTCAAACAAAATATATTTATAAAAGAAATTTATGTTAAGATTAATTTAAAAATTAATTGGGAGGAATGTTTATGGATGGCATGGTGGAAAAAAAGGTGCTTTCGGGGCTGTTGGAGGAAACGGAGCTTGATACGGGCGTGCTCGAAAAAATCGGGTTTGCAAGCAGGGCGTTTGATATTTTCCGTGTGTTTAACGTGGTGCTGTTTGGAAAGTCTGAGTATGAAGATTATTTTTGCCTTGCATGTTTGGCGGCAAGCCTCTGCGCCTGTGACAGGGAAACGGAAGCAGAAGACGCTTGTGAAACGATTGCTTTGTGCCTGAAATTAAGCTGCGGGAAACAGAATAAAAAGATAAGGGAGGAAAATTAAATGAATTTAGAATTGAAATTACCGCCGCCCTATGATGAAAGTAACTACCCGTTTTTGCTGGATAACAAGATTTTGGAGCAAATCGGCTTTGCGGTAGGATGCTTTGAAAACTACCTGCTGCTCGACGACGAACTGGATATGGACAGAAAGCAGCGTAACTTTCAAATAAATCGTTTTGTCCTGGCTTGCGTGCTTTGGTGCCAAAATAAAAACAGTGCGTACGATGACATAGGCAATGGATACGGCTTTGTTACAGATATGCTGAAATCCTGCTGCGGCAGGCAGAATGACATAAAGCTGCCGGAGGACATGTGAAAAAGAAGAGAAAGCAAGTACCGCACTCACGAGGTACTCCGCGCGCAGGCGCGGCGCTGGGCGGTCCCGTACTATCACTTCTACACACGGCACATAAAACGAGGAGCGACCACAATGTCTACAGCAGCCCCGAAGGATTCTTAAGGGAACTCTTCAGGTTCCCTTAAGTCGTCGGAAGGGGGATTGCAAAAGGGGGGAACCAACGAAAATGGTTCCCCTCTTTTGAAAAAGATAACATAGAAAGTTTTATCAGAAAGTTCAAGAAGCGGATTGCTTTCTTTAAAAAAGAGAAAAGGAGAGGGTTTCCTTCTAAAAGAAAAGCATAGGGAAGAGGGGAACCTGTGGTTCCCCTCTTTGCAAAAACGCCCCCGCTATGCTACAATAGGCAAAGCTTAAAATGAAACGGAGAGAGCGCTTATGCTCAAGCAATATCTTGAAATTGGAAAAATCGTGGGCACGCACGGAATCAAGGGGGAGCTGCGCGTCGAACCCTGGTGCGACACGCCGGAATTTTTTTGCCAGCTTACATCGCTCTACAAAAAGGAAGGGACGGACAAGCTTACCGTGAAGTCGCGCCCTCATAAGCATATCGCCATTATGAAAATCAAAGGCGTCGATACGGTCGAGCAGGCCGATTTGCTGCGCGGTACAATCCTTTATATGGACCGTAAGGACGCACCGCTCGGTGACGATGTGTACTTTATTCAGGATATCATAGGGCTTAAGGCGGTAGACGCAGATACGAAAGAGGAATACGGCGTCATTACTGATGTGTTCAAGACGGGGGCGAATGATGTGTACGAATTAACGGACAACGAAAAACACACGTTTTTAATCCCGGTTATACCGCAGGTCATCATTAAAACTGACCCGAAAAACGGGTTCCTCACCATCCGCCCGATGAAAGGAATGTTTGACGATGAGGCTTGACCTGATTACCCTTTTTCCGGAAATGTGCGAGGCGGTCATGGGGGAAAGCATTATCGGCCGCGCGCGCAACACAGGCTTTTTGGAGGTGTTCTGCCACCAGCTGCGCGACTATGCGTTCAACAAGCACAACCGCGTGGACGATTCCCCCTATGGCGGCGGCATGGGCATGCTTTTGCAGGCGGAGCCGATTGCGCTGTGCTTTGAAGCCGTTTGCCGGCAGGCCGGCGCAAGGCCGCATTTTATTTATATGTCCCCACAGGGAAAGGTTTTGACGCAGGACAGAATAAAAGAGCTTTCAGCGTACGATAATATTTGTATATTATGCGGGCATTACGAGGGTGTGGACGAGCGCGTACTGGACGAATATGTAGACGAGCAGATTTCTATCGGCGATTATGTCCTGACGGGCGGCGAGCTTCCGGCGCTTGTCCTGGCGGACGCGGTTTGCCGCCTGGTCCCCGGCGTGCTGGCGGACGAGGAATGCTTTGAGGAGGAGAGCCACTACAGCGGCCTGCTCGAATACCCGCACTATACCCGTCCCGCGCTCTGGCGCGGCAGGGAAACGCCGGAAATCCTTCTATCCGGCCACCATGGCAACATTGAAAAGTGGCGCAGGCAGCAGGCAATCCTGCGCACGGCAAGACAGCGCCCCGATATGCTTGAAAAAGCGGCGCTCACCGACGAAGAAAAAAGATTTTTGGAGGAGAACCTCCAGGAAAAATGACGTTTGTTTCCTTTAAAGCATAATTTACTGTATGTCCACCACAAAAATTAGTATTGTTTCTGGTTAACATGCACAAGAAAACGATACCATCTTTCATGGCGAATCGTTCATCAATCCGAAAATACAATTTTTTTGTTGACGGAGTGCATCTTTGTGATATAATACTAACATGCACAATTTTGCTGTGCTGTTTTTTTCTTTAAAATTTTAATTGTTGCCAAACGGATTATTAACTGTAAACAACTTAAATTTAGGTAGGAGAGGGTTCAATCATGTTTGTGAAAGATGTAGAAGTTCAAAATCAGGTAGGCCTGCATGCACGCCCCGCAACCTTTTTTATTCAGAAGGCAAACGAGTATAAATCTTCTATTTGGGTAGAAAAGGAAGAGAGGCGCGTCAACGCCAAGAGCCTGCTGGGAGTCCTTTCCCTTGGTATCGTGGGCGGTACGTCCATCCGAATCATTGCCGACGGCGCGGACGAGGAAAAGGCCGTAAATGATCTTGTAAAACTTGTTGAATCCGGCTTTGCAGAGTAAGCGGATAAGTTTAGGTTGACAGCGGACGGAGCGGGCTCCGTCCGTTTTTTTATGCAGCAAACTGGAAAAGGGGGATAAGCGGTGATTAGCGAAAATTTAAGAGGCCTGCGAGAAAAATCGATGAAGCTGCCGCTTCTTCCCGGCGTATACATCATGCGTGACAAATCGGGGAAGATTATTTATATCGGCAAGGCCAAGGCGCTTAAAAACAGGGTCAGCTCCTATTTTGGCTCGCAGAACAACCACCCCGAAAAGGTACGCCGTATGGTCGAAAACGTAAAGGATTTCGACTATATCATTACCGACAGCGAGTTCGAGGCGCTCATTTTGGAATGCAGCCTCATCAAGCAGCACACGCCCAAGTACAACATCCTGCTCAAGGACGACAAGGGCTACAGCTATATCAAAATTACAAAGGAAGCATGGCCGCGCGTTTCGGAATGCAAGCAGACGACCGATAAGAACGCGGAATATATCGGCCCTTACAACAGCGGCTATTATGTAAAAAATGCGGTAGACGAAGCGCGCAAGATTTTCAAGCTTCCCACCTGCAACAGGAAATTCCCGGAGGATTTCGGCAAGGGCAGGCCGTGCCTTAACTACCATATCAAGCAGTGCTGCGCACCCTGCCGCGGTAAGATGTCCAATAAAGAGTACAATGAGATTTTTGCCGAGGCAGTGGAGTTTTTAAAGGGCGGCAGCAGTATTTCCATAAACGAGCTGACTGATAAAATGAATGAAGCGGCGGAGAACATGGAATATGAGCGCGCCGCGAAAATCCGCGACCGCATAACGGCGGTGCGGCGTATGAGGGAACGGCAGAAGGTCGTCGCGGCGAAGGTGAAGGAGCAGGACGTGGTTGCGCTCGTGCGCGGCGCGGGCAGCGGCGGCTGCTTCGAGGTGTTCCGGTTCCGCGGCGGCAGGCTGTGCGACCGGGAGCATTTTATCGTCCCCGATGTGGGCGACCCGAAAACCGCGCGCGCGGAATTTCTTACGCAGTATTATTCCATCCGGGAACAGCTTCCGCCGCGCGTCACACTCGACGGGCCCGCGGAGGGCAGCGCCACGCTCGAACAATGGCTCACGCAGAAGGCGGGCAGGCGCGTGCACATCACCGTCCCGCAGAAGGGCGAGCAGCTGAGCCTTGTTTCTATGTGCAAGAACAACGCGGCGGAGCACCTGGCACAGCAGCGCGGCAGCACCGGGAAAGAGGCCTCCGCGCTCGACGAACTCGCGGGCCTTCTGGGGCTTGAAACCGTACCACAGTATATTGAATCATACGACATATCGAACCTTGCGGGCAGCGACAACGTAGCGGGCATGGTGGTCTTTGAAAACGGCCGTCCGCTCAAAAGCGCGTACCGGAAGTTTAAAATCAAGGGCTTTGAAGGGCAGGACGATTATGCCTCCATGCGCGAGGTCATTACCAGAAGGCTCGACGAATATGAAAACCGCGGCGATGAGGAGGAGGGCTTCGGGCGTTTGCCCGATTTAATCCTGCTCGACGGCGGCAAGGGCCATGTTGCGGTAATTGAACCAATCCTGCGCGCGCGCGGGTACGACATTCCACTGTTCGGCATGGTTAAGGACGACAAGCACCGCACGCGCGCCGTTACCGGCAGCGGAGGCGAAATCGCCATTAATTCCAAGCGCAGGGCGTTTACGCTCGTTTCGTCCATTCAGGACGAGGTGCATCGTTTCGCCATCGGCTACCACCGCCAGAAGAGAAGCGGCGGCGCGTTCAAAAGCTCGCTTACGGAGATTGAGGGCGTCGGCACAAAACGCGCAAGGGCGCTGCTCAAGCATTTCGGCACAATTAAGAACATCGGCATGGCGGACCTTTCGGAGCTCGAGAGCGCGCCGTGCATGACCAAAGCGAGCGCGCAGGCGGTTTACAAATATTTTCATGGTTGACAGGCCGTGCGTGCGGATGCGATAATAGAAAAGCGAAATGAAAATAAGTTGTACGATAAAATGTACAATGGATAGAAAGGAGCCGTTTGCTGTGAGAGTGATTACAGGAAGCGCAAGAGGCAGGCGGATTGAAACGCTTACGGGGGAGGACGTGCGCCCCACTGCCGAGCGCGTCAAGGAAGCGGTGTTCAGCATCATCCAGTTCCAGGTAGCGCAGAGGCGTTTTTTGGATTTGTTCGCGGGCTCCGGGCAGATGGGCATCGAGGCCCTGAGCCGGGGGGCAAAGCAGGCCGTTTTTGTCGATACGCGCCGGGACAGCACCGAGGTAATTAAAAGAAACCTGAGCGCAACCGGGCTGGAAGCAAACGCGCGCGTACTGAATATGGACTCCCTTGCTTTCTTAAAACAGAAGGCGGAGCCGTTCGACCTTGCGTTTTTGGACCCGCCCTACGGTGCGGGGCTTTTGCAGAAGGCGCTACCCGAGGTTGCAAAAATCATGAATAAAGGCGGCATAATTATATGTGAAAGTCCACAAAATGAGGAATTACCCGAGCAAATTGACAATTTTGTGCTTGACAGAAGCTATCGCTATGGTAAAATAAAAATTAGTACTTATTGTCACAAGGATGTGGTCTGATGCAACGTACGGTTATCTGCCCCGGCAGCTTTGATCCCGTGACGCTCGGTCATGTCGATATTATCGGCAGGGCCGCGAAGATGTTCGACCACGTCATTGTCGCCGTGCTGTGCAACGTCTCGAAGACACCCAGCTTTACGACGCAGGAGCGTATCCACCTGCTGGAGGAGGCAACGAAGGGCATCGAGCATATCGAGATTACCACCTTTGACGGCCTGCTCGCCGAATACGCAAAAAAGCGGAATGTCACGGCAGTCGTAAAGGGGCTGCGGGCGCTGTCCGATTTTGAATATGAGTTTCAGATGTCGCTTACAAACAAGAAGCTCAATCCCGGGCTGGAAACGGTGTTTTTGACGGCAAGCTCCGAGTACATGTATTTAAGCTCCAGCATTGTCAAGCAAATCGCATGCCTCGGCGGAGATATTACAAATTTCGTCCCGCCGTGTATTCATGATGAAATAAAAGAAAGGCTCTATTCCAATAAATAAAAACGCTATGCTAACGTGTGCCAAGCTTAGTAACGTCAATATTTAGGGAATCATGAGAAAGGAATGACATTGAAATGAAAGTAGAAGATTTAATCATCGAATTGAGAGAGGTTATCGACGACGCCAAGACGCTGCCGCTATCCGGAGGAAAATCGGTGATTGATGCGGATCATATAAAAGAAATCCTGGATGATATTGAAGAGACGCTTCCGCAGGAGGTTCGCCAGGCAAAGGCCATCGTAGCAGACAGGGCGCAGATTATCAGCGACGCGAAAAAAGAAGGCGAGAGTATTCTCCGCAGCGCGGAGGAGCGCAAGAAAACGCTCGTCAACCAGAACGAAATCGTCCGCCAGGCGCAGACGGAGGCAAACGAAATCATTACCGACGCAAAGCTCAAAGCCAAGGAAATCCGCAAGGCCGCAAACGAATATGTCGAAGAGCTCATGAGAAAAACCGACGAGCTGATGACGGCGCAGGTCAATGAAATTAAAAAGACCCGGCAGAGCCTCAAGGCAAGCCAGCGTACGGGCAACTGACCGAATAGCGGGACTTTAGCGCGCATTTAAGAATAGAATTATATATAAATTTTAAAGGAACAGGCAGATTGCCTGTTCCTTTTTTGCGCTTTTCGGCATTTCTTAACATGGTTCCTTAGGGCATAGAAAAAGGGTATAAAATGCGTATTTTTCTGCGTTATTTGGTAAAAATGAAAAAAACGGGGAAAAATGCGGAAAAATTCAAAAAATCGTCACATCTTTTTTGAAAAATATATTGCTTTTTTAAAACCCATGGACTATAATTGAAACACAAAGTGGCACTTTAGACCACTTTGTGGCACACAATAGCATTAATATATGCGTCAATGACAGGAAAGTGTTGTTATGTTTATCGGTACTTATCAGCATAACATCGATGCGAAAGGCCGCATCATCATGCCGTCTAAGTTTCGTGAGGAGCTTGGCGATACTTTCTATGTCACAAAAGGCATCCACACCGGGCCGCAGGAATGCGCCGGGTGCCTGCAGGTATTATCGCCTGTAAAGTGGGAAGAATTCCTCGCGAAAATCAGCGCGCTGCCCGTTGCGAAAGCGACAGGGCTTTACCGCTATTTCTGCGCGGGGGCTGACGTTTCGGAGCCAAACGCACAGGGAAGGATTTTAATTCCAGACCATCTGCGCCGGCATGCCGGCCTTGAGAAAGAGGCTGTCGTCATAGGAGCGGGTACGCGTGTGGAAATTTGGGACCGCAAAAACTGGGAAAGCTATGTAAGTATGCAGGCAGGCGACGATTTGTTTGCGTCACTTGAAATGATTTGATTGAATCGGAGGGCGCCTAAGTGGATTTTTCACATATACCGGTACTCCTCCATGAAACGATTGAAGCCCTTAATATCAGGCCCGATGGAATCTATGTGGACGGCACCGCCGGGGGCGGCGGCCATTCGCAGGAGATTTTGAACAGGCTCAGCAAGGGGACGCTTATCGCAATCGATCAGGACCCGGACGCGGTTGAAACCGTAACGAAACGCTTTGATGGCAATGCAAACGCAAAGGTTGCCAGGGCGAATTTCAGCCAGATGGACGAGGTGGTCCGCTCGCTCGGCTTTGACCGGGTGGACGGTGTGCTGCTCGACATCGGCGTATCCTCCCGGCAGCTAGACACACCAGAACGCGGCTTTTCCTTTCGTAACGACGCGCCGCTCGACATGCGGATGAGCCAGGAAGGGACAAGCGCCCACGACTTAGTCAACACATTGCCGCACGGCGAGCTTGCAAGAATCATCAGGATGTATGGGGAAGAAAAATTTGCATCCTCCATTGCGGGCGCGATTGTGCGGGAGCGGGAAAAAAAACCGATTGAAACAACGCTTGAGCTGGCGGAAATCGTCAAAAGCGGAGTACCTGCCGCCAAACGGCGCGACGGCCATCCCGCAAGAAAGACGTTCCAGGCGCTCAGAATCGCGGTCAATGGGGAGCTGGACAGGCTCTCTCAGGGTCTTGAGGCGGCGTTTTCGCTGCTTGCCCCCGGAGGAAGGCTTGCCGTAATTACGTTCCATTCGCTTGAGGACAGAATCGTAAAGCAATATTTTGCACAGCTTTGTACCGGCTGTACCTGCCCGAAGGATTTTCCGGTATGTGTCTGCGGGAATAAGCCGCAGGCAAAGCTTTGGAAGAAAAAGCCGGTTGAGGCTTCAGAAGAGGAGCTTGCGTCGAATGCTAGGAGCAGAAGCGCAAAGCTGCGGGTTCTGGAAAAAATTGTAACAACCTTGTAAAAATTATTAAAAAAATGTTTTGACAAAACAGGGTATCTGTAGTAAACTAGATGTTGTGGTCAAAGGGGTGAAAAACGGCCTGCTTACCACATATTGTGCGACCGTATGTTCGGCTAACAAGCCGCTCAAAAATAGATAAAAATTAAAAAAGTTACAAAAGTAATACAAGGCAAATTGCCTTTGTGCTCGTCTCGATTTTATATGGATTTGGCAGGAAGCTGTCGAAAAAAACAGGAATACATAATGTAACGACTTCGTATCATAGATTACAGACGTTGACGGTGTTTTATATAGAGGTGTAAGGAATGGCTTTTGAAGAGAGAAACGCAGCCTACGACATTAGTTTGTTTGAAGAGGCTGAAAATATAGACGCTGAATCTGCGCAGCAGAAAAAGCAGGTACATAGAAAAAAGAAAAACAATGTGCTGAGCATCCCTGAGGAACAGCTCGACAAAATCCGCAGGCACAGGCACAATCCCTTAAAGCTTGCCACGGGCTTTATGGCGGGGCTGGTTGTAACCGGCGTTGTCGCGATGATTGTGCATGGGCAGGTACAGCTGACGGAACTCAATCAGCAAATCAGCAATGCACAGAGAACGCTTGCCGACCAGCAGAGCCTTTATACGCAGCTGCAGATGAAGGTGGAGTCAAAGCTTTCTCCCTCGGTTGTCGAGGCCTATGCCGTGAACGAGCTCGGCATGAGCAGGGCGGACAGCTATCAGAAGGAGTATATCAGCCTGTCTGAGGGCGATAAGGCGGAGGTCGCGCAGACCGAAAGCGGTAATCTGTTTGAATCGATTGCCGAGGCTATTGCGGGTCTTTGGTCATAACCAAATTTGTTTTCTAATACATATAGAAGAGAATGACGAAGCGGTTGTAACAGGAGGCGGCGTTTGCCGCTTCCAAAATGAGTTGGTAGACGGACGTATTACTTTGTGAAAAGGGGTATGCCATACCGGCTTATGTTACAGCCCTGTTTTTTTATACGCGGAAATAAAGGAGCCGGAGTAGGAGATAGAAGCCCTGCCCGCAAAAGTATGCGCGTCCCAATAGCGCACGCGGAAGGAATGGAAAAAGATACGCGGCTCTAGGCCGCGCGGTTTTGGAAAGGAGAAAGCCATGTCGTCGAACGGTCACGCAAAGCTTATTCACAGGTCTATTGCCGTACTGGCTATTATGCTGGTGCTGGGTTTCGGCAGCGCAATTCTGCGGCTGACGCAGCTGAGCGTCGTACAGGGGGAGGAGCTCTCTCAGAAGGCGGTCAACCAGCAGCTGACCGATACAACCATCAGCGCAAAGAGGGGCTCCATTTACGATACCAACGGAAAAATCCTCGCCCAGAGCGCAACGGTTTGGAAGGTCGTGCTCGCGCCTATCAACCTTGAGGACGACGAGGGCAAGGGCAGCAACAAACGGACCAGGGACGAGAAGAGAACGATTGTTTCAAAGGGCCTGGCGGAAATCCTTGGGATGAAGCAGGAAGAGCTTTATGAAATGACGGAGGAAAAATCGCATTATGTCGTTGCCAAACGCCAGATTGAAAGCGACGTGCGCGACAAAATTTTAAAGTTTGAGGAAGAGCTGGAGGATACTTATAATATTACGGGCGTCATCCGGCTGATGGAGGACTACAAAAGATATTATCCTTACGGCTCTTTTGCGTCCTCTGTCATCGGCTTTACCGGAAGCGACGACCAGGGGCTCGCGGGCGTCGAATACCAATATGACGACGACCTGACCGGAACGCCCGGCAGGCTGATTACCGCTCAGAATGTGAACGACGCGGTACCGTTCCCCGCCGCGCAGAAGGTAGACGCGAAGGACGGCAACAGCCTGGTGCTCACCCTGGATGAAAAAATACAGCACACCCTTGAAAAATACCTGGAAAAGGGAATTAAAGAAAATAAGGTATATAACCGGGCCGTCGCGATTATGATGGACGTGAACACCGGCGCAATCCTCGGCATGGCGGTCGAGGGCGGCTACGATTTAAATGAACCGTTTAAGCTCGTCAATGAAGAGGACAAAGCGGCGATTGCGAAGCTTGCAAAGGATAAGCAGGCGGAGGCCGAAAGCGCGGCGCTTTCCAAGCAATGGAGAAACAAGGCGGTCAGCGACACGTATTACCCCGGCTCCGTCTTTAAAATCATAACCTCGTCCATGGGGCTTGAGGAGGGCATTATCACAGACCAGTCCAGCTATTATTGCGGCGGCTCTTATACGCCGGTCGAAGGCGAGCCGCCCATATACTGCCACTATACCTCGGGCCACGGTACACAAAACTTTTTCCAGGCGCTTTCCAATTCCTGCAACCCGGCGTTCATGCAGATTGGCCAGCAGCTCGGTGTAAAGAAATACTGGGAATACTACCAGGCGTTCGGCTTCTCTGAGAAAACGGGAATCGACCTGCCGGGCGAAAGTGAGGATATTTTCTTCAGCCAGGACGGCTCGATGGGGCCAATGGATTTGGCGGTCGCGTCGTTCGGGCAGAACTTCTCGATTACGCCGATTCAGATGATTACAGCGGTATCCGCGGCCTGTAACGGCGGTAAGCTCTTGCAGCCGTATGTCGTCAAGCAGATTCTCGACAGCGACGGCAACGTCGTCAAGTCGGTCGACAGCGTCGTCAAGCGCCAGGTGATTTCTGAAGAAACGTCAAAAAAGATAACCAGCCTGCTCGCGCAGAGCACCGAACAGTCCGGCTCGGCGACCAACGGCTACGTACAGGGCTACAAAATCGGCGGCAAGACGGGTACGTCTGAAAAGCTGGAGGATTCCAACGACGACGGCGCCGAGGATTACATTGCATCCTTCTGCGGCTTTGCTCCTGCGGATAACCCGCAGGTTGCGCTGCTTGTATATTTCGACACGCCTACAGGCGGCAGCTATTACGGCAGCGCCATTGCGGCGCCCGTGTTTACCGAGATTATGCAGGAGGTCCTGCCGTATCTCGAAATCGAACAGCAGTATAACGAGGATGAGCTTTCAAAGCTTGACACGACTGCCGGAAGTTATATCGGCATGACGATGGAAGAAGCAAAAGCGGCGGCCGAAAAGGCGGGCTTTACGGTCGTTACAAACGGCGGGGAAGGCACCGTCGCGGCGCAGTCACCAGCGGCGGAGGGACGTATCCCGCAGGGGGGCGTAGTCGTGCTTTACACCGACGCTGCCGCACAGGCGGCGGATACGGTAATCGTACCGGACTTTTCAGGCCTTTCCGTTTCAGACGCCCGCTACGTCGCGTCCCAGTATGACCTCAACATCAGCATTGCGGGTGTGAGCAGTGAAGGGGAAGGCTACGCAAAATCACAGGACATCGCGTCAGGAACATCGGTAAGCCGCGGCTCGGTTATTTCCGTAACGTTTGCGGAGGACACGAGCAACGCACAGCCGATTTTCTAAATAGATAATCAAAGAGCAAAGCATAAAAAGGCAGTACCCGCTGCGGACGTGAAAAAACAGCCGTTCCCTTTAAAACGGACGGCTGTCTACTGCACAGCGGGAGGCGAAGCCGCCCGCAAAAGGGAGGTTGCCTTTTTATGAAAAAAGGAGCAAACACAACGCTTGCGCACCGCTGCACGGCGATTCTTTCGGTTTTGCTGATACTTGGCTTCGGCTGTGCGGTTTTCCGCCTGACGCAGCTGAGCGTCATCGACGGGAAGGCGCTTGCCGAAAAAGCGGTTGAGCAGCAGTTAAACGACACAACCATAAACGCGAGAAGGGGTACGATTTACGACGCGACGGGCAAGGTGCTTGCGCAGAGCTCGACCGTTTGGAAAATCGTGTTCGCCCCGAGCAACTTCAAAAACGACGAGCAGAGGGAAATCACGGCGAAGGGCCTTTCAAAGATTTTGAACCTCGACGAAGCGGACCTGCTCAAGAAGGCAAAGGAGAAAACGCATTTTGTCGTGGTCAAGCGCCAGATTGAAAGCGATGTGCGAGAACAGGTTTTAAAGCTCATCGACGAGCTCGAGGACGAGCACGGCATCAAGGGCGTTATCAACCTGATTGAGGATTACAAGCGGTACTACCCGTACGGCGATTTTGCCTCGGCAGTCATCGGCTTTACCGGAAGCGACGACCAGGGCCTTTCCGGCCTGGAATACCAATATGACGACACGCTGACGGGTACGCCCGGCAGGCTCGTCACCGCTCAGAACGCCCATGGGACTGCAATGCCGTTTTCCTATGAGCAGAAGATGGACGCCGTAGACGGCGAAAGCCTCGTGCTCACGCTCGACGAAACCATCCAGCACATCATGGAAAAATACCTGGAAAAGGGCGTCGAGGAAAATAAAGTTTACAACCGCGCGGTAGCCATCATGATGGAGGTCAAGACGGGCGCCGTGCTTGGAATGGCGGTGGAGGGCGGCTTTGACTTGAATAAGCCGTTTGAGGTCGCCGATAAAAAGGTAAAGGCGGAAATCGAGGCGCTTCCCGAAAAGGACCGCGCCGCCGCCGAAAACGCCGCGCTTGCAAAGCAGTGGAGGAATAAGGCGGTCAGCGACACGTACTATCCCGGCTCCGTCTGGAAAATCATCACCTCCTCCATAGCGCTGCAGGAAAACCTGGTGAATGAAAGCTCGCGCTTTTCGTGCAGCGGCTCATACGTCCCGTTTGAAGGGGCGCGCCGGATTAGCTGCCACAAGCATGGGGGCCACGGCGTGCAGACATTCGAGCAGGCTATCTGGAATTCCTGTAACCCGGCGTTTATGCAAATCGGCAACCTGATTGGGGCACAGCGCTTCTGGAAGTATTACCAGGCGTTCGGCTTCTCCGAAAAAACGGGCATCGACCTGCCGGGCGAAAGCGAGGACATTTTCTTCAATGCCGACGGCTCGATGGGGCCGATGGATTTGGCGGTCGCGTCGTTCGGCCAGAACTTCTCAATTACGCCAATCCAGCTCGTCACAGGCATCTGCGCTGTCGCCAACGGCGGTGATTTGATGCAGCCGTACCTTGTAAAGGAAATCAAGAATTCCGACGGGGATACGGTCAAAAAAATTGAGCCGACGGTCAAGCGGCATGTCATCGATGAGGACGTCTCCAAAAAGATGTGTGAAATCCTAGAGGAGAACGCCGTGTCGGGCGCAGCGAAGAACGGGTATATCCCGGGCTACCGTATCGGCGGCAAGACCGGAACGTCGGAAAAGCTTACCGACTCGAACGCCGACGGCATGGAGGATTACATCTCCTCCTTCTGCGGGTTTGCCCCCGCGGACGACCCGCAGGTCGCGCTGATAGTATATTTCGACACGCCGACCGGAGACAACTACTACGGAGCCGCTGTCGCGGCGCCTGTTTTCGCTGAAATCATGGCGGAGGTGCTCCCGTACCTCGGCGTCAAGACCGAGTACACGGAGGAAGAGCTTAAGACGCTCGACACGACCGCGCAGGACTACACGGGCATGGCGCTCGACAAAGCGCAGTCCACCGCGCAGCAGGACGGTTTCCAAACGCTTGTAAAGGGCACGGGTGACACGGTCGCGGCGCAGATTCCGGCAGCGGGCGCGAAAATCCCGCAGGGCGGCACGATAGTGCTGTACACGGATGCGGCGCAGGCGAAGGAGAACTCGGTGGAGGTTCCCGATTTGACGGGGCTGACTGTTTCAGAGGTGAACAAAGCGGCCGCGCAGAACGATTTGAATATCAGCTTATCGGGTGCGGCGGACGACGGGACCTGGATTTCCAAGTCACAGAATATATCGCCGGGGACGATGGTGAGCCCTGGGACGGTTATAACGGTAACGTTTGCGCAGGACACGAGCCAGGCGGAGCCGATTATGTAATGGCTTACATCTTTCAGCAAAAGGGAGGAAAGAGTATGCAGGATTCAAAAAACAACTGCCGGCAGGCTGCCGGTGTTATTGCGATTGCGTGCGGCAATACGTTCGCGCGCGGCGCGCAAAAGGCTGTTGAGCATGTTTTGGTATCGAGCGGCCTGCATATCGTTTCGCGCGGCGGGAGAATCAGCACGCTTCGGGATTACAGCGTCGCCACGATAGAGTTCGAGGGACTGCCCGGCGCGCAGAGCGCGGCGGCAATAATCGGCCCCGCGGCGCAGGACTGTGAGGAAACGTTCTTGCAGAAATATAATTGCGTGGTTTTCCCGTATAATAGGGATAGAAAGAAAAACGCGCCCGAAAACGGTACGCAGGTTATAGAATATTCCCATGACGAGGACAGCGCCGACCTTGTTGCGAAAAACATCGTCGAGACAGAGGAATACACGAGCTTTGAGCTTCTGGGCACTGGAATTATCGGCAGGATAAAGCTGCATAAGGGTTCCGGCCTTTCGGTAGAGGCCGCGCTCGCGATTTCCGGCGCGCTGCTTGCTGCCGGTATTTCGCTTCCTGATGTAACAAACGGCCTGAGCGGTTATTTTGCCCAAGGGGACTGACATAGTATTAGATTGAGGTAGAAAGCAATGGAGGTTTTAGAATGAACGTTGGTTGGATACTCGGCAGCGCGATTGTGTCGTTCGCCATCGCGGCAATCCTGGGAAAATGGCTCGTGCCGTTTTTAAAGAAGCTGAAATATGGGCAGACCATTTTAGATATAGGGCCCAAGTGGCATAAGGGCAAGCAGGGAACTCCTACGATGGGCGGCTTGATGTTCGTCATCAGCACGGTGGTTACTACGGCCGTCTGCGTCATCCTTTACAGCCTGCTTGCGGAGGACGAGGCTTTCGCCCAGGCGACGCTGATGATTCCGCGCGTGCTTGCCGGCCTTGCGATGGCGGTGCTTTATGGCGCAATCGGATTTTTTGACGATTATATCAAGGTCGTCAAAAAGCGGAACCTGGGCCTTACGGCCCCGCAGAAGCTGATTTTGCAGTTTGCGGTCGCGGCGGCGTTTTTGCTGACGCTCAACCTGACGGGCATGACCTCACAAACGATTATCCCGTTTGTTGGGGCGGTCGATTTGGGCTGGCTTTACTGGGTGCTTGCGGCAATCCTGATTGTCGGTACGGTCAACGCGGTCAATCTGTCCGACGGAATCGACGGGCTTGTGGGCTCGATGACGTTCTTTGCCGCTCTTGCGTTTATGCTGATTTCCTCGACGCTTGCGGCTCAGGGTATGGGGATTATGTCGGCTGCGCTTGCGGGCGGCTGCCTTGGCTTTCTGCTTTGGAATTTCCATCCCGCAAAGGTGTTTATGGGAGATACCGGCTCGCTTTATCTGGGCGGCTTTCTCTGCGCGCTGGCGTTTGGCCTGAATATCCCGATTATCCTGATTCCAGTAGCGCTTGTATATTTCTGCGAGATGTTCTCTGTTATGCTGCAGGTCGTTTATTTTAAGGTTACGCACGGCAAGCGGCTGTTTAAAATGAGCCCAATCCATCACCATTTTGAAATGTGCGGATGGTCTGAGGTCAAAATCGTCGCGGTGTTCAGCATTGTAACGGCGGTGTGCGGTATTATCGCGCTCATGCTTGTGGTTATGGGCGTTGTCAGATGAAAAAATCGAGAACATACAGAAGTGTTTTATGGTGGTGTAGCTAATGGCGATTGAATATTCGCTGAAATATCAGGCAGAAGAAAAAAGAAAAGCACAGGAAGAATACAACAGGCGCAGGGGGGAACCCTACCGGCCTTCTGCGCGCGCGCAGGGCGCGTCCGCACGGACAAGGAATACGGCAAGGCAGCGTGGTTTCCGTAAAAGGCTCAAGCTCTTTTCCGTAAGGGCGGGGCTCGATATGCCTTTTCTGCTGTTGATTCTCATCCTGCTTGTCATCGGCATTATCATGATGTTTTCGGCAAGCTATCCGGTCGCTTATTATACGACAGGCGACAGCTACCTTTATTTAAAAAGGCAGCTGCTGTTCGCCGTGGTAGGCGTTATCATGATGCTTGCCATTTCGTTTTTTGACTACCACCATTTCCATAAGATGGCCGTGTGGATTTTGGGCCTTGGCTTTTTGCTGCTGATTGTCGTACTGTTCGTGCCGTCGCAAAACGGGATACATAGATGGATTGAATTGGGCATCGCCGGATTCCAGGCATCGGAGCTTATGAAGTTCGCGTTGATATTGTTTTTCGCCCATTGGGGGTCCGTCTATTTTTATAAGATGGATACGTTCAAATACGGCGTTTTTCCGGCGGTTGTCATCCTTGTGCCGACCGTCGTGCTGCTGCTTTTGGAGCCGCATTACTCCGGTATTGTTATCGTTACGCTGCTGACGGCGCTGATGATGTTTATCTCCGGCGTCAAGGGCAAATGGTTTTTGTTCGCGGGCGCCGGAATCCTTGCGATATTTATGATTATGTATGCGACCGGCCTTTTGTCCTACGCGATGGAGCGTATGGACGGCTGGGGGCAGGCGCTTGAATATACCACGCCGGAAATGTGGCAGACTACCTGGCAGACGAGAAATTCCATGTATGCCATCGGCTCCGGCGGGCTGATGGGCTTGGGACTCGGCCAGTCAAGGCAGAAATACCTTTACCTGCCTGAACCGCAGAACGACTTCGTGTTCGCCATCGTCTGCGAAGAGCTGGGGCTTATTGGCGCGGTCATCATACTCGGTATTTTTGCGCTGCTCGTCTGGAGGGGTATCACCATCTCCATGAAGGCAAAGGATAAGTTCGGTACGCTTTTGGGCGTCGGACTGACATCTCAGGTAGGATTGCAGGTTATACTCAACATCCTCGTTATCACCGACCTGCTCCCCAACACCGGAATCAGCCTGCCGTTCTTCAGCTCAGGCGGCAGTTCGCTTGTTATGCTGCTGGCACAGATGGGCATTGTGCTTTCTATCTCGCGCACCTCTAACATCAATAAGGCGTAGGCCTTTTTACGGGAAGGGTTTTTATGAAAATTTTGTTTGCAGGCGGCGGAACCGCCGGGCATATCAACCCGGCGCTCGCGGTCGCGGGCTATATTAAAAAGAAAGCGCCTGACGCGCAGATTTTATATATCGGCGCGAAGGGCGGCATGGAAGAGCGGCTTGTCCCGAAGGCGGGGTTTGAATTTAAAGGAATCACCGTGTCGGGTTTCAAGCGCAGCTTTTCCTTATCCGCGATAAAAAGCAACCTCGTCACAGTGAAAAACGCGGTGACGGCGAGCGCGGAGTCGAAAAAAATTATCCGGGAATTTGGGCCCGACATCTGCATGGGTACGGGCGGCTATGTAAGCGGACCGGTCATTCGCGCCGCTGCGAAGCTCGGGATTCCCACAGTAATCCATGAACAGAACGCGTTCCCGGGCGTTACGACGAAAATGCTCTCGAAATACGCCAAGCGCGTCATGCTCGCCATGCCGCAGGCTCAGAAATATTTAAACGAAGGCTGCCGGTGCGTCGTCACAGGCAACCCGGTACGCGGCGAAATATTGACGGCGGACAAGGAGCAGTCAAGAAAAGCGCTCGGCTTGGACGGGCGGCCTGTCATCCTGTCGTTCGGCGGCAGCCTGGGCGCGCGTAAAATCAACGAAAACGTGGCGGATTTGATTGCGCGCAGCGGCAAGGACGGGAAATACCAGATTATTCACGCGTACGGCCAGTATGGAACGTGGTTTCCCGGCCTGCTGCGCGAAAAGGGAATCGACCCCGATAAATGTGAAAATTTAGATATCAGGGAATATATCGACGACATGCCGGTATGCCTTGCCGCAAGCGACCTGGTCATTGCGCGCGCGGGGGCGATTACGCTCAGCGAAATCCAGGCGCAGGGAAAACCTGCCGTGCTCATACCGTCGCCCAACGTAGCGGAAAACCACCAGTACCACAACGCTATGGCGATGGTAGAGGCGGGAGCCGCCGTACTCATTGAGGAAAAGGATTTGTCAGGCCAGGCGGTTACCGGGACGGTCGACCGTCTTGCCGGGGATGAAGCGGCTTTGCTCAAATACTCTGAAAACGCGAAGAAGCTTGCGATAACCGACGCAAACGAGCGCATTTATTCCGTAATCAAGAAGGTATTGGGCGGTCATACGAGCTGACACGCCCTTTGCCGTTTTCATATAGAAATCAAAAAATGAAAAAAGCGCCGCTTTCGTAGCGCGGACACTGTCACCACAGACAGCCCCTGCACATAGAATATCAAAGGGTTGGCTATTGAGGCCAGAGTTTAGGGTGAAAGGGTGTTCTGTGTGTCGAAACTTATTATAGAAGGCAGCAGCAGATTGTCCGGAAGTATAGCGGTGCAGGGGGCGAAAAACAGTGTTCTGCCGATTTTAGCGGCGACGCTGCTATGCGGCGACCGGTGTGTGCTACATAACTGCCCGCAGCTGTCCGATGTGGAGACGTCTGTGAAAATACTTCGCTATCTGGGCTGTGACGTCGAACGCGACGGAACGACCCTGACGGTTGACACGCGCCCCCTGAGCCGCTATGATATACCGGATGACTTGATGCGCGAGATGCGGTCTTCTATTATTTTCCTGGGCGCAATCGTCGCGTCCGCCGGTATGGCTCGCCTTACCTTCCCGGGCGGCTGTGAGCTTGGCCCGCGGCCAATCGACCTGCATGTGAAATCGCTGCGCCTGATGGGTATCGATATTGCTGACCATCACGGCATTCTCGATTGTGAGGCGCCCGACGGGCTGCACGGCGCAAAAATCGCGTTATCCTTCCCGAGCGTCGGCGCGACAGAGAATATTATGCTCGCGGCTGTGCTTGCCAAGGGTACGACCATTATTACAAATGCGGCGCGCGAGCCGGAAATCTCCGATTTGGCGGACTTTTTGAACGCCTGCGGCGCGAAAATTTCGGGAGCCGGGGAAGGAACGATTTTTATAGACGGCGTTGGGCGCCTGCATGGGGCGCAGCATGTAATCATTCCCGACCGGATTGTCGCGTCGACCTATATGGCGGCGGCGGCGGTCACAGGCGGGGAGCTGACGCTGGAGCATGTGGTGCCTGCGCATTTGAGCTCGATTATCCCTGTGTTCGAGGAGGCGGGCTGCTGTATCCGCAATGCCGGGAACAGCCTGATGATTTCCGCTCCCGAACGCCTGAACGCAGTCAAATTCATCCGCACGATGCCGTATCCGGGCTTCCCGACAGACGCGCAGGCGCCTGTCATGGCGATGACCGCGGTTTCAAACGGCACGAGCGTATTTGTAGAGAACATATTTGAGAGCCGCTATAAGCACGTGGGCGAGCTTGTCAGGCTGGGTGCCAATATCAATGTAGAAGGTCGAGTCGCCGTTGTGGAGGGCGTAAAACGCCTGTACGGCGCGCCGGTTGAGGCGCTTGACCTGCGCGGCAGCGCGGCGCTCGTAGTCGCGGCGCTTGCGGCGGAGGGCGAAACGGAGCTCAAGGGGCTCAATTTCCTTGAACGCGGATACGAAAACCTGGAGCTTTGTTTGAGCAGGGCGGGAGCCAGCATTAAAAAAGTATAATATTTCCGGTAAGGATGACGATGGTATATGGAAAACAACGATGTGAAAAATAACGGAAAAGCAAACGGAAACGGGCAGAAAAGAAGGCCGCCTTCCCAAAACGGAGGGAGGCCTCAAGGCGCTCCCGCTAAAAACGCAGGCCGCGCAGGCTCCGGACAGGCAAACCGGCAGGGCGCGGGCAAATCCGCCAATCAAGGCGCACGCCAGGGACAGGGCGGACAAAGCCGGAGCGCGCAGCAGGGAAGGCCGCAGAGCGCAGCGCAGCGCCAAAACGGCCAGAACCGCGGCGCCAATGCCGGGCAAAGCGGCCGCGGCTGTGCAAAAAGAGGGCAGGGACAAGCCCCTGTTCAGGGCCAGGGTATGCGCCCGGAAATGGGAAACCGCCCGCCGCAGAAAAAGGGAGAACAGAAAAACTCCCCCAGGCCGGCGCGCGAGCAGCCGGTAAACAGCCAGGCGCAGAACGCAAAGAAAAGCGGCGCGCCGCAAAAGCGGAGAAGGCCCGGCGGCTACAAGCGCGCGGAGGAACCGATTATCCGCAGGGACGATTACGGCGACGGCTTCTATACCGACGAGGTGGAGCTCAAGAGACGGCGGCAGATGAAAGAGGAACGCGACGCGCGGCAGGAGGAAGAGCTTCAGAAGGAGCCGATGTCGCGCCGCACGCGTAAAATGATAAACATTGCCGTCTGCGGTGTGATAGTAGCCGTCGTTTTGATTACGGGCGTCGTGCTCTCCCTGACGGTGCTCTTTAAAACAGAAAAGATTGCGGTGGAAGGCTCCACTCATTATACGGAGCAGCAGGTCGCGCAGGCAAGCGGCCTGATACTCGGGGAAAACCTGTTCCTCAGCGACAAGGAATCGGGCGGGAAACGGGTAGAACAAGCGCTTCCATATGTTGAAAAGGCGGAGGTAAGCATTAAAATCCCGGATACAATCGTCATTAAGGTAACAGAGGCAAAGCCCGCTTACCTGATTGCGCAGGGCGACGATTTCGTCGTTATCAGCACGCAGGGCAGGGTGCTCGAGCACGCAACCAAAAATACCTTTGATGCCCCGATTATCAAGGGCTGTGAGATTACGAAAACCAAGGTCGGCGAAACGGCTCAAATCAAGGATAAAAAGATGCTGTCAATTCTCAATGCCATTACGCAGGCGCTTCAGAAGAACAAGTTTGAGGGAATCAAGGAAATCGACGTGACGGACGCGGCGGCTATTTCGCTCAACTATTCAAACCGCATCAAAATTATACTTGGCACGCCTGAGGATATTGATTATAAAATCAGGACGGCTATGGCGATTATTTCTGAAAAACTCGCGCAGACGGATATGGGCGTGCTGGACGTGTCCTCCTGCAGCAGCGGGAAGAAGGCCTCCTACTATAACGCCGACAGCTCGCTGTACCCGACGGAACCGGCAACAGAGCCAGCAACCCAGCCTCAGACGGAGCCGGAAACCCAGCCCGTTACAGAGCCTTATTCCGGAGACGGCGGGCAGAACAGCGGCGGAGACTACGGCTCTGATACCAATTCAGGCGCCGATACCGACGGGGATGGAATTCCCGATGATTTTGATGGAGACGGAATTCCGGATTATTACGGAGACGGCGGCATAATCGACAACGACGGGGACGGAATCCCGGACGACCTGGACGGCGACGGTATACCGGGATAACCGTATGATAAATAGCAGCGGTTATGCGGCGGTAGGATTGACGGTGAAATATAGAAACTTCATCGTCCGGAAACGGTAAAACGGCGCAAATTTCACGTTTTTTTTAATTTTTATTTAAGAAAAGATTGAAATTTCCGCGCTCTTGTGATACATTATTCAATAGGCGTATAATCGATTGGGTTATACTGAAAAAAGCTTGCATTATTATCGTTTCAGATAAAGAAACTGATGTGTATTAGGAGGAAGTTCAAATGGCATTCGAGCTTGAAAAAGAGTACGGCAACAATATCCCGGTGATTAAGGTAATTGGTGTCGGCGGCGGCGGCGGAAACGCGGTCAACCGCATGGTGAAAATGGGTGTTCGCTGCGTTGAGTTTATTGCTGTCAATACAGATGACCACGTTTTACAGTTTTCCAACGCTACTCAGAAGATTCAAATCGGTGAGAAGATTACTCACGGCAAGGGTGCCGGTTCCAAGCCGGAGGTCGGCAGAGAGGCTGCCGAGGAGAACCGTGAGGAAATTACTGATGTTTTAAAGGACACCGATATGGTGTTTATTACTGCCGGCATGGGCGGCGGCACCGGTACGGGCGCGGCCCCTGTCGTTGCTGAAATTGCAAAGGATATGGGTATCCTTACCGTTGCTATCGTGACCAAGCCGTTTGCTTTTGAAGGCAAAAAGCGTATGGAGCAGGCGGAAGCGGGTATCGCGGCGCTGCGCGACCATGTCGATTCCCTAATTGTCGTTCCGAACGAAAGGCTCAAATACGCAAGCGAGCAGCGCATTACGCTGAAAAACGCGTTCGATTTGGCCGACGATGTTCTCCGCCAGGGCGTACAGAGTATTTCCGACCTGATTTTGATTCCCGGTCTTGTCAACCTGGACTTTGCTGACGTTACCGCTATCATGAACAACGCGGGCTACGCGCATATGGGCATCGGCTACGCGCAGGGCAAGGACAAGGCGGAGGAAGCGGCGCGCATGGCGATTACAAGTCCGCTTCTTGAAACCTCTATCGACGGCGCGAAGGGCGTTATCGTCAATATTACGGCTTCCGCTGATATTGGGCTGGACGAAATCGACGTGGCTTCCGCAATGATTACCGACCAGGCCGACCCCGACGCGAACATCATCTGGGGTGCCGTGCTCGATGAGAACCTTGAGGACGAGATGAGCGTTACCGTAATTGCTACAGGCTTTGCATCCTTCGATAAAAAGGAGGACAACAGGAGCAATAACCGCGCCAGCTATTCCCGCACAGAGGTGCTCAGAAACCAGGCGGCTTCCGTAGCTGCTGCAAAGGACGTTGCTGCGCGCAAGAATAACAGCGATGTTGCGGACGACGACGATACGTTCTACGACATCATGTCCATCTTCAACCGTAAGTAATTTAAGAATACATACCGCCCGGTTAGCGCCGGGCGGCTTTTGTTTTATACGGACAGTTTTTAAAGGGTCCGGCCATTTGCCCGATTGTATCCCACAGGTAACCTAGGGGACGGAAAGTGCGTACTTTACAATCTGACAGCACCGGTTTATGATGATATCAAGAGGCGGCGGGAATGCCGCGGTATTATTATGAAAGAAGGGGATTTTGTGAACGACGTCGTAAAATTTTTGCGGGAGAACCCGGTCGTGTTTGTAGCAACCGCGGGACTCGATGGAAAGCCAAAGGTACGCCCGTTCCAGTTTATGCTGGAACAGGACGGGAAGCTTTGGTTCTGTACCGGAAGCCAGAAGGACGTATACAGGGAGATGCAGAAGAATCCATATGTGGAAATCAGCGCTTCGTCGCCGAACTCGGTGTGGGCTCGTATTTCCGGCAAGGCGGTTTTTAAAGACGATGAAGAGGTCAAGAAGACGATTCTAAGCGAAAACGAGCTGGTGCGCTCTATTTATGAAACGCCTGAAAACCCTGTGTTCAAGACGTTTTATCTGGACGAGGCCACCGCGGGGATTTTTGACTTTTCCGGAAACCCGCCGAAACGGTATACGCTTTGATGAAAAGGGAGGAACCAATTTTGGTTCCTCCTTTTTCGCATATACAAAATGGGTACGCAAATTACATTACTGAATGCTCGTTGCTTTATATTTCATTTATTGTTCATAATAGCAAGCTTGAAGTTAGCCGGTTCCCCGTATATAATTGCCTTATAGCCCGAGTATCATGCCGCATGTCTTAGAAATGGCCGTGGTCATGATTTAGGCGTTGAATTCATTGATAAATTATAGTAAAATCTATACGTTGCAATATTGTACGAAATAAAGACGGCTAGACGAATTGTTGCAATATTAAGTTGGACACTATAAAATATACTGGAACGTCTGTTTTGATACAAAGCTGCCACTTATTTGTGTCTCGCGTGGTATTATACAGGCGGGGCATCCGGTAATGTGCGCTAGCAAGGAGGGGCAGGCCCGCGTTGAATAGGGTGGGTGTGCGATTTTAAAATAGAAAAATGAAAAAAATGGAGGATTATTATGACGACGCTTTATCTGGCAGTCCCCTGCTATAATGAGGAGGAAGTGCTTTACGACACGACGGAAAAGCTGCTTGCAAAATTCGGCCAGCTGCTGTCACAGGGGAAAATCTCCGGTGACAGCCGTATCATGTATATCGACGACGGTTCAAAGGACCGCACATGGGAAATTATCTGTGAACTGCACGATAAAAACCGGCTCGTATCCGGCGCGAAGCTCAGCAGGAACCGCGGACATCAAAACGCTCTGTACGGCGGCCTGATGACTGCAAAGGACCATGCGGACTGCGTTATTTCGCTCGACGCGGATTTGCAGGACGACATCGACGCAATCGACAAAATGCTTGAAAAGTATGAAGAGGGCTGCGACATCGTTTACGGCGTGCGCAGCAAAAGGGAGACAGATTCCTTCTTTAAACGCTTTACCGCTGAAGGCTTTTATAAAATTCTGAAATTTATGGGCGCGGAGGTCGTGTTCAATCACGCGGATTACCGCCTGATGAGCAAACGCGCGCTCGAAGAATTCGCCCAGTTCAAAGAGGTAAACCTGTTCCTGCGCGGAATCGTGCCGATGGTCGGCTTTAAAACAGCGACCGTTACGTATGAACGTAAGGAGCGCCTGGCGGGTGAAAGCAAATACCCGCTGAAAAAGATGCTTTCGCTTGCGTGGCAGGGGATTACCTCCCTGAGCGTCAAGCCAATTAAATTTGTTACGGGTCTGGGCGCCGTTGTCTTTGGAATCAGCATTATTATTCTGCTTTGGTCGCTGATTTCCCACGCGATGGGCAGCACCGTATCCGGCTGGACGAGCCTTGTAGTTTCTGTCTGGGCGCTCGGCGGCCTGCAGCTGCTGGCAATCGGCATTATTGGGGAATATATCGGAAAGGTCTATCTTGAAACAAAGCAAAGGCCGCGTTATATTATAGAAACCTTTTTAAACGATGAACCGAATCCAACGGAAGATTTGAAGGATTGAATCAGGAGAAGGGAGGCGGCGCCGCTATGCCGGCCCAAAGCGGGACATTTGAATACTTTACGCTGCCCTTTGCCGGTTATTCAAAAAAAATAACCGTCTTTATTCCGCCTGGATTCCATAAAGAACGCTGCGGCGTGATTTATATGACCGACAGCCAGAACCTATTCGGGGAAGATACGCCTTACGGCGGATGGAAGGCGGACGAGACCGTGGTATCCGGACTGAATGGCGTTCCTTATATGATTGTCGCCGTGGACAATGCGGATGAAAAGCGGGACGAAGAGCTGACGCCTGATTTAGGGCCAATCCCGCCGGCCATACAGGCGATAGACGGCCACGATTTCAGCGTGCGCAGGGGAATCCCGTTTGCAAGGTTTTTAAAGGAAACGCTTGAACCATATATCCGCGGAAAATACCATATTTCCCCGGATAGGAAACATACCGTTATTGCGGGAAGCTCGAGCGGAGGGCTGGAGGCGTTCTTTGCCGGAATGCGCTATCCCGAAACATATGGCTGTATCGCCGCGCTTTCACCGGCGTTTTTCCTGTTTGAAGAGGATACATGGCAACGATTTTTGGAGAAGCTTCAGCCTGCTCAAAGGAAACAGCTCCCGTACCTTTACCTTTCCAACGGCGCGGGCGACATGCTGGAAACCATACTGCTCGGCGGAACGCGCCGTATGGCGCAGCGCCTTCTTTCCTTCGGGTATCCGCGGGAAAAGCTTTTATATGAAGAAATACCGGAAGACAAGCATAACGAAGAGGCATGGCGCAAACGGTTCCCGCAGGCGCTGCGCTGGTTCTTTCATCAAAGCTAAGGAGGAAACGTAATATGAAAAAAATAATAGCGCTTCTTTTGACAGCGGCGGTACTGCTTCCGTCAGCCCTGCTGTCCGGCTGCAGCGGGAACGGAGAAGGGGATATTCAGTTTACCAACCCTGTTTACGACGCGGGCGACGCGGACACAAATAAAAACCCGTATCCCGGTATGGAGCTTGAGTATTACAGCGATTCTCAGACGGAAGAAGATTCCCGGCAAAGGGCGGTCGTCGTGACCTCGCTAGACGAAATCCGCGACGATATGATAGGGAGCGGCCTCGATATTCAGAGCGTGGAATATACGGATGTGCAGCTTTCGGATTTTGACAACGGATTTGTCGCGGACATTACAATGAAGGTGGAGCTGGCGGACGGGAAAACCTCTGACAGGCATATTCTCGGCTATTTCAAGACGGTGCGCCTGCCCGACGGCACGTACCGCACCTATTTCGTCTACTATCACGACGTAAAGCCGGGAGAAAAGGTGGACGACAAATCAAAGGAAGAAATTCTTGATGAAATTATGGACAACCTAAAGCCTTCAAAGGATAATAGCTCCAGCCAAGGCGTGCCGTCGTCTTCGCAGAATTCCAAGGATGAAAGCGGCTCGCAGGCATCTTCCTCGCAGGCGCCGGAGGACAGCGGAAATATTGACGATATCAGCAGCAAGCCTGAGCCTATCAGCGAGGTAGTCGTCGACGAGGTATTTTAAGAATAGTGGCTTCACCTGGCTGAAAGTGTGCCTCTGGATTGAGCGGCAGGTCACTATGTTCAGGCACAGGAAAAGAGCACAATAGAGCCGTAAGGTTATAAAATGAGCCAGCGTTGTTTGACGCTGGCTTTCGTCTGTTTTCATTGATTGGCCAAAGATGGATAGGGGAGTGCCGGTGTTCACGGATTGTTTCTTCTCAGGCCCGGCTTCTGGCTGCGGCAGAACTCAGTCATCGTATCCCAGTAACGCTTGGGCATATGGTTCATGCGGCATTTGGGGTTATAGCGCCCTTCTATGGCGATGGTATCGTAATAATCACACCATAAATCGCGGTACATCTGCTCCTGCTCGTCCGGGTCGTCCATAACGAACGAATCGACCGGGACAATCGCCGTCTCACCCAGCCTGTGGACGAGCGCCATGCCGTGGGTTTCGTCGTAAATCAAAAAAGCCTCTTCCGGATAACGGTCGGTAAAATGCGGCGCGATAAGGGGCAGCACCTGGTTCATTGGCTTGATAACGGCGGCAAGCACCCGCCCTGTAACGGAAAACCGCAGGAACTGCTTAAACCTGTGGCTTTCGTTGTAAAGGTGCTTCTGCGCCTTAAGCAAGGCGCAGACTGTATCGTCCTGTAAAAGCCTTGTGACGTCAGGCCCGATGGAAAAGCCCATCTGCAAAAACCGCAGCATATAAAGCTCCTTGTGCTCTAAAAAGGTAAGGAACACATGCTCTGTAAGCTCCATCGCGTCCCGCGAAATCCTCAGCGAGATGGAACGCCGGACCCGCTCCGCCTTGTGCAAATCCGTCTTGACCGGCCTCAATGGATTGAGCGTCAGCTGGGGCGCGCCGGACGGCTGTATATCGAGCGGCGTTTCCCTGCGCTCAAAGCTTTCAAACACGCAGCATAAAAAGCCCTCGAACGTCCCGTCGTACTCATAGCCTACGCTCCCGCGGTCAAACATGCGCGTACCTCCTCCGCTTTAATCTGCCCGTCCTGAAAGAGGCTGAGCTGCTCATACTGCTGCGGCGCCTGCCCGCGGATATAATCGAGCCCCTGCTGGGAAATCAGGCTGCGCAAAGCGGTATCCTGCGAAATCACCAGTCCCTCGTTGAGCTTCCCGTTCACGGTAATAAAATACTGTGCCCGCTTGAGCACCACCCCCATCTTTTTCAGCCCCTCATAGCTGAGCCTGCTGACCCTTCTCGCGGTCAGTATGCGCTTTGCGCTCGTTACTCCGATTCCCGGCACACGTAAAAGCGCTTCATACGGCGCGCGGCTTACCTCCAGCGGAAAACGCTCCATGTGGCAGAGCGCCCAGTTGCATTTGGGGTCGACCAGCGGGTTAAAGCTCTGGTGCTGCTCGTCGAGCAGCTCGTCGGCTTCAAAGCCGTAAAAGCGCAGCAGCCAGTCCGCCTGGTATAGCCTGTGCTCCCGCAGCAAAGGCGGCGGGGTATTTACCGCCGGCAGCAGCGGATTCGAGGATACAGGCATGTAAGCGGAAAAAAATACGCGCTTGAGCCGGTACTTGTTATACAGCGCGCTGCTCAGCTTTAGAATTTGAAAATCCGTGTCCCCGGTCGCGCCGATAATCATCTGGGTGCTCTGCCCGGCGGGGGCGAATTTCGGCGTATGCCGGTATTTTACCAGCTCGCTTTTGTTTTCGGCAAGCTTACCTGTGATAAAGCCCATCGGCTTTAAAATAGAGGTTTTGGATTTGTCAGGCGCGAGCATGGCAAGGCTTTTCTGGCTTGGCAGCTCGATATTGACGCTCATACGGTCGACGAGCAGGCCGAGCCTTGTAAGCAGGCTTTCATCCGCGCCGGGAATTGCCTTTGCGTGGATATAGCCGAAAAAACGGTATTCGTCCCGCAGAATTTCCACGGTCTTAATAAGCTGCTCGCAGGTATAGTCCGGGCTTTTAATGACGCCGGAGCTTAAAAAAAGGCCCTCAATGTAATTGCGTCTGTAAAACTGGATGGTTAGGTCCGCAAGCTCCCTCGGCGTAAACGCGGCGCGGGGTACGTCGTTGCTGCGCCTGTTTACGCAGTACGCGCAGTCGTAAATGCAGACGTTGGTCATCAATACCTTCAGCAGGGACACACAGCGCCCGTCGGCCGAAAAGGTATGGCATATTCCGCAGCTAACGGCGCTGCCGATTCCTTCTTTCCCGTTTTTCCTGTCAACGCCGCTCGAAGTGCACGCCACGTCGTATTTGGCGCTGTCGGCGAGTATTTTCAGTTTGTCGAACATATCCAAGCGGCATCCCTCCCGATGTATACAGTATACACCCGAACAAATGTTTTAGTCAAGAGAAAACGAACATATTTTCGCAATTTATAATAAACAAAACCCCGCCGGATTTTCGGCAGGGTTTATTTTCTGTTAAAGGGCATATCCGCCGTCCGGCTCGGCGCCGCACAGCAATAGCGCGGCGCAGGTTGCAAGCAGCGGGTAGACCTCCATGCGGCTTTCAAAGGTAACGATGATGTCACGCGGTTCGACCCTGTTCCCGTAAATATCGATTAGCTCACGCTGAAGGCTGACGGTCGCGCGCGATTCGCTGATGCTCGCGATACTCAGCGTATCTCTGGAGCCGGTGCCGCAGGTGATGGCGACGCGCCCCGCTTCCTTCAGGCGGGATAGCGCTTTTTTGTTGTCGCTGTCGAGTACCGGGATGAGGCGTTCGGAAAGCTCGAAGCTGCCGCCGCTTTTAAAGCCGTCGTCAAACACGAGCACGCCGGATACGCCATGTGTGTGCGGAACGCAGGAGGTATGGCAGAGGGAAAATTGCGGGTCTTCACAGCTCGATTTCAGCTCATTGCGGCAAAAGCTTTGCACGCCGCCGTTTTGGGAGAGCGCGCGGTACAAAGCGTCGAACAGGTCGTGTCCTTTACGGCAGGAACAAAGCGCTACAACGGGCATTTCACTCATCCATTTCTTTCGGGTTTATGTAAGGCCGCGGATGTAACAATATTATTTGATTTATGGCTCAATTTATACGAAGCTTTTTAATCCATAAGGCCGCGGATTGTCTGCTCATCGGCAAAGCCTTTGGCGGCTCCCGATTCCCCAATTTTATAGGAGGCAAAGGTTACCGCAAAGCGCAGGGAAAAGGCCGGGTCCTTCGTAATGGCGTATTGGTGCAGGAAAGCGGAGAAAAGCGCGTCGCCCGCTCCGACGGTATTTACGACGTCCCTTGTCTTTACAGCGGGCTGTAAAATAATTTCATTGCTCTCCTTCGTGTAAAGCAGCGCGCCCTTTGCGCCTAAGCCCATAACGATGATTTGGTTGCCGTAAAGCCGGGCGGTTTCACGGATAAAGTCCTTCGGGTCGCCCTTGACCGCTTCGTCGCTCATAAACAGGATATCGGCATAGCGCATAAAATCGGCGTTGAATACGTCGTACAGGTCTGAAACGACGTGTACGTCGGTGGCGACGAGTTTTCCCATTTCCTTCGCAAGCTTTAAAAGCGGGCGGTTATAATTTACATTGCAGAGCACCGCGATGCCGCACGAGGCTGCGGCCTCTTTAAATTTTGGGATGCTGCACAGCGTTTCCTGAATATCCTTCAAATCGCAGTAAATCTGGCGTTTTCCGTCCTTGTCGTATAATACGACCGACTGCGGCGTGCTTTTGAGGAGCGGGTCGATATATTTACAGGAAACGCCGCAGGATAAAAGCGCCTGCTTAATCATACAGGCGCTGTCGTCGCTGCCGGTGAGTGAAAACAGCGTCACGTCGTCCCCAAGCACGGTAAGCGCCTTTGCTATATTGAAGCCTACGCCCGACACAGCGGTTTCCACGCCGAAGAAGGGGAAAAGGATTGGGCAGTAATTTATGGGGAAGCTGTCGACTTTTACAGTGGTTTCCGTATTGATTAAGCCGGATACAAATAGTTTATTCATTATTTTTCTCTTTTCTGTCAATTTATTTATGGTATACTAAAATTAAATAAAATGGCGCGGCATTGCGCCGGGCATGGTTACAATAACCTTAGTTTACAATAAAACGGAGCAATTGTAAACAGAAGGAAAAAGCTGTGCCGGAAGGAGCGGATACCATGAAGGATATGATTATTATCGGCGCGGGGCCGGCGGGCCTGACCGCGGCGCTTTACGCGCTGCGCGCGGGAAAGGACGTTTTGGTTTTCGACAAGGCGGTATACGGCGGACAGACGGTCAACACGCCGGAAATTGAAAATTATCCCGCGATAAAAAAAATCAGCGGGACGGATTTCGCCATGCGCCTTTACGAGCAGGTGGAGCAGCTCGGCGTACAGTATGAATACGGCGACGTCATTCCCGTGGAGCTTTCGGGACCGGAGAAAAAGCTTGCAAGCGGCGGCAAGGAATACAGCGCGCGAACAGTCGTGATTGCAAACGGCGCGGTGCGCAGGAAGCTCGGCTGCGAAGGGGAGGAGCGCCTGACGGGAAAAGGCGTTTCGTATTGCGCCACGTGTGACGGCGCGTTCTTCCGGGATAAGGATGTTATCGTTGCGGGCAGCGGCAATACGGCGGTGGAGGACGCGCTTTATCTTTCAAACGTCTGTAAAAGCGTGACGATGCTCATACGCAAGGATATTATAAAGGGCGAGCGTATGGCCGCGGAGCGTTTACAGGAAAAACAAAACGTCAAAATCTATTTTAACCAGAGCATTACAAAAATTACGGGCGAGGACAAGGTAGAGGGCGTGGAAACAACCGACCGCAACACTGGCGAAAAGCGGCAGTACAAAACGGACGCGGTGTTCGTTGCCGTCGGACTGATTCCTTCAAACGAAGCGTTCCGCGAGTTTATCACGCTTGATGAGAACGGGTATATTGCGGCGGGCGAGGACTGCAAAACGAATATCGAAGGTGTTTTCGCCGCGGGAGATACGCGCACCAAACGTTTAAGGCAGATTATAACGGCTGCGGCAGACGGAGCGGTCGCGGCTGCTTATGCTGCGGAATATCTAGATAAAATGGGATTTTAATAAAAAATATGTTGATTATTGTGTGAACCGGCGTTATGATAAGAATAGAAGTTAAAAATAGCGGAGGTGCTTTTGTGAACCGTATCGACAAGAAAAATTATTATCTGGACATTGCGGAAACCGTTTTGGAGCGCGGGACGTGCCTGAGAAGGAATTTCGGAGCGATTATCGTAAAGAACGACCAGATTATTTCCACAGGCTATACCGGCGCGCCGAGAGGCAGGAAAAATTGTATGGATATGGGCGTGTGCGTGCGGGAAAACATGAAGGTGCCGCGCGGGGAGCGCTATGAGCTTTGCAGGAGCGTGCATGCTGAGGCGAACGCCATTATCCACGCCGCGCGCAACGATATGATAGGCGCGACGCTTTATCTCGTTGGAAAGGACGCAAAAACCGGCGCTTATGTGGAGGACGCGAATTCCTGCGCCATGTGTAAACGTTTGATTATCAACGCCGGAATTACGCGCGTGATTATCCGCAACACGAAGGATACGTTCACCGCGGTTTATGTCGATTCCTGGGTGGAGAACGACGAGTCTATCGATGGGGCTTCCGGCTATTAAAAAATGAACAGTAAAAACCCCCGCTGTGCTGTTGACGCACGGCGGGGGTTTTATCATGTTTTGGAACCGGACGCATATATTTTTAGTGGCTGTGCAAAATCCTTGATTTTGCGGCGCGCGCTGCGCGCTGTTTGCCCGCGGCAACGTACAGCCGCGTAAAAATATATGTTCTGCCCGTTTACGGGCGCGGACGGTTCCTTCGCGCTTTGGAAATCATTCTCCGCGGGCAATCTGCCTGCGGCAGTCCTCGCAGACGATTTTGCCGCGGTAGGTCGTGATGTGGTCCGCGCTTCCGCAGAATACGCAGCTGGGGTTATATTTGCGCATGGTAATTCCCTCACTGTCTGTAAACAGCTCGACTGCGCAGCCCTTATCCAGTCCGTAGGATTTCCTCAAAGGTGCTGGGATAACGATTCTTCCCAAATTATCGATGTTGCATAAAAATCCGGCAGGTTTCATGATATTAAGACTCCCTTCCCTTGTTTGTCTTATAAAGTTTGCTTCCTCTCTTGAGCTCGACTTTATTTTACCAAAAAGTGGTATTAATGTCAATAATTATCTCATTTTTGTTATTTTTACAAATTTTGTCGAAATGAGTGACGGTTTATGATGAATTATATCTGGGGCGCAATCCTGCTCATCAGCGTCATATGCGGCATCATAAACGGAAAAACGGCACAGCTGAGCGCCGCCGCGCTCGACGGCGCGAAGGACGCCATAGAGCTTTTGCTTACCATGTGCGGCATGATGTGCCTGTGGTCGGGATTGATGGGCATAGCCGAGCAGGGCGGCCTGACCGCGGTGCTGGCGAGGGTGTTTTCTCCTGTTTTGAAGCGGCTGTTTCCCGATTATAAGGACGACAAGGAAACGTCCGGCGCAATCTGCTCAAACGTTACGGCAAACCTGCTGGGGCTGGGCAACGCGGCGACGCCGCTCGGAATCGAGGCGATGCGCCGTATGCAGGTGAAAAATCCGCAGAACGAAACAGCGAACAACAGCATGGTGATGTTCGTCGTCATCAATACGGCGTCCATCCAGCTCATCCCGACGACGATTGCCGTGCTTCGGCAAAAGTACGGCTCTGCTTCCGCGCTCGATATCCTGCCGTGCGTCTGGGTGAGCTCCATTTTTGCCCTCGCGGTGGGCATAACGGTCGCAAAGCTGTTACAAACGAGGCGCACAAAGGCAAAGGAGGATTAAGGCTTGGAGCAATTTGGTGGGTATATCATCCCGGTCGTCATCGCGCTGATTATACTCTTTGGTTTCATCAAAAAGGTTCCCTGCTTCGACTGCTTTCTTGAGGGGGCGAAGCAGGGGCTGATATCCACCTATAAAATCGCCCCGTCTCTGATTGGGCTGATTGTCGCTGTGACTATGCTCAAGGCCTCCGGCGCGCTCGATATGCTGATTCATTTTATCGAGCCTGCGGCGACGCTGCTGGGTTTTCCGGCTGAGGTCATGCCGCTTGCGCTTTTGCGCCCCGTTTCGGGCAGCGGCTCGACGGCGATTTTGAACACCATATTAAAGGAATACGGGCCGGACAGCTTTGCCGGCCGGTGCGCAAGCGTTATGGCCGGCTCGACGGAAACCACCTTTTACGCGATTGCCGTCTATTACGGCTCGGTTGGGATAAAAAAAATCCGCCATACCGTGCCCGCGGCGCTGTGCGCAGATTTTGCGGGCATGGTAATGGCGGTGCTTTCGGTTCGGTTTTTCTTCCGCTGAGCCTACTTGCTCAATTGCGGGCGGATAACCTTGTGGAGCAGCTTTTTCCCGTCGAAGGGAATCAGCGGGTACAGGTAGCTTTTGCCGGATACCGTCTTATTTGTAATGAGCAGGACGATAATCAGGACAAACCCCGCGGCAAAGCCCCAAATGCTGAACAGCTGCGTAAGGATGAGCAGCATGACGCGCAGAAATTTGAGCGAATACCCCAACTCGTAGCTCGGCTGGGTGTAGTTCGCGATTGCGACGAACGCCATATAGAGCATGGCCTCGGTCGAAAACCAGCCGACCGTGACGGCAAAATCCGACAGCGCAATCGCGCCGATAATACTCAGAGACGTACTCAGGCTGCTCGGCGTGTTGACTGACGCCAGACGCAGGCCGTCGATGCCGAGCTCCAGTATAATCAGCTGCCAGAACACCGGGATATTGACCGGCTCGGTAATTAAAATAAATTCAAACGCCTTTGGGACAAGCTCCGGATTTTTAAGCGCCAGCAGCCACAGCGGCGTTATGACGAGCGTTGCGAACGTGACAAGGTAGCGGGCAAAGCGGATATACGTGCCGGTAAGCGGCGGGAAATAGTAGTCGTCCACCTCTTCGATGATGTCGAAAATCGACGTCGGCAGCACGAGGGCGGAGGGAGAATTATCTACCAAAATGATGATATTGCCCTCAAGGATTGCGGAGGCGGCGGTGTCTGGCCGCTCTGTATATTTGACTTTGGGGAAGGGATTGTACCATTTGTGTTTGTAAATGGCTTCAATCAGGCTTTGCTGGTTCATGGTCAGTGACTGAACCTTGATATTGTTGATTTCCCTCGTCAGTTTATCCAACAGCTTTTTGTCTACGAGGTTGTCCATATAACAGACCGCAACGTCCGTCCTCGATACGCGGCCCACCACAAAAGGCTTGACGGTAAACAGCGGGTCGCGAATACGCCTTCTGATAAGCGCCGTGTTGCTGATGAGCGTCTCGACAAAGCCGTCCTTTGAGCCGCGCAGGGATTTGTCCTTTTCAGGCTCGCTCGTCGGCCTCTGCGGATAGGTACGGCTGTCAATCATGATGGCCTGCGTAAAGCCGTCGATAAAGAGCGCCGTTACGCCGGACAGCACGTTCATACAGATTTTGTCCGCGTCGTCGGTGAGGTCGACCTCCACATAAGGAACGCAGGTTTTAATGAAGGTATGCGCGTCGGTCATGGCGTTGTCGTCGTCGATGGAATAGAAGAACTCCAAGACCTTTTCCATGACCTCGTCTTTTAAAAGCCCGTCGATAAAGAACATGCAGGCGCGCCGCTTGTTGATGGTAATGGTGCGGTAAATCAAATCGAAGCTTTCCTTTGCGCGCAGCTTTTCTTTAAAAAGCTTGATGTTGTCGTCAATATTGCTTGAAAGGCTCATAGCGTCAATCCTTTCTGCCGGATTTTGTAAAATACTTCGCCTTAGTTTGTGCAATCCGCGCTGTTTTATCAGTAAAAATAAAAAAACAGGCGGTTATACATTGGTTTTACATGTTTGTTTCAATATTATTGAAAAAAATTGTTGACAAACGGCAGAAGAAGGGGTACAATAAAGAAAATTTCATCCGGTAAACCAAAGAGTAAGAGGAGTAACCGCAGGGTGAATGCCCTTAAGAGAGCCGCGGACGGTGGAAGCGCGGCGGGTGTTTGTGCGGTGAATGGGCTTACGAGGGCAAGGTGAACAGTATAGTAGCCAAGCCGGGAGCTTCACCCGTTATCAAGGAAGCGCGCGTTTTTTGACGTGCGGAGCAGGAGGATTTTTATAATCAATCTGGGTGGTACCGCGGAAGTTCGCTTTCGTCCCTTGTGGACGGAAGCTTTTTTTATTTTAATTTACTTTTCTAAACTGAAAGGAGTCTTTAACATGGCAAAAATACCTTACAGGTTTTATTTATCGGAGGACCAAATCCCGAAGCAGTGGTATAACCTGCGCGCGGACATGAAAGAGCAGCCCGACCCGATGATTAATCCGGCGACAATGCAGCCGGCGACAGAGGAGGACTTATACCCCGTATTCTGCAAAAAGCTCGCTCACCAGGAAATGGACGCGCAGACGCGTTATGTCGACATTCCCGAAGAAATTATGGAGATGTACAGGGTGTACCGCCCGTCCCCGCTGATTCGCGCGTACAATCTGGAAAAGGAGCTCAAAACGCCCGCAAAAATTTATTATAAGTTTGAGGGCAACAACACCTCCGGCAGCCATAAGCTCAATTCCGCAATCGCGCAGGCATATTACGCGAAGGACCAGGGACTGAAAGGCTTGACCACCGAAACGGGCGCAGGCCAGTGGGGAACGGCGTTGAGCGAGGCGTGCTCCTATTTCAATCTGCCGCTGACCGTTTATATGGTCAAGGTATCGTATGAGCAGAAGCCGTTCCGCAAAGCAGTAATGGAAACGTTTGACGCAAACGTCATCCCAAGCCCGAGCACGACGACGCAGGTCGGGCGCAAAATCCTGGAAGAAAACCCGAATACCTCGGGCAGCCTCGGCTGCGCCATATCTGAGGCGGTCGAAAAGGCTGTTTCGACGGAAGGCTATAAATATGTGCTCGGCTCCGTCTTGAACCAGGTGCTGCTGCACCAGTCCATTATCGGCCTGGAAGCGAAAAAAGCGATGGAAATTCTCGATGAATACCCGGACGTCGTCATCGGCTGCGCGGGCGGCGGCTCAAACCTCGGCGGATTGATTGCGCCGTTTATGCAGGATAAGCTGCTCGGAAAGGCGGACCCGCGCATCGTCGCGGTTGAGCCCGCGTCCTGTCCGTCGTTTACCAGGGGCAGATACGCCTACGATTTCTGCGATACCGGCAAAATTACCCCAATGGCGCGCATGTATACGCTCGGCAGCGGGTTCATGCCGTCTGCCAACCACGCTGGCGGACTGCGCTACCACGGCATGTCGCCGATTCTCTCAAAGCTCTATCATGACGGCTTAATGGACGCTGTTTCCGTCGAGCAGACGAAGGTGTTCGAGGCCGCGACCATGTTCGCAAGGGTTGAGACAATTCTGCCCGCGCCGGAATCCGCTCATGCTATCCGCGCCGCGGTTGATGAGGCAATTAAATGCAGGGAAACGGGCGAGCAGAAGACCATCCTGTTCGGACTGACCGGAACCGGTTACTTCGATATGACGGCGTACGCCGCTTTCCACGAAGGCAAAATGAACGATTATATCCCGACGGATGAGGACTTGAAAAAGGGTTTTGACGGCCTGCCGAAAATCCCGGGCGTTCAGGACTAAGCTTTATATGAAGTGGAGGGGAACCGTTTTAATGGTTCCCCTCTACTTTTTGTTCGTATTTTTTTAAAAAAGCCAAGAAACAGGAACATTTCAAAAAAGAAAAGAGAGAACCATCGTAATGGTTCCTCCTCTTTTGATTGACAATTTTATAAAAAATCAAGAAAGCGTACGCTTGCATACAAAATAAAGAGGATGAAAAATGAGGAGCCTATAACGGCTCCTCATTTTTGTCAAAGCATCCCCTGTACAAAGGTATACTTTGTTTTCGTCCAGTTGGTCGCTTTCACATAGTCGCGGTGGTAGGACGAGTTGTCCGTCGGGGACGGAATATTCGATGGTACCAGCTCTATGCAAAGCCCGGGGCGTTTGTACGCGCCGCGGAACCAGTTTTCAAGCCCGCCGCCGTAGTCGTTTGCCGCGGTAGAGGTCTCTACCGCCCAGTAACCGCATTTGTTTGTAAGCTTCTGCGTTAAATTCCAGTCGCCCGGGATTGTACCGCTGGCGCTGTCGCGCCAGTAAATACAATTGCCGCGCAGGTGCATGGAAAAGAGCCATTCAAAGCGGTTTTGTTTGCACAGGTTCATAATAGCCTTTGTTTCCGCCTCGCTTCCGGCGGAAGGCCCCTTGTATTTTTGAGCATCGGTATAGCGTGTACTGATGCCGCCGTCTGTAATGGAGCCCCAGTAAAACGGGAAGTTCCTGTTTAAATTCACGCCGTTCGCATTGGATTTGAATTCCATGCGGCTGCCGGTATAATTGTAAAGCGGATTTGTAAACTTCGTCACTACGTCCATGCCGTCGGGATTCATCAGCGGTACGATGTAAAGCGTGTAGCTGTCGAGCAGCTGCTTCATATTATAATCGCCGTAAGCGCCCGTTTTAGAGCAGTAGGCCGCCGCGTATTCCTCAAGGCAAAGCATCGTAAAGGTGACGGTCAGATGCTCGCGCGAATGGATGCCGCCTGTAATCAGCGCCTTTTTGTTCCCGTGGCCGAGCTTTACAAGCGTTAAATCCTGTCCGCGCGTGCTCTTTCCGGCGGAGGATACCGTGACGGCATCCGGGTATTGCTTTGCAATCAGCTTAATGTCGCGGGCTACCTCGTCAGTGGTATAGGCTTTTGTATAATTTACGATGCGTGAGGTGATGGTGCAGCTGGCGCTCACGCCGTTATAAGCCTTACAGGTGATGACGGCCGAGCCGCGCGTTTTAGAGGTAATTACGCCCTTGCTGTCAACAGAAGCGACGGCGGGATTACTGGAGGAATAGCTTAATATATTGCCAGCCGCGCCGGAATTGAGCGTGGCCTTGAGCGCAAGCGTCTGCCCGATGAAAAGCTTTTTTGATGTGACGTTGAGCGTCATCGAAGCAGGCGCGTTTTTTACATTGATTTTGCAGCTTGCCTTTAGATGGTTTTCCGTTTCCGCGGTAATGGTTACGCTGCCAGTTTTCAGCCCCTTGACCGTACCGTTTTTATCGACGGAAGCAACGGACGTGTCGGAGGAGGAAAATTGCAGGCCCTTTATATAGGCGTCCGCTGGGGTAGACCTGACGGGAAGGCGAATGCTTTCTCCTTTGCCGATGGTATAGGACGCGCCCGGAAACGTGATGCTGTCCGCGCGCTTGACGACCTCAACCGTGCACGCAGCGGTTTTACCGTTATGGCTTGTGGCCGTAATCTGCGCGGTTCCATAATTTTTCGCGGTAACCTGGCCGCTTTCATCAACGGCGGCAATATTTTTGCCGCTGCTTTCAAACGTGACAGAGCGGTCGGCGGCGTTTTCGGGCAGAACCAGAACGTCCAGCTTGTAAGCTTGCTCCGGGTAAAGGTAAATACGGCCGGGCGTAGTAAACACAATCGATTCCACCGGAACGTCTGTAGGGGGCTGGGTAGGTACCGTTTCCTCCGTGGGTGGCTCGGTCTGGTTTTTCAGCTCCTCCAGCCTGCCGCTTGTATCGAGAAAATCCTGAAAGGCATCCTTAACAGGATTACCCGTTCTTTCCCGCGCGGCATAGGCGTTTAAAAGGGCGCCCGCGCACAGCAGGACGCACAATGCGGCGGCAATCATTTTTTTCATAATGCTTCCTCCTCACCTCATATATCTTCCAAAACAATCATACGATATTTTCACAAAAATCGCAATGAAAAAATCTCAGATTTTACAATTCCTTTGTACAAGTTGTCCCTTTTCGGGCAAACCGGGATTCTTCCCAACCTCACGCGGTTTTTTCACAAAAACTATTTTGTTTTTTTGGATTGACAAATTGACAAAATGTTCATATACTTTTACCTTGGAGCGATTCCTTTACGCGTAACGCGCAAGGGAACGCAAATTCTTTTTATTTTTGTTTGGGGGTGGGGATTTGAGCCAGAATACTGTCGTATCCTTAAAGGATATTTACGTGGAATTTGACGGCGAGGTCATCTTAAACGGAATCGACCTTGACATCAGGGACAAGGAATTTGTCACGCTGCTCGGGCCGAGCGGCTGCGGCAAGACGACGACGCTGCGCCTGATCGGAGGGTTTCTGGAGCCGAACCGGGGCGAAATTTACTTTGACGGCAAACGCATGAACCAGGTGCCTCCGCATAAACGCAACGTCAACACGGTATTTCAGAAATACGCGCTGTTTCCCCATCTGAACGTATTTGAAAACGTGGCGTTCGGCCTGCGGATTAAAAAGGTGCCGGAGGCTGAAATAAAAAAGAAGGTCAGGCAGATGCTTGCGACCGTCGATTTGAAGGGCTACGAAAAACGGCCTGTCAGCAAGCTTTCCGGCGGGCAGCAGCAGCGCGTTGCGATTGCGCGCGCGCTCGTGTGCGAGCCGCAGGTGCTCCTGCTCGACGAACCGCTCGGCGCGCTCGATTTAAAGCTTAGGAAGGACATGCAGCTTGAGCTGAAAAATTTGCAGCAGAAGCTGCAGACGACGTTTGTTTACGTGACGCACGACCAGGAGGAAGCGCTGACGATGTCCGACACCGTCGTTGTAATGAACAACGGCAAGATTGAGCAAATCGGCGCGCCTATCGATATTTATAACGAGCCGGCGAACGCCTTTGTCGCGGATTTTATCGGAGAGGCGAATATATTAAACGGCGTGATGCTTGAGGACCGCCGCGTGAAAATCGGCGGCGCGGAGTTCCCGTGTGTTGACAAGGGCTTTGGCAAGAACAGGCCGGTCGACGTGGTCATCCGCCCGGAGGACGTCGAGATTGTAAAGCCGCAGGGCGCAAGGCTTTCCGGTACGGTCACGGACACGGTCTTCAAGGGCGTACATTATGAGATGTCCGTTTCGGTCAACGGCTGCATGTGGCTGATTCACAACACCAAAAGCGTAGAGCCGGGTACGGAAATCGGCATTGAGGTCGTGCCCGACAATATTCATATTATGGATAAGCTGTTCCCAACCACGAACAACGAGTTCGACGCGGTGGTTGTGTCCTCAAATGAAGAAGAAAACAGCATGGAAATCGAGATAGAGGGGAAAAGCGTTGCGGTCAAGGGACGCTGCTATCCCCAGGCTGCAAAGCTGCATATCGTCCTGCCGCCCGACGGCGTGTATATCGCGGGCGACGGAACGGGCGATTTGGAAGGCTATATCGAGTCCGTCATCTGGAAGGGCGAGCATAACGAAATTATTGTGGAAACCGACGCGCATAAATGGCTGATGAGCAGCGATTTTGACGAGCAGATTGCAACGTACGTGCAGCTGAGCTTCCGGTTCGATAAGGCGGTGTTCACCGAAATTGCCGCGGAAGGGCAGGTGGCTTTGCAGTGAAATCAAAAGCGCCATCTTACCCTTATCTTCTGTGGATGCTCGTTTTTACGATTATCCCGCTTGGAATGGTCGTCTATTACGCGTTTACCGACAGCAGCGGCAGCGTGTCTTTAAAGCCCTTTATAGACAGCCTTTATTATTCCGACGTATTCATCCGCTCGCTGTGGATTGCGCTGCTTTCCACCGTGATTTGCCTTCTCATTGCGTATCCGCTCGCCTTTATTACGGCGCGGGCGCGCAAAAGCTCGCAGAAGGTGCTCGTCATGCTTTTGATGCTGCCGATGTGGATGAACTTTATCCTGCGTATTTACGCGTGGGTACTCCTTTTGCAAAACGACGGCTTAATCGACCTGGGGGTAAAGCTTCTGGGGCTTGACGTTGCGCTTTTGGGCAACAGCGGCGCGGTCGTTTTGGGCATGGTTTATAACTTTCTGCCGTTTATGGTCCTGCCGATTTACACGGTCATGACAAAAATCGACAATAGCCTGATTGAAGCGGCGCAGGACCTGGGCTCGAACAGCGTGCGCGTGTTCGGCAAGGTCGTGTTCCCGCTTTCCGTGCCGGGCATCATCTCCGGCATCACGATGGTATTCGTACCGGCGGCCAGTACGTTTTTGGTGTCCCAGTACCTGGGGGGCACGAACGACAAGCTCATTGGCGACGTGATTGAAAATATCTTTCAGCGCGACAAGAACGTCGGCTCGGCGCTGTCGCTGTCGCTGATGGTCATTATTCTGATATTCCTGATTGTGATGAACCGCTTCGGGGACGAGGAGGTGGTCGTATGAAGAAGCTTTCCTCAAAAATCTATGTGGGGCTTGTCATGCTCTTCCTCTACCTGCCGATTTTTGTGCTTATCCTTTATTCCTTCAACGACGGAAAAACCTCGGTTTGGAAGGGCTTCACGTTCAAATGGTACGCAGAGCTTTTCAATAGCTCCGCCATTATGTCGTCCCTATACAATACGCTGATTATCGCGGTGCTCGCGTCCCTTATTGCGACGGTGCTCGGCACGGCGGCGGCCATCGGCCTTTATAATTATAAGGGCATTAAAAGAACGCTTTTGACCAATGTGTCGAACTTCCCGATTATCAACCCGGAAATCGTCACGGGCGTTTCGTTTATGCTGCTGTTCGCGTTCGCTGGCGGCCTTTTGGGCTTTGAAATGGGCTTTGGGACGGTGCTGATTGCGCATATTGGCTTTTGTACGCCGTATGTCATTTTAAACGTGATGCCAAAGCTGCGGCAGATGGACAAAAACGTGTATGAGGCGGCGCTCGATTTGGGCTGCAACCAGCGCCAGGCGTTTTTTAAGGCGGTCATGCCGGAAATCCTGCCGGGCGTGCTGTCGGGGCTGTTGATGTCCTTTACGTATTCGCTGGACGATTTCGTCATTACGTATTTTACCAGGGGCGCGCAGTTCCAGACGCTGCCTATCGAGATATATACCATGCTCAGAAGGAGGGTTTCTCCGACCATCAACGCGCTTTCCACCCTTCTGTTCGTCATTACCCTGACGATATTAATCATCGTGAACGTCCGCGACAGGCGCGCCGAAAAACAGGCGGCTGCGCCGCGTTAAAGTGTTTGCGTGAATTTATAAACCAAAAACAAGAGGGAGGAACTAAAACATGAAAAAATTACTTTGCCTTGCGCTGTGCGTACTGCTCACCGGCGCCTGTATGCTTACGCTTGCGTCCTGCGGCTCCGGTGAATCCGCCGGGGAAATCAACGTCTATAACTGGGGCGAGAACATCAGCAACGGCGAGGACGGCTCGATGGACGTTATCGCGGAATTTGAAAAGCAGACGGGCATTAAGGTCAACTATACCAATTACGAGACGAACGAGGAAATGTACAACATCCTGAAAAACAGCGGCTCCGCGTACGATGTAATCATCCCGTCCGATTACATGATTGGCAAGCTTATCGCGGAGGATATGCTGCTGCCGCTCGATTTTAACAATATCCCGAACTACAAAAACGTCATGGAGCAGTACAAAAACCTTGATTTTGACAAGGAAAACAAGTACAGCGTACCGTACACCTGGGGCGTAGTCGCGCTCGTCTATAACAAGGAAATGGTAAAGGAGAAGCCGAAGAGCTTCGACGTCCTGTGGGACAAAGAATACAAGGGCCAGATTCTGATGTTCAATAACTCCCGCGACGCGATGGGAATTGCCATGAAGCTCAAGGGAATCGACCCCGGCGTCGTGACAAAGGAGGACGTCGACACGGCGGCCGATTATCTGCGTGAGCAGAAGCCGTTGCTCAAAAAGTACGTGATGGACCAGGTCTTTACCGAAATGGAGGGCGACCAGGCGGCGCTCGCGCCGTATTACGCCGGGGATATTGTAACCATGATGAGCAACAATGAAAATCTTGATTACGTGCTGCCGGAGGAAGGCTCTAACCTGTTCGTCGATTCGATGTGCATCCCGAAGACGAGCAAAAACAAGGCGCTTGCTGAAAAGTTTATCAACTTTATGCTGGAGCCGGAGGTCGGCAAGGCGAATTCCGAGTATATCGGCTATTCCACACCGAACCAGGCGGCCTATGATTTGATGGATGAAGAGGTAAGGAACAACGAGCTTGCCTATCCGCCCAAGGAGTACCTCGACAAATGCTACTTCTTCTCAAACCTGCCGGACGACGTATACAACTATTTACAGGAACAATTTTTGCAGGTACAGGCTTAAAATAATAGAGAAAATGGGGTGGCTTGTCACCTCATTTTTTTCGTGTTCATATTCGAAAAGCCCCGGACGCCATAAGGCTGGCACCGGGGCTTCACTTATATGTGAATTTTATATTTTTGTATAGAGCAGTGCTCCGGAAGGGAGCGCCTTCAAAGTATAGCCGTGTGTCTGCGCATAGCTTTGCCAGACATCGGGTGCCGATTTTGCCGCGACCAATGCGTCGACGTAAATTCTTTCCGGAATTTTATCGGGATGAAGCGCGTAATATTCCTCAAGCTTTTGGCTGGTCAGGGTGCGGTTATCGCCGCCCCACGCAGAAAAAGTGCCAAGCCTAGTACCGGTATAAAGATAAGCATAGGGCATATTACGGAAGAAATGGACAAGCTCACCTTCCGCGCCGGAGAAATAAAGCTTCAGGTCGGATAACCTGTTCATATGCGTAACGCTTTTTTCCTTTGTAGTACGAATTCCCTTTACAGGGCCGGAAGGCACTGTGCTTGTCAACTGGGCAACCGGCTGGTCCCAGAACACGTGGTTTGTCTTTACATAAGTCTGCGCGCCTAGCTGTAAAACGAGGACGGCAAGAAGCGGAACCATTTTGATTGCCGGTGATTTCAGCAGGGCATTATGCCTGCAGTACTGGCTCAACATCAGTAAGGTAAATATATCAGAGACGACAAGCGCGTTAGACACGACATACATGTATTGGTTGGAGGACAGTACCATGCATACTGCGTATAATGCGCCAACAAGCCAGCCAAGCAGCATCATCGGTTTTCTGTGTTCCCTGGGCGTAGACGCATAGGCGCAAAGGCCGATGGCCGAAAGAGGCAGCATGACCGCATTCATTCCCAGGCCTGCCGTTTGATAAAGAGCAAAGTAAATTGTGGCGCCCATAGAAAGCAGGATAGTCGCAAGCAGGTATGCGCCGCAGCGTTTCTCATTTTTGTCGATACAGGCAAGCAACAGCAGAGATGCTGCCGGAAAGGTAAAGCCCTTGTATTGCGCAATGAACGTTTCAATCGGTCCGACTATCATATTGAAGGTCTTTGCGGGGTGCGCGGGGTCAGAGAGCACGTGGGGCAGGTTTTGAAGTACCTCTGAAAGCGAAGCGCGTGAAAACAGCAGGATGAGAAACAACAGCGCAATCACAGCCGCCCCGGCAGTCATCCATAACGCGCTTTTCAAACGAAAATATGGCGGGATTTCACGACCTCGCCTGCGCTGGATAAAGAAGGAAGCGCAGCACGACAGTAAATAGAGTATGTATAGTACAGCAAAATAAGGGTTACATAATACAGAGCAGGCACAGCAGATACCTGCAAGCACGTATGTAAAAGCGTTCGGACGACGGGCCGCGAAGAGCAGCAGGCTGAAAAGTACGGTAAACGCCAGACCCATGCTGTTGTAGCTCAACGCCATAATATCGAACGGGGAAAAAATAAAAAATAGAACGGCGGCGCCGACCGCCGCAAGGCGGAAGCGGCGCAGGATACAATAAACCCCGGTTGCCGCCAATAACTGGAACACCACATATATGCAGCGGAAGGCTAGAACAATTCCCTCAGTAGAGCCTACAATTTTCAAATATATCCACATGATTGGATAAAACAGGAAGCCGGCAAGCTGGCTGACATGCCACTCATCTACGATTAGTGCGTCGCCCTGGCAAAGACGGTACGGAATTGAAAGATAAAAGGTTTCATCAACATCGGCCATACCATAAGGCAGCCTGTAGATATACAGCCCGATTCCGCAGAGAATAAGCAGGATGAATAAAACGTCATACCTGAAATAAGGTCCGCTGCGTAAACGTGCTTGAAGTTTTGATTTTTCCATAATTACCCCTTTCTGTTTACCCGGTTTGTATTCTAACGACCGTAGCTCTAACTAAAAAACGGATGGGCGTGTGTACAGGTTTCTCGTCATTCGCAGATATTTTAAATTTAGTATAACATAAGCAGCCCGATTCTTCAATCATCCGTGACGATAATTCATATTGCCGCCATTCCAATAGGGCATGATAAAATTTAAAATTTGGAAATATTAACAGGAAATCACTCCGTTACTTCACCCTTGTGCGACCATACTAAAGTATGGAGGCGATTATTTTGCAACAGTTTACAGCCGTTTACTATGAGCCGCAGAGCCTGGAATACCCGCTTGGTAAAATGCTGCGGGAAAAATATAAAGATTTACCCTGGCTTCCGATTGACAGCCATAACCGGATTGAGGAAATGACAAAGAAAAAGAACAGCGATTTTCCTGAAATGAAACGCTTTTTAATCATCGGCACGCGAAAAACGCATAAATATTCCGATAATTTTAAGGTGTCTGACTATTTAGTACCGTTTACATCCAGCGGATGCACAGCTATGTGCCTGTATTGCTATTTGGTGTGCAATTACAACAAATGCGCGTACCTGCGCCTCTTTGTAAACCGCGAACAGATGCTGGAGCGCCTAATTAAATTTTCGTATAAAAGCGAAGAAGAAAAGGTGTTTGAGGTCGGCAGCAACAGCGACCTGCTATTGGAAAATACGATTACAGGAAATCTTGAGTGGCTGATTCCGGAATTTGCGGAAAAGGGGCGCGGAAAAATTACCTTTCCGACAAAATTTGATATGGTTGAGCCGCTTTTAACGCTCGACCACCGCGGTAAGACAATATTCCGTATGAGCGTCAACCCCGAGAAAATTATACAGAGAATCGAGCTTGGCACATCCCCGCTCGAAAAACGCATCGACGCGCTCAACCAAATGTGCGAGGCGGGCTATCCCTGCGGAATATTAATCGCGCCGGTAATCCTGACAGAAGACTGGGAAGCGCTTTACAGCGGCCTGCTCGATACCCTGCAAAGCCGTTTGTCCAATTTGGCGAAAAGCCGTTTGTTTATTGAAATTATTTTCATGACCTACAGCTATGTGCACCGCGCCATCAACAGCGAGGCGTTCCCAAACGCCATCGACCTTTACGACCCGCAGCTGATGACGGGCCGCGGACGGGGCCGATACACCTACCGCAGCGAGCCGCGCGCGGTGGCGGAGCTGATGCTGCGCGAACAGATAAAGGAAAAGCTTCCTCAGGCTCAGATTATTTATGTCTGCTAACCAATAGAGAGGTTCTGTTCCCCATTCCTTTGTTAAAAAAATAGGAGAGTGGCTTGGTTTTCACCAACTGGGTTGTTTTAACGCGCCTTTTCCTGAAATGTAAACATTTATCCAACACCGAAAAAATAAAAGCGTACAGGGAAACCTGTACGCTTTTTCAAATAAATCTACATTACGGAAGGACATTGCCCGCGGCGCGGTAAATTTCGTACCATTGCTCCCTGGTGAGCGTGATATCGGCGCCTTTGCAAATATCGATAAAGCGGTTTGCGTTCGTCGTGCCTGTTACCACCTGCATGTTCGCCGGATGGCGCAGAATCCACGCGACAGCGACCGCGCTGTCTGTAACGCCGTATTCCGACGCAATCCGTCCGATACAGTCGTTTAACTCCGGGAACTTGTCATGGTTTAAGAAAACGCCCTCAAAAAATCCATATTGAAACGGCGACCACGCCTGAATGGTAATACCGTTTAAACGGCAGTACTCTAAAACCGAGCCGTCGTGCATAACGGACGGGGGATTCTGCATATTGACGTTAAAGCCGCTGTCAATCATGCTTGTGACCTTAACGCTCAGCTGAAGCTGGTTGACAAGCAGCGGCTGTTTTACATATTTTCTCAGCAGCTCCATCTGCATGGGGTTCTGGTTGCTTACACCGAAATGGCGTACCTTGCCTTCACTGTACAGCTTATCGAACGCTTCGGCTACCTCTTCGGGTTCCATCAGCGTATCCGGCCTGTGCAGCAGAAGGATATCCACATAATCGGTTTGCAGCCGCCTTAGGCTGCCCTCGACCGATTCAATAATATGCTCTTTTGAAAAGTCATAATATCCGTCACGAATCCCGCATTTTGTCTGTAGGATAATTTTTTCACGCGCTTCCGGGTGCAGCTTGAGCGCCTCGCCAAAAACCTCTTCCGAGCGTCCGCCGCCGTATATGTCGGCATGGTCGAAGAAGTTGACGTTACTAAGCGCTGCTGTAAATATGAGCTGTTCAACCTCCCTGACAGGCATTTTATCGATGCGCATACAGCCCATCACGACGGACGAACAGTCGAGCAGGCCTCCGACCTTGATGTTTTTCATGGAACCGCCTCCTGTTTTATTTGGTGTTGATGTTGATAAACTCAGCCTTGAGCTTAGAATACATGATTTTCTGGCTGCTGTAAAGGCCGTAGTAGCCAGACAGCATGTAGCTGACTGCGCAGGCGACTGCGAAGAGCACCATACCCTGCGCGCCAAACAGCTCGATGCTTAGGATAAACGAGGCTATCGGGCAGTTGACCACGCCGCAGAACAAAGCGATCAGCCCAACCGCCGCGGCAAAACCGGGGTCGAGCCCCAGCAGGCCGCCCGCAACGCAGCCGAACGTTGCGCCGATAAAGAGCGTGGGAACAATTTCACCGCCCTTAAAGCCCGCGCCGATGGTAATGGCGGTAAAGACGATTTTCAGGAGAAACGCCTCGGGGCGCGCGGCGCCGTCCAGTATAGCGCTGTCGATAATATTGAGACCAATGCCGTTATAGTTGCGCGTGCCGACGAGCAGCGTCAATAATATGATAGCCGCCGAGCCCGCGATGATGCGCAGGTATTGGTTTTTGAGAAACCTTTTTAAGAATTTTTCCGTCCCTTTCATCGCCAGGCAGAATAAAATAGATACGACGGCGCAAAGCGCCGCAAGCCCCGCCACACGTAAAATGTTTTCAACCGACAGGCCGGGTACCGATTTTAAATCGAACCGGATGGGGGAAATGCCGAACAGCACGGATACGCCGTACGCCGTCAGGGAAGAGACGATGCACGGCACAATGCCGGAATAATAGATTACGCCGACGCTGATGACCTCCATAGCGAACAGCGCCGCGGTCAGCGGCGTACCAAAGAGGGCGGCGAATACGCCGCTCATACCGCACATGATGACCAGATGCATATCCTTTTCGTCGAGATGAAGAATTTTACCGACCTGGGAGCCGATGCTTCCGCCCAACTGGAGTGCCGCGCCCTCGCGTCCGGCGGAGCCGCCGAGCAGGTGAGTGATGACCGTACTGATAAAGATAAGCGGGGCAAGCAAAAGCGGAACACCTTTGTCGGAGCGGATAGAATCGATTACATGGTTCGTTCCGGTTTCGTCCGGTATTTTGCTGATTCGATAAAGCAGCACGATGGCCGCACCGCCTAAGGGCAGCAGGTAAAGCAGCCAGCCGTTCTGCGCGTTTAAGTTGGTCACAAGCTCGACGCTTTTGTCAAAGGCAGAGCCGATGAGTCCGCCAACAGCGCCTGTAATAAAGGCAATCAGTACCCATTTGCAAAAGGTGACGACGTATCCGCAGGCGGACGTAGCTTTTCTAATAAAATTGATTTTCAGCTTTATTCTGTTCAAAAAAATCACCGCATAAATTTAAAAAAGTATGATAGTATTATTTTATCACGAATATAGGAGGTGTCAATTTCCACAGCTTTATAATTGAAAGATTTTCACATTCATGGTACGATAACTTTATTAAAGAAAGCGGAGGCCTTTTATGAAAAACATGACGCGCATCCTTTGTTCGCTTACGCTGGCCGTACTGACGGCGTTCGCTGCGGTATGTCAGGGCAGCGCGGCTGTATCCGCGGGAAACGAACAAATATCCGGCTACAGCGGAACACTTGCCCCGACACGAACAAGAAAAGATATCGTGGAAAAATGGCTCTCTTATGATAAAGTGGACGCTGTTAAAATATTTGACGACAAACCAGCGGCAACAGCGCCGTATCGGACGGGAAAGCTGAATCAGGCGTTTCTTAGCCAGGCGCAGCTTTATTTTAATTACCTGAGGTACGCCGCGGGCTTGCCTGACATTTTGTTGGACGATACGCTTACCGGCAAAGCGCAGCACGGCGCGGTTTTGCTTGCGGCAAACGGCGAATTGACCCACACGCCGTCAAAGCCTGCCGATATGAGCGACGCTTTTTATCAGTTGGGCTCTTCGAGCACTGCCACGAGCAATATTTCCATGCGCTATATCTTCGACAGCCGGAAAATTTTGACCAGTTCCCTTCAGGGCTGTATCGACGACAGCAACAGTAAGGAAAATATGCTGGTGGTCGGACACAGGCAATGGATGCTCAACCCAAAGCTTTTATATACCGGATTCGGTTATGCAGCCAATGCGGATGACTATCATTTCGCTGTAACACAAATTACGGACAACAGTGCCGCTGATGCCGATTATAACTTTATTTCCTGGCCCGCGCAGGGGGAATTTCCAAACAACATCATAACTTCCGGTACACCCTGGTCGGTTACGCTGAATCCGCAGAAATATGAAAACCCGGAGCTTGAAAAAATAACGGTAAAGGTAACGCGTTTATCGGACGGTATGGTTTGGAATCTGACCGATAAAGACTATACGGACCGGCCCGACAGGCAGGAACCGTATTTAAACGTGACCCAGCGTGGGCTTGGGGTAGGCAACTGTATCGTTTTCCATTTGGGTACGGAAAGCTTTAAAACAGATACGTACAGCGACAGCTTTACTGTAGAGATAACGGGACTAAAAGCGAAAAACGGTTCGGACGCATCGCTTTCCTACTCGACCCATATTTTCGATTTTAAGAAAGCGCTTAACGCAGTACAAAACGGCGGGGAGAAGGGCGACGTCAATGGCGACTGGGTAATCAATACCGCGGATGTTTTGCTTATTCAAAAATATTTGGCCGGGGTAGTGACACTCAGTGAAAAACAAAAGGAGCTTGCTGACGTAAACGATGATGGGACGGTTTCCGTAGCCGATGTACTGCTGATTCAGCGTTACCTCGCGCATGAAATTACCGGATTTGATTAAAAATTATGTGTATAAAAGACCGCCGCGTACTGAACATAGTACACGGCGGCTGTTTTTTCACTTATTTGTTATTCGTACTGTAGCAAATCGCGTATACATTCGCCGGCAATCATCAGCCCGCCGGCGGACGGAACAAAAGAAACGCTGCCGGGCGTCTGACGCCGTGCGCTGCCTGCCGTATCCTCCGTTTGGAAAAGAGGAGTGAGCGGCTCCTCTGTGGAGCTAAGGACCTTTAGGTGCGTGATGCCCTCCTTGCGCAGCTCCCTTCGCATGACACGCGCAAGCGGACATACGGTTGTTTTGGATAGGTCTGTGATGGACAGCTTTTCCGGATACAGCTTGTTGCCTGTACCCATACTGCTGATGATGGGAATATGGAGTGACACGGCGGTTTTTATCAGTATGAGCTTGGAGGATACCGTATCGATTGCGTCAATGATGTAATCACAAGAGGATAAATCGAAATCCTTTGCGTTTTCTGCCGTGTAGAAAACGGCGTGCGTTTCCACCCGCGCTTGAGGGTTGATGGAAAGAATGCGTTCCTTCATGACGTCAACCTTCAAGCGCCCAATCGTTTGCTGTGTCGCGATAATCTGTCGGTTGATATTGCTTTGCGCGACCGTGTCGCTGTCGAACAGGATGAGCGTACCGACGCCGCAGCGGCAAAGCGCCTCGCATACAAAGGAACCGACTCCGCCGACGCCGAACACTGCGACGCGCGCACGGCTGAGTCTGTCCATGCCTTCGTTTCCCAAAAGCATTGCTGATCTTGAAAAATCACACATAAAAATCACCTTTTCACCGCATTATACCCGCTGATTTTATCATGAACGGGCTTTCATTTCAACAGCAATTGCGACAATTTAGGCAGGATTTATGCCATAAAATAGATTTGACAGTAAAATGGGAGTGTGTTAGAATGGCTTAGCACAGAAGCGGTGAAAGGAGGTCCCAAAATGGCACAGGAAAGCTTAAAAACGATTGCGCAAAACAAAAAGGCGCGCCACGACTATTTTATTGAAGAAAGTTTTGAAGCCGGAATTGAGCTGTGCGGGACCGAAGTAAAATCGCTGAGGCAAGGCAGGGTAAACCTGAAAGATACTTGGTGTTCGGTCGTTGACGGGGAAATTTTCGTCAATGGCATGCATATCAGCCCATATGAGCAGGGGAACATCTTCAACCGCGACCCATCGCGCGTGCGTAGGCTTTTGATGCACAAAAGGGAAATTATGCGCCTGTTTGGCCTTGTGAAACAGGACGGCTATGCGCTCATTCCTGTATCGGTATATTTTAAAGGCTCCCGTGTCAAGATGCAGGTTGGGCTGTGCAAGGGTAAAAAGCTCTACGACAAGCGGGCGGATATGGCGCAAAAGGACGCAAAACGCCAGATGGAGCGCGCAATGAAGGAGCAGAACCGGTAGAACCCTATCTTATATTTGGGGATGTAAAGGTTTCGACGGGGACCACAAGCCCTGGTAAGCGAGCAGCGGTGCGGAACCGCTATAAAATCCGCAAATTTAAAATTAAACAACAACAATAAAGTTGCTTACGCAGCTGCTTAATTAGCAGCTGCCGTTCTTGCCGGAAGTACCGCGGTCCGGATAAGAGCGTCGATTAGCGGTGCACGTGAACCGGAGAGTGCCTTGTATCCGGTCATGAATTTAAGGCTACCGACTTACAGAGCCTGCTGCAGGGCGCTGTGAAGAGGGAAACTTAATACAGCAGCTACGCTCGTAGAAAGCCACGGTAAATGATTCTCGGACAGGGGTTCGATTCCCCTCATCTCCACCAACCCAGAGCATAAACAAAATT
>OJQY01000104.1_pt1 | contig 69526 bp, 71 predicted proteins | sample 1599091 | NCBI WGS metagenome assembly OJQY01 (sample SAMN03922524, study PRJEB24848) | human gut metagenome | isolation source: stool sample | host: Homo sapiens | place: Germany | collected 2010-02 | reverse complement strand
GAATAAGACTCATAAAGGGCATGACAATATGGACATAGAAAAAACGATGATTTTTGTTAAGGGTGAGGATAAAACGGACACAATTGCCGCTATTTCCTTTGATACCTCCGCGGGAAAAACCAATTTGACATATAAGAATGGACGTACGTACATATATAATTCAGAAAATGTAGTGGTTTTGGAAAATCCTAAAATTTTAGAATTGAACGGACGGGCCGCATATATTGGTGGGGTGCCTGTTTATGAACCTCGGCTCATACTCGATTTTAAAAGCCGCATACGAATTATTCAAAAGAGCGGCGCTTTTCAAACTGTACGTCCTGAGGAACTGTCGCTTGTTGAAAATGGCTCTGCCGACCAAAACGCGCGGTGTATATTGGATTATTTGCGTGAGATTTCAAGATACAAGGCAAACGAACCGGAGGAAGAAGCTTTTTTAAAGAAGGAGATGGACCAGTTAACTTTCATTCATCCGGAAAGCGTGCTGGGACGGTATTTGAACCGTCAGCCCGTTGAAAACAGAACTCCGTCCATGAACGGTGTTATTTTTCCATTCCGTTTTAATCTCAGTCAGAAAGCCGCGCTTGAAAATGCCCTTACCCATTCTATGTCCGTAATCGAGGGACCGCCGGGTACGGGTAAAACACAGACAATTTTAAACATCCTTGCGAACCTTGTCGCAATTCAGGAAAAAAGCGTGGCTGTGGTTTCCAATAACAATGAAGCGGTGAAAAATGTCATTGAGAAAATGACGAAGAAGGGATATGGCTTTCTCACGGCTTTGCTAGGAAAAAAGGATAATCAGGACGCTTTCTTTGCCGATCCGCCCATAGCTCATGTGGAAGAATGGGATTGTACAGAGGAGAAGGAAGAACTCGTCCAAATTATCGAGAGCCTGAATGTGCGGCTGAACACCCTGCTGAAGATAGATAGGGAAAGGGCGCGGCTCAAACAGGAGTTACAGGCTTGGCAATTGGAACAGGAGCATTTCAACGAATATTACAGCCGTCAGGATGTCATGGAAATTGGAAAGCTTCCCATGTTAAGAGCAAATTCGGACCGGATTATTACCTTCCTTGCGGAAACCTCTTTGGCGAAAGAACGAGAGTACACCGAAAAGCTGATGTATCGGCTGAAAATGTTTATTAAATACAGGGGTGCTTTCCGGAAGCTGCAGCAGAAGGAAACCTCAGTATTGCTGTCGCTTGAACGGGCGTTTTATCAAAAGCAAATCGAGAAGCTGGAGAACGATGTTGCATCTCTGGAAAACCAGCTGTCCAGCGCGTCGTTTGACGCTCTGCTGGAACAGCATCAACAGGTTTCCGAAAAGCTGTTTCGCAAATGCCTGTATCAAAGCCACAGTGGGCTAAACGATAACGGTTTCACGAAAAAGAACTTTAAAGCAAAATTCCAGCAGTTTATTGCGGCCTATCCCATTATCCTCAGCACGACTCACGCATTGCGCCGTTCGATTCCCCAGAATTATTTGCTCGACTATGTCATTATCGATGAAGCGTCACAGGTGGACTTGATTACCGGTGTGCTGGCCTTTTCCTGTTGCCGCAATGTCATTGTGGTGGGCGACGTGAAACAGCTTCCCCAGATAACCGATCATAAAATTGAACCAAAGCTGAAAAATTCTCCGCCTGACCCCATCTATAACTATTTTAACCATAGCATTCTTTCCTCGATGATTTTTTTGTATGGGGATAACCTGCCGCGCGTGGTTCTCCGGGAACATTACCGCTGCCACCCGAAAATTATCGAGTTTTGCAATCAGAAATATTATGGCGGCGAGTTGATTCCTTATACAAATTCCGATTTGTCACAAACCCCGCTTGAACTTTATATAACAGCGGAAGGAAACCATATGCGTAGGGTTACGCAAGGAGGAAAAAAAGGGACATATAACCAGCGGGAATTGGATGTAACGGTTCAAGAGATTCTGCAAAATCCCGCTCTTGCAGCCGAGAACAGCAAAATCGGCTTTGTAACGCCGTACCGTAAGCAGGCCAACATCGCCGGCAGCCTGATGCCGGAAGGAATAGAAAGCGATACCGTACACAAATATCAGGGCCGTGAAAAAGACTTGATGATTCTGTCCACCGTATTGGATAGCTCATGGCAGGGCCAGCGCGGCCTGGATTTTGTGGATGACCCGCACATGGTGAACGTCGCCGTATCCCGGGCAATTAAAAAGTTTGTGCTGGTTACAGACCACGATTTGTTTTATAAAAAAAGAAAAAACATCGGCGATTTGATCCGCTATATGCAGTATAGTACGCTCGATGAAAATGTCATTGAAAGTCAGGTCGTATCGGTTTTCGATTTGCTGTACAAGAAGTATTCACAAAAGCTAATCCCTCTGAAAGCCAAAATGGATTCGCAGGCGCGTTTTCAATCGGAAGAGGCGTTGCGTGTCTTGCTGGAGGAAATTCTTGCGCAGCCGGAGTTTAATCATTTCAGTTATACACAGGGGATGCTGCTGCGCAACCTGTTAAACTCCGTGGAAAAACTCAGCGATGATGAGCTGGCTTACGTCAACAACCGTGCTTCTTTGGATTTTGTCGTATATTATAAGCAGGATAAGTCTTGCAAACTGGTCATAGAAGTAGACGGCTTCGCTTTTCATGAAAACAGGCCGGAACAGCTTAAGCGCGATGCGTTAAAAGATTCCGTCCTGAAAAAATATAAAATTCCTCTTCTGCGGCTGGCCACCAATGGAAGCGGAGAGCGGGAGCGGATTCTCCAGGCTTTGAAGTAAGCGCTGGCTGGATTAAACGTTGAACTGCACCCACGGCAGCCGTTTACGCATCGCCGCATACTGTAGGCCTAAATATAGCTATAAATAACATTAAGGGCGGGAACGGTTTAATCGGTTCCTGCCCTTTCTTTAATTTGTATCGAGCTTTCCCGCAGCTATATCAGCTCCATATCGGAAATGTTCAAACGGCATTAGATATGAAGAAGGCTTCCTGAGCGTTGATGGGAATAAAAAAGCTTAGTTATCCTTAATCTTCTATGTTAACGTTCCGCTATACAAGGACATTCGAAAAAAGCTTGACAACCCGTGAAATAACGGATAATATAACAATTGTTATAATAACAAACGTTATATTAAGGAGGGGTGAAGCGTGCCGTCGCAAAAAAGGATAACAAGAGACGCGATTATCAGGACGGCAACCAATATTTTGCGAAGAGAAGGCTATCAAGGGGTAAACGCCAGGAAAATCGCAAAAGAGCTTGGCTGCTCCACACAGCCGATTTATTCTGAGTTTGGCAACATGGAGGAGCTTAAGGCAGAGCTTAAAAAGGAAGCGGAGAGGAGCTATACCGACAAGGTAAGGCGGTTCACGGCAAACAGTACATACTCGCCTTATATGGCATACGGCCTTGGCTTCCTGAGCTTTGCAAAGGAAGAAAAGGAGCTTTTCCGCTACCTCTATATGCAAGAACGCCATGGCGGGGGAGGGCAGTCCATAGATGACGTCAACGCGCCTGAAATTATCAGGGTAATGGCGCAGCAGTACGGAATACCAGAAAATACTGCGCTGCGCTTTCATTATGACATGTCTATTTATTCCTACGGTATGGCAGTCATGCTCAATACGGGCTATATGGATATGGATGAGGCGCAGCTAATCGAACGGTTACAGACGCAATTTAACGGCCTGTGCGGGGCATATGGCTTTCAGAATTTAAGCAAAAGCAGCCAGATTAATTAGGGAAGGGTATGGATATGACAAAAACAATCATTCAAACCGATAAGCTGTGCAAAAGCTTTCAAATCGGTTCACAGGAGCAGCAGGTAATCAGAAACCTGGATATCGAAATTTACGACAAGGATTTTACGGTAATCATGGGCGCTTCCGGCGCCGGCAAGTCGACCCTGCTTTACGCCTTGTCTGGTATGGACCGTCCCTCAAGCGGCCATATCCGTTTTTTCGATACGGATATTGAAAAAATGAATAATGACAAGCTTGCGGTTTTCCGCAGGAAACACTGCGGCTTTGTGTTCCAGCAGATGTTCCTGCTCGATAACATGAGTATTCTCGATAATATTCTTGCGGGCGGCCTGCTGACAAGCACAGATAAAAAGGCAATCGTATCATACGCAAAGGAACTGCTTACCAAGGTCGGCCTGAGCGAAAATATATGGAAGAAATTCCCGTCTCAGCTGTCCGGCGGTGAAAACCAGCGCGCGGCTATCGTACGGGCGCTCATCAACCGTCCGAAGGTCGTATTTGCCGACGAGCCGACCGGCGCGTTAAACTCCGCCTCCGGTAAAGCGGTGCTCGACGTCCTGACTGAGGTCAACAACGCGGGACAGAATGTCGTCATGGTAACGCACGACCTGACCTCCGCACGGCGCGGCAACCGTATCCTGTATATCAAGGACGGCGTCATTGGCGGGGAGTGCGATTTGGGCAAATACGTAAGCGGCGACAGGCAGCGCCACGATAAGCTTCTTTCGTTCCTAAGCGAAATGGGGTGGTAACCGGTGGGAAAATTATGGATGCACGCACGTGCGAATATCCGCAAAACCAAGTCTGTTTCGGTAACCCTTGTCGTCATGTTTTTAATATCGGCGCTTCTGCTCAATATGGGCCTTTTGGTTGCAATCAATTACAGCAGCTTTTTCAATAGCCTGAAAGAGGAGCTGTCGCCTGCCGACGCTTACTACGCGATTCCCGGCGCAATCTACTCTGATGAGGTCAAAGGCTATATCGACAGCAATCAACACGTGAAAAAGACACAGGTAAACGATGCGCTTTGGCTCAGCTCGCGCGTCGTAACCGGCGGGGAAGAAAAATCTCACACCATTTTATTCCAGAACATGGACGAGAAACGGGAGCTTTCCAAATGGAAATATGCCGGAGAGTACCTGCCTTCAGGGGAAATGTCCGTCTATGTTCCGGATATTTTCAAGGCGGTTTACGGGTATCAGCTCAACGATAAAATAACGCTTGATTATACCGACGAATCATCAGGCAAGGATAAGTCGCTCACCTTTACGGTAAAAGGCTACACGGAGGATATTTTTTTCAGCTCGGCGGATACCGGCTTGATAAGCTTTTACCTGCCGGAAGAGACCTATCAGAAGGTTTCCGGCATTTTGAATCATCCCGCGTACGACCTTCACCTTGTATTTGCAAAGCTGGATGAGGTGAAAAATTCCGCGGCCGTCGAGAGCGGCCTTCGTGAATTTATGAATCTCAATTCCGCTTCGCTGATTGCCGGCGACATGTCTTCCATGATGGTGGCAATCGATATTGAGCTCATAGAAATGGCGCGCTGCATGATGGCGACGATGATGGCCGCCATGATGGTCATGTTCTCCCTGATAATCGTTGCCGTCTGCCTGCTTGTGGTTCGCTTCCGAATTGTCAACAGCATAGAGGACGACATGATGAAAATCGGTTCCCTTAAGGCAATTGGATATACCGGCAGGCAAATCGGGCTTTCCCTTCTGCTGCAATATCTCCTGATTGCGGGCGTTGGAAGCATCGCGGGAATCGCGCTCTCCTATCCGCTGCTGCCCGCTGTAGCCACAGTATTTGAACAGCAGTCCGGCCTTATGTGGGAGCAGGGCTTCGACCCCGTTATCAGCTTTGCGGCGCTTATCGTCATTTTGCTAATTATACTGCTGGTCGTGCTGCTTGCCACGCGGCGGGTGAAAAAGCTCAATCCCATCAGCGCCCTGCGTGGGGAGAGCTCGGCCCGTAAATTCAAGCACAACCGCTTGCCGCTCGACAGAGCGTCAGGACCTCTGCCGCTCACGTTGGGAATCAAATCGGTTCTGCAGAACATCAGGCAGAATATTATGATTTTGGTGATTCTGGCAGCCGTTTCATTTGCCGGGGCGTTCGGCGTCATCATGTATTACAACACAACGGTCGATACTAAAGCCTTTGCCGAGGTTCCAGGCATGGAAATTACGAATGTAATCGCCACGCTCAACCCGGAAAAAAACCAATCCGAAACCATAAAAGCGATTGAAGCAATGGAGCAGGTGCGCAAGACCGTCTATCTGGACGAAGTGAAAATCAAGCTTGATGACACTGACGTGTCCGCTTATGTCATGCAGGACTATGACGAGAAAGAAACACGCCTTGTCTATGAAGGCCGCTATCCGGAAAAAAAGAATGAAATCGCGCTTGCGGGAATCCTGTCCGAACGGCTCGAGAAGACGGTGGGAGATACAGTAAAGGCAGGCTTTGGCGATAAGTCGGAAACCTTTACCGTAACGGGGCTCACCAACGGCTCCAGCATGGGCGGTGCGAACACCTGTATTCTGGCCGGTGATTTCAAGCGGCTCAACCCTGATTTTAAGCCACAGGCTTTGTACATTTATCTCAATGAGGGAACTGAAACCGCCGCGTTTATCGAAAAGCTGGAGGACAAATTCGATAAAGAAACGGTACTCAGCCTTTCCGACTTCGACAAGCTGATGGCGGAGGGTATGTCCTCCTACCAGAACATCGTCGCCGCAATGGGGATGGCCATGCTGGTGATTACGCTGATGGTCGTTGCGCTGGTGCTTTACTTTATGATAAGCTCCTCCGTCATTCGCCGTAAACGGGAGCTTGGTATCCAGAAGGCCATTGGCTTTACGACCTTTCAGCTGATGAACCAGCTTTCCCTGACCTTTATGATACCCGTCGTTTTCGGCTCGGCAGCCGGCAGCCTTTTAGGCGCGTTTTGCACGAATCCATTGATGTCGGTCGCTATGAAGGGCGCGGGCGTAATGAAGGCCGGTTTTATCGTCGACCCGCTTTGGGTAGCCTGCTTCGGCGTTGGCGTCGTTGTTTTTTCCTACCTTCTTTCCATGCTTACCACCTGGCGCATCCGCAAAATTTCAGCTTACGCGTTGGTCACGGAATAACGCGCCGGGACGAAGAAAACCTTAAAAAACAAACCGGGGACGGCAGCACAGCCGTCCCCGGTTTGTTTTATCTTCAAACGTTTTTTTCTTTATATTCCTCGCCCCATCTTGCCATGGCGTCCAGTATAGGCTTTAAGCTGTACCCTGTGTCGGTCAGCGTGTATTCCACCCGCGGCGGAACCTCAGCGTATACCTTCCTGGAGACAAGCCCCTTTTCCTCCATATCACGCAGCTGTGCGGTCAATACCTTCTGGCTGACGCTGCCAATCGATTTTTTCAGCTCGCCAAACCGTTTGGTACCCGGCAGCAGGTCGCGCAGGATTAAAACCTTCCATTTATCGCCTATCAGGGAAAGCGTCATCTCCACAGGGCACGCGGGCAATACAGGACGTTCCATAAAAATCCCTCAAATCTCTTGAAAATTGAAATTGACAGTCGTATTCTTTAAGAAAGCGCATAGCTTTGCAATGGTTTCTTATCAGTAACCGTCCAATCGTATCTATGTGGTAACTACCAAACAAAAAAGTGCTTACTTTACAAACTGTCTCTACAGCTTTATTGTATATTCAGGGGACAATAAAGTCAACGGCCCCTGAATATTATTCCGGGAGGAAACTGCAATGAACAAAAACACATATGAAAAAATTACACTCACAAAGGGCGAAATGAACGTCTACAATTTCGGCGCCGTTAAGCTCCACGCTTATAAGACGAACGACTTCATTGACGACGAGGTGTTCATTATCGAAAAAAACGGAAACGCCGTCCTGATTGAATCGCCATGCTTTTTCGACAATAACAGGGAGCTGGAAGCATATCTTGCGAAAAACAGGCTGAACGTTTCGGGCATGCTGCTGGCCTATCATATGGCGGGCGCGTCGTTTTTGCCGGGCGTGCGCAAATATGCCACCAAAAACGCGGATGAATATGCGCACACAGGCGGCGGGAACGCTTTGATTGGAAGCTTCACGGGAACGTTTGGAGCAATATTTGACGGCGCCGTCCATACTGTCACCGATTATTTGAAAGAAGGGCCCATCACAATCGGCGGTATCGAATTCAATATAACGCTCACACCAGACGCGTTCGATGTTGAAATTCCGGAGATAAACACCGTCTATACCCATATGCTGGGACACGACTGCCATTCTATCGTAGCGGGCGTACAGCACGCCGAGGCCATGGAAAAACAGCTGGAGGGTTATCTGGAAAAGGGTTATATGCTGGTTTTGACCTCCCATTACACGCCGGAGGATTTAAAGGATGTTGAAGCCAAGCTTGCGTATCTCAAAAGGGTGAAGGAAATTGGCGCGGCCAGCGGCAGCGCGGAGGAGTTTAAAACGGCGGTAAAGAAGGAATATCCCAATTACGGCGGAGATAATTACCTCGATATGACGGCCGGTTTTTTCTTTGACTGATTCTCATATACTGGGCGGGACTGTGCAGCGGTCCCGCCGCTTACCATTTTTGACTGAATGAAAGCGGGGAAGGCAATATGACACAGCAGGAGCGTTTGGATTACCTGATACAGGAGCTTATCAGGGAACAGCCGCGTTATCAGGGCATTGAAATCCCCGAAACGGCACAAGAAAAAAAGCGTTTGCTCCGGTCCCTGATGAACCTTCGTCCGCCTGTTCCGGCAGGAGAACGCCTGCTGCGGGTGCAGGACGATTACCTCAGGGAAGCGCTTTCAGAAAAGAAGGTAACAAGCCTCAAGGAGCTAACCCCTGTCAGGGAGCGCGTTTATCTCTGGCAGGGTGATATTACGACGCTTGAGGCCGGCGCAATCGTCAACGCGGCAAACAGCGCGATGCTCGGCTGCTTTGTTCCGTGCCACCGCTGTATCGACAACGCCATCCACACCTATGCCGGCATACAGCTCAGGCTATTTTGCGCACAGCTTATGCGCAATCGAAAAAACGGTATGCCCACCGGGCAGGCGGCTTTGACGCCCGCCTTCAACCTTCCCTGTGATTATGTTCTGCATACGGTAGGCCCGGTTATTTCCGGCGAACCGGATGACGGGGACTGCCGGCTGCTTGCGTCCTGCTACCGCTCCTGTCTGGAGCTTGCGAAACAAAACCATATCAAATCTGTTGCGTTTTGCTGTATCTCAACCGGTGAGTTCTATTTTCCAAACACGCTGGCGGCGGAAATCGCGGTCAAAACAGTTGCCGGCTATTTAAGCCGGGCACAGGCGGAAATCGAGGTGATATTCAATGTGTTCAAGGACGAAGATTACGCCGTCTACCGAAGACTGCTTGCGCCTGAAAGCTAAAATCGATGAGGCTCGCGCTGTCGTTGTCGGGGCCGGGGCGGGTTTATCCGTCTCCGCCGGTTTTTCTTATGCCGGGGAACGGTTTCAACGGCATTTTGCGGATTTTATCGAAAAATATCATTTTAAGGATATGTATACCGCCGGATTTTATCCATACAGTACCCCGGAGGAATACTGGGCGTATTGGAGCCGCCATATTTACTGGAACCGCTACGACGTACCCGCCGGAAAAGCTTACCGCGACCTGCTTTCCATGCTTCATAAAAAGGATTACTTTGTCGTCACCACAAATGTTGACCACCAGTTCCAGCTCGCCGGGTTCGATAAACAGCGCCTGTTTTATACACAGGGCGATTACGGGCTTTGGCAATGCGGCAGGCCGTGCCATGACAAGACGTATGATAACGAAGCGGCTGTCCGACAAATGATAGCAGGGCAGAAGGATATGCGCGTGCCGGCAGAGCTTGTCCCATACTGCCCTGTATGCGGCGCGCGTATGACAATGAACCTGCGCTGTGATTATTCTTTTGTAGAGGGCAAGGGCTGGCACGAGGCAAACGCCCGCTATGAAGCGTTTCTCCGCGGGCACGAAGGGCAGCGTATTCTATTTTTAGAGCTGGGCGTCGGCGGAAATACGCCGGTTATCATCAAATATCCGTTTTGGCGGATGACCGCGCAAAATGAGAAGTCGTTTTATGCCTGCGTGAATTTTGGCGAGGCTTATTGCCCGGATGAAATCGCGGGCCGCTCCCTTTGCCTGAACGCGGACATCGGGAATGTGCTGGAAAAAATGATGGCAGGCGGTTGATTATACCGTATTCTATTAGTATGCGATGCGGGTTCATCCGCCTGCTTTAGAATTTGAACCCTGCATTCGGGTATGCTACAATAAAACCGCAATATTAGGCTTTGGGGCTGTGTCAGCCTTGAGTATAATCTGATTTTTTGGAGGGTATGGTATGGAAAAGGGGAAGGCCAAGCGTGTTTTAGAGGACGAAATTCATTCGCTGTCCGCGCGCGAGCATATTAGAAGGCTTTTATTGATTGCCGCGGCGTCCGTTATCATGGCAATCAATATCAAAAGCTTTGTGGAAGCCGGCGGGCTGTTCCCAGGCGGCTTTAATGGGCTTACACTTCTTATTCAGCGCAGCGCGCAGCAGTTTTTGCATCTGGCCCTTCCATTTTCACTTATCAATTTCCTGCTCAACGCCGTTCCCGTGATTATCAGCTTTAAGTTCATCGGAAAGCGGTTTACATTATATTCCTGCCTGATGATTGTCCTGACGAGTACGCTAACGGACGTCATTCCCGCAATGCCTCTGACAAACGACATTTTGCTCGTCTGCATTTTCGGCGGGCTGATTAACGGCTTTGCCATCAGCCTTTGCCTGATGGGCCGCGCTACGAGCGGGGGCACGGATTTCATCGCGGTCGCGCTGTCCGACAAGCTCAATGTGGACGCATGGAACTACATCCTGATAGGCAACGCCGCTATGCTCGCGGTAGCGGGGCTTCTGTTCGGCTGGGATAAAGCCCTTTATTCTATCATCTTTCAATTTGCGTCCACCCAGGTGGTAAAGATGCTGAATTTCCGCTATAAACGCACGACGCTGTTCATTATTTCCGACCAATCGGAGGAAATCTACGAGCATATCAAGGAATTTACGCATCACGGCGCGACGCTTTTTTATGGAACCGGTCTTTATAACGGCGCGCCGCGGACAATGATTTATTCCGTCATCTCCGGCGACCAAGTGAAAAAGCTTACAAAAAAGGTGCATGAGGTCGACCCGAAAGCGTTTATCAATATCCTGAAAACCGACCAGGTCGCCGGGAACTTCTACCGGCGTCCCAACGACTGAAAATTAACAGTAGCTTAAAAAGGACGGAGCGGCATAAGCACGCCTCCGTCCTTTTTTATATGGTTTTCTCTCTTACAAAAACATAGTGTTTTTCATTGGACAGCGCGTCTGAATATTGGTACCCCAGCCGGTCAAACCATTTTACGTCCCGCGGCTGCGTTATCTGGTTCTCCGCAAGCCAGCGAACCATTTCACCGCGCGCCATTTTGACATAAACACCCTTTTCTATTAGCTTTCCGGCAGCCGGCTCACAAAAGGCGGCCGTAATAAAACGGCAGCCGTTGCCTGCATGCGGCGCAACGGCCCTGCTGTATTCGGCGGAAGCAAGGTTCAGTATGGTATCGTCCTCTTCTGTAAGCGCCCGAAACAAATCGTCCTTCCAGAATTCATACAGGTTTTTACAGGAGCTTATCCGGCATTTTGCCTGCATTTCCAGGCGGTAGGGCACAACGCCGTCAAAGGGTCTGAGCAGTCCGTAAAATCCAGATAAGATTCTCAGGCCGCTGTGCGCGTATGCAAACTGCTCCAAAGTAAACAGCTGCGGCGCCATATATTGGTATTGTATTCCAACGTATGAAAGCAACGCGGGCGCGGGGTTTCGGTTCAAATCCATTTTTTGAACCTGCCGGAAGCTTTCTTCTGCAATCCGGTCGCTGCAGCACAGCAATTTTTTAAGCTCGTCATAGGAAAGGCTTTGTAAATATGACTGTAGAATTTTGGTTTTGGAAAGCAGCCGGGGCGTCGTGCGCGGTTCAAAAAAATCATTGCCAACACGCATTTTCTTCGCGGGCGATATTATAATCTTCATTACTTATTCCGGCTTGTGTGCCGTTTTGCCTCCAAACATCGCCTCGTGCTCCCGCAGAAGCTCCGTATGAAGCTGCGCGGAATTCCAATGCGCGTTGCTTTCGGTAAGGATTGCTTTCAGCGCGACAGGCTTAATTCCTTTTTTGCGGAATTCCTGTAAAAATGAATTGACCATGGCGTTTGTAAAGTTGACCATCAAAATCATTTCATCATCAAAGTCTTGAGCTTCCCCCGCCAGTTCCGCAGGCGCTTCTTTTCCTGTCAATACGGTAAGCTTCATGCCGTACTCCTCTTTATTTACCGGGCGCACCCGGATTTTAAGCAACAGGCACAAAGCCTTGATTTTTCTGCCCTTATCGGTATCGAGATTATATAAATAGACAATCGGTATATTCATTGAACGTACCAACCTTTCTTTTTAAGTTCTTAAGGCTATAGTACCATTGGACCGCACATTTTGCAATGGTACGTGCATCCTCAAAAAATGGGACAAATTCATCATAAAGTTAAAAATAATACTGCAAGAAGTATTCGTAAAATGGAATGAAATTCTGTGAATTATATTCTCATTTCGCCTGAAAAGAAGTTGGCACGCAGTACACTGTCATTCGGTGAAAGAATATGTTTTTATAGAAAAAACAGCAAGGCGCATTCGTATGTCCATTTATATTTATATATTTTACAAAAGAAATGGATTAAGGCAACTTCTTTTGACTTCCAATCGTGAATGCAGTAATATAAAATCAGAATGTTTTTCCAATGTTTACAATGTTAATTTGCTGGATTTTCGCGTTATGTACGTAGTATATCCGGCGTATATTTTACAAATTGAAGAATTTTTTATGATAAGAGGTGCCTTATGGGAACATTGATTGACTATGTACTAAATGTAGGCGGGCAGAGCTTTTCCGAAAGAGCGTTTAATAATGTCGACAATTTAATATTGAGCCTGCTTTCTTATGTGAAATTTGAAGGGCTTGTGCCAACGCTGGAAGAAAACAAAGAGGCCGTTTCCTTTTACGACGCGGTAAACGGCAGTGTGGAACCGGACCGCCTGAGAAAAATTTATAATATAAAATCGGCTTCTCAGCTGATGCCGCTCCTTTTAATCAGCAGGCGGTTCGGTCGGATGAAGCTGAATTTTTATGTCAGCAGGCTGGATGAGGAAAGTGAAACGCAGTTTTCGGCGATTACCTTTATGCTCGACGACGGCAGCAGCTTTGTAGCGTACCGCGGTACCGACGGGACGCTCACCGGCTGGAAGGAAGATTTCAACATGGCGTTTATGAGCCCCGTACCCGCGCAGACACAGAGCGTCGACTATCTCAATACGGTCGCCTGGCGGCTCCAGGGAGACATTTGCGTAGGAGGCCATTCCAAAGGCGGAAATCTTGCCGTTTACGCGTCCTCATTGTGTGACGGAGCGGTGCAAAAGCGCATAAAAACGGTTTATGACAACGACGGCCCCGGTTTTCAGGAGGATTTTTTCCGTTCGAGCGGTTTTTTGGATATAGAGCCCCGCCTGAAGAAATTCGTCCCGAAATCTTCTATCGTCGGGATGCTGCTCTACCACTGGCGCGAATATATGGTTGTAGACAGCGACACCTTTGGCATCCTGCAGCACGACCCGCTTTCCTGGCTTGTCGAGGGAGACGATTTTGTCCGGCTCGATTCCATCAGCGCCGGCGCGCTTTTAATGGACGATTCACTCAATAAATGGATTAATTCCATGTCGGACAGCCAGCGGGAAGCGTTTACAGACGCGCTGTTCAGTATTTTGAAATCGACGCAAATCAAGGATTTTATGGAGGATAACGGCGGCTGGAAGGCGACGGCCACCGCTATACTAAACGCACTCAAGGGAATCGACCCGGAGGTCAGAAAGGTGCTGACGCGGACAATCGGCTCTTTGGTTTCGATGGCGGCGAAAGAATTTACGGGCGGCAGCAAGGCAAAGGTGACGCAGCTTCTCGAACGCGCAAAGCCCGCAAAAGCGCTGCCGGAGCCCTCCGAAAGCAAAGAAAAATGAATGAAAATCGACGGAAGGCCATCCCTGCTTTTTTAGAATAAGAAATTGCTTGCGTTCTGTGCACAAAAACCGTAAGATTATAAAAAGAAATAAACATTGGAATGATAAAGAAAAAGGAGGCGTACCCATGGCAATCAATAAGGCGATGAGGCTTGCGCTCAAGGCGCTGTCTTATCCGGAGGCCGATATAAAAAAACTATATAAGCTCCAGCGGTCGTTCGAGATTGTCAAGACTCCCTTTTTACTCAAGCCCCTGCTTTATAAAAATTGGGACCATAAGGTGGTAAGCGGCGGCAGGGAGATAACGGTGCGCATCTATACGCCGCGGGAGAAGACAAGAAACGATATTCTGCTTTTTTTCCACGGCGGCGGCTGGGTAACGGAGAGCATCGATACCTACAATACCGTTTGTATGAACCTTGCGGACCAGACCGGCTGCAAGACTGTTTCTGTAGAGTACCGCCTTGCGCCTGAAAATCCGTTTCCCTGCGGGCTTGACGATTGCTACGCCGTTGCGAAGGAGCTATACTGCAACGCCGAAAGCTTCCATGCACGCCCGGAAGACATCGTCCTGGTCGGCGACAGCGCCGGCGGCAACCTTGCGGCGGCCGTGTCGCTCAGGGCGCGCGATGAAGGCGCGTTTACGGTTGCCAGGCAAATCCTGATTTATCCGGCTTTATATAACGACTATACAGACAGCTCACCGTTTGAATCCGTACGGGAAAACGGCAAGGATTATCTGCTGACCGCCAGGCGTATCTGCGATTATATGGAGCTTTACATGTCCAGTGAGGAGGACCTGCAGAACCCGTATTTTGCCCCTCTTTTGTCCAGTGATTTCACAAGGCAGCCGAAAACGCTTGTGATTACCGCGGAGTACGACCCTTTACGGGATGAAGGCGAGGCTTATGCGCAGCGGTTAAAAGAAGCGGGCTCAGACGCAGCCGTTTACCGCGTGGAGGACGCGCTGCACGGCTTTTTTTCGCTCGACCCGCATTATGCGCAGGTACAAAAAGCCTATGAATTAATCAACGATTTTCTTAATGGGGAGGAAGCCGAATGACGGCAGGGCACGCAGCAAAATGGAGCCGCTTGGATAACGCCGCTAAAATCTTTCCATCGACGGCCTATAAAACCAATACAAACGTATTTCGTTTTTCCTGCGAGCTGCGCGAGGAGGTACAGGAAAAAGAGCTTTCTAAGGCCGTCCGCACGGCTGCCACGGAGTTTCCGCATTTTCTCTGCGTCATGCGCACGGGCCTGTTTTGGTATTATCTCGACCACAGGGAAATCGAGCCCACAATAAAAAAAGAGGATGCGCCGCCCTGCTCGACTATTTATAAAAGCGGGCAGAAGCGCCTGCTTTTTCAGGTGACATATTACAAAACGCGCATCAATTTAGAAATGTACCACGCTTTGGGCGACGGAACGGGCGCCATGCAATTTTTAAAGACGATTGTTTACCATTACCTGCTGCTTGTGCATCCGCGGGAGTTTGCAGAAAACAAGCCAATGCTCGACTATGACGCTTCCCTTGCGCAGAAAGCTTCAGACAGCTTTGAAAAATATTATAAAAAGAGCAGGGAGCGGGTGGAAGCTGGAGCCATGCGCGCTTACAGGATAAAGGGCGCGCAGCGCGACGACGGCCGCCTTCAGGTAATCGAAGCAATTATGCCGGTTAAGGAGGTGCTGGGTGCCGCCCATTCGTTCGATACGACGCTGACAGTTTTTCTGACGGCTCTGCTGATTGAATCGATTCACAGGGAAATGATTGTAAGAAAAGAAAAATACCCGGTTGTGTTGCAAATACCGGTAAACCTGCGCCCGTTTTTTCAATCGGAAACAGCAAAAAATTTTTTTGGTATGATAACCGTGGAGTATTCCTTCCGCGAGCACAGCGGCGATTTTCAGGACATTATCCGTGTCGTATCTGAAACGTTCCAAAAAGAGCTGACAAAAGAAAAGCTGAGTATCCGGATGAACCGCCTTGCGGCTCTCGAGCACAACCCGTTTATTAAAATCGCTCCGCTGCCTGTTAAAAATTTCGGGCTGCGTATGGCCCGGCGTTTTACCGATATGGGTGTTACAGCCGTAATATCCAACGTGGGAAAAATAGAAATGCCGCCGCAGATGGCGCCTTACATCAGGCTGTTCGATGTTTTGTCCTCCACACCGAAGCTGCAGCTTTGCATCTGCTCTTTTGGGGATTCGCTCACGGTGAGCTTTACCTCAGCCTTCATCGCGACGGATATCCAGCGTAATGTTATCAGGAGCCTGACGGAAAAGGGGATAGCGGCGGAAATACGCAGCAATGATTTTAATTTGGAACGGGAGAGTCCTTATGCTGTACTGTGAAAAATGCAAGGTGGAGGTAGCGGGTAATAAGGAATGCTGCCCGCTGTGCCAGGGAGAGCTCAAGGGAACGGGTGAAGCCGTTTCCGACGTATTTCCGGACGTACCGAAGGAAAAAGTCTCGTCCGGTTTGTTATTCCGGTTAATCAGCTTTATTTCAATCGCCGCAATTATAATCTGCGTTGCCGTCAACCTTATGGCGCCTACAAAGGTGTGGTGGTCGCTTTATGCGGGAGCCGGCATCTTTTGTGCCTGGATTACAGGCGCGGTGAGTATTGCGAAACGGCATAATTTTATTAAGAATATAACGTACCAGCTGTTTATCCTTTCCATCCTGCTTGTATTATGGGACCATTTCACGGGCGGCCTCGGCTGGTCGCTCGACTATGTAATTCCCTGTACCTGCGCCGCGGTAACGATTTTTTTTGCTGTTATGGTCTTTACAAGGAGAATCAGGGCGGAGGAATATATCGTATATATCCTGATTGATTGCATCTACGGCGCCGTACCCGCGGTGTTCCTGTTTACCGGGATTTTAAACATCGTATACCCGTCCGTCGTTTGTGTTGCCCTCAGTATTATGTCAATTGCCGCCCTTTTTCTGTTCAAAGGAAAAACAATCCGGGAAGAAATTGTAAAAAAGCTGCATCTGTAGAACGGATGCGGTTTTTTCATGCAGAAAAAACAAAAGCTATTGTAATAAAAGCACGGTTATGGTAGAATAAAATGTATTTAAAAGAATTTTCAAGTTATAGGGATGGAAGTAATGATTCGATTCAATGTCCCGCCGCATGTGGGCAGGGAAGAAGAATATATTGCCGGCGCAATCCAAAGCGGGAAAATTTGCGGCGGCGGGCAATTTACTGCAAAATGCCAGGAAATGCTCGAGCAAATGACCGGCGCCCAAAAAGCGCTTTTGACGACCTCTGGAACCGACGCGTTGGAAATGGCGGCGATTCTTGCCGGAATAAAGCCCGGGGACGAGGTAATCATGCCCTCCTACACGTTTGTTTCAACAGCGAACGCGTTTGTTTTGCGCGGGGCTAAGATTGTATTTACAGACATTCGCCCCGACACGATGAATCTTGACGAACGGCTGATAGAACAGGCGGTAACGAATCAAACAAAGGCAATCGTGCCGGTGCATTACGCGGGCGTTGCGTGTGAAATGGACACAATAAACCAAATCGCGGCACGTTACGGGCTTAAGGTAATAGAGGACGCCGCGCAGGGCGTCATGTCGTTTTATAAGGGGCGCCCGCTCGGCAGTATTGGCGATTTAGGCTGCTTTAGCTTCCACGAAACGAAAAACTACAGCATGGGGGAAGGCGGCGCGGTTCTTGTAAACGACGGCGCTTGGCTTGAGCGCGCGGAGGTCGTTTGGGAAAAGGGCACCGACAGGAGCCGATTCCTCCGCGGCCAGGTCGATAAGTACACCTGGGTCGATATTGGCTCTTCCTTCCTTCCTTCCGAGCTCAACGCGGCGCATTTGTTCGCGCAGCTTGAGCAGGCGGAGAAAATTAATGAAGACCGGCTGAAAAGCTGGAGCCTGTATTATGAGGGCCTGACCCCCTTGAAAGAAGCAGGGGCAGTAGAGCTTCCGGTTATACCAAACGAATGCACGCATAACGCCCACATGTTTTATATTAAGGTGAAAAACCTGGAACAGCGCACGCGGCTTTCTGCGTATTTAAAAGAGAAAGGCATTGCCACCGCGTTCCACTACGTCCCCCTGCATACCTCTGAAGCGGGACGGCAATACGGGCGTTTTGTTGGAGAAGACCGCTTTACCACGCGTGAAAGCGAGCGCCTGCTGCGGCTGCCTATGTATTATGGCCTTACGCAGTCCGATATTGCGTTTGTAACGGAATCGATAGAGCGGTTCTTCGGAGTTTAGGATGTTGAAAAAGGGTGAAAATATGCGTTATTCCATTGTCATACCTTGTTATAATTCCTCTCAAAGTATCCGCAAGGTAGTAGAAACAACCGCAGAGGAGCTTTGCCGGCTAGAAAAGGATGATTTTGAATTCATTCTGGTTGACGACTGCTCCCCTGACGGCGGGCGAACCATGGCCGAGCTGAAGCTGCTTGCAAAGGAATACCCGTTTGTTACCTCGGTTGGCCTTGCTAAAAACACGGGTCAGCATAACGCGACGATGGCGGGGCTGAACTATGCTGGCGGGGATTATATTGTTACAATGGACGACGACATGCAGACGCATCCATCTCAGCTGCACCTGTTGTTTGAAGAAATTGAAAAGGGCTACGATGTGGTTTATGGCTATTATCCGGAAAAAAAGCATGGTATTTTCCGCAATTTAGGCAGCAGGCTCAATCATTGGTCTGTGCGTGTACTCATCGGTAAGCCGAAGGACTTGAAAACCTCCAGCTACTGCGTCATGCGCGCTTTTGTAAAGGACAGCATCGTTACCTATAAAAGCTCGCATTCTTATATGCAGGGGCTGGTGCTGCGGACAACGGGGAATATTGGCAGTATACCAATTCAGCACTTTAAGCGCGAGGCCGGAAGCTCTAATTATACCTTTAAATCTTTGATGAAGCTTTGGTCCTGTATTTTGGGCTTCTCAATCGTCCCGCTTCGGGTTTCGACCATCATGGGTTATGTTTTCGCGGCGCTCGGCCTCATTGGAGCCATTGCCGTTATGATTCAAAAAATCTGCAATCCGCATATGGCAATCGGCTGGCCCTCGCTGATGGCGGCCGTCTGCTTTTTCGCGGGCTTGAACCTTTTGTTTTTAGGTCTGGTCGGCGAATATATCGGGCGCATGTTTTTGGGGCTCAATAAACAGCCGCAGTATGTCGTCAGGGAAATAATCAAGACTGCGGAGGAAACGGAAGATGAATAAAATACTGATTCTCGGCGCGGGAAACGCCCAGGTTGACGCAATACGTTTTTGCAGGGATAAGGGCTATGAGGTGTACGGCTGCAGCTATACCGGCACAGACCGCGGCATCCCGCTGCTCGACCATTTTAAACAGATAGATATAAAAGACATCAACGCAGTATGCGGGTACGCCTCTGAAAATAAAATAGATATTGTCTATTCAGTAGGCTCCGACCTTGCGGTTCCCACCGCTATGAAGGTAAGCGAACGGCTCAATCTAAGGCATTTTATTTCGTATGAGACAGCGGTTATCTGCCAAACAAAAAACAGGCTGCGCTCATTTTTGGGCGCGGATTTTCCGGGGAATTTGCCGTATCTCTGCGTAAGCGAAATGGAGCAGGCACTTGATTTCGGGCAGTACCCCTGCATGATGAAGCCGACGGACGCCCAGGGGCAGCGCGGCTGCTATAAAGTTGAAAACGAAAATGAAATAAAGAAATATTTTGAAATATCCAAGTCCTATTCAAAATCAGGCAACGTCATACTTGAAAAATACGTGGAAGGGCCGGAGGTTTCAGTCAACGCGTATGTACAAAACGGAGAAACCGTTTTCCTGCTCATCTCCGACAGGGAGGTATTTGACGAGCTGCCCGGGGGAATTATCAAACGCCATATTATGGGCGCGCACAGTCTTTCACAGCGCGCGAAGGAGAATATCCGTGCGCTTTCGCTCCATACCATTGCAAAGCTGTCCATATTAAACGGCCCCGTATATTTTCAAATAAAGCTGGAAGGGGATACGCCTTATATCATCGAGGTCACGCCCCGGCTCGACGGCTGCCATATGTGGAACCTAATCAAGCATTACTGCGGCGTGGACCTTTTGTCTGCGTCCATTGAATCGCTCATGGAAAATAAAACGCACGCTTTCACGCCAAAACCGAAGGAAGGCGTTTTTGTACTTGAATTTATGTGTGAAAAGCCAGGACGGACTTTTGACCGTGAAAAATACGGCTTGCATGATTATGAATATATCGATTGGTATTATCAGACGGGCGAACAGGTAAAAAAACTCAACGGCTACATGGAAAAATGCGGTTATCAAATTTATAAGGATGAAACGGCATGAGAATCGGCTTGACCGGTGCGACCGGCTTTATTGGGCAGCAGCTTTTAAAAGAATATGGGGACAGCCATACTTTTGTAGCGGCTACTTCTCGTGCGGACGTTGACAGCTTTTATGAGCATCCTAATATCCGCTATGTCCGTTCTGACTATTCCGTCGATTCTTACCGCTCAATTTTCGCGGGCTGCGATTGTATTGTCCACCTTGGAGCAAAACGTTTTTCAGCAGAAAATGAAAAGCGTTTTATAAACTATATTGAAAATATAACGGCATCTGAATGCCTGTTTGAAGCGGCATGCTCACTTGGAATCAAGAATATTGTAAATATCTCGACGATAAGCGTTTACAATCCATTTCAGGAATTGCCGTATAAAGAAGCCCAGGCACATCCTTTTAATCGGTATGGTATTTCAAAGCTTTGTATTGAGGAGCTTGCCGGATTATATAACCGTAAAAGCGACATGCATATTAAATCTCTTCGTCTCGCTCAGGTTATCGGCTTGGGAGAACGCGGCGGATATCTTTTGGCAGTTTATCTTGAGCGCAGCATCGGCGGCCAAACCTTGGATGTTTTTGGCTTGGGAGCGAGCGCGAAGGAATATATCTATATCAAAGATGTAACGGCCGCGATTATGTGTGCATGTTTAAAAGAAACGCTTGGCGGCTCGTTTAACATTGGTACAGGAACGGCAACCACCAACCTGCAGCTTGCGCAGGCCTTTTGCAGCGTGTTCAGCAATCAGGGCGGTTTTAAGCTTCAGCCGGAGAAGCCGGAGGACGGCCTCGTATATTGCATGGATGTCTCACACGCTAAAGAGGCATTGGGATTTACGGCAGAATATGGGCTGTATGACGCGCTATGCGATATGAAACGTGAGTTAGAGGAGAAAAAATGAGCTATATATTGATAGAAAGCTACCGCCGGCTGATACAAATTATTTTTGGAATTGAGCTGTTTGATTTTCCTGTTCTCCAAAAGCTGAGGGGGCTTATGTACCGCAGCGCTTTTCGGATTGGAAAGAAGCCTGTTATAGAGTATCATGTGCGGCTTTCTCGCACACACCGGCAAAAAGCAAGCCGGTTCAAGGCGGGCGACCATCTGACGCTTGCCAGGAACGCGTATATCGACTGTACCGGAAACCTGGAAATCGGGGATAACGTCATTATATCGGCAGGGGCGGAAATCCATACGCATGAGCATCCAGTGGAAATCGGCTGGACGAGACCCGGCAACAAAAAAACAATTTTGAAAACACTCAAAATCTGCGACGGCGCATGGATTGGCTCCAAGGCGATTATATTGCCCGGCGTTACTTATATTGGGGAAAACGCGGTAATCGGCGCGGGTTCAGTCGTTACTAAAAATGTTGAAAGAAACTGTGTCGTAGCGGGCAATCCCGCGCGTTTAATCAGAATGCTTGAGGAACAGGAGCCGAATTTGCAATGAGTAGGATTTCAATGAAGCCCGCAAGGAAATACCTTTTTCTTCATGGCTGCATTTTATTATATTCGGTTACGTCCCTGCTGTCTAAATACGCGTCCGGGTTTGAATTTCTATCTGCGCAATACCTTTTGTTTCTTTTCCTGATGGTTGCGGTGCTTGGGATATACGCAATTTTATGGCAGCAGGCGATTAAGGGCTTCAGTCCCAGTGTTGCTTATTCCAATAAAAGTGTGACGACTATCTGGGTTCTGCTGTTTTCCGTGCTTATCTTTGGGGAAGGGATTACTCTGGGCAATGTCATTGGGACGGCGCTTATCATTACGGGAGTAGTTTTGGTGGCGCACGGAGATGACTAAATATTATATCGGCGTAGCCGTTACGGCTTTATTATCCGCTGTTTCCCAGCTGATGCTCAACATCAGCGCAAAAAAGAAGTATAAGGGCAAAATTTTTGAATACCTGAACCCATGGGTAATCGGCTCCTATGGCATTTTGGCCCTTGTTTTGGTCGCCAATATTTATTTGATGCGCTTTATCCCGCTCAAGCAGGCGCACGTGATTGCGGCGTCTACCTATATATTCCTGCTGCTTCTCAGCCGGATTTTCCTGAAAGAAAAAATTACAAGGAAGAAATTTATCGGCATCCTGACCATTATGGCAGGTATTGTGGTTTTTTCACTTGATTTTGGAATGTAACCGTTTTTCCAGGCGGAAAACTCTATAAGATGAACATAGGGCCTGAATATTTTCAGGAAGATACCCGTACCCATTATTGTGAGGTGAAAAAATGAAAGGTATTGTTTTGGCTGGCGGAAAGGGGACCAGGCTGTACCCGATGACGCAGGTGGTTTCAAAGCAGTTGCTTCCTATTTATGACAAACCGATGATTTACTATCCGCTGTCTGTGCTGCTTCTTGCGGAAATCAGGGAAATCCTGATTATTTCAACGCCAACGGACCTCCCCATTTATAAGCGTTTGCTGGGCGACGGCTCCCGCTTCGGCGTGGAGTTTTCCTATCAGGTACAGGAAAAGCCCAGGGGTCTTGCCGACGCCTTTATCCTTGGCGAGGAATTCATCGGGAACGATAACGTATGCCTGATTCTCGGCGACAACATCTTCTATGGGCAGGATTTTACACGTATTCTCAATACGGCAAAGCAGAGAACGTCAGGCGCGACGATTTTCGGCTACCCGGTAAAGGAGCCGTCCGCCTTTGGCGTTGTGGAATTCGACAAGGATAAAAAAGTTCTTTCCATTGTGGAAAAACCCGCAAGGCCAAAATCGAACTTTGCTGTTCCCGGCTTGTATTTTTATGACAATAAGGTCGTTTCCATTGCGAAAAATATTGAGCCGTCAAAGCGCGGGGAGCTTGAGATAACCGCTGTGAACAATGCGTACCTGAAAAGGGGAGAGCTGCAGGTTTCCCTGATGGGCAGAGGCATGGCTTGGCTGGACACCGGTACGCCGGAAGGTATGCTCAAGGCCTCTGAATATGTGGAGGCGGTACAGTCCCGGCAGGGCTTCTATATTTCATGCCTGGAAGAAATCGCCTGGCGGCGCGGTTTTATTACGACTGAGCAGCTCAGGCAAATCGGGGAAGAGCTGAAAATGACCGATTATGGAAAATATCTGCTTTCTCTTGCGGATGGTATTTAAATAAACACAGAGCGTATAAGCGAAAGGAATAAAAAATGAAACTATTGGTGACGGGCGGCGCCGGTTTTATCGGCAGTAATTTCGTCTATTACATATTGAAAAAGCATCCGCAGGATAAGGTCGTCTGCCTCGATAAGCTGACCTATGCGGGGAACCTTAAAACGTTGGAGCAGGCGGAAAAAAATAAGAGCTTTCGCTTTGTCAGGGGCGACATCACCGACAGGAAGCTCGTGTTCGATTTATTTGAGCGGGAACGCTTCGATATAGTTGTAAATTTTGCGGCCGAAAGCCACGTAGACCGTTCTATACTCGACCCCGGTGTGTTTTTGAACACCAATATAATTGGGACGCAGGTACTGATGGACGCTTCGCGCGAGTATGGCGTAAAACGGTATCATCAGGTATCTACGGATGAGGTATACGGAGACCTGCCGCTTGACCGTCCCGACCTCTTCTTCACGGAAGAAACGCCTATCCAAACCTCCAGCCCGTATTCCGCGAGCAAAGCGTCCGCCGACCTGCTGGCGCTTGCGTACAGCAGGACCTACAGGCTGCCTGTTACGATTTCCCGCTGCTCCAACAACTACGGCCCGTTCCATTTTCCTGAAAAGATGATTCCGCTGATGATTATAAACGCGCTGCACGATAAGCCGCTGCCGGTTTACGGAAAAGGTGAAAACGTGCGCGACTGGCTTTATGTGGAGGACCACTGCGCCGCGATCGATTTGATTATCCGGGATGGCCGCGAAGGGGAAGTATACAACATCGGCGGGCACAACGAGATGCGCAATATCGATGTCGTACGGCTTATCGTCCGGTATCTCAAAAAGGATGAAAGCCTTATTACGTTTGTAAAGGACAGGGCGGGGCACGATATGCGCTACGCAATCGACCCGCGTAAAATCCATGAAGAGCTCGGCTGGCTGCCGCAAACAAAATTTGAGCAAGGCATTATTAAGACGATTGACTGGTACCTTTCACACCGTGAGTGGTGGGAAACCATCATCAACGGGGAATACAAGGATTATTACGAAAAGATGTACGGCTGAATTTTCAGAAACTTCATAAAACGTTTACCGCCGCTTTATACTTTCTATTGACAGAAATAAAGAAATCCTTTATGATGAAACAGAAAACTACAAAATTCGACTTTGATGGAGGAGTCAGCATGTATTGCAGAAATTGCGGAAATCAAATCGACCCACTGGCAGCCGTTTGTATTCATTGCGGCGTGGCGGCTGGTACCGGTAACCGCTTTTGCGGAAACTGCGGAGCCCCCTCGAATCCCGGCGCTACCATCTGCACCCGGTGCGGCGTAGCGTTCCCGATTCCCATACCGGCTGGCATGCAAAAATCTAAAATCGCGGCGGGAATCCTTGGAATCTTTCTCGGTGCTTTCGGCGTCCATAACTTTTATCTCGGCTATACAAGCAAGGCGGTTGCGCAGTTGATTATGACGATTGTGGGTTTTTTCACCGCGATTTTTATCATCGGCATATTTGCTATGATAGCCGCTTCTATTTGGGGCCTCGTCGAGGGGATTATGATTCTCTGCGGCAGCATTCCGACGGACAGCGCCGGAATCCCACTAAAAGATTAGGACACGCTGCGCCTGCCCATGGCAAAACGTGTCTGAAATTATAAACCAAAGAACTGTTAACAGGAGGAAACAATAATGAATTGTAGAAATTGCGGCAACCAAATCGACCCGATGGCGGCTGTCTGCGTCCATTGCGGCGTAGCGGCTGGTACCGGCAACCGCTTTTGCGGAAACTGCGGCGCTCCCTCGAACCCCGGCGCTACCGTCTGCACTCAGTGCGGCGTTGCGTTCCCGGTTCCCGTACCGGCCGGTATGCAAAAATCCAAAATTGCGGCGGGTATTCTTGGAATCCTTCTTGGGGGATTGGGTATTCATAATTTTTATCTTGGCTATACAGGGAAAGCTGTCGCGCAGCTTCTCATTTCCATTCTTTCAATTGGCTTTTTGTCCTTCGTGTCCGCAATTTGGGGGCTTGTCGAAGGCATCATGATTTTGACGGGAAGTATTGCTGTCGACGGAAAGGGCGTTCCGCTTAAGGACTGACGTCTGCGTTTAACGAATGATAAAGAGGCGGCGTATCTTAATGGTACCCGCCTTTTTTGCCGTTTCTTATAGAATACGGCGTAATTTATGACTGAGATGCTTCGCCGTATCACAGGAGGGATTTTTTTGAAAACCGGCATATCTACCGCCTGCCTTTATCCGATGGAAACGGAGAAGGCCCTGGAGCTGCTGCTCAAAGAGGGCTTTCGCCATTTTGAAATTTTTTTCAATACTATCAGCGAAATAGAGCCAATGTTTGTGAAACGGCTGAAAAACCTTTTGGATACATACCACGCGACCGTGAAATCGATTCATCCGTTTACCTCCGGCTATGAGCCGTATCTGATTTTTACCGACTATACGCGCCGTTTTCGCGATACGCTCGATTTTTATGAACGTTATTTTGAAACGGCGGCAAAACTCGGCGCGCGGCTGCTCGTCATACACGGCGACCGGAAAACACCGGAAACCGGAATATCGAACCAAGAATATTTTGAAAAGTTCGGGGAGCTTTCTTTGCGCGCGGAGCAATACGGCGTGACGGCTGTACAGGAAAACGTGAATATGTTCCGCAGCCAGCACCCGGCGTTTCTGGAAGAAATGCGAGTTTATTTAGGGGAACGCGCCAAATTTGTTTTTGACATCAAGCAGGCCGTCCGTTCGGGAAACAACCCGTCTGCGGTCTGCCGCGCGATGGGTAAGGGGCTTGTACATATCCATATGAACGACAATACACCAGTAAACGACTGCGTTTTACCAGGAAAAGGAGCGATGGATTATAGCACGGTTTTGCGCATTCTGAGAGAAATCGGGTATCGCGGGGATTTTATTATAGAGGTTTACAGGAAAAGCTTTGGCGGCGTATCTGAGCTTAAAACAGCAATAAAGCATATAAATGCGCTTTTGAATACGGCAACTTGTGAATAAGTACTTAAAAAATGGTTTGAACCTTGTAGAATGTGCATATATAGGGAATGCTTGCCATTTCTGTTCTATATATGGTATAATTGCTTCAAATGAAATATAAAACACAGGATGGCTGAAACGCGTCCTCAGATATGCGCAATGGAAGGAAGATTTTTTATATGAAGTGCCCTTATTGTGGTTTTGAAGAGAGCAAGGTCATAGATTCACGCCCCGCGGACGACGGGGAACGCATCCGCAGAAGAAGGGAATGCTTGAGCTGTGGGAAACGGTTTACCACGCACGAGGTAATCGAAACCGTTCCGGTTATTGTCGTCAAGCGTGACAAATCGAGAGAAGTATTTGACAGGAACAAGCTTACCGCCGGCCTGCTGCGCGCCTGCGAAAAGCGCCCGGTATCCATATCGACGATAGAGAGTATGGTTGACGACATTGAGAGCAAGCTGCAGAATTCGCTCGACAGGGAGGTTACCTCCAAGCTAATAGGCGAATATGCAATGGAGCTTTTGAAAAACGTAGACGAGGTTTCCTACGTTCGGTTTGCTTCCGTATACCGCCAATTTAAGGATATTAACACATTTATGGAGGAGCTGAACAAGCTGCTCAAGGACAAATAAACAAACGTAAAGGCTCCCGCTTTGAGGAGCCTTTTTCTTTTTTTATTTTATGCCGGTTGCGGCAAGCCAGCCGTTGGTTTCATCACGGTGTATGGAAATATTTTTAAACCCGGCAGCAATAAAAAGCCGCTCGATTTCTTCCTGCGATAGGTAATGCAGTTTTAAAAAATCAGCAACCTGCGTATGCGCGCCGGTACCGTCGCTGTTTTTTACCATCTCGCAAACCACGCAGAAGCGGCCGCCGTCCTTGAGTACGCGGTACACCTCTTTAAAATCGTTTTTCAGGTCAGGCCAGAAGTAAATGGTTTCAACCGCGGTGGCGAGCGCAATCGATTTATCCTGGAACGGCAGGGAAGAAACGCTTGCGTTCAATATTTTTACCCTGCCCTGCACAATTGCCCTTTTATTCTTAACCGACGCCTTTTCTACGGACAGCGCGGAATAATCGATTCCGAAAACCTTTCCTTTCGGGGCAAGCTTTTCGAGTATTGCTACGGCGTTTCCTCCGCCACAGCCTATATCGAGAATCGTTTCATCTAGCTTTATATCAAGGCGCTCAAATGCCCAGCGGGTCATCCGTGAATGCCCCTTATTCATCTTTTTTATCATAAGGCTTCCCCATAGGCCCTGGGGATTTCTCGCGTTTGCAGTCAATTTTTTTATCATGCGGAGCGCTCCTTTTCCGTTTTTATTTATTCTAACCTAATAGATTGTTTTTTTCAACAGATAGGCCGTGTGCTTGTCCGGTTTCATATATTTTCCACGCGGTTTCTATACTAAGCGATACGGTTTTAATCAAATGGTTTTACCTCATTGGTTCAAATAAGCTGAATTTAACCCACTATTTCATTTTGACTATATTTTATGGTTTGAAATAAATTCACCGATTTATCCTGAGAAAGAGTTCTACGCTTATAATCAATAATGGATGGAAACCGGGGAGGGTTGCGGCGTGAAGCTCTTAAGAAAAATGTTGGTATGGATTTGTACGGTTTCCATCCTCTTTTTGCCGGTATACACCTGCAGGGCTTACTCCTATATCGATTTGCCGGAATTCAGCGGTTTGGAAAAATACAGCCTGTTGTCCTGTGCGGATGACGGCTTTTATTTAATTGGCGTTTCCGGCCGGAACGTACGCGCCCAGAATATAAAAAAGAGCGGCTCGTCGTCCGGAATATCCCTTACGCTTGAAGACGAGTGCATCTCATTTTCGGCGGCAAACACCCGCGTTTACTTTACCGCAAGACTAACCGCGCAGGACAGCGGGGGCGTGGTCAGGCAGACTAGCGTGACGAGCTACGATTTTTCGACCGGACAAACGGATATAGTTTTTTTAAACGGCGTATTCGCTGCGAAGGGAAGCCGGTTTGCCGCGGGCGGCGGCTGTTTTTATTTAGTGGACGATACGAAAAAGGAGCGGATTAATGTTTTTTCAGAAGGCGGCGCGCCGCTTTTTACAGCAGCCTGCCCGGCGAATATTCTACAGGTTTTTTATGACAGCGAGCTTCGGGTGTTGTTTGTTTTGACTTCAGACGCGCTTTATTATTTGGACGCATCCGGCAGAACGCTGAAAAAGTGTATGGGCGGCATCCCGGGTGATATGCTGCATCTGGCGGGCGGCGGGCTCATGACAGATAAAAAAGGAAATGTTTACCGCTTTAACGGCTCATCCGCAAATAAGCTGTTTTCCGCCGGAATGGTATCCGATTCTCCAAACGGGGCGTCAGCCGGCGGGAAGCTTTACATTACGACCGGCGGAAGAATCGACGGGTATCAAATCTCTTCCGGAAAGCGCGTGCGCTCTCTTAATTTAAGTGATAAGCTCGATTCTCTGTGCGCCTCGTCCGGTATGCTCGGCGGTTATGGGGCAAACAGCGGAAGATTTTATCTGTTTTCAGCAAATGATATTCCGGAAATTCCAGAAGAAAAACCGACGCAGCCTACAGGCGGCGGCTCTTCATCATCATTGCCAACGCCTGTATATGGAAAAATTTCATCCCCCGTTTATCATATCGACCGCAATAAATTTTTGATTACGGGAATAACTCCCGGAACGACAATTGCAAAATTCAAAAGCAATATTTCATATGAAGGGTATCGGATTTCCTTTCAAAATTATAATGGGTCTGTTAAAACGAGCGGAAATACAGGTACGGGGATGACCGTATATTTCAGCGACGCGAACGGAAATATAAAAGAGGCTTATATTCTAGTAGTAACCGGCGACCTGACCGGGGAGGGGAATGTCAATAAAAACGATAAGCGGGCGGCCATGTCGGAGCTTTTGGGGGAAAGCAGGCTTGCATTCCCATTCGATTTGGCGTTCGATATCAACGGCGACGGCATTCTCGACACGCTCGACCTCCTTCGGCTTGCAAGGCAGTAAAAAACGGTTCTGTCACACTTTTTCTCTCGTTGTATATACTGTATTAAAGCAGTAACAAGGCCGCGCGGAGGTTATGGCCAAAGCTTGCCGGGGAGTGATGGGAAATGAACTGTTACCGAAAAAGGGGAAAAACAGCGGTCGCGTTTGGCTTTGGGCTGATTGCGGCGTGTTTTTTTCCCGACCGCTTTATTATCTGTATCGCGGCGATTGTTATCATCGTCCTCGGCATCGGTCTTGCAACCTTGAGATGCTGACTTTATCGGAGGTAATGTTATGAAGGTAGTCGTACTGGAAAGCCCCGCAGTCCTTGGATTTTTTCTGCGTAAATTTTTTAAAATCAAGAAGGTAGAAAAGCAGGAAGGCTGAAAATAAACATAGGGAACGCCGTCTGTAAACACAAATAAAGCGTTACAAAAATAGGCGGCATAAGGCGTATGCAAAGGCGGACATCCGCTGCTTGTGTACGCCTGTTTTCTTTGGGCAGCTATAATAGTGCATTAATTATTGGGGACGATTTGTGAAAAATTAGACAAGTTTCCAAAGTTTTGGACAGCTTCGATTTCACCGTTTATATTTATTGAAATGGGGGAAAAGCTGGGGTATAATAATACGGAAATTGATTTAAAATGGCGGGGTATAGGTTTTTACTCCGGAAAGGATAGGTAAGTACAATGGATAACATCATGCTTGCGGTTACGCTCCTTATTACCGGATTCGTTGTTGTTTTTCTGATTCTTTTCCTGCTCATCGGTGTAATCAAGCTCTATGGCACAATCGTTTATAACACACTGAATAAGAGAAAAGAAAAGAAAAACCAGAAGGAAAAGCTGCAGAGCCAGGAGGCAGTGCAGGAACCTGTTCCCGTGCAGGAGAAAGCACCCGCGCCGGGTGAAATACCGGGCGAGGTTGTCGCTGTTATTGCGGCGGCCGTCGATGCAATGTATGGGAAAAACACGGTTGCGGTAAAGAGTATCAAAAGGTCATCCCAAAGCCGTCCTGTGTGGAGCACAGCCGGCCTGATGGACAATACCAGGCCGTTTTGACACAGCAAAGACAACACATCGGAAAGGAATGTTAGTGTTTCATGGAAATCTTACAAGGCTTTTGGGAATCCATCGTAGGCTTGTTCAATTCCTCGGGTATTACATCGCTCCCGTGGCAGAACTATGTAATGATATTGATTTCACTCGTACTCATTTTTCTCGCGATTAAAAAGCAGTATGAACCGCTTTTGCTTTTGCCGATTGCGTTCGGTATGCTGCTCGTTAACCTGTTCCCGGCCATTATGGGAACCCCTTCTACCGATATGGTGCTTGTCAGCGATTATATGGCGCAGCACGGAGGGGAAGCGGCGAATTACGCTACAACGATAATGAACGGACAGGAATATTATAACGTACCCACAAACGGCGGCCTGCTCTATTACCTGTACCAGGGCGTCAAGCTCGGTATTTATCCGCCGCTCATTTTCTTGGGTATCGGCGCAATGACCGACTTCGGCCCGCTTATCGCGCGCCCCTCAAGCTTTATCCTCGGCGCCGCCGCGCAGATTGGTATTTTTGTTACGTTCTTTGGCGCGATTTTAATCGGCTTTACACCAGCGGAGGCGGGCTCTATCGGTATTATCGGCGGTGCGGACGGCCCGACGGCTATTTTCGTTACGAGCAAGCTGGCGCCTCACTTACTGGGGCCAATCGCTGTCGCGGCATATTCATATATGGCGCTCGTGCCGATTATTCAGCCGCCTATCATGCGCTTGCTTACTACCAAAAAAGAGCGCAGCGTCGTCATGCAGCAGCTTCGTCCCGTTTCCAAGCTGGAAAAGATTTTGTTCCCGATTATCGTCACGATTCTCGTCGCGCTCTTCATTCCCGACGCAACCCCGCTGGTCGGTATGCTCATGCTCGGCAATATCTTTCGTGAAAGCGGCGTCGTGGACAGGATTTTCAAAGCGGCGCAGAACGAGCTGATGAACATCGTTACCATATTCCTCGGTATCACGGTCGGCGCGACTGCTACCGGCGAGGTTTTTCTCAGTATGAAAACGCTGGGCATTATTGGGCTTGGCTTAGCCGCCTTTATGGTTGGCACGGCCTTCGGTGTGTTGTTCGGCAAGATTATGTATAAGGTTACCGGCGGCAAGGTGAACCCGCTGATTGGTTCCGCGGGCGTTTCCGCAGTCCCGATGGCTGCGCGCGTATCGCAGAAGGTCGGCCAGCGCGATAACCCGGCCAACTTCCTGCTCATGCACGCCATGGGCCCGAACGTCGCTGGCGTAATCGGCTCCGCGGTCGCGGCAGGCGTTTTAATCAGTGTACTTGGTTAAACATCGGAGATAATAAACAGGGCGGATGAATTCCGTCCTGTTTTTTCATGACATTGAAATTCGGCTTCAGGGTATACAATTACAAAAAAACAACAAAATAATCCTTAAAGTGGATGGATATTATAAACTTGTGAGATTTTATTTCTTTTCAGGACTTAAAAAAAACAAATTTCTGGTAAGATAGATAGAGAAAAAATGCGTGGGGGGCTCTCATAACTATTATGACAAAAAGAGAAATAACAATCAGCGATATTCTTAAAATGCTGAAGGCTCATATAAAGCTCATCATAATCGTCACGCTGCTTGGCGGCCTGCTTCTTTACCTTTATTCTGCATATATGATTACCCCCATGTATACGACGTCGACGCTCCTGTATCTTACGAATTCAGAAGTTTTACCGGGGGAATCGGACAATACGGAGACGGCGACGACCGCTTCGGGCGAAGTGAAAAAATCGGGCGCGAACGACATCGTCATTTCCGCGCGTATAGCGCAGGTCTGCCAAACCTTATTTAAAACAGACCTCATGATGAATAAGATTATCGAATATCTTGATTTGTCTATATCTCCCGGTGCGCTTAAAGGAATGCTCAGTGTCAGCATGGTGGACGATACCCAGTTTTTGCGCGTAAGTGTGACGAGTGCAAACCCTGAGCTGGCGGCAAGAATAGCAAATGCTGTTCCCGAGGCGGGACAAGCTCTTTACAAAGTCTTTTTTCCGTACGGAAAAATCATAACTGCCGACAAAGCGAACGTCCCCACGGCGCCTTCTTCGCCGGATGTCAAAAAGAACACCCTTTACGGCTTGGGCGGCGGCCTGGTGCTTGCCGTTATAATCGCACTGATTTTGGAATTAATCGATACGACTGTCAAGCCTGGCGACGACCTTTACAAAATGTATGAAATCCCGGTATTTGCCGGGATAGCGGACATTGAAGCGGAAGGCAAGGGGAAGAAAGAATGAAAATCAACTTTCACAGAAAGAAAACAAACTATGAAAAAACAAGAAATGTAATCGACGACAACAGCCGTTTTGCGGTAATCGAAGGCTATAAAATCGCCCGTACCAACCTGATGTTTTCCCTTGCCGCCTATGAGCGTAAATGTATTGCGTTTACAAGCTGGTCGAAGGGCGAGGGCAAAAGCACCGCGACAGCCAACATGGCAATCTCTCTTTCCAAAATGGGTAAGAAGGTTATTTTGATTGACGCGGACCTGCGTAAGCCGAACATCCATAACCTTATGAAGCTGAACAATGATTCCGGCTTTTCCGAGGTAGTCGGAAAGTTCAAACAACTCGACGAGGTAATCAACAGCGAGGTGCTCCCTTGTCTCGATATCATCACCTCAGGGCCAATCCCGCCGAATCCTTCTGAGCTGCTTGGTTCCCTCCAAATGAAGGATATTTTTGAAAAGCTGGAAGAGCGCTACGATTATATCCTGTTCGATACGCCGCCTATGGGGCTCGTTACGGACGCGCTGATGCTGAAAAATTATATTGCAGGTTATGTCGTTGTGGTCAGGGAGCGTTCCACGACGCACGGGGATATCGAAAACTTGATTCAAAATGTCAAGCTTGCCGACAGCCAGATTCTCGGCTTTATCGAAGTAGGCTGTAAGCCTATTGACGGGAAACACCGCGGAAAATATGGGTACAATTATTATTACAGGTCCTGAAACAAAGACAAAAACACGCAGCAGCCGGTTTCCGGCTGCTTTTTTGCACAATTTTTGAAAACCGGATATATCATAATAGAATGGGGCAGCTTATAAAAAGCTGTACAAGAATCGGATTTTTTCGCTATATAAAGACAGCAGAATGACAAATTTGCAGGAAAAAGAAATTAAACTTGCATTTTTTGCTTCTAAGTATTAAAATGTTATTTGGTTTTATGAAAATTTTGCATATAATAGAAGGAGAATGTATCATGAAAAGCTTCTCAAATATGTCTAAGGAAGAGCTTTCCTCGCTTAAAAGCGAGCTTTCGGCAAAATACGATGAATTCAAGGCAAAAGATTTAAAGCTGGATATGTCCAGAGGCAAGCCGGGGGAAGAGCAGCTCGAAATATCGCTCCCAATGCTCGACATCGTCAACAGCGGGGCGCAGTGCAAAACACGCGATGGCGTTGACTGCCGCAATTACGGCCTGCTCGACGGAATCCCGTCTATAAAGGCGCTCTTTTCTAAAATGCTCGGCGTAGACGCAAAGGACATCATGGTCGGCGGCAACTCGAGCCTCAATATGATGTTCGATACGATTTCCTGCATGATGACGGCCGGCATCGGCGGCTGCGAGCCGTGGTGCAGGCAGGAAAAGGTGAAATTCCTCTGTCCTGTTCCGGGCTATGACAGGCATTTCGGCATTACAGAATATTTCGGCATTGAGATGGTAAACGTCCCGATGACGCCGCAGGGCCCCGATATGGACGTTGTCGAAAAGCTCGTGGAAAGCGACAGCACAATCAAGGGCATCTGGTGTGTGCCGAAATACTCAAACCCCCAGGGAATCACATATTCCGACGAAACGGTCAGGCGCTTTGCGAGGCTCAGGCCCGCCGCAAAGGATTTCCGCATTATGTGGGACGACGCATACTGCGTGCACGACATTACCGATACGCCCGACCGTCTCCTGAGCCTGATGGACGAATGCAAAAAGAATGGCAATGAAGACCTCGCCATCCTGTTCTGCTCCACCTCGAAAATTACATTCCCAGGCTCCGGCGTCGCCGCTATGGCCTCCTCTCCGGCAAATATGGCCGTCTTCAAGAGGCGCTATACTTATCAGACAATCGGCTATGATAAAATCAACATGCTGCGCCATATGCGCTTTTTCGGCGATTATGAAGGCGTAAAAAGGCACATGCAGAAGCACAGGGAAATTTTGCGCCCCCGTTTTGACGCGGTGCTCACTCATTTGAATGACGAGCTGTCCGGTACGGATATTGCCCGGTGGAATACGCCCAACGGCGGGTATTTTGTAAGCGTCGACGTGCTCGAAGGCTGCGCGAAGCGCGTGGTACAGCTTTGCAAGGAAGCGGGCGTCGTCCTCACGGGCGCGGGCGCTACCTATCCTTACGGCAAGGACCCGAAGGATTCAAACATCCGCATTGCGCCGACATTCCCGCCGGTCGCTGAGCTGAACGTGGCGATGGATTTATTCTGCCTGTGCGTCAAGCTTGCCGCCGTGGAGAAGCTCCTGTGCCAATAAATACTCGAAATTAATATGATATTTCCACAAATTTATTAAATTCGTGTAGAATTCGCCATTTTTCGCATTGACTTTTATCACTAATAATCATATAATAAACTCTGTTACGTCTGTGCTTGTTTGCAGCTTAACAGAGTTGTTTTTTGGCACGGATAAATTTGTATTGGAGGATAAACGCATGAAACGAGTTCCAAAGCTAGTGTTTCCTGTCATTGCCCTCCTGATCCTTGCGCTCGGTTATACGGCGATTTTCGGAATTCACACGCAGCACGGTGATATCCAGTCGACGGTAATCAAAGGAATAGGGGACATCCGATGGGGAATCGATATTAAAGGCGGCGTGGAAGCTACCTTTAAGCCTGCGGGCGACGTCGATGCGACCGACGAACAGTTGGATTCAGCAAAGGCGATTATCGAGACACGCATGGTTTCAAACAACATCACCGACTATGAACTCTATGCGGACTACTCGACAGACCGCATCATAGTACGCTACCCGTGGAAGGAGGACGAAAAGGACTTCGACCCCGAGAAAGCGATTGAAGAGATTTCAGCTACCGCCAAGCTTACATTCCGGCCGGGCAACTCCTACGCGACGAGTGATTACGACGCGGACGGAAACCCGATTATGAAAACACCGACCGGCGAAACGGCGGAAACCATACTTATGGACGGCAGCAACGTTGAAAGCGCCCAGGCCGGCGTAGACAACAGCACACAGGGCACCACGAAATATATTGTTTCGCTCAAGCTCAAGGACCCGAATATCTTCAAGGAAATTACAGAGAAATATGTTGGCCAGACGGTGTCTATCTGGATGGACGACGTTATGATTTCCGCGCCGCAGGTCAATGCTGTCATCTCTGACGGCAACGCAATGATTGAAGGCAACTTCACAGCGGAATCGGCTTCCGACCTTGCGACGAAAATCAACGCGGGCGCCCTGCCCTTCGAGCTTGAAACCGCAAGCTTCGGCTCGGTCAGCCCGACGCTCGGCTCCTCCTCGCTGACTGCGATGGCCTACGCGGGCATTATCGCCTTTATCCTGATTGCGCTGTTCATGCTCATCATGTACAGGCTTCCCGGCTTTATCGCGGTGCTCGCCCTGGTTGGGCAGATTGCGCTTTCCATCGCGGCGATTTCCGGCTATTTCCCGGTATTCCCGAGCTTCACGATGACGCTGCCCGGTATTGCGGGCCTGATACTGTCCATCGGTATCGGCGCGGACGCGAATATCATTACGGCGGAGCGCATCAAGGAAGAGCTGCGCAACGGCAAAACGCTCGACGGCGCAATCGACAAGGGAAGCAAAAACAGCTTTTCCGCGATTTTCGACGGCAACGTCACCATCGTTATCGTATCGATTATCCTGCTGCTCGTATTCGGCCCGACCAATATCCTTTCCATGATATTCGGACCTTCGACCACAGGTACGATTTACTCCTTCGGCTACACGCTTTTGATGGGCGTCATCTCGAACTTCATCTGCGGCGTCGCGGCCTCCAGGTTTATGATCCGCTCTTCTTCCGGATATAAGTTCCTGCGCAAAAAATGGTTATTCGGAGGTGCTGGAAAATGAGAAAAGTATTAGACTTTATTGGGCATAAGAAAATTTTCTTCGGCATCTCAATCGCGATTTTCGCCATCGGCATTATTTGCAACTTAATATTTGGCGCAAAGCTCGACATCCAGTTTACGGGCGGCGCAATCGTAAAATACAGCTACTCAGGAACGGTTGATGAAAAAGCGCTGACCGATTTGCTCCAGAAAGAAACATCCGAGCATGTTTCGTTTGCAATCAGCAAAAACCTGATTGCCGGCGACCAGAACGCCGACACGGCGGAGGGGTATCTCGTTTCGGTACAGTTCCCTGGAAACGAATCCATCAGCGTCGACGAGCAGGCAAGGCTTACCCAGGCGCTCCAGAAGGAGTTCCCGGACAACAACTTCAAGTACAGCGAATCGAACTCCGTCGAATCCACGATGGGCTGGAAATTCTTCCTCAAGTGCCTGACGGCGGTTGCGATTGCAAGTATCCTGATGGTGCTTTATGTAACCTTCCGGTTCAGGAAAATCAGCGGCCTGTCCGCCGGCGTCATGGCGCTTCTCGCGCTCCTGCATGACGTTCTGATGATTTACTTTACCTTCGTCATCCTGAGGATGCCGATTGACAGTAACTTTATCGCGGTTGTCCTGATGATTCTCGGTTATTCTCTGAACGACACGATTGTTATTTACGACCGCGTCAGGGAGAACAGGGGCCTTATGGGTCCGAAGGCTGTTCCGGCCGAGCTCTTCAACAAGAGTGCGTCCCAGTGCCTGAAGAGGACCATCTGCACTTCGATTACCACCTTTATGGCAATCGGCTGCGTTTATGTAATCGCCATTATCTTCAACCTGTCCTCTGTCCAGACCTTCGCCCTGCCGATGATGGTCGGCGTTATCTCCGGCTGCTATTCATCCATCTGCATAGCGGGTCCGCTGTGGGTTATCTGGCAGAACCACAAGGCAAAGAAAAAAGCGCAGCAGCATCCAGGTACGAAAAAGGCATAATTCGACAAGGCTTGTTTGACAAGCATAGAGAAAATGCTATACTAATAGGGCATCCCCTTGGGGGAATGCCCTATTTCTTTGTTATTTAGAAATACTGACTGTAGAATTGTATAGAAATATACATTTTGTATTCTGAAAGGAAGAAAACAAAATGGCGCTGATTTCCTGTAAAGACGTTTCTATGAGCTATGACGGCAACACGGTACTTCGGAATGTAAATTTTAAGGTGTACCCTGGGGATTATCTATGCATTGTCGGGGAAAACGGCTCCGGCAAAACGACGCTGATGAAAGGGCTATTGGGGCTGCATCCTATTTCCGGCGGAAGAATGGAATTCCATGACGGGCTCAAGCAAAATGAAATTGGGTACTTGCCGCAGCAGACGGGAATCCAGCGCGATTTTCCCGCTTCTGTTTATGAGGTCGTATTGTCGGGCTGCCTCAATCAAAAAGGAATGAATCCCTTTTATTCCCGCGCTGATAAACAGGCCGTGCTTATGAATATGGAAAAGCTCGGGATTTCCGCCCTGAAAAAGCGCTGCTACCGCGAGCTTTCCGGAGGGCAGCAGCAGCGCGTGCTCCTTGCCCGCGCTCTTTGCGCTACCAAAAAGCTGCTCCTGCTCGACGAACCGGTGACGGGCCTCGACCCGATTGCCACAAGCGAGCTTTACACCATCATCAAAAAGCTCAACAGGGAGGACGGCATTACCATTATTATGGTATCTCACGATATTGTAAGCGCTGTAGAAAACGCAGACCATATCCTGCATTTGAGCGACAATAAAATGTTTTACGGGAAAACCACGGAGTATATGCACAGCGAAATGGGCAGCCGTTTCCTGCTGCACAACTGCAATTGTGAGGTTTGCGTGCACAAGCAGAAAACGCATGGCGACAAAAGCCATATTACGCAAATCAGGCAATAAAGGAGGGAAACAATATGATAGAAAGCTTACTGGAGATGTTTTCCTACTCCTTTCTTACCCGGGCGTTCCTTGTGGGAATCCCCGTGGCGCTCTGCGCCGCGCTGCTGGGTGTAAGCCTGGTACTCAAACGTTATTCCATGATAGGCGACGGGCTTTCGCATGTGGGGTTTGGCGCGCTCGCTATCGCGGCGGCACTCAACCTGGCCCCGCTCGAGGTTGCAATTCCGGTTGTCGTCCTCGCGGCCTTTTTGCTGCTGCGGCTGAGCGAGAACAGCAAAATTAAGGGCGACGCCGCAATCGCCATCATATCGAGCAGCGCGCTTGCCATCGGCGTCATCATTGCCACGCTCAATAAGGGGATGAACACCGACATCAACAGCTACCTGTTCGGCAGCATCCTCGCAACGACGGAACAGGACGCTGTGCTGAGCCTGGTGCTTTCCGCCGTCGTTATCGTTCTGTTTGTATTTTTCTACCATAAAATTTTCGCCGTCACGTTCGACGAAAGCTTCGCCCGCGCCACAGGGACGAGGGCGAATATATACAATATGATTATCGCGCTGCTAACCGCGCTTACCATCGTGGTCGGTATGCGCATTATGGGAACGCTGCTGATTTCGAGCCTGATTATTTTCCCGGCGCTGACGAGCATGCGGCTGTGCAAAACCTTCCGCTCGGTCATAATATGCTCCGCCGTGCTTTCCGTCATTTGCTTTGTGGTGGGAATGAGCGCGTCGTTTTTATACGAAACGCCGACGGGCGCGAGCATTGTCGCGGCCAACATTGCCGCGTTCCTGCTCTTTTGGCTTGCGGGCCTCTTTCGGTGTAAAATTAAGAAGGCGTAGTTTTATTTATAAGCGAAAAGGCCGCAGGCGCAAATATGCGCCCATGGCCTTTTCGCTTATATCCGGTGTTTTATAAAATATTTTCAAGCTTCGGCAGCTCCGCGTCCTTCATAGCGCGCAGGAGCTGCTTTACTTTTTCACATTCCACCACAAATTCGCTGTTATCCGTCTCGATATACTTCGTCGCGGCGCCTAGTGAAATCCCGATGTTTTCCACAAGGTCATGATACAAAAACACATTTAAAAAGCTTTGCTGCTCGCTCCACTTGTCGCTGAGCGAATTTATTTTTTTTTCGGCTTTTTCGCGGTCGCCGTCATGATAAGCCTGTACTGCCTGGTTGACGCTCTGTTCCGCCTCGTTTGTCTTGGAAAGCGTGTATATCATTTCCGCAGTGCAGAGCCCCGCTGCAAATACGGCAATTATGAGCGCTACCCACAATCGTTTCATTTTGCTTTCTCCTTTAGAATAATCTGGTATTCCTTCTTTTTGTTTGCCGTCATCATAAAGACGTTTTTCTGCTCCACCTTATTTTGGCTGAGCGTTTTGCTGACCCAGTCGTCGTCCACACCACAAAGCTTCATCGAATAATCGGAGCGTTCCCCGTCGCTGATGACGACCGCTTCGATTCCTTTATCCTGTTTTTTGATTTTCAGGTCGGAAAGTGTTGGCGTTTCCTTTTCCGGCTTCTTTAGGATGCTCATTTTTCCGTTTGTTTCCACAATCGCGTAAGCAATATCCTCAATATTGAAGCAGTCGAGCTGCCTTAGCTGCTCGCATAAATCCTCTGTGCTGATGCGCAGGCGTTTCATCTGGGCCTGGTCGATTTTACCGTCGTTGATGACGATTTGCGGCTTTCCGCAAATAAGCTTGCGGAATTTTGCTTTTTTCATCATAACAATCGAAAGCACGATTTCGCAGAGCACGAGAATCAGAATCGGGACAAAGCCGCTTAAAAGCGGCTGGGAGGTGTTCTGCATTGGGATTGCGGCAATATCGGAAATCAAAAGCGTTACGACAAGCTCGCTTGTCTGCATTTCCCCGATTTGCCGCTTGCCCATTACGCGAACGGCCGTAATAATCACCAGATAGAGCAAGAGCGTTCTAATTATTGATATTATCATTCCAATCACCATTACATATTTTGAACCTGTGCGTGCTCATTATGCGAATAATCAAAGCGCATCTGCAAAAGTTAGTAAGAGGAAGTTTATGAAAATGGACGCAATTATGGTGATGAAATGAATTTTATAAATAAGCTGAAGCATGCTTTCACGCCCGATGAACAGAAATATATCCCGCCGCAAAAGACGCACAAGCTCTATGAGTCGCTAGAGCGAAACCTCGAATACCTGCAGCATTCCTTTGACGGAAGCGCCGACTTTACCGTGCGCAATATGACGCTCAAGGACGGGACAAGGGCTGCGATTTTGACAATCGAGGGCATGACGAACAAAGAAACGCTTGCCGTGAGCATCGCAAACCCGATTATCCTTTGCGATATTGAGGGGGACACGGGCGAAGAAAAAATTAAATACATCGAATACAGCGTGCTGTCCGCCTCGGAAATTACGCAAATCGACACATTTGAACAGCTGCTTACCTTTATCATGTCCGGCTTTGCCGTACTGCTTATCGATGGCGCTGAAATCGGCCTTTCCATCGGCGTGCAGGGGTTCAGCTTCCGAAGCGTGTCGGAGCCGGAATCCGAGGTTGTACAGCGCGGCTCGCGCGAGGGCTTCGTCGAGCCGATGCGCATCAACATGACGCTCATTCGCAGGCGGATGAAAACGCCGGAGCTGAAATTTGAGACGCTTTCCGTCGGCAAGGTGAGCAAAACGGATATGTGCCTGGTATACCTCAATAAAAGCGTGTCCAAGGGCATTTTAAACGAGCTCAAGGACCGGCTCAAGCACGCCGACCTGGACAATGTGCTCGCCTCCGGTTACCTTGTGCCATACCTTGAAAATCAGGGCGATTTTTCCATGTTCAGCGGAATCGGCATTACGGAACGCCCGGATACCGTATGCGGCAAAATAAACGAAGGCCGCGTCGCTATTTTAATCGACGGTACGCCGAGCGTCCTGATTGTGCCGCATCTTTTTGTGGAGAATTTCCAGACGCTCGACGACTACTCGAACCGCCCGTACTTTGCCACCTTTACAAGATGGCTCAAGTACCTTGCTTTCTTTGTCGCAACCTTTACGCCCGGATTTTACGTCGCGGTTGCGACGTTCAACCCAGAGCTTTTCCCGGAGCAGCTGCTGAGCAAGGTCGCGACCTCCATCGCGGACACGCCGTTTTCCCTGATGGCGGAGGTTCTCGTCATCCACTTCATCTATGAAATCATGCGTGAGGCGGGCCTGCGCCTGCCGCGTCCCTTGGGGCACGCGGTAAGCATTGTGGGCGCGCTCGTCATTGGAGAGACCGCCGTAAACGCGGGGCTGATTGGAGCGCCGACGCTCATGGTCGTCGCTCTGACGGCGATTTCCTCTTACGTCATTCCCGACCTTTACCCGCCGGTCGCGGTGCTGCGCATCCTGTTTATCATCGTTGGCGGCTTCGGCGGCGTATGGGGGATTATCCTCCTGTTCTGCGTCGTGCTCGTTAACCTCTGCGGAAAGCTGAGCTTCGGCGTGCCGTATGTGTCTCCAGTCGCGCCGTTTTCCATCTTCGGTATGCGAGACGTATTTGTACGCGCCGGATGGAAAACGCTCTCCAAAAAGCGGAATTTCGTGCAGGAGCTCAAGGGAAGCGAACAGTTTAAAGAGTAAGGAGACCTTTCTGTGCAGAAAGAGAAAAAAGTTACCATATCGGTCGCCCAGCTTTTTGTCATGCTTTTTATCAGCCGGACGATTGTAAACATCACCTACAGCCTTTATATCGCGGAGACCTCTGAAATGTGGGATAACCTGGTATCGGCTGTCATCTCGTTTTTCCTGACGCTTTTGATGGTCGTTCCTGTCTATCTGCTTTATAAGCGCAGCCCGTCGCACAGCATCCTTGACCAGGGCTACCGCGCGTGGGGAAAGCTAGGCGCGGTCATTGCGGTTATTTACGCACTTTATTTTATTTGGGTGCTTTGCTACACGCTTTCCCTGTTCGACCTGTTTGTAACGGATTTGATGAACCCCAAAATTTCGGCGGCGGTGCTTTCGTTTGGCGTAATCGCGGCTTCCGTTTACGGGGCATATAAGGGAATTGAGGCGCTGGGAAGGACCTCGGGGCTTGTCCTGATTGCAATACTCGCAGCGTTCGTCTTTCTTGTCTGTGCGTTGACGGCGCAGGCCGACCCGCTCAATTACAAGCCCTTCTTTTACGATGGGGCGGGCGGAACAGTAAACGGCGTGCTGCTCATGCTTGCGCGCAATTCCTGTATTCCGGCGCTTGCCATTCTTCTGCCGTTTGCCAAGGGCAATGTAAAGAAGGGAATCGGCTGGTGGTGCGCGGGCATATACGGCACGACCGTTCTGGTCATCCTGCTTGTTGTAGGAGTTTTGGGCGATTACCTTGCGACACAGCCCTTTCCGGTTTACACAGCCACAAGCGTAGCGCAAATTGGCATTTTCCAACGTATGGACGCGGTATTTCTGGGCGTATGGACGGCAGGGATTTTTATCAAATGCGCGCTGTTTATATATCTCGTTTCCCTTTGTGTGAAAAAAATGTGGGGGGAGAAGGCCTCGCGCGTCTCAATCCTTGTCACAGGCGCGGTCGTTTTGCTTATGACCTATGGTATCACGGCCTCTAACGCGGTGATGGGCGTGCTGTTCAACAACAATATCCTGCTTGCGTTGACCATGCTGACCGCCGTGGCGCTTCCGCTGCTCGTACTTCTGTTCAGGAAAAAAAGGGGGAAACAAGCATGAAAAAGTGTCTGGTACTGGTTCTTTCCGTACTCGTCGCGGTTTCCTTTTCCGGCTGTACAGGGGCAAAGCAATTAAGCGAGCGCCTGATTATCCAGGGCATCGGCATAGACAGGGAGGACGAGGTCTACCGCCTTACGCTGATGTACCTCGACACGGAGAGCTCCACGGAGGAGGAAACGGTCAAGCTCCTCACGGCAAAGGGGAACAGCGTTATGGACGCAATGGCGGACAGCATCTCGCAGACTGGCAAGGAGCCGCTTTACAGCCAAAATCTATTTTTGCTGCTCGGGATGAAAACGGCTCAAACGGGGTTTAAAGAGGCGCTTTCATTCTTTACTGCTTACTATGAGGCGCGCCCAAACGTCAATGTATTCGTTTGCGAAAAGAAAGCGGAAGACCTGTTGACCGCAGAAAAAGTTACGCCGCAGCAAATCGATACCATTTCCCAAAGCGAGAAAAAAAGCGGCAGGACGGTCGTATCGACGCTGATGCAGATGGAATCAGACCGTATCGGCGGGAATATGTCGCCGAAAACCTCTGTGCTTACACTCGATGGGAAGGAGCCAAGGACAACAGGGACAGCCGTTTTTGCAAAGGACCGCTATGTCTTTACGCTTACGCCGGAGGAGTCGCTCGGCGCACTGCTTATCAGCGGAAAAGCGGATACCGCGTCCGAGCTGATTTTAAAGGGAAACGAAAGCGGAAATATCGATTTTACGCTCACCCGCTGCAAAAGTGAAATTACGCCTGCCATAGACGGCGGGATTCTTACCTTCCACATTAAAATAAAGGCGTCGGCAGACGTTTATATTGCCCCGCGTGAAAAAGAAAGCGTGAAGGAAGCGCTCGAAGAGCGTGTGAAAAAGCTGTGTGAGAAAACAATAAAATCCTGTATTACGGAAAACGGGGCGGATATTTTCGGGTTTTCCAAGCGTCTTTTACAGCATGACAGCGCTTACTATAAGAGCCTGGCCGACGTGCCGCGGGCGCTCAAAGACGCGCGCTATGAGGTTGCCGCTGAGGTGAAGATAAATTAAGGACAAAAATTGTGCGGTTACCCCCTTTTAAAAGCGGTTGGTTTACGGTATAATGGGACTAACCAAATTATGAAGGGTGATTATATGGCTCCCGTTTTCACTGTTTCTCTTGCAAGCATCATGAAGGAACTTTCCCTTGAGACAGCCTACATGCCGCAGGCGCCGGAAAAAATCCTCGTGTCCTCCAGGGACGTCAACCGTCCTGGAATTGAGCTGACCGGCTTCCTCGACTTTTTTGACGACAGCCGCATCATTATCATGGGCAATACGGAAACGGCTTATCTCGGCCAGTGTGAGCAGCCCCACAGGATAAGAATCCTGGAAGATATTTTAATGAGAAAACCGCCGGCAGTTATTATTGCGCGCAGTATCGAACCGATAGCAGAGTTGGTTGAGGCCGCGAAAAAGTACGAGGTTCCGCTGCTGCGAAGCGCCGACGCAACGTCCGCCTTGAGCGCCGCGCTCGTTTCATACCTGAATGTTGAGCTTGCCCCGCGCGTAACGCGCCACGGCGTGCTTGTTGAGGTGTACGGCGAGGGCGTTTTGCTGATTGGCGACAGCGGCGTCGGCAAGAGCGAGACTGCAATCGAGCTGATTAAAAGGGGACACCGCTTAATCGCGGACGACGCGGTGGAAATCCGCGCAGTCTCCAAAAAATCGCTTGTCGGCTCGTCGCCTGAAAATATCCGCCACTTTATTGAGCTGCGCGGTATCGGCATCATCAACGCGCGGCGCATCTTCGGTATGGGCGCGGTCAAGCTCACGGAAAAAATCGATATTGTCATCAATCTGGAGATATGGGACAGCTCCAAGGTCTACGACCGCATGGGAATGGATAACGAGTATATGGAAATTCTGGGCGTCAACGTGCCGGTGCTCACTATCCCGGTAAAGCCCGGCAGGAACCTTGCAATCATCATAGAGGTAGCCGCCATGAACAACAGGCAGAAAAAGATGGGCTATAACGCGGCGCAGGAGCTTTTGCAGAGCCTTGGAATGGAAATTTCCGTAGACCAGGAGAGCGGAAAGAATAAAATCGACTGGGAGCCGTAATCCCCGCTACATTATAAAAGAAATCAGGAATGAAGCAATGAAAGTAATCGCAGATACCCACACACATACCATCGCCTCCACGCACGCCTACAGCACGGTGCAGGAAATGGTAAAAGCCGCCTCTGAAAAGGGGCTTTACGCAATCGCCTTGACAGACCACGCATACGCCATGCCCGGTTCGCCCGGTAAATGGTATTTTGAAAGCCAGCATACCATCCCGTCCACACTCTATGGCGTACGGGTGCTCAAGGGCGTGGAAGCAAATTTAATCGATTTTGAAGGCACGCTCGACGTTCCGCCCGATTTACAGAGAAGCCTCGATTGGGTGGTCGCTTCTATACATTCCGTGACAGTACGCGGTGAACCCAGCTTTGAGGCCTGCACCAACGCGTGGCTCAATATTGCGAAGAACCCGAACGTGCAGGTCATCGGGCACAGCGGCACGCCGGAATACCAATACGATTATGAAAAGGTCATACCGGAGTTCGCCGCGAACAACAAGCTTGTGGAAATCAACAACGGAACCTTCCGTTTCCGTAAAAAATCGGCGTCCAATTGCGTCGAAATCGCAAAGGTGTGCAAAAAGTACGGCGCGAAAATCGTCATCAATTCCGACGCGCACTTTTCCACGATGGTCGGCGCGTGCGAGGAAAGCCTAGAGATGCTCGACGAAATCGGCTTTCCGCACGAGCTTATCGTGAATTCGGACAAGCAGCTCTTTATGAATTATCTGCAAAGCTGCGGCATATCCTTGACATGAGGAACCGCGCGCGGCGCGGCATTACATAGCTACTCGGAGGATACCATGTATAATCTTACCCATATCAGCCAGCGCGCGCTTTCCCACGGCTGTACCGTCAGGGAAAACGAGCCGATGAAGCCTTACACGAGCTTTAAAATCGGCGGCTGCGCGGAGCTGCTGGTTATCGCAAACGATTTAAATGGCCTTTGCGCCGTGCTCAAGGCATGTAAAGAGCAGGACGCGCCCCTTTTTATTCTCGGCCGCGGCTCCGACCTCGTAGTTTCCGACGAAGGAATCAAAGGCGTGGTTTTAAAGCTGGAAGGGGATTTTAAAAGCATTTCCCTTGTGGACGACGATACCATTTTCTGCGGCAGCGGTGTAAGCCTTGCAAGGCTTTGCTCTTTTGCCTGCGAAAATTCGCTTTCCGGGCTGGAATTCGCCTGGGGAATCCCGGGCAGCGTAGGAGGCGCCGCGTTCATGAACGCGGGCGCATACGGCGGAGAAATGAAGGATGTGCTTTATTGCTGCCACCATGTCACGCAGGATGGAAATCCCGGCAGCTTTCAAAAGGACGAACTTAGGCTTTCTTACCGGCACAGTATTTATTCAGAAAACGGTTATATTATTACGGGGGTCGTCGTAAAGCTCCACAGGGATTCCGAAACGGAAATCCGGGCGCGTATGGACGATTTTATGAACAGAAGAAAAGAAAAGCAGCCGCTCGATTATCCGAGCGCGGGCAGCGTGTTCAAACGGCCGGAGGGCTACTTTGCCGGCACGCTTATCGAACAGGCGGGACTAAAAGGATTTAAAATAGGCGGCGCGCAGGTGAGTGAAAAGCACGCGGGCTTTATTATCAACAGCAAGGATGCGGCGAGTAAGGACGTAAAGTCCCTCGTCGAGCATATACAGAAGACAGTGCTTGAAAAGTTCGGCGTACCGCTCGAATGTGAAATCAGGTTTATCGGGCAGTAGCGCCGAATCACAGAAAGGGATGATTCAAATGGAGTTTGTCATTATAACGGGGCTTTCCGGCGCGGGCAAGACGATTGCCCTGCACGCGCTTGAGGACATCGACTTTTACTGCGTCGACAACCTGCCGCCCGTACTCATCCCTACCTTTTACGATTTGTGCAAAAATTCGTCTGAGGAGCGCATGAAGCATGTGTCCGTCGTGACGAATATCCGCACGGGAGAGGATTTCCAGAGCTTTACGGAAATCCTGCTAAAGCTCAAAAGTGAAAAGAAATCGTTCAAAATTTTATTCCTTGACGCGTCAAAGGACGTTTTGCTCACGCGCTACAAGGAAACGCGCAGAAAGCACCCCTTGAGCGAAAACTACCGCGGCTCCACGCTCGACGCGGTCAACCTTGAGCGCGAGCTGCTCAAAAGCATCAGGGAACACGCCGACTATGTAATCGATACGACGCTTTTATCCCCGGCACAGCTCAAGGAGCGCGTCTCCACGCTGTTTTTGGGCGATAATAATATGGCGCTCACCGTCACCTGTATGTCGTTCGGCTTTAAATACGGCGTCCCGCCGGAGGCCGACCTCGTATTCGACGTGCGGTGCCTTCCAAACCCGTTTTATATCGAGGAGCTCAAGCATAAGACGGGGCTTGACGAAGAGGTGCGCGAATACGTGCTCAAATGGGAACAGACAAAGGGCCTTTTAAAGCGGGTGCTCGATTTAATCGATTATTCCCTGCCGCTTTATATCGGAGAGGGAAAAAGCCAGCTCGTCATTGCGTTCGGCTGTACGGGCGGCAAGCACCGCAGCGTAACGCTCGCAAAGCTCTTGTTCAGCCACCTGACGGAGCACGGCCAGCGCGCGAGCATCCACCACAGGGACATCAGGAAAGCGTAAGGCGACAAAATTACGGAAAGAGGGGCGGGCGGCGTTATGTCATTTGCCTTTGATACAAAACGGGAGCTTTGCGCGGCGCAGGACGCCGCGCTTTCTCATAAACGGGCGGAGGCCTACGGTTTTTTGCTGTTTGCGAAAAAATTTTCAACCGGCAGTATCGTTTTCAGTACGGAAAACACCCATGTCGCAAACCGTTTTGCCCAGCTGCTTGCGGAGGTATTTGGGGTCATCACGGAGAAAAAGACCGCTATCACCGGCAAGCGGACAGGTACGCACCTGTCTACGCTTACGGTGCCGGATTCCTACGATTGCGAGCGGGTTTTTACCGACCTCGGCCACAGCGCGCGGGAGCTGAGCCTGCGTGTCAACCGCGCGAACCTGGAGGACGAGGGAAGCGTGCGCGCGTTCCTGCGCGGCGTGTTCCTCTGCTGCGGTACAGTCATCAATCCCGAAAAGGATTATCATTTGGAATTCAGCATGCCGTATAAAAACCTGTGCGCCGACCTCTGCCGCCTGATTTCAGAGGCCACGGAATTTGCAAAGGAACCGCGCACTGTAAACCGCAAGGGCAGCTTTATCGTATATTTAAAGGACAGCGAGCAGATTTCCGACTTTTTGACCTTAATCGGCGCGCCGATGGCGTCTATGACCATCATGCAGGCGAAGATTTACAAAGACTTACGAAACAAAACCAACAGGAAAACGAACTCGGAAATCGCGAACATCAATAAAACGGCGCAGGCCGCCGCGCTGCAAATCGAGGCGATTGAAAAAATTAAACGGTACAAAGGGCTTGAAAGCCTGTCCGACGACTTAAAGCAGGTCGCGCTTTTGCGGCTGGAATACCCGGAATTTTCCCTGCGCGACATTGGGCAGGAGCTTACGCCGAAAATCAGCAGGAGCGGCGTCAACCACAGGATTCAGAGAATTATGGAAATCGCACAAGAGCTGTAAGCTTTTGCCGGACGTTAAAATAAAGGAGTGGACGATATGGCGTTCGTACATCTGCACGTACATAGTGAATACAGCCTGCTCGACGGCGCCTGCCGTCTGAAAAAGCTCGTCAAGGCGGCGAAGGAGCGCAGCTTCCCCGCCGTCTGCGTAACCGACCACGGCAATATGTACGGCGCGGTTGAGTTTTATAAAATCGCGAAAAAAGAGGGCATTAAGCCCATTATAGGGTGTGAGGCCTACGTTGCGCCGCGCTCACGCCATGACAAAACGCCGGAGCTCGACCGTGAAAGCCGCCATATGGTGCTGCTGTGCGAAAACAACAAGGGCTACCAGAATCTTATTGCCATGGTGTCGAAGGCGTGGACAGAGGGCTTTTATAATAAACCCAGAATAGACGACGAGCTTCTGGAGCAGTACCATGAGGGCCTTATCTGCCTTTCCGCCTGCCTTGCGGGCGAGCTGCCGCGCCGCCTGCTCGCGGGCGACTACGAGGGGGCAAAGCAAAAGGCGCTCTATTATGAAAGCGTGTTCGGAAAGGGCAATTATTATATTGAAATTCAGGACCACGGGATAGAGGAGCAAAGGCTGACAAACCCGCAGCTTATCCAAATCGCAAAGGAAACGGGCATCCCGCTCGTCTGTACGAACGACAGCCATTATATCGACAAAGAGGACAGCGAGATGCACCGGATTCTCCTTTGCATCCAGACAAACCACACGGTTTTAGACGAAGACCGCATGGAATTTGCGACAGACGAGTTTTATTATAAAAACGAGGAAGAAATGCGCGCGCTGTTCCCGGAGGTTCCGGAGGCGTTTGACAACACGGTCAAGATAGCAGAGCGCTGTAATGTGGAATTCGAGTTCGGCAAGACGAAGCTGCCGCATTTTGAAGTGCCGGACGGGCGCGACCATTTTGAATATTTTAAGGAACAGTGCGTAAACGGCCTTTACAAAAATTACGGCGAAAACCCGCCGCGGGAGCTGTTTGACCGCCTTGATTACGAGCTCAAAACCGTGCGGGATATGGGCTATGTCGATTACTATTTAATCGTCAACGACTTTATCCAGTACGCGAAATCGAAGGACATCCCGGTAGGCCCCGGGCGCGGTTCGGGCGCGGGAAGCCTTGCCGCTTACTGCATCGGCATAACGGGCATCGACCCCATCAAATATAACCTGCTGTTTGAACGGTTTTTAAACCCGGAGCGCGTGAGTATGCCGGACTTCGACATCGATTTCTGCAAGGACAGGCGGCAGGAGGTTATCGATTACGTCATCCGCAAGTATGGGGAAGACCATGTCGCGCAGATTATCGCCTTCGGTACCATGGCGGCGCGCGGCGCAATCCGCGACGTTGGGCGCGCGCTTGCCATCCCCTATAACATATGCGACAGCGTCGCGAAGCTCGTGCCTGCCGATTTGGGCATGACAATTGACAAGGCGCTTTCTGTTTCAAAGGATTTAAAGGAACGCTACAATACGGATGAGCAGATTAAAAAGCTCATCGACATGGCGCGCAGCATTGAGGGGATGCCGCGCCACGCGACGACCCACGCGGCGGGTGTCGTTATCACAGAACAGCCCGTTAGCTATTACGTGCCGCTTGCGAAGAACGACGAGGCAATCGTCACACAGTACACGATGACCGCGCTCGAGGAGCTCGGCCTTTTAAAAATGGATTTCCTGGGCCTGCGCAACCTGACCGTTCTGGACGACGCAAAAAAAATGATATTGAAATCGAATCCCGCTTTTACAGAGGCGGACATCAACGAGGACGACAAAGCGGTTTTTGATATGCTCACACAGGGCTATTCCGAGGGCGTGTTCCAGTTTGAATCGGGCGGCATGAGGAACGTGCTCGTCCAGCTCAGGCCGGAATCGGTCGAGGACCTAATTGCCGTTATCTCGCTGTACCGTCCGGGGCCGATGGATTCCATTCCGAGGTATATCGAATGCAGGCATCACCCGGAAAAGGTCACCTACAAGCATCCGATTTTAAAGGATATATTGGATGTGACGTACGGCTGTATCGTCTATCAGGAGCAGGTCATGCAGATTTTCCGCACGCTCGCCGGCTATTCACTCGGACGCGCCGACATTGTGCGCCGCGCCATGTCGAAAAAGAAAAAGGACGTCATGGAACGCGAGCACCAGATATTTATCCATGGTCTTGTAAATGATAAAGGAGAGATAGAGGTAGAGGGCTGCCTGCGCCGTGGTGTGGACGAAAAAACAGCAGCCTCCATCTATAGTGAGATGGAGAGCTTTGCCTCCTATGCCTTTAACAAATCGCACGCGGCGGCATACGCGAACATCGCCTACCAGACGGCGTGGCTGAAATACCACTACCCGAAGGAATACCTGGCGGCGCTGCTTACGAGCGTGCTCGACAATTCAAACAAGCTCGCCGCGTATACGGCGGAATGCCAGCGCCTGCACATTAAGGTGCTGCCGCCGCACGTCAATATCAGCACCGATGGGTTTACGGTATCGGGCGATGACATCCGGTTCGGGCTGATGGCAATTAAAAACCTCGGCAAGAGCTTTATCGACGAAATCGTCATAGAGCGCGCAAACGGGAAATACACCTCGTTTTATAATTTCTGCAAGCGGCTTTACGGCAAGGGGATGAACAGCCGCGCCGTGGAAAGCCTGATTAAGAGCGGCGCGCTCGACGATATGGGCCATAACCGGCGCGAAATGCTGTCGGGCGTCAAAACGGTGCTCGACGGGCTGGAGCAGGACAAACGCCGTAACATGGACGGGCAGTTAAGCTTTTTCGACAGCGAGGAGCTGGCCGGAAGTGGTGAGCCGCAGCTTGATAAGCTCGACGACTTTACGATTACGGAACGCCTTGCCATGGAAAAAGAGGTCACGGGCATGTACCTGTCCGGCCATCCGATGGCGGAATATGCTAAGGTGTCGAAGGCTTTAAAAACCGACCAGATTTTAAAGATACTCGAAAGCGAGGGCGCGCAAAACAGCCGCTACCAGGACGGTGCGCGTGTGCATGTGCTTGCAATCATCTCACGAGTGAAGCTGAAGGCGACCAAAAACAATTCCATGATGGCGTTCGTAACGCTCGAGGACATGACGGGCGCGGTTGAAATGCTCGTATTTCCACAAACTCTTACAGAATACGGAACGTATTTTCTGGAAGGAAGCGTCGTCGATGTGCTTGCGAGCGTAAGCCTGCGCGAGGAAGAAGAGCCAAAGCTTCTGTGTAACCAGGTAAAGCCCGCCTCAAAAGAGGCTCCAAAAGACGTTCAAGGCTCACCCTCTTCTGTAAACAGCGGGAAACCGGCCTATAACGCGGGGCAGCAGCGAAGCACAGTGCCCGCGCTTTACCTGCGCGTAAAAAATATGGAGTGCGAGGAGTACGCCCGCGCAAAGCAGGTGCTCGATATTTTCAGTGAGGGGAGAAGCCCCATCGTATTTGTACTGTCCGACACGGGCAAGCGCCTGCGCGCGCCCGCGCAGATGTGGGTGGACTTGAACGACGTCATGATAAACGAGCTGAAGCGGCGCATTGGGGAAGATAATGTCGCGGTTAAGTGAGCTTTTATGGCGGGCGCGGCAGATTGTTAAAAATTTAGCAAATTTTCGTTAAAATCAAGAAAAAAGGCTTGATTATTCTACGTGCTTTTACTATAATGATAGACAGCGAAATTTTACAATCGGAGGAATTTGTTATGTCGGTGAAATCAATTGCAGTATTAACAAGCGGCGGTGACGCTCCGGGTATGAACGCGGCCGTCAGGGCGGTTGCCAGGACGGCGCTGTCGAAGGGCATGCGAGTCATTGGCGTGCACAGGGGCTATAACGGCCTTTTGAACGGCGACGTCTTTGAGATGAACCTCCGCAGTGTTTCTGATATAATCCACAAGGGCGGTACCACGCTCTATACCGCGAGAAGCGAAGAATTCAACACGCCGGCCGGCGTAAAAAAAGCGGCAGAAACGTGTCATAAGCTCGGCGTAGACGGCGTAGTCGTCATCGGCGGCGACGGCTCGTTCCGCGGCGCGCGCGACCTTACCGGGCAGGGTATCCTGTGCGTCGGTATTCCGGGCACCATCGACAACGACATCGCGTGCAGCGAATATACCGTCGGCTTCGACACGGCAATGAACACGGCAATGGAAATGGTAGACCGCATTCGCGACACAGCCCAGTCGCATGACCGCTGCAGCGTCGTCGAGGTCATGGGCAGGCGCTGCGGGGATATTGCGCTTGAAACGGGTATCGCAGTCGGCGCTACGGCGATTCTCGTACCGGAAATGCCCTACGACATCGAAAAGGACGTCATCGAGCGCATGCGCTTTACGCAGAGCTCCGGCAAAAAGCATTTTATCATCATAGTCGCCGAGGGCGTGGGCGGCGTTGAGGCGATTGCCAAGCGTATCCAGGAAGAAACCGGCATTGAAACGCGCGCCACAGTGCTCGGCCACGTACAGCGCGGCGGTTCGCCAACGCTTCGTGATAGGGTCGTCGCAAGCTCTATGGGGCACTGTGCAGTTGAGCTGCTCGAAAAGGGTGTTGGCAACAGGGTTGTTGCTATGCAGAACGGCAGGATTGTCGATTTTGACATCACCGAAGCGCTTAATATGAAGAGAGAATTCAACAGGGAGCTTTACAACGTTGCCATGGATATTTCTATCTAAGTTTAAATTACGGAAACGGCTGGTAACGTTACAGCCGTTTCTTTTGCTTTTGAAAGGGATTTTCTATTGTGTCACAGCATCAAACACAAAAAATTACATTGGCAAAATCGGCCGGCTTCTGCTTTGGGGTAAACCGGGCGGTCAATATGGTGTACGGCCTGCTGGATGAAAATAAAAGGGTCTGTACACTCGGGCCGATTATCCACAACAAAGAGCTGGTCGAGGAGCTTGAACGACGCGGCGTTTTGACGGTGGACGAGCCGGGGGATGTAGAGAAAGGCCGCACGGTCGTCATCCGTTCCCACGGCGTTCCGCAAAGCGTTTACGACCAGATTGCAGAGCTCGGCCTCGACTGCGCGGACGCGACCTGTCCGTTCGTCGCCAAAATCCACCGGACTGCCGCGAGAGAGTCGAAAGCGGGAAAAACGGTTTTTATTATTGGAGACAAAAACCATCCGGAGGTACAGGGCGTAGTGGGGCACTGCGAGGGTGAGTATTTTACGCTCGACAGCCCTTCACAAATAGAAGAGCTTGCGGTTAAATTTCCTCATTTGAAAAATAAAGACATTTGTGTCGTCGCACAGACTACTTTTGACGTATCTCAATGGAAAAAATGTTTAGAAACTGTAAAAAAGGTATATACAAATCCCACTTTTTTTGATACAATATGTAGTGCTACGTCAGAAAGACAGTCAGAGGCGAAGGCTCTGTCGGAGCAATCTGATTTTATGGTCGTAATCGGCGATAAAAACAGCTCCAATACGCGCAAATTATACGACATTTGCAAAGAGCGCTGTCCCAACACCTGGCTTGCGCAGACAAGTAAGGACCTGCCTGTGCGGGAGATACAAAAGGCGCATTCAATCGGCGTAACGGCTGGGGCTTCGGCACCGGCGAGGATTATAAAGGAGGTACTGGATAAGATGACAGACGTTTTAAACACGCAATCCGGTGAAACAACAGTTGACAATTCTGAAAACAGCTTTGCTGAAATGCTCGAGGAGAACCTCAAGAGCTTTAATACAGATGGGAGGGTACAGGGAGTCGTTGAAAGAATTACTCCCAACGAGGTTTTTGTCGATGTCGGCAGAAAGCAGGCGGGCGTCGTAAAGCTCGACGAGCTGACAAACGACCCGAACGCGAAAACGGAAGACCTCGTTAAAATTGGCGATACGCTCGATTTGCTCATTATGCGCACGAACGACCAGGAAGGCGTTATCACGCTTTCCAAAAAGCGTGTCGACGCACTCAAGGGCTGGGATACGATTGTCGAGGCGGAAGAGAGCCAGGCCATCCTGACAGGCGTTATTACAGAGGTAATCAAGGGCGGAGTCATCTGCGTTTCCAACGGCGTAAAAATCTTTATTCCGGCCTCCCAGGCGACCGCTTCAAGAGGCGAGCCGCTTGAGGACCTCCTCAAGAAGGAAGTCCATTTCAGGATTATCGACATCAATAAGGGCCGCAGGCGCGCAGTCGGCTCCATCCGCGGCGTCCTCAAAGAGGAAAGGGCTAAGCTGAAGGAAGAATTCTGGAAGACCTGCGAAATAGGCAAGGTTTACACCGGCGTCGTCAAATCCCTGACAAGCTACGGCGCGTTCGTCGATATTGGCGGCGTGGACGGCATGATTCATATTTCCGAGCTTTCCTGGGCGCGCATCAAGCATCCGTCCGAGGTTGTAAACGTTGGCGATACCGTCGAGGTTTACGTAAAGGACATCGACACGGAAAAGGGCAACATCTCCCTCGGCTATAAAAAGACGGAGGACAATCCCTGGGTTAAGCTTGAAAAGGAATTTCCGGTCGGAACGGCTGTGGAAGCGAAGATTGTCGGCATGACCTCCTTCGGCGCTTTCGCAAATATCCTGCCGGGCATCGACGGACTGATTCATGTATCCCAGATTGCCGACCACAGGATTGAAAAGCCGCAGGACGAGCTTACCGTCGGACAGGTCGTCAACGCAAAGATTACGGCAATCGACTTTGAAAAGAGGCGTGTCAGCCTTTCTATGCGCGCGCTTCTCGAGCCGGAAAACGGCCAGCAAGCAGCCCCGGCGCAGGACGAGGTCGTTGCGGTTTCCGAGCCTCCGGTAGAAGCACCCGCTGAGGAAGCGGCTTCTGCGGAAGAGGAAACAGCGCAATAAGCTTAATAAACAAGCCATTATAGGCGCGGTGTTTTGCCGCGCCTTTTCATATACGGTTAAATATACGTTTTTCTTCGGCGCATACCGTTTGATTATTACCGCCGTAAGGGGTATAATAGAAGCAATCCCAAATGTTATGAAGCGAGGCGACTATATTATGCTGCGTGAAATTACAAACCAGGCAAAAAAAGCGGCGGAAGAGCTTATTGGTGCCGCGAAAATAAAAGAGGGCGCGCTTTTGGTCGTGGGCTGCTCCAGCAGCGAAATCTGCGGCAGCAGGCTCGGTACCAATTCCAGCGTGGAAACGGCCCAGGCAGTGTTCGGCGGGCTTTATCCGGTATTAAAAAAGAACAGAATTTACCTTGCCGCCCAATGCTGCGAGCATCTCAACCGGGCGCTGGTCGTCGAAAAGGAATGCGCGCAGAAATTCGGGCTGACAATTGTAAACGCCGTACCGCAGCCGAAGGCCGGCGGCTCCTTTGCGACGACCGCGTACAAAGAATTTGACGACGCGTGCGTGGTCGAAAAAATCAAGGCGGACGCGGGCATGGACATTGGCGGCGTACTCATCGGTATGCATTTAAAAAGGACGGCTGTTCCGGTGCGTGTATCGCTCAAGCAAATCGGGGAGGCAGTCTTAATCTGCGCGCGCACAAGGCCAAAATTCGTTGGGGGAGAACGCGCGGTTTATAATCCGGAGCTTTTATAAAATAAAGGAGGCATATAAAATGAACGGAACTTACAGCGAAATCTCATTAAAAACAGTGGAAGGGTTTCGTATGGCGCTATACGTCATCATCAGCCCCAACCCGGAAGACGATGTAATCGGTTATATGGAAAGCTGGGCAAATAACAGCGGCCTGCTTGATTATCCGGGCTATACGCCAAAACGGATTGGATGGAATTTTCCGTTCGTTTCGGAGGAACAAACGCAGAAATTTGGGCTGCGCGGCTATGTCTGCGCGTATGTCGTCCCAAAGGATTTTGAACCCGCGTGCTGCGGCGCGCAGCTGGCCTTTCAGGAAACAGGGCGCTACGCTGCCCTTACCATTACCGACCCGTTTTCCGACGCGTTTAAAACCATCCCGGGAGCATATCAAGAATTGATGTGCTACATAAAAGAAAACAAGCTAGAGATGCCGGATTACGAGGGCCGCGCCTGCTTTGAATTTGAAGAGGTTTACGAAAAAGACGGCGTAACGTATATGGACGTGTATGTCCCTGTAAAGGGATAAAGATAAGATAACACCTGCCGGAGAAGGGAGCAACAAGTGGGACACAAGGAAGAATTTATTGAGATTTATCAGGAAAATATCAAGCGGCCGGGCTCTAAGGAGCTTTTGGATTGGCTGCAAAAGACTGATTTTTTTACGGCGCCCGCCAGTACAAAATACCATTGCGCCTGTGAAAACGGTTTGGTTATGCACAGCCTGAGCGTGTACCGCGTGCTTATGGAAAAGCATTTCGACGAGGAAAAGGACAACCCGGAAAGCTTTGCTATCTGCGCGCTGCTGCACGATTTATGCAAGGCGCAGTTTTATAAGGTATCGACCCGCAACGTCAAGAACGACGAGACGGGGCAGTGGGAAAAGCAGCCCTATTACAGCGTGGAGGACAGCTTTCCTTACGGCCATGGGGAAAAATCCGTCTTTCTAATTGAACGCTTCATGCGACTGAAAATTGACGAGGCGATGGCAATCCGCTGGCATATGGGCGGATTCGACGACAACGGCGGCTTCTCCGTGAGCCTTGCTTATGAAAAGCACCCCATAGCGGTAAAGCTCCATCTTGCCGATTTGGAATCTACATACATCAGGGAAAAGCACACCTCTGCCGTTACAAAAAGATAACTTGCTCCAAATTTTACGCCCCGGAAACGGGGCGTTTTTTTATTGGCGGGAGAGGTCGGCGCAGCTATAAAAGTTATACGGACGGTAAATTATTTCCCAAGAAATAGCGGATTACAGCCTGTATTATCTCCTGGGATTTTGCAGGAGATAAATCTTAAAGCTGCAAAATCCAAACAGGGAATACATATGGTAGAATCGCATTCATGCATAAGCGCTGTATAAATATGCATAGCGTATCTTTTCTGTATCTTTTCTATTTTCTTCTTGAATTTACCTTTATTTGGGGGTAAACTATTTTACATAGGCGCGCGTTCCGGCTTATTATTTCGCGCCTGTGGAGCAAAATGATAAAGGAGTGCTTTTGTTGCCTGATGTGGATGTATCGGTCGTTATACCGGTAAAAAATATAGATAAGCATATCTCCGCAATTTTAAAAAATATTGCCGAACAGGCAAACGGTATCAATCTCGAGCTGATTGTCGTAGACATGCGCTCATCGGATAAAACCATGCTGTCCTCGCTCAAAACAATCAAGATGAACAGCCTGCGCGGTTTTGTCGTTGAGAACGGGGATTCAGGAATTGCCTGTGCGCTCAATACGGGGATTTATAAATCCTCGGGCCGTTATGTGACGTTTTTATTCCCACGCAGGCTTTATACCGGCTTATTGGCCGATTATTTTCAGACAGCCAGCCGCAGTAACGCGGACTTTGTTTACGGCTGCGCGCCCGGCAGCAATGAAAAGCTGGTAGCGGCGCTGAAGTCCGGCGCCATCAAGGGAACGGAGCTCATTACAGGGCTTGTAAAGAACATCATCAATATCGACATCGGCGCGGTGATGCTTTCGCGTGACTTTCTGTCAAATAACCATTTGACGTTCGATGAAAAATGCCGTTACGGCTATGCTGAGGAATTCATCTACAGGCTGCTGCTCAAAACCGACCGGAATTTCCAGTCACATGCCGTGATGAAGCGCAGCAGGGAATTAGAGCCGTTAGCATCGGCACAAGAGCCGGTCGGCATTATATGCTTTGACCGTGTGGAGGCGCTGCTGCACATCAGGGACGAGGCCGCTCTGGCGTATCCCGATAATAGAAAGCTCAACGCCCTGTTTACTTACGAGGTGCTTCCTCAGGCCGTGTTCGACTGTATCGACCTGCTCCTGCGCGAAGGGCTCGGCTACAGCGCGGTGCGCAACACGGTGAAGCTCAAGGGCTTTGAGGATTTGCTCATATCCGGCAAAGGCACTTCAAATAAACTCAGGAAGAACATGCTGACCTGGAAGCTCGTGCCGTGGATGTACCGGCCGCAAAAATAAATGATATTTGATGATGGGTGGATTATATGGATTTTGAGGATGCAAAATGTAAGGCGTCAAAGCTGAGGGAAACGCTTGATTACCACAGCGAGCGGTATTATAACCAGGACGCGCCGGAAATCAGCGATTATGAGTACGACATGCTCTTAAAGAGCCTGGAAGAGCTGGAGGAACAGTTTCCGGAGCTTATCACACCCGATTCCCCAACGCAGCGCGTCGGCGGGAAGGCCGCTGAAAAATTTGCGCCCGTTACGCACGCCGTACCGATGGAAAGCCTGCACGACGCGTTTTCAGACGAGGAAATGCGCGATTTCGACAGGAGGGTGCGCGGTGTGGTGGAGCGTCCCATATATGTGGTGGAACCAAAATTCGACGGGCTGTCCGTTTCTGTGGAATATGAAAACGGTATTTTCGTGCGCGGCTCCACACGCGGCGACGGCGTAACCGGAGAGGATATCACAGACAACCTGAAAACAATTCGTTCGCTCCCAAAGCGCCTGAAAAAGCCGCTGCCGTACATTGAGGTGCGCGGCGAGGTTTATATGTCGAACGACAGCTTTTTGAAATTGCTCGAAAAGCAGGAGCTCAACGAGGAAAAACCGTTTAAAAACCCGCGCAATGCGGCCGCCGGCTCCCTGCGCCAGAAGGACAGTAAAATAACGGCGCAGCGCTCGCTGGACATCTTTGTGTTCAATATCCAGCAAATCGAGGGCGAAACGCTCACTTGTCATAAGCAGTCACTCGATTATCTGAAAGAGCTTGGCTTTCCCGCCCCGCCCTTTTATAAGACGTTCAATTCTATCGACGGCGTGCTGGAGGAAATACGCCGTATCGGCGATATGCGCGGTGCCCTGCCGTACCAAATCGACGGCGCGGTCGTAAAGGTGGACAGCTTTGAACAGAGGCGTGAGCTTGGCAGCACGGCGAAATTCCCGCGCTGGGCGGAGGCCTATAAATACCCGCCGGAGGAAAAAGAAACGAAGCTTCTCGGCATTCAAATCAATGTAGGGCGCACAGGCGCGCTTACGCCGACGGGCATTTTTGAGCCGGTGACCTTAGCAGGTACGACCGTCACGCGCGCCGTGCTCCATAACGAGGATTTTATCAAGGAAAAGGATATTCGCATCGGCGATACGGTCATCCTGCGCAAGGCGGGGGAGATTATCCCGGAGGTCGTCGCCCTCAAGGAGCACGGGGAAAACACCGTCCCATATGAAATGCCGAAAACCTGCCCGTCCTGCGGAAGCCTTGTCGTGCGCGAAGAAGACGAGGCCGCCCTGCGCTGTACGAATACGGACTGCCCGGCGCAGCTCATGCGCCACCTAATCCATTTCGTATCAAGGGACGCTATGGATATTGAGGGCATGGGGCCGGCCGTTTTGGAGCAGCTCGTAAACGAAGGGCTGGTCAAATCACCCGTAGACCTCTACCGTCTTGACCCGCGGCGCATCCAGGAGCTGGAGCGCATGGGAGAGCTTTCCACGGCTAACCTTTTAAACGCGGTGAAAAAATCGAAGGAAAACGAGCTGTACCGCTTGGTGTACGCGCTCGGCATCCGCCATATCGGGCAGAAGGCCGCAAAGCTTCTGTGCGCGCATTTTGGCACGATTGAAGCGATTATGGAGGCCTCGGCGGAAGAAATCGAGCGAATCGACGGCTTTGGCGGCGTAATGGCCAAAAGTGCGGCCGATTATTTTGCGCTCGCCCATACAAAAGAACTGATTGCGCAATTTAAAGAGCTGGGCGTAAAAATGCCGCCCGCTCAGAAGGCGGAGGGCGGTTTGTTCCAAGGAAAAACCTTTGTACTCACCGGAACGCTCCCCACGCTCAAGCGCAGCGAAGCGTCGAAAATTATTGAGGAACTCGGAGGGAAAACCTCGTCCTCCGTGTCGAAAAAGACAGATTATGTGCTCGCGGGTGAGGATGCGGGCAGTAAGCTTACAAAAGCGCAGTCGCTCGGCGTAACCGTGATTTCCGAAGAAGCGTTCCTTAAAATGTGCGGGCGGTAAATTAAAAATTATCAAATCCGGTTCCCTTTTAAAAAGAGGGAACCGGATTTTTATTAATGGCAAACCATGAAAAATTTGTAAAAAAAGCCGCCATTTAGGCGGCTTTCCTACTTTCTTTTTTAGTTAAGCCGCGAAAACGCTTAGGCACAATAACATAAAGGTAGCTTGAGATGAAGTTTTTTATGAATGCTTTAACAAGCATACAAGCGCTCCCTCTTTCTTACATCTAAGAGAAGGGGGCGCAAGTTTATGCCTTCCTATGAAGTCTTGTTCTAAACAGGACGACCTGTCCATATAATGAAATATCCCGAAAAGGACAAGACCAAAAACGGAGGAATGACGTATGGCGGACACCCAGTTTACCGAACGGTTCGATATGGCGGCAAAGGGCCTGTGCCCCCGCCTGCGCGCGGCGGTTATGAGCCTGCCGCAGGGCATTAAGGAGCAGGCGCAGGAAATTCGTATCCGCAGCGGGAGGCCGCTTGCGGTTTACTGCACCAACCGCATGTATTACCTGACGGCGCAGTCAAGGCCCGTTACAGCCTACTGCGGCAGCGGTATGCTGATTGTCTCGCCGAAGGATGTGTCCGATACGTTTCAAAGCATCTGCGGCTATTCCGTCTACAGCCATCAAAATGAAATCAAGCACGGCTTTTTGACAATGCAGGGCGGACACCGCGCGGGACTGTGCGGCACGGCTGTTTACCAGAACGGTATGCTTTCCAATATCCGCGACGTTTCTTCCATCAATATCAGGATTGCGCGGCAAATCGGCGGGGCGGCGGATAAGCTGCTGGAAATGATGAACGGGAATTTCAGCGGACTTTTGCTCTGCGGCGCGCCGTCGTGCGGTAAAACGACGCTCCTGCGCGACCTGTCCCGCCAGCTTTCCAATACATACATGAAAAAAGTCGCCGTCGTCGATGAACGCGGCGAGCTGGCCGGAACCTGCTCGGGCGTATACCAAAATGATTTGGGGCAGAGCGACATCCTAGACGGCTACAGCAAGGGAGAGGGAATTTTACAGGCGGTACGCTGCCTGTCGCCGGAAATTATTATTTGTGACGAGGCCGGTTCAATCGACGATGTACGCGCCATTGAACAAGGCTTGAACGCCGGTGTTTCCATGATAGCGAGCATCCACGCTTCAACGCGCGCGGAGCTTTTGAGCCGCGTACAGGGCAGGCGGCTTTTGCAGACGGGGGCGTTTAAGCACGTGGCGTTCCTCAAGGGCAGGGAGCAGCCGGGTGAAGTTAAGGAATATATCGAAACGGAGGCGCTTTTTCATGCTGCGAATACTGTCGGTAGCGGTCATCATCATTTCAGGAGCGCTAATCGGGCTGTCGGCATCGCAGCGCGTAATCATGCGGGCCTCTTTTTTTGAACAGGCGGTTGGGTTTCTGACAGATTTGCAGACGCAGATGCGTTTTAGCGGCGACAGCCTTCCGGTGCTCCTTCGCACAGGCTCCGGAAAGCTTTTACAGCCGCTGCTGGAGGCCTGCGCGCAGGGAATGGAAAGCGGAGCGCCGTTTTTTGAGGCGTGGCGGACGGCGCTTATGCAGCTTCCGCACAGCATGGGGCTTTCAAAGGAGGATTTTCGCCTGCTTACGGATTTTGGCCAGGGCCTGGGCACGACCGACGTGGAAGGGCAGCTTATGCACTGCGAGCTGTATAAGACGATGTTTTCCTCAAGGCTCAAGCAGGCGCGCGAGGAAAAAGAAAAGAAGGTAAAGCTTTACCGGATGCTCGGTCTGTTCTCCGGCGTGGCCGTATCGCTTTTGATTCTGTAACAGGAAGGGGAAAACACAGTGGACGTTGATTTGATTTTTAAAATTGCCGCCATCGGCATCATAGTCGCCGTGCTCAACCAGGTGCTGATACGCTCCGGCAGGGAGGAGCAGGCGATGATGACGACGCTCGCGGGTTTAATCGTCGTACTGCTTATGATAGTCCAGCAGATAAGCGGCCTGTTTTCAACCATCAAGTCGCTGTTTGGGCTGTAGGCCATGAATATCCTGGGACTGTGCGTGGCGGTCATCATAGCGGCGGTGCTTTCCGTCATGCTGAAAAAATATAATCCAGAGATTTCCATGCTTGTCGCGGTTGGGGCGGGCGTCGTCGTCTTTGCACTGATACTCTCAAAAATCTCGCCGGCGCTTAACCAGGTGAGCAATCTGCTTACACGCGCGGGAATGCCCGTGGAATACGGAGGCATCCTGCTGAAATCGCTCGGCATCTGTTTTCTGTGCCAGTTTTCTTCAGACGCTTGCAAGGACGCCGGGCAGTCGGCGCTCGCCTCTAAGGTGGAGCTAGCGGGCAAGCTGATGATTGTGCTGATTGCCCTGCCGATGATAGAGGACATCACCCAGACGGCCGTTGGAATTATCGGCGGATGACCGAAAGACGGATAAAGGAATGGTAAAACGTATGGAACAGAGAAAAAAATGGATATTGCCGCTCCTTTTTTTGCTTTGTCTTTTTGTTTTCTGCCTGCCCGTCCACGCGGCGGAGGAGGAAACACAGCCGCGCGACAAGGAGCAGGGTATCAACGAAATATATGACGAACAGCTGAAAAACAGTGGGGCGGACGAGCTCTTCGGCGAGCTTCCGCCGGGCGCCCAAAAATCGATGGAGGACATAGGCGTGGATTCTCCAAGCTGGGAACAGCTCAATCATTTAAGCTTTGGCGCGGTTATGTCAAAAATTTTAGATATGGCCGGGCAAAACAGCGCCTCGCCGCTGTTTGCAACGGGCAAGGTGCTTGCGCTGATGCTTCTGTGCGCTTTGGTAGACGGTATGAAGCTTTCCTTCGGGGAAAAGCCGCTTGGCGGGATTATCGGGACGGTCGGGACGCTCTGCATCTGCGGCGTGCTGATTTACCCGATTGTCGAAACCATAGCGACGAGCGCGGGCATCATCCAAACGGCCTCCTCCTTTTTGCTGATGTATATCCCGGTAATGGCGGGCGTTATGGTTGCGGCGGGACAGGCCGTGTCGGGAGCCTCCTACTACGCGCTGATGATGGGCGCGGGTCAGGTGGTCACACAGATTGCCTCCCACGTGATTGTACCGCTGCTCAATGTTTTCCTGGGCCTTTCCGTTATAAGCTCCATTTCCCAGCGCATCAATTTAAAAGGCATCTGCGGCCTGTTTTCCAAGGTGACGAAATGGGTGCTCACGTTTGTTATGTCCGTATTCGTTTCCATTCTTACGTTCCAGACGATCATCGGCACAGCGGCCGATTCCGCGGGTGTGCGCGCCACGCGTTTTGCAATCAGCAGCTTTGTCCCTATGGTGGGCAGCGCCCTGAGCGACGCCTTTTTAACGGTGCAGAGCTGTGTGAAAATGCTCAAATCCGGCATTGGCATCTTTGCGGTATTGGGCAGCGTTTTTATCTTTTTGCCCGCGCTGCTTGAATGCCTCGTCTGGCTTTTGACCATCAACGTATGCGCAGCCGCCGGGGACGTGTTCGGGCTCAGCGTTCCGAGTACGCTGCTGCGTTCAGCGGGCAAGGTTATCAGCACGCTTATCGCCATCCTTTTGTGCTGTATGACGGTTTTTATCATATCCACGACAATCATCCTGATGATAGGGGGAAGCTGAAATGGAGGCGGTAGCGGCCTGGGCCACGGTGATTTGCATCTGCGCCTGCGCGGGCCTGGTGCTGGAGCTTTTGGCGCCGAACGGTACGATGGACAAAATCCTGCGCTTCGTACTGGGCGCGTTCATGCTGTGCGCCGTAATTTTTCCGCTCGGAACCCTGGTTTCCGGAATAAAAGCGGAGCTCAGCGGCATAGATTTTGAAAAAGAGACAACCTCAGGCTTTTCTGAGGATGTAACGAGCCAGTCGGAGGAAATCGCCAAGACGAGTGTTGCGAAGCTTGTCGAGGATTGCGTTGAAAAAACAGGCGCGAAGGCGCAAAATATTGCGCTTACTATGGATAGCGCGGACGACGGCAGCATATCTATTGTATTGGTTACCATTACAGTTGAACCGCAGTACAAGGACGACGCCGTCAAAATAAAAGCGGCGGTGGAAAAGGAACTGGATTTAAAAACAAAGGTTGTAGTCGCAAAAGGGGATGATGCAAATGCAGGATGAAGAAAGAAAGGGAGGCTGGAAGGAAAAGCTCCACAACCTGGTAACGGATGAAAAATATAAAAAGTTCATCATTATTGCGGGGCTTGCCGCTATCGCGCTGATTTTTATTTCCAATTTCTTCGATTCAGGCGCGAAAACAAAGCCGTCTACGGAACAAACCGTATATACGTCGTCGCAGACGGCGCTTGCGTACAAGCAGGAAATCGAAACGAGCCTTCAGGATATTATTTCGAGTATCGAGGGTGCGGGGACGACAAAGCTTTACGTTACGGTCGACAGCGGGACGGAGTATGTCTATGCCGCCGACGAGAAGGAAAGCAAAAGCCTGCAAAACGGAAAGGGCGACGGAAGTACCAAAACCGATGAATCGTCCGACAAGGAAAAAAGCTACATCACCGTGCGCCTTTCAGACGGCACGGAGCAGGCGATTGTACTCAAGGAAATCCAGCCGACTGTCCGCGGCGTCGTGGTCGTGTGCAGCGGCGGCGGGGATATTGAGGTTCAGCAGAGAGTGCTTGAGGCAGTGACGAAAGCACTTAATATATCGTCCGCAAAGGTTTGCGTGACAAAACTTTCAGAATAACAAGGAGGACATAGAAATGAAATTCGGAAAAAGACAGCTTGTATTGGCGGCGTTGGTGGTTGCGCTCGGCGCGGCGGTATATCTCAACTGGCAGTTCTCGGACAACAGCTCGCTCATCCAGCAAACCTCCGCAAGCGCGAACAAGCAAATAGGCCAGGCGCAGTTTGTAAACAATTCGACGGACAGCTCCGTGCCAAAGGACAAAAACACGAGCGGCAGTACCTCCTCTAATTCCTCCAAGGACGCAAGCGGCAAAAAGACACAGCCGAGCGAGGACGCGCTCGCCTACTTTGCGCAGGTGAAGGTGGAGCGCCAAAAGACGCACGACGGCGCTGCCGACCTTGCGAAGGAAGTGCTTGAAGCTGCCGATTCCTCAGATGAAGCGAAGAAAGAAGCGGTCGGCAAGGCGGCAGAAATTGCCAAAAACATGGAGCAGGAAACCAATATCGAAAGCCTCATCAAGGCAAAGGGCTTTTCACAGTGCCTCGCGTTTATCCAGAACGGGGAGTGCAGCATCGTCGTATGCAGGGGTGAGCTTGACGACGACGGGGTCATGGCAATCAAGGACATCGTAACCGGGCAGTCGGGAATCGAGTTCGACAACATAAAAATCACTGAGGTTTGACGGTTTTACCCGCGGGCGCGTACCAAAAGTGCGCGCCTGTTTTTATGTGTTGCCGCGATTGCTTTCATATGCTATAATAACCAGCAGGATAGCGCAGGAAGGCTCCTGCACGCTAATAAAAAATGTAGGGCAAACATATTGACAAGCAAGCACAAGCCTGTTATAATAGCTAGGTAAATAAAGCAAGGCAGGAATGCCTTCACCTATGGAGTACCGTCTGCATGGGTCAATACAGACAAACGCACTTTCGTGCGGAGGTTGGTTGTATTGCTGCGGGCGGATTTTCTGCCCGCGTTTTTTATTTTCAACATAACATTTTGGAGGTGCTTAACCATCAGCAACAAGGAACTACAGATTAACGACGAAATTCGAGACAGAGAACTCAGGGTAATCGGTAACGACGGCTCGCAGCTCGGAATCATGCCCACAAGCAAGGCTATGGCTCTCGCGGAGGAACAAAATCTTGATTTGGTGAAGATTGCCCCGCAGGTAACGCCGCCCGTATGCAAGATTATGGATTATGGCAAGTATAAGTTTGAGCAGGCCAAAAGGGAAAAGGAAGCGCGTAAGAATCAGCGCGTGGTTGAAATTAAGGAAATCAGGCTTTCCTTGAATATCGACACGCATGATTTCAATACGAAGCTCGGCCATGCTCTGCGCTTTTTGCAGGCAGGGGACAAGGTAAAGGTTTCGATTCGTTTCAGGGGCAGAGAGATGGGCCATCCCGAACAGGGCTATGAAACAATGAAAAAATTTGCGCAGGCATGCGAGGAAGCAGCCAATGTCGAAAAGCCCGCAAAGCTCGAAGGACGCAATATGCTGATGTTCCTTGCTCCAAAGCCCACGAAATAACACTTTCAAGGAGGACAAAATATTATGCCTAAGATTAAAACACACAGCGGTGCGAAAAAGCGCTTTAAGCTTACAAAGAACGGTAAAGTCATCCGCGCACACGCAAATAAAAGCCACATCCTCAACAAGAAATCCACAAAGCGCAAGAGAGGCCTGAGGCAGACCACGGTGGCCGACAAAACGAATGTCGTGCAGATTAAGAGGCTGATTCCCTACAAATAAGGGTAGGAACGCGCTTTCTCAACAACAAATTCAACCAATAACGGAGGTAACATAAAATGGCACGTGTAAAAGGTGCGATGATGACGCGCAAGAGAAGAAAAAAGACGTTAAAGCTCGCGAAGGGCTATTGGGGTGCAAAGAGCAAGCACTTTAAAATGGCGAAGCAGGCCGTTATGAAAAGCGGCAATTATGCCTATATTGGCCGCAAGCAGCGTAAAAGAGATTTCCGCCGCCTGTGGATTACCCGTATTTCGGCTGCCTGCCGTATGAACGGGGTCAACTACTCTACCTTTATGAACGGACTGAAAAAGGCGGGCGTTTCGCTCAACAGGAAGATGCTGTCCGAAATTGCAATCGCTGACCCGGCGTCCTTTGCAAAACTTGTCGAGCAGGCGAAAAACGCATAAGAAAAATTGAAAGCTGCGTTTGGGAGAATTCTCCCAAACGCTCTTTTCGTACATACGCTTCTCAGAATTTTAAAAAAGAAGGGCGGTGCTGCCAGTAATGGACGCGATTACGAGCAGGGAAAACACGGCGGTAAAGGAAATTCAAAAATTATCAAAAAGTACGAAGCAGAGGCATAAAAGCGGTCTTTTCGTGATTGAGGGCGCAAGGCTCTGCGAAGACGCGCTGAAAAGCGGAATCAAAATTCAAAAGGTTTGCATTATGCAGGATGCACTGGAAAAGCACGCACAGCTTATCGACAGGCTGTGCGACGGTGCAAAAAAAACGCATATTTTTCAAAGAAGCCTGTTTTCCGCGCTTTCTGATTTGGTTACGCCGCAGGGCATTTTATGTATCTGCCGCATGCGCGAAGAAACCTATCATTTGGAAAACGGCTCCTATATCGGCCTTGAACACATTCAGGACCCGCAGAATATGGGAACCATCCTGCGTACTGCAGAGGCGCTTGGAATAACCGGCGTGGTTATGTCGCAGGACTGCTGCGATATTTATTCGCCAAAGGTCCTGCGCGGCAGCATGGGAGCCGTATTCCGTCTGAATTTTATGATTACGGACGACCTGCCCGCGTATGCGCTTGACCTGCAGCTAAACGGGTTTACAACGTTCGGTGCCGTCGCCGACCGCGCCGCGCGCCCCGTCACTCAGCTTTCCTTATCAAAAACGGACAAATCGGCTGTTTTTATCGGAAACGAAGGAAACGGCCTGTCCCAGGAGCTCCTTGATGCCTGCATCGAAAGAACAACCATTCCAATGGGAGGACGTGCGGAATCGCTCAATGCGGCTACCGCCGCGTCTATCGTCATGTGGGAAATGGTCAGGGAGCGTTTATGAGCCGGGGAAACGACCGTGCTCTTTATTGGATTTGGCTGCAGCGCGTACTGGGCTACGGAAATCCAAGAATCAAGCAAATTGCCGCGGCTTATCCCAATATTGAGGATTTTTACCACGCAAGCCTTGCCCAAAAGCGGCTGTGCACACATTTTACCCCCGCGCAGGAAAACGCCTTTTTAAAGGAAGACCTGCAAAATTCACAGGCGGTTATTGACCGATGTGAAAGTTTGAATTACAATATAATAACGTTTGAGGATGAAATTTATCCCAAACGGCTCAAAGAAATCTATAACCCGCCCAGTGTTCTATACGTGGCCGGCACGCTTCCAAGGCTTAATGATTATTTGTGTATCGCAATCGTCGGAACGCGGACAGCTACGCGCGAAGGCGTACGCACTGCCTTTACAATGGCCGCGGACCTTGCAAAAGCGGGTGCCGTCGTCGTAAGCGGCGGGGCGCTCGGCATTGACTGCGCGGCGCACCGCGGTGTTTTGCAGGCGGGCGGCGTAACGGTCTGCGTGCTGGGGTGCGGCATCAACTGCCGCTACCTGATGGAAAACGAGCAAATGCGAAAGCTTATCACCGTAAACGGTGCGGTTGTTTCGGAATACCCGCCGGACTTTAAACCGCTTGCGCGCAATTTCCCGATGCGCAACCGCATTATTTCGGGCCTTTCAAACGGGGTGGTCGTTGTGGAAGCGGGGGAGAAAAGCGGCTCGCTTATCACCGCCGACCTTGCGCTTGAGCAGAACAGGGATGTGTTCGCGGTACCCGGCAGTATTACGAACACCGTATGCAAGGGCTCGAACACCCTAATTAAACAGGGCGCGCGAGCGGTTACAAGCTTTTCGGACATTTTAGAGGAATACCTCGGTGTGGACGAGTTGCCGGAAGAAACGCCTGTAAGCCAGGATTTTGAACGTGAAATCAACGCCGTGCCTACGGCAACAACCAAGGGACACGAAAAAAACTATGATAATCCACAGCCGGCTGCGTATTATAAAAATGATACGCAGCCGGTCGGAAAAGAAAAAGAAGAAGAGAACGAACCACTGTCGCGGGACGCGCAGGCGGTGCTCGGCGTATTGTCCGAAAGCGAAATCCCGCTCCATGTCGATTTATTGATTGAACGGCTTGGGCTGTCTCTTATACACATCTGACGCTGCCGACGAATAGAGAGGTGTAGAT
>OJQY01000102.1_pt1 | contig 70399 bp, 58 predicted proteins | sample 1599091 | NCBI WGS metagenome assembly OJQY01 (sample SAMN03922524, study PRJEB24848) | human gut metagenome | isolation source: stool sample | host: Homo sapiens | place: Germany | collected 2010-02 | reverse complement strand
TGAGGGTAACAAAATGAAGCTTAAACGTGCGGTATCTTTTCTTACACTCGTTGCTTTTTTTGCAACATGCTTTGTGATTTTTCCAGGAAGCAGCTTATCTGCGGCTGTAAGCACACCTTCAAATATATATTATGCCGTAGATGCGCAGCGCGTTGGCGGCCAGGTGTATCTCGGTGGTAGCGGCTGTTCAGATAAAGGACAGATTGCATATTTTAACCAGGTGGGACATAGCTTAACCTTTACGGTTAACGCGCAAACCAAACGGACATATTGCCTTGGCATCAGATATTCATGCGGTGCCAACAACCAAAAAATGACGCTCTCTGTGAATAATGAATTAACTGCAAAGTTAAATTTTAGCTATACCGGAACATGGGGCGAATCATGGAAAACTATATATAAATCGGTCAATTTGAATCAAGGGCAAAACAAAATAGTAATCCGTATTGACACAGGTGACGGAGCGGCAAATTTTGATTATATTATGCTGGATACAGATAACGGTGAAAAAACACCAAATGACCTAAGCGATGACGTTTATTTTCCGGGCATCGGTAATCAATCAGGATTAAACTCTTGTGTTACCTATTCAAGAGTGCATACCATTTACTCTTATATGGTATCCCGGGTGAATAATCTGGCACAGCCATTGCGTTTATCCCCGAAATGGGTTTATAACCGTATTGGCGGCTATGATAAAATACATAAAATCCTAACTGAAAATGGATGCGCTACATTACTAGAAGATCCGTATCCAACAGGGATAAGTGACGTTGAATACAATTATCCATGGAATGTGGAAGAATCAACGGCTAAAAATGCGCTCAAATACCGGCTGGACCCCAATTATGGAAATAGCGGTGAATTGATACAGCACGAAACAACCAATTCTGTCAATGTGATTAAAAATCATATTGATAATGGCCGTCCGATTTCTGTTACAGTAAGCTGGCCGGAAGGTTCAGAACCATTTAAATGGATTTGGGCAGACAACAAGGATGCTGTTGTTGCCGCCAAGGAAACCGGCAAGTGGTGGCATCAGGTTGCTATTGTAGGATATGATGACGATTATATTTGTACATATAACAATAAAACGTTGCAGGGTGCTGTTAAGGTAGCAAACCAACATGGAGATGGCTGGCAACGCTCCGGCTATATTTGGGTTATGTATGATGCATTAAACAAACAGTCTTCTATTTTGCCGGAAACAAACGGAGATAGGACTTCTTTCTTTGGTTCTACTGGCGAAAACGAGTTAATAACATACCAAGCGCTGCCTTCGAGTGCGCCTGAATTAACCGCTATTGTTCACGTAAATACCAACAATCGCAGTAGCTTCCAAGTTTCTTTTACAGGCAGTTCACCAGACAAAGAAGATAAAACCATTACACCGTATTTAACTAATTATAATGCTACAAGAGGTATAAGAACGTTCAGCGGTCTGAAAAGCACAAATAGTACATATGAAGACGGTGTTTTTGCTTATAATTTAAATGAACTCAGCGATTACGAAAATATCTCTGTTACAGTTTCCAGTAATATCCCCAGGTCAACAGGTGAAATTACTGTAAATAAAATTATGTTAGAAAATGCTGCAGGCAAAGTATTGTCTCTAAAAACACCACGTGAAACCTTCAGCGATACTTCTAAAACGTATGTGCTTGAACCGGGCTATTCTATTAACTTTAATGCCAATGGCGGCTTTAACGCGCCGGACTCTCAATGGAAAACAAAAGATGAAACATTACGGTTAAGTGGAACCAGCCCTACTAAAGCGGGCTGTACCTTCCTGGGCTGGGCGGTATCACCTAAGGCAACAACCCCCACCTATTACCCAGGAGGAACATTTACTGAAAATGTCGATACAACGCTTTATGCAGTTTGGCAAGAAGGCGGTGTTGCCGCAGGCGGGCGGCATTCATTTGTGCTGAAAAGCGACGGGACAGTCTGGGGCTGGGGCTACAATGCCTCCGGGCAGCTTGGAGATGGTACCACTACCACCCGGACCACGCCGGTAAAGATAAATGGGTTAACCAACGTTGTTGCTGTTTCGGCAGGCGATACATACAGTGTGGCGCTGAAAGGGGACGGCACGGTCTGGACCTGGGGAAATAACGGCAACGGGCAGCTTGGAGACGGTACTACCACCGCCCGGAGCACGCCGGCACAGGTACCAAATCTAAATAATGTCATTGCCGTATCAGCAGGTTACAGGCATACCTTTGCGTTAAAAGGCGACGGTACCGTATGGGCCTGGGGCTGCAACAGTGATGGGCAGCTGGGCAATGGCAGCACTGCAGACCAAACGAGGCCGGTTAAAATTACAGCTCTGAGCAATGTTTCCGCCATAGCGGGGGGAGAACGCCATAGCCTGGCCTTAAAAGAGGATGGAACAGTCTGGAGCTGGGGCTATAACATCAACGGGCAGCTAGGCAATGGCAACACCACAAGCCGGTCTACCCCCGCGCAAATACCAGGCCTTAGCGGGATGACAGCAGTTTCCGCAACCTACCGCCACAGCATGGCGCTGAAAAATGATGGTACCGTATGGGCCTGGGGCTATAACAGCGCCGGGAGACTCGGTGATGGAACGCAAACTACACGGACTACACCTGTAAAGGTACAGAATTTAAGCGGCGTAACCGCTATTTCAACAGGCGAGCTTCACAGCACGGCGCTGAAAAGTGACGGAACGGTATGGGCCTGGGGCTATAACAATGCGGGCAGGCTTGGCGACGGTACTGAAACGAATAGGCTGGTTCCGGTACAGGCCTTCGGTTTAACCGGGATTGCAGCCCTGTCAACAGGCAGTTACCATAACATGGCATTAAGAAGCAACGGCTCGGTATATACCTGGGGATACAATGATTTTGGTCAGATTGGTAATGGGACTAGGAACAACCAATTACTGCCGACAATTGTGAGTGTTGAATAGTTATTGAACTGGAAACAATTAAAATTTAATTGTTAGGTAGAAAGAACTGCAAGGATAAGAGACGCCAATCCGATTTGTTACTCTCTTACATATTAAAAGAAGCCGATTGCTAAATGCAATCGGCTTCTTTTTAGAGGGTTTGTTCATATTATCTGTATTCTGCTGACGTCTTTAAATCATACGATGTTTAATAGAGGTTCGGTTTTGTTGTTATTAGTCTCATATAGCCAGACTTTTTATGGAAATGGTGAAATTCGTTTAATTGTAAGCGTTGCGTTTGTAAGCGTGGTCAAATCAAATGCTGCGGCTCCAGTAGATAAAAATGCCAAATCAACCTGGCCGCTCAGAAATTCGATGACACTGTCTTGTAGGATTGTGGTTTCAGTTGTGGAAAGCGTGCTATATTGCAACGTGGAATCAATAAAATTGCCGTCCTGGCGTACTCCCGCTGAAATTGTCTGGTCTGGCGTCTCGACTGGAGCAATACGAATCATATAATTGATTTCATATTCGCCTGGAATGAAAACTTGCAGGCTGTTTGGATTTGTCCCAACATCAAAAGAAGGCATAAAATTGTTAAGCTGTATCTGCTCAACCTGGCCGCTGGCAGAAAAATCAAACGATTGAACAATGTTGGAATAAAGACCGCCGAAAACTGTTTGCGTTGTCCTGCCGTCGATTTCGACAGTTGCTGGATTGTCGAACAAATTAATATTTAAATTGGGGGATATAAAGTTTAAATCCTCTCCGAACCTGATAGGTATTGGACCGCCGTTGCCATTTATATAAAACAGAACATCTCCTGGATTGAAGGTGCCTTCCGGTCCCTGCTCGCCTTGTGGTCCAGGTATTCCCTGTAGCCCCTGTTCACCCTGTGGTCCCTGTTCGCCCTGCGGTCCGGGTACTCCTTGTTCACCTTGTGGCCCAGGTACTCCCTGTGGCCCGGGTATGCCCTGCGGCCCGGGTAGTCCTTGTGGTCCTTGCTCACCCTGTGGACCCTGTTCACCTTGTGGCCCCTGTTCGCCCTGTGGCCCCTGCTCGCCCTGTGGCCCGGGTATGCCCTGCGGTCCGGGTACTCCCTGTAGTCCCTGCTCGCCCTGTGGCCCGGGTATGCCCTGCGGTCCGGGTACTCCCTGTAGTCCCTGCTCGCCCTGCGGCCCGGGTATGCCCTGCGGCCCGGGTACTCCCTGTAGTCCCTGCTCGCCCTGCGGCCCAGATTCGCCCTGCGGTCCGGGTACTCCTTGTAGACCTTGCTCACCTTGCGGTCCAGGTACGCCTTGCGGCCCCTGCTCTCCCTGCGGTCCGGGTTCGCCCTGCGGTCCAGGTTCACCCTGTGGTCCGGGTGCGCCCTGCGGTCCAGGTTCACCCTGTAATCCAGGAACGCCCTGCGGTCCAGGTTCACCCTGTGGTCCGGGCACACCCTGCGGTCCGGGTTCACCCTGCGGTCCGGGTGCGCCCTGCGGTCCGGGTGCGCCCTGTGGTCCAGGTTCACCCTGCGGTCCGGGTGCGCCCTGCGGTCCAGGTTCACCCTGTGGTCCGGGGACACCTTGTGGTCCAGGTGCGCCCTGCGGCCCAGGTATGCCCTGCGGCCCTCGGCAGCATACACAATTGCAGCAATCATAACAATTATCATGAGGTTTTTCGTCCATAAAATCGCTATTATTTTTATATATTTTCATGTTAGTACCATTCCTCTCTACACGCATCTGTAACCATATACGTATCAAGTACCTAATATAAGTTTATGTCGAAGACTGGCAAGTAGTTCCTGTGTTTATGTAACGTGTTTTTGGTACTCTCGCGTATATAAATAAGGCCCGGTTTTCGAACATTTGTATTGAAAGCCAGGCCTTTTGTTATATCTAAACCAAATGGAAAAGTTTTTCTTAAATTGGCTGTATTTACATATTTTTAAATTGATAAGTGCTTATTTTGGACGAACCGCTGCATTGTTTATGATTTTTTTAATATTAGGGGCTGGCTTAAATTATATAAATTTATGCTTTTTAATTCAGACTTTATGGAAAGCGAGAATCTTTCATTTATTTAAATAAAAATTTGGCGGGAAATTTTGGGACTATTTACAAATTGTTTCTTGCTGATAAACACTATATAATAGTGCTGTATTTTGTCGATTTCCATACGCAAGGCACGCAAAGCGTTATTTTCGAGGTTTTCCACAAGGCGCTTAAATATTTTCATCGTTTTATAAAAACGATACAAGGATAAATACAGAACCATAAAATTTGAGGTGGACTATGAGAATTATCCGGATTGCGATATGTGACAGATGCCAGAAAGACCGGGAATATTATGCCTCCCGCTGCCGGGAGATTGGCCAGCACTGCTCCATTAACCTGAGAATCAGCCTATATGAGAGCAGCAGCGACCTTCTTTTTGATTTAGACAGCCCAAAGCTGCGGGAAGATTTGGACATTTTATTCCTGGAGGCCGACGCACCCGAATATGACGGGATTGAAACCGCTTTCACGCTGCGGCAGATGGGTTACAGCGGTCAAATTATTTTTTTGGCTCATAAAAATCCCGGGGATCGGATTGAGGAGATATTTGAGACCCAAGGGTCGGGGTATCTGCTGAAACGGGTACCCGACCATTTTGAATCGGTTTTTCAGCGTGCGGTCGATACCGTCAACGAACTACGTGAGGAATATGTTCTGTATAACCGTATTGGGGAATACAGGCAGATTGCCATTTCAGAAATTTTATATTTTGACGTGCAGAAAAATTTGGTTTGTGTTCACTATGGCCATGAGTATTTTGAATTTTTATCTACATTGAAAAAGGTACAAATTCAGCTTTCAGAACGGGGATTCTGCCGGATTCACCGGCTGTATGTTGTGTCGCTCGACCATGTCCGCCGCCTTACATATACCGAAGCGGAGCTTTCCGACGGGACGAAGCTGCCCGTAGGGAGAACCTATTACGCTGCTTTTAAGGAAGCCTTGGAAAGCTGGCGGCGTTCGGAAAGTCAGGAGGAAAGCATATGAAAAGGACGATTTTAGCTCTGTCCATTCTATGTTTTCTCCTTTTAAGGAGTCCTCTTTCTGTAAACGCAGAGCAAACATATAACTGTACGGCTGGGCAGCATAAATATTCGATTGTCGCGCACACGCCCGCTACAGAACAGATGGACGGCACAGATGTATTCCGATGTGAATTATGCGGTATGGAATATGAGGCGGTGCTTCCGGCAACCGGGCATACCTGGAGCGAATGGGTGGAAGACAAGGCGCCTACCTGTACCGAGCCGGGACAGCGGCACCGTACCTGCAGCCTGCACAAACCGCATGACGAAACACAAAGCATTCCTGCTTTGGGGCATGATTACAAGCTCACCGAAACGCCGCCGGAATGCGATACAGACGGTGTGAAAACCTATACTTGTTCCCGTTGCGGCAAAAGCTATACTGAACCGGGCATAGCGGCGCTGGGACATGACTATGTGGAAAAAATTACAAAAGAAGCTTCCTGTACCGAAAATGGGATAAAAACCTATAGCTGTTCCCATGACAAGGCGCACAGCTATACCGAGCCTGTTCCGGCCGCCGGCCACGAATATGGTGAATGGACGGTGAAAGTTCCCGCGAAAGAGGGAGAAGCCGGTATAGAAGAACGCGTCTGCAAAAGCTGCGGGCAGAGCGAGCAGAGAGAAATACCCGCGCTCCCGCTGCCAAAGCAGCCGGAACCACTGTTTAACGCTTTGGATATGGCGCTTGCGGGTTTTGACGTCCTGCTGATTATTTTCGGCGCCGTTACCCTGTATCCCAGCCTGGCGGCAATCAGGCGCGTCAATAAGCTGTGGAAGCAGCATCTTGCTTCTAAAAAATTTCGTGGCTAGGAGGTAAATAACATGACGTGGATGAATTGGATTAGCATAGCCATTACTGCGGCGTTGGTCGCCGCATATATCGTCCTGAAAATTTACGCGAAGCGTAAAACTGACCAGTACGACGGGCTGGGCGGAATCATCACCCGGCGCAAAGCGGCGGTAAAATCCTCCGGGCCGGTGCAAAAAACGACCGAAACTGACACAGAAAAACATAAAACAACGTAGTTCGTCACAATACGGCTACCGTTCATACAAATCCTTAACACAAAACGAAATTCAAGTGCTATTATACGGACAGTGAGAAAAGCAGATGCCTTGCAGGCTAGCGCCGGTAATGGCAGGCAAAAAAGCCTGCGTGTAAAAACCGGTATCTCAAATTTGATTTGAAAAGAGGCGTTTTCCAGCTGTCTAAAAAGGAGGCTATTATCAGATATGGAACCTGTCAAGCCCGGCGCCCCGGCTGGCCAGGAGCCGGATTCCGGCACAGGCGCCGCCGCGCCGATTCATTCGGATTCCAAGGACGTTACCCAATTGGAACCTGAAATATCCGCCACGCAGCAGCAAAGCGAAGAACAAAAACCGTCTAAGAAAAAACGCGTTCGTTCAATTATTTTTGAATGCCTGTTTTATGCGGTGCTGATTGCTGTTATCGTGACAGTGTATTCCGCAACACAGGGGAGCGGGAACGCCCCCCGTTCCATCTTCGGATACACCTTCTCAACGGTGCTGACCAGCTCCATGCAGAGCGAGCTGCCCCAGGGCTCCCTCGTCGTTACCCAGCAGGTTGACCCCAATACGCTCAAGGCCGATGACAACATCACCTTTATGCAGAAGGACGGTACGACCGTTACCCATAAAATCGTGGGCATCCACGAAAACTACGAACAGAGCGGTATGCGGGCCTTTGTGACCATGGGAATCGAAAACGGCATGGCCGACGACGGCGTTGTCTGGGCCGACAACGTGGTCGGCAAGGTGGTATGGCACAACCTATTCCTCGGCGAAGCCTTCAGCTATGTAAAAACAAACCTTCTTTTTGTTGGAGCTATGGTTGTACTGGTCATCGGGTTTATCGTTGCTTTGCGTGTGTTTATTGCGTCCAGCAGGAAAAATTCAGGGGGCGCTAAATCGAAATAACAGCGTAAAACGCAACTGGAAGGATAAATCAAGCTTTATTTTTAAGCAGGCCAATATTCAGCAACGCATGAATATCACAGTATGTTGTGGTTTTCATGCGTTGCACAAATACAAAATCGGGCTCTTGCCGAAATACTGCAAAAAGCAGACGGGGCAGCCTGCGCTCCCTGAAGAGTGGGTATGTCAATTTTAAAGGCATGAAATCAACGCCGTTGGATAGGACGGCGCCGGGTAACCGTGCGCCCGTTGCTGTCGAAATTTATCGAAATAAGTCGAAAACAAAACCAATATTCATTAAAAATTACGGCCTGGGAGGGAAAATGATGGTAAACGCTTGTGTATACGCGTGGCTCTTTGTCCCATAAACGGGCTTGTTTTTTTAAAACCTAATTTTCAGAAAAGTGAAACATACGATAGGAGGGATAATATGAACGCAAAGGGTACAGGCCGCCGTGTTTTAGCGGCGGCCGTCGTCGGTATTATGGTATTGGCAGCAGTATTGGGTGGTACATATGCGTGGAATAATTACCGCCAGCATAAAACAAACGACGCCAACGCCGGCGCGACCTTTTACAAAGCACGTTTAGTAGAAAAATATGACCCCGCCAAAGCGGAAAACTGGAAAATCTCAGACCCGGCTGTTGAAAAACAAGTCCGCGTCAAAAATCCCGGCAAAGAAACGCCGGACGATACACGGGTATATGGCGACGTTTACGTCCGCCTTCAGTTCAAGGAATTTATGGAGCTGTATCCGGTCACACAGGAGTACAGCGATTACCGTTACATGGTAGACGCGGACGGTGCCTTTATCAGCTTTGACCCGAAGGTGCGCTATACCGTCACACCGGACGGCAACGGCGACCCGGCGGTCACCGTGGGAAGCGGCACGCTCTCCGGGCAGGACGCCGCCAGGGCGTACGCCTCGATTATAGAGGCGAAATATGGAGGAACCCCCCATGTAATCGAACAGGTACGTATGTACGACACCCCCAAGCATATCGACGAATACCCGGCGGACGGCGTGGAAGACGGCGTGAAGGACAGCGACCTTCCCTTTTACATCCGCACGCAGCAGGGCGACCCGAACGGTATTTACGGCGACTTTATCGTGACCGACCAAGTCGTTGACCGTACGGTAGGCAGCCGTTCCCTTGTTACCGGCGTTTTAAACGCTAAGTCCGACCAAAGCAGCCGTCATCAGGACGACATCAACACCGCGGACACGGTCGGCAGCACGCAGACCGGCAACGGTGAATGCCTCTACACGCCGCACCAGTGGCAGGAGGGCCTGTACAAATGGCAGCCATCTCCTGTAGGCATAACGGGCGAAAGCTTTTTCGATTACGTCCAATGGGTATACGGCAGCGATGTAATCCTGCTGAGCCAGTGGGACGGCCAGCCGGTTAAAAAATGGATTGTGGACGACTCCGCGGAAAATACCGAGGGCTGGGTCTATTGGGGCATGTATTTAAAGCCTGAGGAATCCACCTCCAATTTCCTGGAGCAAATTCAACTGGTAGCGCAGCCGGACGACGCGTTTTACTATGCCATCCATGTAGATATGCAGGCCGTTTCCTATAACGAGCTTGGCCGCTGGAAAACGCCGGGAGATCCTTCCGGCAACAACGAAATCGTGGAAGCGCTGCAAAAGGCCGGCATGAAGGTTACAGCCGTTACCCTGAGCCCCAATAACCTCAGCGAGGTGTATTTCGGCCAGGCACAGCAGTTCCGCGCTACGGTCATCGGCTCGGTCGGCATCCCGCAGGATGTACAGTGGAGCCTAACGGGCAGCAGCGGCGGTTCGTTTATCAGCGATACGGGCCTTCTGACCGTCGGTACCAACGAAACGGCGTCCTCCCTGACCGTTACCGCATCTTCGCGGATTGACCCCGAAAAATCGGCAAGCATCAAGCTTAATGTAGCCGTAAAGCCTGTCGTATCGGGCGTAAGCATTACGTCGCCCGCGCAGCCTGTTGCGTTGCCCAAGGGCGCAGTACAGCAGTTTCGCGCGAACGTCACAGGCACAAACATTACACAAAAGGTAACCTGGCGTGTAGAGGGAAACGCTTCCGCCGGAACCGTTATCGATGAACACGGCATATTGACCGTGGGAGCGGACGAAACCGCTTCCGCCATCAGGGTGGTTGCGCAGTCGGTGCAAGCGGGCGCGGCCGGAGAGGCTGTCACCGCGGAAATCGCCGTCGCCATTTTATAATCATTGCTGATAAGGCCAGGCGGTTTTCCGCTGAACCTTACGATATCAATATGTGAAAAGGAGAGTTAAAAGGATGACGAACACAGACAGCAAAAAGCGGCGCAAAAGAATAACCGCCGCCGTGTCGATGGTTCTGATTTTGGCGCTGCTCGGCGGCACCTTCGCCTGGAACAACTACCGCCAGCACAAAACGAACGACGCCATGACCGAAGAACTGCTTTACAAAGCGGTGCTGGTAGAAGAGTACGACCGTACAAAGGCGCAGAACTGGAACCCCGTGAATCCGGAGCTTTCAAAGAAAATCAGCGTATGGAACCCCGGGAATTCAGAGTCGCAAAGTGATGACAGGACCTACGGCGACATTTTTGCCCGTATCCAGCTCAAGGAATTCATGGAATTCTATCCCATGATTCAGGAATACACGCCCGACCGCTATATGATTGACACGGACGGGCGCTTCATCACCTTCTATCCCGGCACAAACTACAGAATTACAGCCGACGAGGAAACCGGTTGGCCGGTAGTGCTTGAAACCGACGCCCCCGCGGGCGGCGCCGTTTTTGAGGGCGGCGAGGACGCGGCAAGGGAATACGCCCGCATCCTCAGCTTAAAGGCGGATAACGGCGAGCACATTGTCGCAAGGCAGCGCGTTTATTTCACGGCGTTTCGTACCACGTCGATTTCCGCTAACCGCCTTTCTATTTCTGCGTACCTGTCCCGTTACAACGCCATCCACGGGACAAGCCTTACCGTTGACGACCTCACGGTTGACCCCGCGGGCGAAATTCTCAACGTCAACAGCCAGTACCTTCCGGCGGGCATTGTCAATCCGGAAACAGGTCTCGACGACGATGAGCTTCCCTGGTACATCCAGACGAAGGAAAACGACCCCAACGGCGTTTACGGCAATTTTGTACTGCTCGACGCCCAGGTCAACAATGAAAACCCGCGCAATATCCTTATCGACGAGGACGAGAACGGCATTGCCGACTTCCTGCAAACGCCAATCCCCGAACGGGCCAACGAAGACCAGAACAAGGACATGACCGGCGTGCATGACGACCTGCACGACGAGCTCATCGATTCCGCCGTGGATGTCGGCTACACCATCCCGCAGGTAAACGGCGAATGTGAATACACCCCGCACCGCTGGGCGGACGGCAAAAACAAATGGGAAATAAACGGACAGAATAACCCCAGCTTCTTCGACTACATAGAATGGGTATACGGGGAAAATGTTATCTTATTAAGCGACTGGGACGGCAAGCCGGTCAAAAAATGGATTATCGACGACCGCGAAACCGGCACAGACGACGGCTGGGTATGGTGGGGCCATTACCTCGCCCCCGGCGAGCAGACCGACAATTTCCTTGAAAAATTGGCGCTCATCAAGCCGTCGGACGATAAAATGTACTACGCAATCCACGCCGATATGCAGGCTGTAAGCTACGAGGAGCTTACCCGCTGGGAAGAGGCAAACGACCCAAGCGGCAACGACCAAATCGTTGACGCACTGCGCAAATCCAAAATGAAGATTAACTCCGTTGCCATCAAGGAAAAGCCCATTGATATCATGCGCGGCACAAGCTATGGCTTCAGCGCGGCCGTACAGGGTTCTATCGGCGTAAATAAGGCCGTCACCTGGAGCCTGGTTGGGTATAACGGCACGCTCAGCAGTATCGACCAAAACGGCAGGCTCACCGTCGGCGCGGCGGAAACCGTACCGACCCTCACCATACGCGTTACCTCTGTTTATGACGACTCCAAGTACGCCACATGGACGGTCAACGTAAGGTGGGACGAAAGCGTGAACGGCGCGACCCACGTCATTCCCGGCGAAAAGCTCGATGACGACTCCGACTGGATGGCAATCACGGAGCAAGACGGCTATTACCTGATTGTCCGCTTGAATAGCCTGCCTGTCGGCGAAGTGAGTTTTAAGGATTCCGGCAATTACGATTACGCAGCCTCTAACGTAAAACAGGCCATTGAGCTTTGGTACGACAATACCAACACCGGAACAAACGCGGGAGCCTCCACCGGCTCGCTCGCCGGCTTGAAATCCTTTGCGGTAAAGAGCGACGCGGACGTCGTGGTAGGCGAGTATGGCAACATCACCGCCGACATCAGCACGCCGAATGCGGAAGAAGGCTATGCCTACCCGTTTGCGCTTTCTTACCAGGAGGCTGCGAGATATATGTGTAAGGAATGGCACAACGGAACAAGTTTGGAGACAACCGGCCGGCGCCAATATACGCTGAGCAACTGGAATTTTTTCAGCACTTACGTTACTTCTGAAACTGCTAGCTGGACCCGCTCCCCTGGTATAGCCGCTACAGATGCGGGATGGCTGCACCATGCTACGGGAGGGGGACTGGGGCGCAATCCGGTGACCGTATCGAATTATCTCCATCCTGCCATGTGGGTCAAGGCAGAAATCTTTGACTAAACTTCCTTTTACGTTTTGAAATAAAATTGCCTTTACAGGCTATTACTCCGGGGCGGCATTCCCGCCCCGCAAGCGGCCGGAAAGCCGCTTTGGCATATGGAATCTATTACAAAGGAGAGTTGAAAGGATGACGAACACAGACAGTAAAAAGCGGCGCAAAAGAATGACCGCCGCCGTGTCGATGGTTCTGATTTTGGCGCTGCTCGGCGGCACCTTCGCCTGGAACAACTACCGCCAGCACAAAACGAACGACGCCTCGACCAAAGAGATGCTCTATAAGGCCACGCTCGTAGAAGAATACGACCGGACCAGGGCGCAGAACTGGGACCCCGAGAATCCGGAGCTTACAAAGAAAATCAGCGTATTCAATCCCGGAAATACAGAAACACAGGGCGACGACAAAACCTACGGAGACATTTTCGCCCGCATCCAGCTCAAGGAATTCATGGAATTCTATCCAGTCGTTCAGGACTATACACAAGACCGCTACATGATTGGTACGGACGGGCAGTTTATCAAGTTCTTCCCCGGCACGAACTACGACATTACAGCCGACGCGGAAACCGGCTGGCCGGTAGTGCTTGAAACCGACGCCCCCGCCGGCGGAACCATCTTTGAAGGCGGCGAGGACGCGGCGGCGGAATATGCCCGCATCCTCAGCTTGAAAGCGGACAACGGACTCCATCAGGTAAGGCGCCAGCGTATTTACTTTACGCCGCTTCGTACCACGTCGGTCGCCGCCAATTACGATTCGATTGACTCCTGGCTCCGCCACTACAATGCCGTCAACAACACGAACCTTCTCCTGCCCGATATCACGATTGACGGCGCGGGCGAAACGCTCAACGTCAACAGCCAGTACCTTCCGGCGGGCTTAGTAAACCCGGAAACAGGGCTTGACGACAACGAGCTTCCGTGGTTAATCCAGACGAAGGAAAACGACCCGAACGGTGTTTACGGCAATTTTGTGCTGCTCGACGCCCAGGCCGACAACGCCAACCCGCGCAATATGCTTATCGACGAGGACGAGAACGGCATTGCCGACTTCCTGCAAACGCCAATCCCCGAACGGGCAAATGAAGACCAGAAAAAAGACCCGGACGGTAAGCACGACGAGCTCATCGATTCCGCCGTGGACGTCGGCTACACCATGGAGCAGGTAAACGGCGAATGTGAATACACCCCCCACCGCTGGACAGGCGGTATGAACAAGTGGGACGTAAACGGCCCGAACAACCCCAGCTTCTTCGACTACATTGAATGGACATACGGTGAAAACGTCATACTGCTCAGCGATTGGGACGGCAAGCCGGTAAAAAAATGGATTATCGACGACCGCGCCGAGGGCAACAGCGACGGCGTTGCCGACTTCCTGCAAACGCCAATCCCCGAACGGGCGGACGAGGACCAGAAAAAGTCTCCCGACGGCCTGCATGACGAGCTCATCGACTCCGCCGTGGATGTCGGCTATACCATACCGCAGGTAAACGGCGAATGCGAATACACGGTTCACCAGTGGGTGGACGGCATGAACCAGTGGGACGTAAACGGACAGAATATGCCCAGCTACTTCGACTACATAGAATGGGTATTCGGTGAAAACGTGATACTGCTCAGCAACTGGGACGGCAACCCGGTCAAAAAATGGATTATCGACGACCGCGACGCGGGCAACAACGACGGCTGGGTATGGTGGGGCCATTACTTAGCCCCCGGCGAGCAGACCAGCAATCTTCTGGAAAGCCTGATGCTGGTAGCGCCCTCAGATGAAAAAACGTATTACGCCCTGCACGCGGACATGCAGGCTGTCAGCTACGAGGAGCTCACCCGCTGGGAAGAGGATAACGACACAAGCGGCAACGACCAGATTGTCGATGCCCTGCGCAGGTCTATCCTCAAAATCAGCTCCGTTACCATCAAGGAAGAGCCTGCGGAAATCATGCGCGGCACAACCTTTGAATTCAGCGCGGCCGTACGCGGCTCCGTCGGCGTGAACAAGGCCGTCACCTGGAGCCTGCTTGGCTACAACGGCACGCTCAGCAGCATCGACCAAAACGGCTTGCTCACCATCGGCGCGGCGGAAACCGCCACGCAATTGACCGTACGCGCAACCTCTGTTTACGACAATACCAAGTACGCCACATGGACCTTTAACGTAAGGCCTGATAACAGCGTGGACGGCGCGTCCCACATCATCCCCGGCTCCAAGCTCAACGACGACTCCGACTGGATGGCAATCGCGGAGGAAGGCGGCTATTACCTGATTGTCCGCTTGAACAGCCTGCCTGTCGGCCAAATCATTTATATGCCATCTGGCAATTACAATTACAGTACCTCCAACGTAAAACAGGCCATTGAGCTTTGGTACGACAATATCAACACCGGCACAAACGCTGGCCCCTCCACCGGCACCCTGGAGGGTTTAAAGTCCTTTGCGGTAAGGAGCGACGCCGACACGGTAACGGGTTCGTATGCAAATATTACCGCCGCCATCAGCAAACCGAATGCTGCCACCGGTTATGCGTACCCGTTTGCGTTGTCATTCCAGGAAGCTGCGTTGTTTATGGGAACGGGATGGAACAGCTCAGGAAGTACTGTGACACCATCTAACACCCAATATGCGGCTAGCAACTGGCAGACCCTCAGCAACAGCGGAGATGGCACTGGGTGCTGGCTGCGTTCCACCGGTTCGTACAATACAGCTGCGGCGCTCCAGACGGCGCTTGGTCAGATCGGTAACGGTGATGTGGACCAAAACGGCGGCACAATCCGCCCGGCCATGTGGGTCAGGGCAGAAATTTTTAATTAATTTCCTTTTACGTTTTGAAATATTAATTTATCTGAAAACACTGCAATTTTCCTTTTGCCGGGGCGCAATCCCCGCCCCGGCGGAGGGGTATAAAATCCCCGGCTGAACGAACCGGCAGTACATCAAAGGAGAAAGAATAGATGGCAGACGCAAACAGTAAAAAGCGGCGCAAAAGAATCACCGCCGCCGTTGCCATGGTGCTGATTCTCGCGCTGCTCGGCGGAACCTTCGCCTGGAACAATTACCGCCAGCATAAAACGAACGACGCAAACACCGGCGGCCTGAACTACAAGGCGGTTCTGGTAGAGGAATACGACAACGTCAAGGCGCGCGACTGGAAACCCGCCGACCCCGAGCTTACAAAGAAAATCAGTGTGCTCAACCCCGGCAGCGAGGAAGCGGACGGTGACAATAAGGAATACGGCGACATTTTTGCCCGTATCCAGCTCAAGGAATTCATGGAATTCTACCCGATGAACGAGGAACACACGCCCGACCGCTATATGCTTGATACCGAAGGGAATTTCATAAGGTTTTACCCAAACAAAAACTACGACATTTCAGCCGATGAAGAGACCGGCTGGCCGGTGGTAACGGTTACCGACGCGGCAGTTGGCGGAACCGTCTTCGCGGGCGGCGAGGACGCGGCAAGGGAATACGCCCGCATCCTCAGCCTGAAAGCAGGCAACGGCGCCCATGTGGTGGAAAGACAGCGCGTTTACTTTACGCCGTTTCGCACCGCTTCGGTTGCCGCTAATATCGATTCCATCAACGCGTGGCTTAACCGCTACAACAGCTTTCACAACGCAAGCCTTACCCTTGCCGACATTACGGTCGGCGGCGCGGGCGTTACGCTTGCCGCGGAAAGCAGATATCTTCCCGCGGGCATGATTGACGCGGTAAACGGCCTTGACGACGGCGAGCTTCCCTGGTACATCCAGACAAAGGAAGACGACCCCAACGGCGTTTACGGCAATTTCATATTGCTCGACGCGCTGATTGATGAAGAAAACCCGCGCAATATGCTCATCGACGAGGACGGCGACGGCGTTGCCGACTTCCTGCAAACGCCAATCCCCGAAAAGGCCAATCATGACCAGAAAAAATCTCCCGACGGCCTGCACGACGAGCTCATCGACTCCGCCGTGGATGTCGGCTATACCATCCCGCAGGTAAACGGCGAATGCGAATACACGGTTCACCAGTGGGTGGACGGCATGAACCGGTGGGACGTAAACGGCCCGAACAACCCCAGCTACTTCGACTACATAGAATGGGTATTCGGTGAAAACGTCATCTTATTAAGCGACTGGGACGGCAAGCCGGTCAAAAAATGGATTATCGACGACCGCGGCGCGGGCAACAACGACGGCTGGGTATGGTGGGGCCATTACTTAGCCCCCGGCGAGCAGACCGGCAACCTTCTGAAAAGCCTGATGCTGGTAGCGCCCTCCGACGAAAAAACGTATTACGCCCTGCACGCGGACATGCAGGCGGTAAGCTACGAGGAGCTCACCCGCTGGGAAGAGGAAAACGACCCAAGCGGCAACGACCGGATTGTCGAGGCCCTGCGTAAATCGAGCCTCAAGGTCGGTAAAGTCATTATCAATGAGAAGCCGCAGGATGTCGCCCCCGGTACAACCTTTGACTTCAGCGCGTCCGTACAGGGCTCTGTCGGCATAAACAAAGCCGTCACCTGGAGCCTGGTTGATTACACTGGCACGCTCAGCAGCATCGACCAAAACGGCGTGCTCACCGTCGGCGCGGCGGAAACCGCCTCGGAATTGACCATTCGCGCCACCTCGGTTCACGACAATACAAAGTACGCCGAATGGACCGTCTCCTTAAAACGGGACGACGGCATAGACGGCGCAAGCCACATCATCCCAGGAGAAAAGCTTAACGACAGCTCCGACTGGATGGCAATTGCGCAGACCGACGGCTATTACCTGATTGTCCGCTTGAACTGCCTGCCTACCCGCCGCCTTTTAACATTTATGGATTCCGGCGATTACGATTACGCGGCCTCCAACGTAAAACAGGCCGTTGAGCTTTGGTACGACAATATCAATACCGGCACAAACACGGGCCCCTCCACCGGAACCCTGGCGGGCTTGAAGTCCTTTGCGGTAAAGAGCAACGCAGACACCGCCGTAGGCGAGTATGCGAATATCACCGCCGCGGTAAGCAAACCGAACGCAACCGACGGCTACGAGTACCCGTTTGCGCTGTCCTTCCAGGAATCGGCGTTATTTATGGCGACGCAGTGGGACACTGGAGATTCCAGTTTGACGCCGGTCAGCAGCCAGTACGCGGACAGCAATTTGAGAGCCCTCTTAAATAACGGCGGCGACTTTGCTTTCTGCTGGCTTCGTTCCCCTGGCTCGGACCCATCCCATGCCTCGCTCGTCAGCCCGGATGGTAATGTAGGCAACCGCGTTATGACAGAAGGCGGCGGCTCGGTCCGCCCGGCCATGTGGGTCAGGGCAGAAATCTTTGACTGAATATTTCACATGAAAATCTTAGAAAGGTGGGGGAACCCATGACCAGCAGGATGAAAAAATATACCTACCGGCTCATATGCGTTGCTTTGGCCATGTGGTTCGTCCTCTCGGCGTTTGTCGCCGGTACGTACGCGTGGAACAACTACAGCAGCCATAAAACCAACGAAGCCTCCGGCATGCCGGTCATCGCGCAGGTAATCCTGCAAAAGCTGGAAAAGACGCTGTCCGGTACGGCAACCGGGAATTTCGTTCCCGGCGCGGAGTTTTACCTGTATAAGGTAGGCGACCCCGACGTGCAGGTCGGCGGGCGTTACGTTACCGACCAGAACGGTCAAATCCGGGTACAGGGCCTCACAAAAGGGAAATATTATTTTCTGGAGACAAACCCCGGCTACGGCTATACCTACGACCAGGACGTAAACGGCGCGCCCATTACCCGCTACGATTTTGAGATTACCGGCCTGGAGGAAAACAACAGGCTGACTGTTACCGCGTATAACCGCCGCCTGGAAGGGCCGCTTACCATCAAAAAGCTTGTTGTAAACGCCGACGGCACGCCGCTTACCGATGAACAATTGGCGCTGGAATTTGTGTTTACCGTTACATTTTCCGACGGCGGCGCGTACAGCTACAGAATCGACGGCGGCGCTCCGCAGACGGTAGCAAGCGGCGGCACAATCAAATTGAAGCATGGGCAAACCGCGGTGTTTGAAAATATCCCCGTGGGGGTACAGTACAAGGTTGTGGAAGCGGAGCATCCCGGCTATACCGCCGGCTCTGAAAACCATCAGGGACAGATTACGCAGGAAGGTGCTTTCGTTCTGTTTACAAACACCTATACAGGCAGCCAGAGCGGAAATGCCGACCTGACCGTCCAGAAAGAAGTCGCAGGGGAAATCCCGGCCAGTGAGGCGGGACGCGTCTTCCATTTTGTTCTGGAGGTAGAAGGCCGCCAGCCTGAACGCTTTGAATTAAAGGCGGGGCAGTCCATTACCTGGAAGGACCTTCCCGCGGGCGCGAAGTATACCGTTTATGAGGACGGTATACCGGACGGCTACGTTTTAAGCGGCGTTACCGACGGCGACGGCACCCTGAACCTCGGCCCCAATACAGCCATTTTTACAAACAAATTCACCGGCACGGTTACGGTTCCGGTCGAAGGCGAAAAAACCTGGGATTTACAGGGCTATCAGCAAAAGCTGCCCGAATCTATTACGATTTACCTCAAAAAAGGCGATGTCGTAGTAGATACCGCCGTGGTAAAGCCGGACAAAAACGGCAAATGGACCTATGCGTTCAACGCGCCCAAGTATGAGCCGGACGGCGTGACCGAAATCCGCTACACCATCGAAGAAGCGCCGGTCGAACACTTCTACCCGGTTTACAACGGCATGAATGTCAAGAACGTCTACGTTCCGCCGGTCACAGCCGACAGTGTGCAGGTTGTGAAAACCATCGAGGGCGAAAAGGCGCCGAAAGCTCCGTTTAAGTTTGTCATGACTGCAATGAACAACGCCCCCATGCCGGATGGCGCGGTAAACGGCAGAAAGACCATCACCATAAACGGCGCGGGCAAGGCAAGCTTCGGTAAAATCCGCTACACCAAGCCCGGCGTCTACACCTACAGCATCATCGAACAGAACACAGGCGAAAACGGCTGGACCTACGACTCCGCCGTTTACACCTACACAGTGAAGGTAATTGAAAAAGACGGTACATTGAAGGTGGCGTCCAGGACGCTTACCAAAAACGGAAAAACCGCGGATAAGGCTGTGTTCCATAACCGCTACACCAGCCCGCCCGCTCCGCCGGATAAAATCGAAATCATGGGCACCAAAACATGGGCGCACGGCGCAAACCAAATCGAGAATTATCCGGAATCCATCCTTGTATACGTCAAGGTGGGCGATATTATCGTAGCGCAGCGCACGGTCACCGCGTCGGACCACTGGACTTATATTTTCCGCCTACCCAAATATGACGGCGACGGAAAGGAAATCATCTATACCATAGATGAAGAAAAGGTGCCGGGCTATCAAAAGACGGTGGACGGCTATGACCTAATCAACACCTATGACCCCAACGACCCCGACGGCCCTCATGGCCCTGGCAATTCCGGCGGTTCCGGGGACCCCGACGACCCGAACGGCTCCGGCGGTGCCCAGACAGGCGACAACAGGAACATCTGGCCATGGATGCTGTGTATGCTCCTGAGCTTGGCCGCCCTGGTTGCGGCGCAGCGCCTCAGGCCGAAGCAGCGCAGGCTGAAATAGCGCAGAAAAGCTTTTCTGTTAGCCTATCATGCGCAATCTTATACTTTGATTTTTATTGGACTCTCCGGCGGTGCTTTCTGCGTTAGCCGCGTAAGCACGGCACCGCCCGGAAGCGGTTCAAAATGAACGGCAGATTATAACGAATTTTTACGCGGCGCAGATAATACCGTAACTGGGTTTTTGCGCCGCTTCTGCTTTTGTGCGCTTTTTTGCGACGAACAAACCTCAAAGGAGTGCGATTTATGGCGCAGACCGATGCGAAAAACATGATTTCTATATTAAACAAGGATGAATTTGATTTGGTTAACGTACGGCAATACCCAACGATTACAAGTCCCTTGACGATTATTATGGAAAGCCTGCCCAAGAAGGTTTATTCCCATTCGGCCCATACGGCAGTTGTGGCATATATTCTGACAGGGGCAGTAAAAACCATACCAGAAGGCGTTGACCGGGCGGTTTTTTCCCGTTCGGTTTGGCAGGGCGGGTTTTATCATCATTTAGGCGAATGTATGGCTCCTATGAAAGATAAGACGCAGATTCCCGTCGCGACTGAATACCTTTTAAAAAGGAAGCTTAAAAATGAAAATTGCTTGAACCGAGGCATTGTGCTGGAAATCGCCAAGCATCATTGTGAATGCATGGATGGCTCCGGTTATCCCAAAGGTCTCTTCGGCAATCAAATACCACTTTCTGCCCGGCTGGTCAGTTTTGCGAGCAAGCTGGATGAAATGCTCACCGGCAGGGGAGGCAATTTGGCGCGAAATATTTTAAAGACAGCCAGATTTATGCAGAAGAACGGCGCTGACCTTTTCGGCCAAGACGTAATGGAATGCTTTGAAAAGTTCCAGAATGAAATTTTTGACCTGTATTTTGACCGGAAATTTCGTTGCAGGACCAGACAGAGTGAAGGAGAACCTCTATATGAATCAGAAAAATGAGGATGCGCAGCTATTAAAACTTCGGATGGAAAACGCAAAGCTGCAAAAGGAAAACGCTGAACTGAAACGCCAGCTCAAATCAGAAAAGCAGTTGGGCGACTATCTCGGGGCAAAGCTGGATGAGCAAACAAAGCATCTCAGCAAGCGTTAATAACGGATGGGAAGGTGACGGGCTTGCGCAGCAATCACTTTATCGATTTGCAATCAAACATTTTAGTTATAGACGGCCATGCAAAACGTGTAGCGCTCTATACCGAATTGTTGTTAACCGAACTTGAACGGCGCGGCTTCCAGCAAATAAAACAAACGGAGATTTTAAAAATTAAACGTGCGACGCTGCTGCATGACATAGGGAAATGCTTCATCCCGAAAGCGATACTGGACAAAAAAGGGCCGCTTACAGATGAAGAGTTTTCCATCGTCAAGCTGCACACGTTAAAAGGCGCGGAATTGATTGCCCGGTGCGAAGATATACTGGAATGCCATGAGACAGCGCTGTCTGTCGCACGGGATATTACCCTTTGCCATCATGAACGGTGGGACGGCAAAGGGTATCCATACAGGCTGTCCGGCAATAAAATACCATTTTACGCGCAGGTTGTGTCGTTGGCCGACCAGTATGACGCCCTGCGTTCGAAGCGTTGTTATAAAGGGGCCTATTCTCATGCGTCGGTCGTAAAGATAATTGCTGAGGAACGCGACCAGGCGTTTCAGCCCGGGCTCGTCGATGCTTTTTTAAACGTCCAGGATTTATTCGGCTATCTTGCTTATTCGGAAGAAAAAATGCCTGAAGAGGAAGCCGCCCATATTTATGGTACGAATTAAAGTATGTTTACTATGCCGGTTAACGCTTTTCTTATTCTGTTTTTGACCGCCTACCGTATCGAAATACTATTCATATGTGTTTTGCACAGATAATACGGATTAATTTAGAGTTTTAATTTTTCGTTTCAAGCGCTTACACGGCAGGTACTGATAAAGATAGAGAAATGATTATGCCGAAATAAATAAAAAGGAGCCGTTTGCGTAACACGCAAACGGCTCCTTTTTATCTTGCCTTAGTTGTAAACACCGCGGTAAAAGAAGCAGGGGGAGCGTTTCCTTTCATTTTTCAGTAGTTTGTATTTTATCGTGAATCCGCTCGAATTTTTCACTTCGTTCAAAGTCGGCGCGAAAGTATTTATTGCGGTATTCTTTCGGCGTCAGCGAGGTGTTTTCCCGAAATACCTTAATGAAATAGCTTTGCGAATTGAATGAGAGCATCGAAGCGATTTCCGAAAAACTGGCGTCAGAATAAAGCAGTAGATTTTTCGCGGCTTCAATGCGCAGGTCACAAATATAAGTCAGGACTGTTTTGCCCGTCTCTTTTTTGAAAAGGCCCGACAGGTAGTTCGGGTTTAAATTGACGACGTCCGCCAAAAGGTCGACGCTCAGCTTCTCATGAAGATGGTCATAGATATAGTCGATACAAAGCAGGACCGGCTTGGAATAAATATTTTTCTTTTTTAAAGCAGCCATCTTTTGGGTAAAGAAGGTGAACATTTCCTCAAAAACATCGAAAACGTCTTCGACGGCCTTGCATTGGTCCACCTGCTGTATGTAAAGGTCGCTTGACGTATACGCAAGCTCCTCGTCCAGACCGCCCTCAATGGCAAAACGTGTTGCCAGTGTAACGGAGGCGACAAACAGATATTTATAATTTAATAAGCGGTCGTTCGACACATGGCCGGTAAGCGATGAGGTAAACATTTGCTTTCCTTTGGATACGGCCCGCATATCACCGGCTTTCATCAAAGCGTATAGCTCCAGCTCCTCGTCATATTTGTGGTGCCTGATGTTCCCTTCCCGGTTTAAAAATTGTTGGTAGTACAGCTTTTTGTTATTGATATAAGCCATAACAACTCCATTCTGCCGTTTGCTTTTAATTACACGAAGGACACCCCAAACCTCTTAAAACGGCAAAAGAGATTGTATTCGTGAGCGGTTGCTGAACGATTTAGATTTTATAAGAAAATTGAAAAAACTCCAGATTTACAGGCTCGGTCAGCAACGTATGGAATGAAATTGGATATGTGCATTATATGCAAAATCGGCAGTGGAATAACAGTAAAATAGCACAAATTCACTTCCTACTAAGGATTATATCATAAAAATGAGTTTATTGATATACCCATTTTTATGGAAATGGTAAAATCAACTCAAATCAAGCGAGGCTCGCTCAATAAATCTTGTTTTGAATGGGAAATAAAAAAAGCTTTAAAATACAGATAGAAACGGGGATTTTAGGATGAAGTGTTTAGCTTGCGATTTTGGCGGAAGCTCCGTCAAATATGCGTTGGTAAACGATAGGGCGCAGCTGCAGCATTCCGCAAAGCTGCCGGCGCCTCTGAACTCGACCGAGCAGTTTGTCAATACGGTTGGCTTTTTATATGATAAGTACTGTAAGCAAATCGATGGAATCGCCATCAGCATGCCGGGCTATATTGCTCCCGAAACCGGCTTCCTTTTCGATTCCGGCGCGTACAGGCCCTTGTACGGCCATAGTATTATTGAGCTGCTCAAGGAACGCTGCCCTGTCCCGATTGCGGTGGAAAACGATGGAAAATGCGCGGCGCTTGCAGAAATGTGGGATGGCTCCCTCGTCGGCTGTAAGGACGCGGCTGTGGTGATTCTCGGCTCCGGCGTTGCGGGCGGAATCATAAAGGACGGGAAGGTACATGGCGGCAGCGATTATGTAGCGGGAGAATTTTCTTACCTGATTACCGACCCGAACGGGTACAACGATTTGGCATACGCATATATGTCCGCCGCGATGCATGGAATCACATACCGTATCTGCAAAGCGAAAAACATCGACCTTTCCGTGCAGGATTCCGGCACGCTGCTGGAAATGATTGACCAGCGCGTCAAAATGCCGTATGCCGACCCGGAGGCTTCCCTTAAAAAAATTGAAGCGAACGGCGTGCAGTTTTTTAAATGGATTAAGGAGGGCGACCCGCAGGCGGAAGAGATTTACCGTAACTTCATCAATGCGCTCGCCGTGGTTGTCCATAATATTCAAATTTGCTTTGCTCCGGAAAAAATCGCAATCGGAGGCGGCCTTAGCTTGGAGGATTGTATTTTTTCCGATTTAAAAGAACAATTGCAGCATTATTATAAAGGCATCGGTCTTGGAAAACAGCTGCAGGCAAGCATTGTAAAAAGCCGTTATTTGGGGGAATGTAACTTGATTGGCGCCGCCTACAATTACATGACCCGCTATTCAAACCAGATGAAAGCGCCAAAAGCGCTTAATTATAAAATGAAAGGATGATTTAGAGTGGCAGAAACGAAAACAAACACGTATCCCTACCGCGCACCTAAAAAATTCACAAAGAAGAGCCTTCATGGCAGAGCACGTCTGATGGTAATCACCTACAAGGAATTAAAGCGTTTCCTGAACTTTTACGTCAATGTATTTGGTTGGGACGCAATCGAGATGCCTCAGGCCGCCAGCGGAATACCGGCTGGAGACGAGCATCCGTCTCTTTTAATCGGCACCGGCCCTTCGCAGTACGACTATGAAGGCTGCACCCCGGGACATATGAACATGTTTGTCCATTGGGCGCCGGGCGAGCTTGAAAAGCCGGGCCCGTTCATGGAAATCGATATGGACGTCCCGCTCGAGGAATCCATTCAGAAATTACTCGACCACGGCGGAAAGCTCATACTCGATAAATCAAAATCCATGCTTGCAAAGCCGCTTGACGACAGCAAGCAAAGCTGGGAAATCCACGCGGTCGTAGAAGACCCCGCCGGAAATTATATTTACCTGTGGAAATGCCCGTCCTCGCGTACCTGGGACGAGCTGGAAACCGAATATGATGAGGAGGATTAAAAAATGAAAAAAATATATACCTGTTTTGCATGCGGATTCCCGATTGCGTTTGAAGAAACCGAAGTCCCCGGCGCATGCCCGGGCTGCGGCGCACCGAGGTCTCAGTTTTTAGAGGAGCCATGGTGCGGCAGTATTGAAAAAAGAAGAATCCATGTAGACCCGCCTGAGGTTGACCCGAACAGGGACCCGTTCGATATTTCATTCCATCCCGCAAAGGATTTTGTTCCGCAGAAGGGCCATGGCCGTACAAGAAGGTGGGTCATGAGCTACGACAACGCGCAGGAATACCGCAGCTTTTATGAGGACTGCTTCGGCTGGGATATTATCGATACCGAGCACACCGGTCCTGAAAATCCCGTGCTGTATTGCGCGACCGGCCCCGGAACTCCCGACTGGGAGCCGCGTGTCTGCTCCTTTGAATACGGCTTTGCAAAACCAAAGAGCGGGGATGAGCCCAATACCTCTTTTGTCGTTGAGGTCAAGGACATCGAGGAAACGCTGAAAAAAACGGTGGAATTCGGCGGCAAGGTTTTAAAGGAAAGATATACGTTTGAAGGAAAGGACTACGCGATGATTGAGGATTCCGAGGGCAACGCGCTGTACATCTGGGAGGTGAAGGATATCCCGGACTACTGTATCAATCCCCTCTCTGTCAAAACCGGAGCGGTTTGATAAAAGCTTGCCAATTGAGTAAATATGACCCGCGGTTTCAGGCATTTACTGAAAACGTGCCCGAATCCGCGGGTTGACAGTGATACGTTTTGCCGTACCGGCAGAAGGATATGAGAGATTGCAGGCACGGCGCCGGGAGGCTTTTTATGTTGCAAAAAGATTTTTTATGGGGCGGCGCGCTGGCGGCGCATCAATTTGAAGGCGGATTTTCGGGCACCACAAAGGGACCGAGCGTTGCCGACGTGATGACGGCCGGAGCCTGCGGGGTCCCGCGGATGATAACGGATGGAATAAAAGAAGGCATTTATTATCCAAACCATGAAGGCGTTGATTTTTACCATCATTTTAAAGAAGATATTGCCCTGCTTGCTGAAATGGGTTTCAAATGCTTCAGGACTTCAATCGCATGGAGCAGAATTTTCCCAAACGGGGACGAAGAAGAGCCAAACCAAGAGGGGCTTGATTTTTACGACGCGGTTTTTGACGAGCTGCTGAAGTATGGAATCCAGCCGGTTATCACGCTTTCCCACTTTGAAATGCCTTTTCAGCTTGCCCAGGGTTACGGCGGCTTTACAAATAGGAAAACCATCGATTTTTTTCTGCGTTTTGCGGAAACCTGTTTTAAGCGTTACCGTAATAAAGTCAAATACTGGCTGACCTTCAACGAAATCAATAACCAAATGGACTGTTCAAAGGACATTTATGGCTGGACGGGCGCAGGCGCTCATTTTAAGAACGCGCCAAATCCAGAGAAGGCTATGTACCAGAGCGCGCATTATCAATTGGTCGCAAGCGCGCTGGCGGTGAAAAAAGGGCATGAAATCAATCCTGCATTTAAAATAGGAAACATGATAGCCATGGTACCGAGTTATCCGCTCAACAGCAAGCCTGAAAATATGATGCTCATGCTCCAGTCGATGCATCGTGAATGGTTTTTTTGCGACGTACAAAGCCGCGGACATTATCCTGCTTACGCGCTGCAGTATTTTAAGCGTAAGAAAATCGATTTGGATATGACCGAAAGCGATATACAGGCGTTAAAAAACGGTACGGTCGATTTTATCAGCTTTTCTTATTATATGAGCGATACCGTGGACTCCGGTACGGTTACAGAGGACGGTTACACGGACCACTCCGTGAAAAACCCGTTTCTTCCGGTAACGGACTGGAACTGGTGTATTGACCCGGTGGGTCTGAGATATGCGCTGAACCTTCTCTACGAGCGGTACGAAAAGCCGCTGTTTATTGTGGAAAACGGCCTTGGCGCCGCCGATATAAAAAATGCGGACGGCTCGTGCCATGACCAGTACCGTATTGCGTATTTAAAAGCGCATATCGAGCAGATGAAAAAAGCGGTGGAGGAGGATGGCGTGGAGCTGCTGGGCTATACGCCCTGGGGCTGTATCGACTGCATATCCTTTACAACCGGGGAAATGAAAAAACGCTACGGCTTCGTTTATGTAGACCGTAACGACGACGGCAGCGGTACCTTGGAAAGAAGCAAAAAAGATTCTTTTGCGTGGTACCAAAAAGTAATTGCTTCAAACGGGGAGGAATTATGATTCTGTCAGTAATGCGCAATGCTAATATAAATGGAATGCGATTGTCAAGCAAAGGTGGTGAAAGCAAATGGCAGGAAATGTAGTTCTTACAGTGGAGGGCCTCAATAAATCCTTTGGCCCGACCAAAGCGGTTGTGGACATGCGCCTGACGGTTCGCGCCGGGGAAATCATGGGGCTCATCGGAGAAAATGGCAGCGGAAAATCCACAGTAACCTCCATGATTGCCGGCTGCCTCAAACCGGACAGCGGCAAAATGGAAATGAACGGTAAGCCCCACGCACCTAAAAATATGCTGGAGGGCAGGACTGCCGGCGTATGTATGCTGCTTCAGGAAAAGGGAACAATCAACCATCTTACTGTGGCGGAGAATATCTATCTCGGCAAGGAAAACCAGTTCAGCAGATTCGGCCTTGTGAACCGGTACAAAATGAACCAGGAGGCGAAAAAGGTACTGCAAAGCATTGACCTAGAGCATGTTGACCCGTCGCACCCGATTGACAAGCTGAGCTTTGAGGACCGCAAGCTGGTAGAGGCCGGCATGGCGCTCAAAGAGAATCCCCAGATTCTCATTGTAGATGAAACGACGACGGCGCTGTCCCAAAAAGGCAGGGAGGTCATTTACCGGATTATCCGGTGGATGCGTGATAACGGCAAGAGCGTGATTTTCATTTCCCATGACCTCGAGGAGCTTAAAGCGGTATGCGACACGGTGACGGTCATGCGTGACGGCTCTTATGTTACAACCTTGACCGGCGAAGAAATCACCCTGGACGCTATGCGGAAAAACATGATTGGCCGCGAGCTGGATGAAAAATATTACCGCAACGATTACGACGACAGCTACGAGCACGATACGGTCATGCTCGAGGCGGACGACATTTATTACTCCAATACGCTCAAGGGCGTGTCTTTACAGCTGCACAAGGGTGAAATCCTGGGTATAGGCGGCTTGACCGACTGCGGGATGCACGACCTCTGCAAGATTATCTATGGCCTCGATACACCTGATTCCGGCGAGGTAAGGCTTCCGCAGAAAAATGTGGTAATCCATAATTCCGCCGACGCGGCGAAGAACGGCGTGGGCTATGTCCCCAAAGACCGTGAGCTGGAAGGGCTGATGATGGCCGCCAGCATCAAGGACAATATCACGCTGATGTCCATGGATAAAATGAAAAAGGGCGGCTTGATTACGCCGGTCGCCATAAACAAGCTCGCCAGGGAGCAGGTTGAGCTGCTCAATATCAAAATCGGTGGCCTGAGCCTGCCTGTTTCCAGCTTGAGCGGCGGGAACAAGCAAAAGGTGGCAATAGCCAAAAGCACGGCGAACGATGTGCAGATTCTCATTATGGACTGCCCAACCCGCGGAATAGATATTGGCGTAAAAGCCGCTATCTACCGACTTTTGGAGCAGTTTAAAGAGGAAGGCCGGGCAATCCTGATGATTTCTGAAGAACTGCCGGAATTGATTGGTATGTCGGATAATCTGATTATCATGAAGGATGGACAAGTAACCGCACGCATCAAACGCAGCCCTGATGTGAGTGAACATGATGTCATCACAAAAATGATATAGGGGGCGAGAATGATGATGAAAAAAATAAAAAAGGCAATTTCAGTCAGGGATGTGGTAAAAAGCTATTTGCCCTTGGCAGCTTTGGTTTTTGTTATCATATTGTTTGCGGTACTCAGTAACGGCAGGACGCTCAGCGCCGCGAATATCAAACAGATTATGCTGCAGTCCTGTACCTACATAGTGGCCGGGCTCGGCATCATCTTCACAATGTCTCTGGGCAACATGGATATGTCGCTCGACGGCATCGTATGCGTCGCCGGAGCGATGGGCCTTTTGGCGGCGGAAGCAAGCCAGAACTGGCTCGTTTTCCCAGTAATACTCGGCTTGGCGATTATATGTGAGCTGTTTATCGGCTCTTTGAATATCCTCGTTGGAATCAACAGCGTTATCGTTTCGTTTGCGGTTTCCTTCCTTGGAAAGGGCATAGCGGGGTACATCATTGGAAACCGGGACAAGGGCTTGAGCCTCCCGTCCGAATTCAGCGGCCTATATGACCGCAACCTGTTCTATCTCGTTGCGATTGTAGCCATTATCGTGATTGCGATATTATTTCATTTTACTAAGCTCGGAAAGCGCGCCATGGCAATCGGCTCTAATGAGAACGCGGCAAAGGCTGCCGGAATCAAGGTCAATAAGTATAAAATACTGGCCTATTTGATTGCGGGAATCATGATGGGGCTTGCCACACTGCTGATTGTAGTCCGGGCCGGCTCCGCGGGAGCTACTTCAGGCGCGGGCTTCCATGTGACCGTGCTGCTGATGATGGTAATCGGCGGCGCTTCCCTGACGGGCGGCACCAAGGAAAAGGTGCTCAGCGTCGTTGTAGGCGTTTTCTTATTCCTGTGCCTTGAAAATGGACTTACTGTCGTCGGCGCAACGCCGAACGTAATCGGCCTGATTGAAGGAATCATTTTCCTTGCGTTTGTCACGCTGACGTTCGACAGGGACGGCGTACCGTATATCCTATAGAAATTTAAGCGTTGAGAATTCTATCAAATTCATTTGCTGTTAAAAAGAAAAATGGAGGTTCAACATGAAAAAGCTAACAAAAATTATCGCTTTACTCTTAACCCTGGCATTGGTCGCCTGTATGGCTGCCGCGTGCGGCGATTCCGGCGGGCAAACCACGATAGGCGTCGTCATCTGGTCTACGGACGACGGACTCGGCGCGGCCGCGAAAGAAGCAATCGACGCGGCCGCGAAGGCGCTTGGCGTAAACGTACTCTACCGTACAGGCAGCTATGACGCTGAAGCGCAGACCACCGACTTTGAAAACCTGATTGCCGCCGGTGTAAACGGGATTATGGTAACCCCAATTGTGGACACCTCGACTGACGAGCTCATGAAAATTTGTGAAGAAGCGGAAATTCCAATGCAGATAATGTTCCGTAACATCATTGACGAGGAAGCGCGTGAATACTGCATGGCCAGCAAATATTTTGCGGGCTACGTGGTCGAGGATGAAGAAGGCGCGGGCGCGGCAATGGTCGACAAGCTGATTGCCGAAGGCTGCAAAACCTTTGGCCTGCTGAACCGCGAAGCGGGCAACGGCGTCGTCGACCGCCGGCAGGCAGGCGTCCAGGCCCGCCTTGACGAGCTGAATATCACCTACTACACGGCGGTGACTTCTTCTACCGCGACGGCGACCGATATGACGGACGCAGCCGACCAGCTGGTCGCCGCACATTCGGACATTGACGCGCTGGTTTGCTCCTCCGGCTCCAACGGCGCCATCGACGCGCTGATTACGAACCTCAATGGAAAGAAAATAAAGCTTACTTCCTTCGATACGCCGGCCGACATCGCCTCCTCCTTCGATGCGGGGAACCTGGTCATGCTGACGACCGGCGCGCAGATTGACCCGTTCTACGCGTTTATCAACCTGTACAACAAGCTGAATGGAAATCCGTTCTCCGATAAGCCGACCGAAATCAATTCAAACTACATTTATCTGGAGTCTGTCGAGGATATTACGACCTATGACAAATACTTCGGCACATTTAAAACCTATAACGACGAAGAAATTGTCAACCTGACAAAATTGAGCCTGGATGATTTTCTGAAGGAAGTAGCGGCGTACAGCATGCAGACGGTGGTAGATAAACAAGGCTGACCTGTTTACCTTACGTGGCTGTCTTTTAATTGAGAAGCGAAATGGAATGGAAACCGGAGGCCGTGCGCAAGCTGGCCTCCGGCTGGGGGGAATCAAATATGTTGCGTAACATTGCCTATAAAACAAAGAATTTTTTGATTGCGATTTTAATCCCGCTGATACTCTATCTGGTATTGCTGCTGCTTAAGCCTGATTCTATGGGCGGAACGCAAATATTCGATATTTTGCGCCAGGCAATGTTGCCGGCAATCCTTGCATGGGGCGTTGCCTTTGCCTGTAAGCTTGGCCTGTGGCATTTTGCCGCCGGAGCCAATGTAATTGCGGGAATTATTCTCGGCGCCGGAATCGGAAACCGCATCGGCGGGGGGACGGCTGTAATCGCCATATGCATTATTGTTGTTTCTACGCTGATTGGTTTGATTACGGGCCTGATATATGTATGGATTAAGGTTCCGTCCATTATTGCCACAGTCGGCTGTATGCTGATACTGGAAAGTATATCGGCGCTTGCCTGGGGTGGCGGCGGCGTTCAGGTCGACAAAAGCTACGGCGTATTGAACCAGACACCAGTAGTCATCATCGCAACGGTGGTTTGCTTTATCATCGCCTATATTATTTATACTTATACGAAATTCGGATTTAATTTGAAAGCCGTTTCCAATAACATAAACGTTTCGAAGCAGCAGGGAATCAATGTAAAAAAGGTCAAGATTATCTGCTTTGTTTTGGTTGGCCTTTTCAGCGGCCTATTCGGTATGCTGGCGCTGGCAAGCTCCTTCGTGCAGGCTCCCACGACCAACATGGGAAGTATGGATATGGTATTTGGCGCCATTATCTGCTTCTTTGTGGCAAACGCGCTGGATAAGCGTGTTAATCTTATCGTTGGCGTTTACATCGGCGCGGTCACCGTCCAGCTGATTAAGTTCGGCATGGTCGCCGTCGGCATTTCGGGGCAGTTTAACAATGCGGCCGTTGCGATTGCGCTTCTCGTTTTCTGCGCCATCAGCAGTGAAAGCAAGTATATGCTGATGCTGAGGGCAAGGCTGCGGTCGATGTTTCGATTGCCAAAACGTAAAAAGAATACTTGTTCATAAAGCTTTCCTTCTTCTTACTCTTATAAACGGCGGTGCGGGAGACAGACATTCTTATAAAAAGAATGTTTATTTCCCGCACCGCTATATTCTATGCATAGATACTCCTGCCGCCAAAGGGAAAGATAATGCTTTATGCGCAGGAATGTGGAACAGAAACCGATACCGCAGAAATGTGAATTGAAGCTAACGCTATATAAAAAGCCCCTGGGTCAATCCCTGGGGGCTTTCCCTGGCTCTATACACTCCGATGGCGGCTTGTCGCCGCGCAGTCCCTTAAATACGGGATGGCGCAGGCCTCCGTTGTCTGTACGGTACATGAATTTTACCGTACAGACAAGCTCCGGTACGAGCCAGACGGCGTTCTCGTTGCCGTGGCCTGATGGTACGGGCTCGTCAAATGGGTGCTCGGAAATAGTTTCTCCCTGCTTGATTTTTTCAAATTCCGGGCCGCGTACACCAGTCGTCACATGGCCTTTATATATAAGCCTGCCGGTTTCGTATTGGCCTAAAACAAGGCTTACAATATAGTCTTCTTTAAAAATATAACCGCAGATGACAAAGTCGTCGTCCTGCAAATTTTTAATTTTCGACCAATCCTTTGTCCGTTTTCCCGGCACATAGACGCTGCCCTTACGCTTTGCCACAATTCCTTCTAAATCCTGTGACTTTGCAAGCTCATAAAACGCGGTTCCTTTTTCTTCGATATAACGGGATACCGCCAGGCGTTCCGATTCTTTTTTTACCGCCTTTTGCAGATAATCCTTTCGCTCCATCAGCGGCAGCGGCGTTAAGTCATCCCCGTCATAGTACAAAATATCGAACGCGACGAAGCTCGCGGGATTACGCTTTGCGTCTATTGCGATTTTAAAGGTATTGCTCATCAGGCTTCTGCGCTGGATTCCTTCAAAGTCGGGCCTTCCGTCCTTAAGCATGGTAAGCTCTCCGTCCAGGATGCAGCGTTTTTTTATCTGCTTGTGTATTTGGGACAGCTCCGGAACCTTCGGCAGCATGCGGACCTCCCTTTTATTGATGAGGACGGTCCCCTCTTTCGGGTCGAGATACGCAATGCAGCGCTCCCCGTCCCATTTCATCTCATAGATATATTCAGGGTCGTCGAAAGCATCGGAGATTTCTCCAATCAGCATGGGCTTTACCTGTTTTGCTTCAAATAAATCGTTCATGCCGTTTCCGCGTTCTTACGCGAAGCGCGCTTTTTCTTCGGCGGGGCTTTATCTTCCTCTACCTGCTTCAGGCTGGCCTGCAGCGCTTCCATAATATTGATGACGTTATCCGGCTTTTCTGCGGGAGCCTGCACGACCTCTTTCCCCGCGATTTTATCCTCGATAATCTGGCGCAGCCTTATTTGGTATTCGTCGTGATATTTTTCGGCCTCAAATTCCGTTACCATCGAATTAACCAGTGTTTTTGCCATGGTGAGCTCCGCCTCCGCCAAATCTGGATGTGCCGGCTCCTTTGGCATTTCCTTTACCTCATCCGCGAAAAAAAGCGTTTCAATCAAAATACCCTTTTGTGTGGGGATTAGACAGAGCAGTTTTTCAGACTGTCCCATAACGGTTTTGGCTATCGCTACCTTTTGCTCGTCTAGCATGGCGCGGCGCAGAAGCTCATAGGCTTTGTCTCCGCCGGCCTCCGGCACGGCATGGTAGGTCTTATCGTAATAGATGGGCCGGATGCTCGACAATTCCGCAAAATGCAGAATTTGTATAGTTTTGTCCTTCGGCGTCTTCGCCTTTTCAAAATCCTCCTCGCTCATGGTAATATACTGCCCCGGAGCAAATTCAAAGCCTTTTACAATATCTTTGCCCGCGACTTCTTTTCCGCAGTGGGAGCAGACCCTTTTATATTTGATACGGCTGCCGTCCTCGCGGCAAAGCTGGTTAAAGTGGATGTCGTTATCCTGCGTCGCCGTATGCAGGGCGACGGGAATATGCACAAGGCCGAACGAGATTGCGCCCTTATGTGAAGCTGCCATGTTATCACCTCATAATCAATTTGTGTTTATGTTTCCCTGATTGTCCCGGTTTATTTCCTCGTCCAGCCGACGCAGAATAACGTATTGGCTGCCATATGGGAGAAACCCAATTATCCAGCGTCCCTGATATTGGCCGTCGATATCGTAAAGCTCACATTGGAATTCGTCCGTCCATTCCTCCAGGATAATCACCTCCGGTTTTTTGAAATTATATTTAGTATAAGCAGAATCCCCCGGCGCATAACCAGGGGATTCATCTTTTATCTATATGGTTATTAAAGGTTAAGCCTGTCCGCTGAACTTCTGCTTGACGGAATCGATTTTCTGCTGCTCCGCCTGCTGGGTGGGATACCAGCCCTTTTGAGACATTTTTGTGTAAATTTCATTCTGCATGCACAGAGTGTCGTTGAAGCCCTGCGTAAAAGCGCTGTGGACGTCGGCGGTCGGGGATTCAATTGCGCCGTGCATCATCAAGTCGCAGGCGCCCTTTGTCGTGGATAGGATATTATCCATAATGACACGATCTTCCATTTACTGTTCCTCTTTTCTTATTTTATTTCAGAAGGCCGTAAAAACGGTTGAAGCATTCCTGATGCTTGCTGCAAAGCTCCTGGACAAAATTCTTGAGCTCCGGGTCCTGAAGCTGTTGCGCAAAATCCGTGCAGGCAGTTTTCATCTGTTTCTCATGTCCAAGCGCATCCTCGATATAAAGCAGTTCTTTTGGTGACATTTTGATTTCCTCCTTTGTATTTTGGAATTACTATTATTATCACCCGGAGGCGAACGGTTATTCCACGTTTTATGCTTAAAATGTATGTAAAGCAAAAGGCGGCTGTGCTACAAATATAAATTCTCCTGAGCGGTTGAATACCGGCGGAAAAATGCGTTCACGCTATAATAAAGCTTTTTGCTTTAAACGACTGCCGGGAGGGCTTTGAATGCGGAAATTTTTTAGAAAACAGGCAGGAAAGGCAAGACTGCTTCCAGCGGCTAGCTGCTATTTTTTTACAAAAAGGATAATTCCTTTTGCTGTGAAAAATGCGGCTGCGCTTCTGACCTTTCTGTATTTCTTTTTTATCCTTGGAACGAGCGGCGGCGTGGATATCCGCCTTATGACTGACGAGCAGGCCGTGCTGCGCTGCAGCCTCGGTTTTATCGTATGGATTGCCAGTATTGCGCTGGTGCAAATTGGGAAAGAACTGTACCGGCGCACAAGGCAATAATTTATGGAAAACATCATAATAAAATGCGTGCATTTTGAATGAGTTATGGTATAATGAAAACGTATTTCTCGAACTGCGGCAAATAAATATTGCTAGCGCCGCCGGAACCGCCGCTTACAAAGATTTCCGGCTTGGCAGGAGGAACCATGTTTGAACTAATGGACGAAATGTCCGAGCTTGTTTATGTAGCCGATTTGGATACCTATGAGCTGTTATTTATGAACAAGGAAGGCCGTAAAATGTTCGGTATATCGGAGCTCAACGGTCAAAAATGCTATAAGGCCCTGCAGGGGCTCGACCATCCGTGCCCGTTTTGTACAAACAAAAGCCTGTCCTTTGATAAAACGCATACCTGGGAGTATACCAATCCGATTTTAGACCGCCATTACCTGCTCAAGGATAAGCTGGTCAAGTGGAAAGGCAAGGACGTCCGGCTGGAAATTGCGTTCGACATAACAAATAATAAGCGGGAAAAAATCGACCTTCAAAACGCGCTGGAGGCGGAGCATATGGTTATGGAATGCGTAAAGCTTCTCTCCGAGTCGGCAAACGCCGGGAAAACCTTTCCGCTCGTGCTCCAAATGCTTGGGGCCTTCTTATCCGCGGACCGCGCGTATATCTTCCATATCCATGGCGCGAAAATGGATAATACATATGAATGGTGTGCCGATGGAATTGAACCGCAGAAGGAAAACCTGCAGGGGATGGACGTCTCCCTAATTGACAGATGGCGCCCTTTTTTTGAAAGAAGCGAATGCGTTATTATAGAAAATATGGAGGATGTCAGGCAAATCAACCCAGTCGAGTATCGTATCCTATCCGAACAGGGAATTAAAAGCCTGGTAGTTGCGCCGCTTGAAAAGGACGGTCAGCTTATTGGGTATATCGGCGTGGATAATCCTCCGAGTGAAAAAATAAAAAACATTTCATCCCTGCTCCACACGTTGCGGTATTTTCTGATTTCTACACTGCGCCGGGCAGAGGCCGAGCAGCAGCTGATGAAGCTGAGCTATCAGGATATGCTTACCGGCCTTTACAACCGCAACCGTTATATTAAGGATATTGGAAGGTACGAAGAAAATGAAGGAGCGGTCGGTATCGTATATCTTGACATCAACGGCCTGAAGGATATCAACGACCGCTACGGCCATTTCTACGGCGACCGTATTCTGGTTGACTGTGCCCGGATTATTACAGAGGTGTTCGGCCAGTCGGATTTTTACCGCATCGGCGGGGATGAGTTCGTTGTGATTAGCAGGAACCTTTCAAAAGAAGCTTTTATGGAAAACGTAATTGAGCTGAAAAAGCGTTTTGACAGCGACCCGCAATGCCAGGCGGCAATCGGCTATGAATGGACGGACGACGCGGTCGACCTCCAACGGCTGATTTCCGACGCGGACGCGGTGATGTATGAGGATAAAAAGCAGTATTACCGGAAAAACCTTGCCTCTAACCGTTACCGCCATTACAATGACGACGTTTTGGGCCTGACCGCTCCCGGCGTCCTTCAGGAAAAACTAAACGGCGGCTGTTTCCCTGTGTATTTACAGCCGAAGGTGTCTTTCGACAGCCGCGAAATGGTGGGAATGGAGGCGCTTGTCCGCTACAGGATGCCGGACGGCGGAATTTTGGCGCCCGACCAATTTCTGCCCCTGCTTGAGGATGCAAAGCTTATCAGCGCGCTTGATTTTTATGTGTTTGAATTTGCCTGCTCCAAGGTTTCCAAATGGCTTTCCAAAGGAAAAAAAGCGGTGCCGGTTTCTGTGAATTTTTCCCGGTACTCGCTGACGGAGCGCAGCTTTATTTCCAGTATTACAGAAATCTGCGAGAAATACGGGGTGGAGAAAAGCTGGGTGGAAATTGAAATGACGGAAAGCGTGGAAGGCCTTGAGGGCTTTGACATCAACGGATTGATTCAGCGGATACGCGACGCGGGCTTTACCGTTTCCATTGACGATTTCGGTGTACATTACGCCAACCTTTCACTGTTTACCTCGGTTGATTTCGATGTGCTTAAAATCGATAAAAGTCTGGTTGACCACATCACGACGAACCTGAAAGCGCAGTCGGTCGTCGCGCTTTTAATTGAAATCTGCGGGAAAATGGGAATCCGCACGATTGCGGAGGGCGTTGAAACGGAGGAGCAGTTCCACATGCTCAGGAACATGGGCTGCGCGCAGGCGCAGGGATATTTGTTCAGCCGCCCGCTCTCGCTGGAGGAATGCGAGCAGAAATATCTTGTTTGATTTTTTGCCGCGCAACGAAAGCGCACAGAACTTCTAAGGCCTGTGCGCTTTTTACAGTATTTTAAACGATAGGGGAAGTGAAAGATGAAAAATTTGAGCTTACGTGCGTTCACTGACGAAGATATTGCGCTGTTTACCTCGTGGCTGAATAAGGCCTATATTTTAAAGTGGTACCATGACCCAAACGATTGGCTGCATGAAATAAACGAGCGCAGCGGCAGCTTTTCGTGGATACATCACTTTATTGTGATGGAAAATGAAACCGCCGTTGGTTTTTGTCAATATTATGACTGCTTTGACGGCAATGATATAGAGGACTGGTACGAGGTGAACGAACGCGGCGATACGTTCAGTATAGATTATTTAATCGGAAACGAAGCCTACTTGGGCAAGGGCTACGGCAAGGCGCTGATTAAGCTGCTGACCGAATTTATCCAGCAAAAGGAGCAGGCAAAACGGATTATCGTCCAGCCGGATAAGGAAAACGGTCCGTCCAATCACGTGCTGCTGGCAAACGGATATGTTTTTGACGAGCAAAAAGATTATTACGTGAAAGAACTGGGCTAACATAAGATAACAGCCCTGCTCACAAATGCAAAAGTTTCAGGGCATGTTTTTCAATTATTAATACAAAAAAGCGGCGGGTTTTAGAAGCATCCGCCGCTTTCCTTTTGCTATAAAATATACAAATTGAATTGTTTCAGAACCCTATAAAGAAAACAGGTTGATAAATACAAATAGGTGCGGTACAATAGATAACAACTTTTAAAACAGAAAGGGAGATACCCATAATGAGCCAGAACCCTGTTGTTACGATTGAAATGGAAAACGGCGACATCATCAAGGCAGAGCTTTACCCGGAGATTGCCCCGAATACGGTCAACAATTTTATCAGCCTGATTAAAAAGGGCTTTTACGACGGCCTTACCTTCCACCGCGTTATTTACGGCTTTATGCTGCAGGGCGGCTGCCCGGAGGGTACCGGCTGCGGCGGCCCCGGCTATTCCATACGCGGCGAGTTTGCGCAGAACGGTTTTGAGAATAATTTAAAGCATACGCCGGGCGTGCTGTCGATGGCGCGCAGCATGCAGCCGGACTCAGCCGGCTCCCAGTTTTTTATTATGCATAAGGACGCGCCGCACCTCGACGGCGCATACAGCGCGTTCGGCAAGGTGACACAGGGGCTCGACGTTGTCAATGAGATTGCCGGGTGCGACACCGACATGAACGACAAGCCGCTCGACCGGCAGGTTATGAAAAAAGTAACGGTCGAGACGTTCGGCGTGGATTACCCGGAGCCTGAAAAACGCTGAACAAAGCATCATTTCTATTGAAAAAAACGCACGCTGCCATTTTGCAGCGTGCGCTTTTTATATGTCTCGGTTATATTTGGTTTTATGAAATTGCCCGCTTCATCTCCCTGACAAATTCGAGCACCGGCTCAATACAATCCGCTCCGTATTGTTCGCAAAGCTTTACAATCGCGCTTCCGACAATCACGCCGTCGGCGCTTTGTACCATTGCCTTTGCCTGCTGCGGCGTGGAGATACCGAAGCCTATCGCGCAGGGGATGTCCGATACCGCGCGCACGTGGGACATCATCGCCCCGATGTCCGTCTTGATTTCGCTGCGCACACCCGTCACGCCCATGCTCGAAACGCAGTAAAGAAAGCCCTGCGCTTCCTTCGCGATTGTTTTGATACGTTCCTCCGACGTTGGCGCAATCAACGAAATTAAATCGACGCCGTTTTCAAGGCAGTCGGAGGACAGCTCCTGCTTTTCCTCATACGGCAGGTCGGGCACAATCAGCGCATCGATTTTACATTCCTTACAACGCTGTAAAAAGCGTTTTACACCGTAAACGTAAATGGGATTTAAATAGGTCATAAACGCAAGCGGTATTACGCATTCCCCGCGGATTTCCTTTACCATTTCAAAAATAGCGTCCGTCGTCACGCCGCCCTTGAGCGCGCGCTCGTCCGCAGCCTGGATAACGGGACCCTCCGCAACGGGGTCAGAAAACGGGATGCCGATTTCAATCAAATCCGCGCCCGCTTCCGCCATGCCGAGAACCAGCTCCTTTGTAATATCGAGGCACGGGTCCCCCGCCGTAACGAACGGGATAAACGCCTTGCCGTTTTGGAATGCTTTCGCTGTATTACTCATAAATTTCTTCCCCCCTGTAGCGCGCAATCGCCGCGACGTCCTTGTCGCCGCGCCCTGAAACATTGACGACGATAATCTGGCTTTTATCCATCGTGGGCGCGAGCCGCCTTGCATACGCGACGGCGTGCGCGCTCTCGATTGCCGGTATAATCCCCTCAATGCGGGACAGGTATTCAAACGCCTCAACCGCCTGTGTGTCCGTAATGGGAACATACTGCGCGCGGTTTCTGTCATGCAGGTCCGCGTGCTCCGGCCCGATTCCCGGGTAATCGAGCCCAGCCGAAATGGAATAAACGGGCGCAATCTGCCCGTATTCATCCTGGCAGAAATACGACTTCATCCCGTGGAACACGCCGGGCGAGCCGTTAGCAATCGTCGCGGCGTTCTGCGGGTTATCCGCGCCCAAGCCCGCCGCCTCACAGCCGATGAGCTGCACGGACGGTTCGTTTATAAAATCATAAAACGCGCCCATCGCGTTGCTGCCGCCGCCGACGCACGCAATTACCGCGTCGGGCAGTTTCCCTTCCGTTTCCATGAGCTGAGACTTGATTTCCCTGCCGATAATACTCTGGAAATCGCGCACGATGGTGGGGAAGGGGTGCGGCCCCATGACAGAGCCGAGCACATAATGTGTGTCGTTCACACGGCTGGTCCATTCCCGCAGCGTTTCGTTGACCGCGTCCTTGAGCGTTTTTGTGCCGCTTGTAACGGGATGTACCTTTGCACCCAGCAGCTTCATACGGTAGACGTTTAGGGCCTGGCGCCTGGTATCCTCCTCGCCCATGAACACCTCGCACTCCATGCCCATCAGGGCGGCCGCCGTTGCGGTCGCAACGCCGTGCTGTCCGGCGCCCGTTTCCGCAATCAGGCGTGTTTTGCCCATTTTTTTGGCAAGCAAAGCCTGACCGAGCACATTGTTGATTTTATGAGAGCCGGTGTGGTTTAAGTCCTCGCGCTTGAGGTAAACCTTCGCGCCGCCTAAATCGTTTGTCATCTTCTCCGCGAAATATAAAAGCGACGGCCTGCCCGCGTAGTTTTTGAGTAAACCGTTAAGCTCCGCGGTAAACTGCGGGTTTTTGCTGTAAAATTCATACGCTTCTTCCAGCTCGTTTACGGCGTTCATCAGTGTTTCCGGTACAAACTGCCCGCCGTGCTTGCCAAATCTTCCCTTAGACATTTCCTGCACCTCTTACTATATTGATAATTTGCTTGATTTTTTCCTTGTCCTTGACCCCATCCGTTTCCACTCCGGAGCTTACGTCAATGCAGTACGGCCGGACTTCCTTTACCGCCTGCGGGGCGTTGCTTTCGTTTATGCCGCCCGCCAAAAAGAACGGCATGCTCATATCTTTCGGAATCATATCCCACGAGAACCTGTCTCCCGTGCCGCCGTAGGCGTTTTTGCTGTAGGTATCATACAGCAAATAATCACAGGGCAGACGCTGTGCCTCAATGATTTGCTCCTTGCTTTGTACGCGCACAGCCTTGATGATGGGGCAGGATACCTCTTGCTTCAACGATTGGATATAAGCCTCGTCCTCGTCGCCGTGGAGCTGTACCAAATCGATGATGCCTTTCTCCACAAGTCCGGCGATAAAAGAAACCGGTTCGTTTACAAATACGCCTGCGGCTTCAATTTTAGGGCTTAGTTTTTCTTTGAGTCGGTGCGCCTGTTCCGCCGTAACCCGCCGCCTGCTTTTTGAGAACACAAAGCCGATGTAGTCTGGAGGATATTCGTTGATAGCCAGAATATCTTCAGGCCGGCTCAATCCGCAGATTTTGATTTTACTCATGTCAAAGCGCCTCCGTTGAGTATCTCCAGCGCCGCTTTTTTGTCTGTACTTTTCATCAGTGTTTCACCAATGAGCACGGCGTCCGCACCGGTATTACGCAGGGAATTGATGTCCGCGGGCGTTTTAACGCCGCTTTCCGCAACAAACAAAATATTGCCGGGCACAAGGCTTCTAAGCCTTGCGCAGTTGCTTACATCCACATCAAAGGTTTTTAAGTTCCGGTTGTTGACCCCGATAATACGCGCCCCTGCCTTTACAGCCATATCGATTTCTTCGGCGGTATGCGCTTCGACGAGCGCCGACAGGCCGAGCGTATCGCATATTTCGAGAAAATAACGAAGGGTTTGTTCATCGAGCAGGGAGCAAATCAGCAAAACGGCTGACGCGCCGAGTATTTTTGCCTCGTAAATCTGGTATTCATCGACGGTAAAATCCTTACGCAGGACGGGGATTGACACGCTTTGTACGATTTCCTCCAAAAACCGGTCGCTGCCGAGAAAAAATTCCGGCTCCGTCAAAACGGATACCGCGCTGGCTCCCGCCTGCTCGTACTCCTTCGCAATCGTGAGATAAGGAAAATCCTCCGCGATAATCCCCTTTGAGGGAGAAGCCTTCTTTACCTCGCAAATGTAGGCGATTCCAGCTTTTTGAAGAGCTGCTTCAAAAGGAAAACCTGTATAGCATGGCAGCGCGAGCGCCCTGTTTTTTATTTCATCCAATGAAACGGCGGCCCTTTTACGGGCTGCGCGAAGCCTTGCGCCTTGCGCCAGTGTATCGAGTATCATAAAGCGTTGCTCCTTTCAGGCGCTTTGTTCCTGCGGGAACCGGTTGGTCGCCACGATGAATTCCTGCATTTTTTCAAACGCCGCGCCGCTGCTCAGGGCTTTTCTTGCGAGTGAAACGCCTTCTTCAATGCTTTGCGCTTTGCCGGCAAGGTAGAGGACGACGGCAGAATTGAGTAATACAATATCGGTTTTCGGGCCGTTTTCACCGGACAAAATTTGTTTTGCGATTTCCGCGTTTTCCTGCGCGTCACCGCCAGTCAAATCAGCGGGCGCGCAAAGCGAAAAGCCATAATCGCGCGGGTCGAGCGTATAGGTCGATAAAACGCCGTCGTTGATTTCACAAACGCGCGTTTTGTCCGTGAGGGAAATTTCATCGAGCCCGTCAAGACCGTGGACGACCATGCCGCGCTTTACGCCCAGGTTCGAGAGTACCTGCGCAATCGGCTCGACCAAATCCTCGTCATATACGCCGATGAGGTTGACATCGGCCGCCGCGGGGTTAGCAAGCGGGCCGAGCACGTTGAAGATGGTGCGTGTGCCGAGCTCTCTGCGCACGGGGGCCGCGTATTTCATAGAGGAATGGTATACCTGCGCGAACATGAAGCAAAGCCCTGTCCGCCTGAGTACCTCCTCATTCTGGGAGGGCGTGATGTCGAGCCGGACGCCGAGCGCCTCGAGCAAATCAGCAGCGCCGCATTTGCTTGATACGCTGCGGTTGCCGTGCTTGGCGACGGGAACGCCCGCTGCCGCGATGACAAAGCACGACACGGTCGAAATATTGAAGGTGAACGCCTCGTCCCCGCCGGTTCCGACGATTTCCGCCACCTTGAAGTCGTGGCTTAATTTTGCGCCCTTTTCGCGCATGACCTCCGCGCACGCCGTAATTTCTGTCGGCGTTTCACCCTTCATCCGAAGCGCTGTCAAAAACGACGCAATCTGTGCGTTGGTCGCCTTGCCGCTCATAATTTCATCCATAACGGCGCGCGTCATATCAAAGGAAAGATTTTCCTTGTCCATCGCCTTGTGAATTGCTTCTATAATCATAATACCTTCTGTCCTTTCTGAGTTTTGCATATATCGGTGATTGTCTGTCTAAATAGAAAGAAAATTTTGCATAATTTGTTTGCCCTGCGGGGTAAGAATCGATTCCGGGTGAAACTGCAGCCCGTACACATCAAAGTCACAGTGGCGAACCGCCATAATTTCCCCGGCGGCGTCCTGCGCCGTTACGGTAAGCGCGCCGGGCAGCGTTTCCGTTTTTACAATAAGCGAATGGTAACGCGCGACCTTTATAGCTTCCGGCAGGCCGCGGAATACCGGACAGGAAGCGTTAAGTGTAATTTCGCTCTGTTTGCCGTGCATCAGCTGCTTTGCGTGCGCGATGACCGCGCCGAACGCCTCACAGACCGCCTGGTGCCCCAGGCAAACGCCAAGGATTGGAATTTGTCCGGCAAACCGCCGGACTGCATCGATACAGATACCCGCGTCTTTGGGGTAGCCCGGTCCCGGGGAGAGAAGAATATGGGTGGGGGCAAGCGCCTCTATTTCATCGGTTGTGATTTCATCGTTTCGCCTGACCAGTATACCGCGGCGGATTTCCCCGGCAAGCTGGTAAAGGTTGTAGGAAAAGCTGTCGTAATTGTCAATTAGTAAAACCATTCTGCTTCCCCCTTCAATTGTGACGGTCGATGTCGCTTGCGTGGACGAGCGCGTCTATTACCGCGGACGCTTTGTTGTGGCTTTCGATATATTCCGTTTCCGGTACGCTGTCCGCGACGATTCCCGCGCCGGCCTGTACCGTTACCCGGTTTTTGTTTTTTACCGCCATGCGGATTGCAATGCAGGTGTCCATATTGCCGTTGAAGTCTACATAGCCGATTGCTCCGCCGTATACGCCGCGCGGCGTATCTTCCAGCTCCTCTATAATTTCACATGCCCTGATTTTCGGCGCTCCGGAAAGCGTTCCGGCGGGGAGGAGGGCGGAGATGGCGTCGAACGCGCCGTATTCCTGTTTGATGTCGCCCTGTACCTCAGAGCAGATATGCATAATCTTCGAGTACCGGTGCACCTTCTGGTATTCCGTGACCTCGACCGAGCCAATTTCAGCAATCCTGCCGATGTCGTTTCGACCCAAATCGACGAGCATGTTGTGCTCCGAAAGCTCCTTTTCGTCCTGTAACAGCTCTATTTCCAACTCTTTGTCCTCCTGCGGCGTTTTGCCTCTTGGGCGGGAGCCCGCGATGGGGAAGGTGGTGAGCCTGCCGTTTTGCAGCCGGACGAGCGTTTCAGGCGAGGTACTGATGATTTCGCTCCCGTTTATGGAGAGATAAACCATATAGGGGGAAGGGTTCGTCGTGCGCAGTACGCGGTAAGCATTCAGCAGGCTTCCGTCGTATTTCGCTTCAAACCGGCGGGAGACGACCGCCTGGAAAATGTCGCCGTCATAGATATGGTGTTTTGCCTGCTCTACCATTTCACAGTAGCGCTCTTTGGAGACGTTGCAGGTGAATTCCGCGCCGCGCGGACATTCGCTCAAGGGGAGCGGAGAGGCGTCCATAATCAGGTCGAGAATGTTCTGAATATCGTTTAATGCTTTTTCATACTGCGCGGTCAAGTCGCTCGTTTTCATATTGACGATGATAGTAATTTTTTGTTTCAGATGGTCGTAGGCGATTACCTTGTCGGCAAGCAGTAAATCGAAGTCGTTCATATCGCCGCTTTTAAGCTTCAGCACCGGCTCGCTGTAGCCTATCATGCCGTAGCCGTAGTATCCGACAAGACCTCCGGTAAATGGGGGAATGCCGGAAAAGCGCGGCGTTTTATAATGGGAGAGGTATTCTTTGAGCACTTCTAAGGGACGGCTGGTTTTTATGACGCGCTCGCCCTCACCCTCGATGGTGACGACATGGTCTTTGCAGTAAATGCGCGCCTTTGGGTCAAAGCCCAAAAAGGAGTAGCGCCCCCATTTGTCGGAATCCTCTATGCTTTCCAGAAGGAAAAAGTTCTTTTTGTAGCGTGAAATCCGGCGCAGCAGCGTAATCGGCGTGCACAAATCGGCGTAAATTTCCTTGCAGACGGGAATCACGTCGTAGTCCTTAGCAATTGCTTTTACCTGCTCAAAGCTCGGTGTGACCATTGTTATCACCCTTTCTTTTTGTTTTTTAGGTAAATAAAAAAAGCTTTCGTCCCCGAAAAGGGACAAAAGCTTTTATAAACTTCTGCGGTACCACCCAAATTGGCGTAAAACGCCCACTTTACGTACTGACATACGCTCCTTTCTGGTAACGGCGAAGGAATCCCCGTCAGCGCCTACTCCCACAATGCGGTTTCAGGCTGCCCTCACAAGTCCATTCAAAAAAAACATTGCTGCCGTATTCCCACCAGCTAACGGCTCTCTGGAAACGCTGTATTTTTTCTACTACTCTTGTTCAGCGGTTTTGTTTTTTAAATTGTTGTAAGTATAGCGCTCCTTTTGTTGTTTGTCAATGCCTTTTCAAAAAACTTTTTGTAATTTTGTATTCTTTTTACCGGTCGAGAGAGAGGAAGACTTTCAAACAGCATCTGTTTTATTATATGTGAATTTTCTTTTTTGTGACAAATGAATTGACCGGGGAATTGACAAACGTCACTTCATTTGTTAAAATAACAAACGTGCATTCCCGCACAAAAAATGTTTATTACAGAGTAGAATCCTGCGCGTGGCACCCATTATGGTGTACAGTGCCGTCTGAACGGGGAGTTGTCAGACGGACGAAACGGGCTTAGTCCCTGCGGTTCAGGATTCGCATCCCGCTGTACCATAAGGATGAAACGGCTGTCTTCAGCCGCGGAGCTTTAGGAGCGGAGCTTTGGCGTATGCCTTTCCCGCTCCGTTTTTATTTTGCGTTACTCCTTATTGCAGCACAAAGAGAAAGGAGCAACAGCAAATGAAAGAAAAAAGACATGCAATCCGTTCGTCCTGCAAGGAATTCGGGAACGTGCAGATGGTCGCGCTCTGCGGCATATTGCTCGCGCTGCGCGTCGTGCTCGGCTTCCTGGAAATCAACATCGAAAGCGTTTACCGCATCTCCTTCGCGGCGCTGCCCGTATCTCTGGGCGCCGCGCTGTTCGGCCCTGTCGCGGGCGGCGTGCTCGGCGGCATGGGGGATATTGTAACGCTAATCATCAAGCCGATTGGCGCAATCAATCCGGGTATTATTTTAAGCAAGGTGCTTGCGGGCTTTTTCATGGGCCTAATCCTTTATAAGCGCCCGGTAAGCCTTAAACGCACGATTTTTGCCTGTACTGTAACAACTGTGCTCTGTGACCTTATCATTACGACGGCAAGCCTCTTCTGGATGTACGGTACGCCGCTAGAAATCCTGCTGCCGTGGAGGATTGTCAATTACCTGTCGCTTCTGCCGGTGAATACGGCGCTCCTGTTCGGTGCGCAAAAGCTGATGGGCCGTATCAATGTTCCCGTTTTGAAGAATCGTGTGTAAAAACAATTAACATTTAATTTTAATTGTTTCCACCGGAAAATGCCATGACATTTTACGAGAAAGCGCCCTGCTGTTCGTTTTACGGAACAGCAGGGTGCTGTTTTTATTGGGGGATATTCATTTCATTGAATCGAACATTAGTTCGTGTTATGATTTTCTCAAGGAAAAACGGTATGTTGACCACCGCCCCGGGACATGCCGTTCAACCCGGATTATGCAGTTTGCAGAAAATTTGGAGGGAATCATGGATTATAAAGCATGGGCCGAGGATTATGCAGTCCAGGCGCAAAAAATAAAAGAAAAGTTAAGCGCAATGAAGAGAGAGGAGGAGAACGAAGAAAACAGGATGGAGCACAACCGCAGGGCGGCTATTTTGTATTCGATGTACCTTGACTGCCGGCATACGGCTGAGATTTTACAGAGAAGAGGAGGCGATACCTATGCCGCAAAACAGGATACTGTCTCTTGATAGGTTTACCGACGAGCTTTATGTGCTGCGGCAGTACAATATGCGCGGGGACAACCTTGGGGATATAAAGCGCATGAAGGCGTTTATGGCCAAGGCGCTCAGCGCAGAGCTGACTGAAAGGCAGCGCCAGTGCTTGACAGCCTATTATTTCGGCGGGGAAAAGATGAAAGAAATCGCAGAAGATTTAGGCATCAGCACCTCGGCGGTTTCCCGCCATATCAAGCGGGCGCTTGTAAGGCTTAGGGCGCGCTCCATTTATTATTAAAGAGAGGGGGGGATTATCCCCCTTCTTTTATGCTCTGAATCGGCATAATGGAGCCCGCCGATTCACTTGATTGCTTTATTTAAAACGATTTTAATATGAAAAACGCTCGGAATAAAAAAGCAGAAGCCGTTTTCGGGCTCCTGCTGCTGATTTATACAAGCTCAATTAAAGCTCAAAGTCCTTTGGGTCATACTGCGGCAGGCGCGGCATTTCATGCGGTACGCGCAGCAGAGGATTATATTTGAACCGGAAGCACTTGCCGTCTTTAATTTCCCTTTTTGCCCTGCATATGGTTACGCCTTCGCCGTTTTCAATGCAGTTGTCGCAGTATTCGCAGTTTGGTTCGATGTGATTTCCAAAAAGCCTGTAGAATTTCATCGTATTGACCCCGCTTGCCTATGACGTTTTTCGCTTGTATTATACCATGGTTCCGTTTATAATGTAAAGCATGAAAGATAAAACGCTTTCGGGAGGCTTTTTATGAATTTCAAAAGCGATACGATGCGGCTCCACAACAGGGAAGGCGCCGCTTACCTTACATTTGGCAGCCTGCGCGCCGTGCCGTTTGTAAACCACGCGTTTTCCACGCGCCTGGGCGGAGTAAGCGCCGGGGATTTTTCCACTATGAACCTGAGCTTCGGGCGCGGGGACGCGGACGAAAACGTACTGCAAAATTACAGGCTGTTCTGTGAGTCGGCGGGCTTTGATTTTGATAGCCTGGTAGCCTCAGCACAGGACCACCATATCTATGTGAGGCGCGTTACCGCAAAGGAAAAAGGGATTGGGATTACAAAGCCGCGTGACATGCAGAGCGTGGACGCGCTCGTAACAAATGAGCCGGGCGTCACGCTCGTCACCTATTACGCGGACTGCACGCCGCTTTTTTTTATCGATACGAAGCGGCGCGTAATCGCGCTGGCGCACGCCGGATGGCGCGGCACTGCCGGGCGTATCGGCGCGCGGGTGGTACACTGCATGAGGGAGCATTATGGGACAGAGCCAGGGGATATATTAGCGGCAATCGGCCCGGCAATCTCGAAATGCTGCTACGAGGTCGACGAAAGCTGCTGCTCTCACTTTAAAGCGATGACGGAGCTTGACACGGAGAAGTTTATCTTCCCGAAGGAAGCTGGGAAATATATGCTCGATTTGCTGGAGGCAAATAGGCAGGTTTTAAAAAGCGCAGGCGTGCCTGAGGAAAACATTGCGGTAAGCGACGTATGCACGCGCTGCAACAGCGGGCTGCTTTGGTCACACCGGGCAACAGGCGGCAAACGCGGAGGAATGGCGGCGTTTATGTGCCTGGAGGAAGCAAACGGATAGAAAGAAACGGGGGATATGGGATGCCTGTTTACCGGATTGCCGGATTAAACGTATTTATGGAGCCGCGCTGCAAGCTGCTTGAGGGCCGCGCGAAACAGTACCGTTTAACGGACAATAGTATCAAGAAAGCGGATTGTGAAATCATCATCGACCCGCAGGCACAGGGCTTTGAAGAATGGCTGAGCTCCTACCGGAATTATCCGATGGACAGCAACGAATATACATGGTTTGGGTACCGCTTTTACTGTGAGCTGATTCACTACGGTGGATTTTTCCTGCACGCGTCCGCCGTCTCGCTTGATAACAGGGCATATCTGTTCTCCGCCGACAGCGGAACGGGCAAGTCTACCCATACGGGCCTGTGGCTCGATTATTTTGGAAAGGAGCGCGCGTTTCTCATCAACGACGACAAGCCCGCTCTGTTAAAAGGCGAAAGCGGCTATCTTGCGTGCGGCACGCCTTTTTCCGGCAAGCATGATTTGAGCAGAAACGCGATGGTTCCGGTGCAGGCGCTTTGCTTTCTGGAGCGCGCGCCGGAAAATTCCATCAGGAAAATAGAAAGCAGCGAAGCGGTACGGCGCATCTTTACACAGATAATGCGCTCCGCCGACCGCGCAGTCATGGAGGAAATTCTTGCGATGCTCGACGGCTTTTTAAGCTCCGTTCCAGCTTATGTGCTGCGCTGCAGCATCAGCGAGGATGCGGTAAAGACCGCGTATGAAGCAATGCGGCCCTGCCAAAAGCCGTGACAATCTTGTCATTAACGGTCAAAATCTCGTGAGTTTTGTTGACAGAAAGAAAAATAGGAAGTAAGATTACCATGAAAACGGCGTTTGCCGGAACGAATGGAAAAGAGGAAAGCATATGAAAAGAATTTGGATGGTAAGCGCACTTATCCTGTGCCTTTCGGCGCTTGTATTTTTAAACGGCTGCAAAGACGAAAAGGATGCGGAAAGCTCTTCGCCGCCCACTGAACCGACCCAGAGCACGCAGGCTGCCACACGGCCTGCCCAGCCGGAGGAAGAAACGCAGGAGAGCTCTTCCCCGGAGGAAACACAGCCGCAGGCTTCCCAAACAGAGCCGCAGGGCGACTCGGCAAGCAGCGCGCCGCAGAATAATATTCCCGACCTGACGGGAAGCTGGGAGCCCATGATGGGGGAAAGCGCGGCTTCAGGCAATCCTGTTGAGCTGAGCGAAATTTATGGAACCGGCCTTTCCTACGGCGGTTCGCTCGACCTCAATGCGGACGGCACTTTTTATGTCGGCGTTGGTATTATCAAAGACAACAGCTCGCATAAGGGTACGTATACGGTAGACGCAAGCGGCGTCCATGTGACCTATCAGAACGGGACGGCCGACACATTTGAATATCTTTCCGATTACAACGGAAGGGAAGCGGTCAAGGCGCGCCAAGGAGATTATTATATCTATTTCTGCCGGTAAAATTTGAAAATAAAGGGCCGGGACGGGGATGAACCGTTCCGGCCCTTTTTGCATAAATAAGCGCCGCCCGTGGGGAATGCCCATTGGCGGCGCTTACCCGTATTCCGTATGCAAGAAGGCAAGCATACGGGTGGGGTACGGAATGCCGTTTTGTTTTTTCACCGCCTACTGGCAATGGCAAAAACGGCCGTTCCGGTTTTGGCGCTTATGTATATTGGTAGCTGCTTACGTTGTATTTTCCGCCGGTCGTCGTGGTGCAGTAGTAACAGGTACCGCTTGAACCCATTACAATATCCACCGTCTGCGTACCGGTTCCGTTGGTGAAGATGATGCGGTCGAATTCGTCCGGGTCAAAGGTAATGGAATAGATTTTTTCGCTGGAATTCGGCGTTGTGCCCACGTAGGTCATATTGACGCCGGGCCAGTTCGCGTTATTGTGGCCGCTCGAATCCTTCCACATATATGCCTTGACGGAGCTCCAGTTGAGCTTGTCCTGGAAATAGAGCGTCTTTGAGCCGGCGGGGGGATCGGTTGGGTCAGTCGGCGGGTCGGTCGGCTCTGAGCCGGCATTGTAGATGACCGCAACGCTTTTCGCGGGAATGGTTCCGGTAATTCTTCCGTTCGAGACGGTAAAGGTGGAGGAACCGCTTGAAATGTGGTTTTCGTAGGTGCCGGAAGCCATGCGGTTTGCCGTCGCGTTGACGTTTACGGAGCTGCTGCCTAGGTTGACGAGCACCGCGCCGGAGGTACCGCGCTCGTTGATGACGATGCTGCCGCTGCTGCTCAGGTATTCGCTCTGGCCGATAAATTTGTTGTGAAATTTATTCACTTCAACGACCGTGCTGCTTTTCCACGTGGTATTGCCTGTCTGTCCCATAACGCCTCCTGTAAAGCTTGACGGACGGGCAAGGAAGAGCGAGGTGGCGTCGGCACGCGAGGCGACGACCGCCCAGGCAAGCCTGATATTCTGGTCGGTGACGTTCAGTGTCGTCTGGTCGCTTCCATATGTATCGTGTGATTCCGCCCAGAGGACAGACTTGCTCGCGCCGACATTAAATACGTATCCAGGATTTGCGGCGCCTGATGCGTTGGAATTGATGACGTTATTCAAGACATTATTGCCGGTCTGGTTGTCGGTGATGCTCATATACTTGGTGTAGTTCGTCAGTGCCGTGTTGGCGGTATTGAGGATTTCCGCGTACATGTAAAGGGATTTGCCCTTTTGTGACGCGTAATTTTTCGCCGCGCTTGTAACGTTCGGCCAGAAGTTGCTCGCGCCTGAGGAGTCCTCAGGGACCTCGATATGCTTCGCCGCGTCGAAACGGAAGCCGTCCGCGCCGAGGTCTATGCAGGTTTTGAGCAGATTGATGATGTAGTTCTGGACATCCGTATTTCCAGTGTTCAGGTCGGGCATGCCGATGTAGCCGTGCGTCATATCATAGCGGTTGCCGTCATGAGCCGAAATGTTGTTGATGTGCCAGTAGCTGTCGTTGTTGCGGATGGCCGACGGAATCGCTGAGTTCCTGTTCGACGCGTTATTTCCATTGCCGCCCGCGCTTGCCATATGGTTTGCTACGATATCTACAATGACCTTGACGCCGTAGGAATGGGCCGTGTCGCACATAGCCTTAAACTCAGCTTTTGTGCCAAGCCAGGTACCGCCGTCCGCGAAATCAAGGGTGATTGGCTGGTAGAGCTTCCACCACTGTGTGCTGACCTGTGTCCAGGTGGCGCCGTAATCCTTTGGTTTTTGTACCGGAGAGGTTTGTACTGTTGAGTACCCGGCTGCCGCGATATTTGCCATGTTGTTTTTGATGTTGTTATACGACCAGTTCCATGCGTGCAATATCAAGCCGTCCTGCGTATTGGTGGCAAGCCCTTGTGAATTGAGCGAGGATGAAGCCGTTGTCGTCACGCCGCCGAAGGAGCAGACGAAGGTGACGAGGATGGTGACGGCCAGTAAAATGCTGGCCGCTCTTTTTTTGAACCTAGACATGATGACCTCCTGATTTTTGTTTTTTAGATGTTTTTGTTTTTTTGAATGTATTTTGCAAAATACCCGTCAACCCAAGTTTAAATCGGAAATATAAATAAAGTCAATGTAATCGTTTTAATTTATAGTAAAATTTTTGTAAGTTTGTACGGATTGCTATAATTTTTAATCGATATATGTCTAAATTGGATAGGCAAAAAGAGAAAATGGTTTATTTGTTATTTATTTATCAAGGATGTACCTTTCAAACAGACGGTTAAATTATAAGCCTGGCCTTTGTTTTCCCCGGAAATAATCGGATAAACGAAGGCGCCGTCCGCGCAAATGCACGGACGGCGCCTGTTCGGCCTGTTACGTTATGAGCTGGCGGTCAAAAACCCCGCCTTTATTTAAAAGGATACGTCAAGGGTTGCTCCCCCTGCTATGTAGACGGATAGGTGCTTACCTTATATTTGCCTGAGGAGGCAGCCTGCGTACAATAGTAGACGGAACCGTTCGTTGCGGTGGGCAGGTCTACCGTCTGCTGGCCGCTCCCGTTCGTAAAGATAATATAATCGTAAGCGCTGTCTGTAAACGTAATCTTATAAATATTTTCGTGCGTGTCGGGCGTCGTCTTTACATATGTCATGGTAACGCCCGGCCATGCGGCGTTCTTTGCGCCGGTTAAGGAATTCCAGCAGTATGCCTTGGCGGAGGAGCCCCAGCCTAGCTTGTCCTGCAGGTAAAGTGTTTTTACGCCGCCGGGAGAAGCCGCTGTGTTATAGAGAACCGCGATGTTTTTACCGGTGATCGAACCGTAAATCCTTCCGTTGGAAACGGTAAAGTTATTGCCGGAAATGTGGTCTTTGTAGGTACCGTCTATCATACGGTTTGCCTGTGCGTTTACGCTTACACTGTTGCTGCTCAGGTTTACAAGGACCGCGCCGGTTGTGCCGCGTTCGTTGATGACGACGCTGCCGTTGTTGCTCAGGTACTCGCCCTGCCCGATAAAGTAATTGTGGAACTTATTGACTTCAGCTACGTTCTTTCCTTTCCACGAGGTATCGCCGGACAACCCCATTTCATTACCGGTATAGCTCCATGGGCGTGCAAGGAACAGGGAGGTGGCGTCGGCGCGCGAAGCGACAACCGCCCAGGTCAGCATAATGTCGGTATTGGAGGTGAATTGGTTTTCCGCGAAAATATCGTGCGACTCCGCCCATAGAACGGTTTTATCCGCGCCGAGATTGAACACATAGCCGGAAGCCGCCGCGCCTGCCGCGTTGCCGTTGAGGACATTCGACTTGACGTTGTTTCCGGTCTGGTTGTCGGTCAGGCAGATGTATTCCGTATAATTGGAAAGAGCTGTTGACGCCGTATTGAGGACCTCGCCGTAATAATAAATATTCTTGCCCTTGGCAGAGCCGTAGGCGCTGACCTGGCTTGTGACGTTCGGCCAGAAATTGCTGCCCGCGCCATAGGGGTCTTCAGGAACCTCGATATGCTTTGCTGCGTCGAAGCGGAAGCCGTCGGCTCCTTTATCGATGCAGGTCTTCATCAGGTCGATGACAAAGCCCTGGACGGCCGAATTGCCCGTATTCAAATCGGGCTGCCCGGTCGAGCCCATCGTCATATCGTAGCGGTTTGAATCGCTTGCCCAGATGGTATTGACATGCCAGTAGCTGTCGTTGTTGCGCAGGTATGCAGGAATGCCGCTGTTGCGGTTGTCCTTGGCGTTTCCCGCGCCGTCCCTGTCGTTTGCCAGATGGTTTGCGACGATGTCGACAATCACCTTGACGCCGTAGGAATGCGCTTCCTCGCACATTTTTTTAAATTCTTCCGGCGTGCCCATCCAGGTGTGATCGGCTGCAAACGTCAGGTCGAGCGGCTGGTAGAATTTCCACCACTGTGTGCTGACCTGCGTCCAGGACGCGTTATAGTCGCGCGGCTGCTGTACAGGCGACGTCTGTACAGCGGAGTAGCCCGCCGCGGCAATATCGGCCATGTTGCTTTTGATGGTGTTATACGACCAGTTCCACGCGTGCAGGATTACGCCGTCCTGTATATTCTGCGCAAGGCCGTAGGTGCCGCTGGATATAGCGGGGGCGGGGGTGTCGTTCGCGACCGCTGTTACGCCGCCGTATGAGCAGACAAAGGTAACGAGGATGCTTAGAACCAGCAGAATGCTTAACGAACTTTTTTTGAACCGAGACATAATCTACCTCCTATTATCTTGTTTTTTTAGGGCTGATTTTGCAAAATATCCTTCTTTTATATTTTATACTACAAATATGGATAAAGTCAATATAATAAAATGTATATAGTGAACTACTTTTGTAAATTTGTACGATTTACTATATTTTTAAATCTTTAACTGTTTAAAATTAATAAATAAAAAATATCGGTAATTCGATTGTTATTTGTTTGTCAAAAAGAATAGCCTACCGGATGGATGATATGGTCTGCTTTCGGATTGAAACCGGAAAGTCTTTTATCCTTTAAAAGCAGGGCGGGGCATACGGCGCAGGCGCCGAAACGTTCCTTCAAGTGGTCTACCGTATCGTCAAGCCGCTCCCGTCGTACGCGCTCTTTTTCGTCGCCGCTGAAAAAGGAAAGCTGCACGCCCTGCGCACACCGCGTAAAATCAGAAACGCTTACCCCCAGGCTTCGTATAGCCTGTTTTTTGTGGTAATGCTCTTGAAAAAGGCGCATAGAGGCGTCTGTAATATCCTTTGTAATACTGCTGTCGCCGTCAAGCCGGCACTGGCGTTCCAGGGTGTGCAGCTCGTTGTCCCGGATATGGATACCTACCGTTTTACAGCGCAGCCCCTGCTCGCGCATACGGCGGCATACGCTGTCGCACAGGACGCTGAAAATAATCTTGACGTCGTCGAGTGTTTTCAGGTCGCGCGGGGCGGTCACAGAGTTGCCAATCGATTTAGGCGGCGGCACTTCGCTGTAGCGGGCGACGGGGGAGGCGTCCAGCCCGTTTGCGAAGGTATAAAGCCAGTCGCCCCATTTTCCGAGATTGCGGCGAAGCAGCTCCTGTTTGCAGCGCGCGACGTCTCCAATTGTGTAAATGCCCATTGCGGTGATCTTCTTTTTTGTAGCGGGGCCAACGTATAAAAGCTCGCCCGAAGGCAGCGGCCACACGATGTCCCGAAAATTGTCCTTGGAGATTACCGTGACCGCGTCCGGCTTTTGGTAATCGCTTCCAAGCTTTGCGAATATTTTATTGAAGCTCACGCCGATGCTTACCGTAATACCGATTTCTTCCTTGACGCGCCGCCTTATTTCCCCGGCAATAGCCTCCCCGCTCCCAAACAGGCGGGCGCTGCCGGTTACGTCGAGCCATGCCTCGTCCAGCCCGAACGGCTCTACCCGGTCGGTGTATTCCAGGTAAATTTCCCTTACGCGTTTTGCAAATTCCAGATAGCGCGCAAAATCGGCCTGCACCGTAACGAGCTGAGGGCATTTTTTCTTTGCCATCCAAATTGGCTCGCCCGTTTTTACGCCGAACCCCTTGGCGTTTTGGTTTTTGGCCAGGATGATACCGTGGCGTGCCTGGACATCCCCGCATACTGCGACGCAGTAATTTTGCAGCCGCGGATTGAGCAGGCATTCCACAGACGCGTAAAAGGCGTTGCAGTCGCTGTGCAAAATGGTTCTGGACAAAAAAGCATCTCCAATCGAACAAATGTTTATAACAATTATAGAACTTTCGTTCGCACTGGTCAATGGGATAATAGAACATATGGTCGGTAAATAAAACCACATTTTTTAAAAATAGCGCCAGCTTGCAAATTCGCTGCTGCAAAACCCTCAAATATAAAAGCAAAACAGTAAAATGTCAGAGAAAATAAAATAACCATAAAAAGTAAATGTAAAATATCCTCACAATATGTAGATGCGAATTAAATTGGTATGGTATAAATAAAGGGTTAAAATAAATATGTGAGAATGTATCAGAATTCAAAAAATAAAAAGGAGTGTTTATATTGCAAAAACTGAGAAAAACAATCGCTATCCTGTTATGCCTGTGCCTGCTTATGGGTACGGCGGCAATCGGCGCGTCCGCGTATACGGACGAAGAAGAACGGCAGATAAAGCAGCGGCTTTTGAACAATACGGAAGAGCTGTACATGTTGGGTGAGCAAAAATTTCCGTCAATGGGAAACGAGGGAGTACCGATTTATACAGGAGAAACCCTGGGCGAGTTGAACGTCCAGCTTGAAAACGCATGGAAATATATGAACATAAACAGTGGGATTATATGGGAATTATGTCCGGTGGAGGAGCTTCAGGGCGTTTATGACAAGCTCGAAGCGGCGTACGACGGCCTGAAAGTAGCCGTTTCCTCGCTGCAGGAATTATACGACGCGGTAAAGGGGGAGGAAGACGGCACGGAGGGCTATCTTTCCCGTTACTACTCAGAGCGGATGTGGCGGGAATTTTGCGCCGCGCGGCAAACGGCAGCGGATGTGCTTTTAAACCCGGACGACGACTCCGTGACGGGCGCGTACTTTGCGCTGCGCGCCGCCTACAACAAGCTCTGCGCAAGCAATCAGGTGGCGGGCGATATTGATGGAAACGGTTACGTTAAAGTAGCGGACGTGCTGTACCTGCAGAAATATCTGGCAAAGATGGTTACGATGAATTCCTCCCAGCTAATTGTTGCTGATTTTGTCAGCAGGAATAATGCGGGAACCATTACAACGGAAAATGTCATTATGATGCAGAAGCATCTTGCTGGCGTGGATATGTTTTTTGACAGCAGGGGATTGGGTTCTATAAACCAACTAGACCGTAATCCGCTGATTGATGAGGGAAAGTTAATTTGAAGCGCATCCACTGTACAGGGATTTCTGAGTGGTAAATCAGCTTTATAATGTAATCATTTAATTAACATAAAAATAGCGAAATATGTTGTTTCTGTTTTAAATTGACATATTATAAATAAAGAGTTAAAATAAATAATAGGACAAATATTCACCTTAAAAATAAAAAGGAGCGTTTCCAATGAAAAAACTAAGAAGAACAATCGCTATCCTGTTATGCCTGTGCCTGCTTATGGGTACGGCGGCAATTGGTGCGTCCGCGTACACGGACGAAGGGCAGATAAAGCAGCGGCTTTTGAACAATACGGAAGAGCTGTACATGTTGGGTGAGCAAAAATTTCCGTCAATGGGAAACGAGGGAGTACCGATTTATACAGGAGAAACCCTGGGCGAGTTGAACGTCCAGCTTGAAAACGCATGGAAATATATGAACATAAGCAGTGGGATTATATGGGAGTTATGTCCAGTGGAGGAGCTTCAGGACGTTTATGACAAGCTCGAAGCGGCGTACGACGGCCTGAAAGTATCCGCTTCTTCACTGCAGGAATTATACGATGCGGTAAAAGGCGAAGAAGACGGCACGGAGGGTTATCTTTACCGTTACTATCCGGAGCGGATGTGGCGGGAATTCTGCGCCGCGCGGCAAACGGCGGCGGATGTGCTTTTGGCCCCGGACGACGATTCTGTAACGGGCGCGTACTTTGCGCTGCGCGCCGCCTATAACAAGCTTTGCGCAAGCAATCAGGTGGCGGGCGATATTGATGGAAACGGTTACGTTAAAGTAGCGGACGTGCTGTACCTGCAGAAATATCTCGCAAAAGTTGTCAAGATGAATTCTTCACAATTGTTTGTTGCGGCGGTCTCACCTTTCACTTTAGGTACGATTACGACAGAAGACGTTTTGATAATACAGAAATATCTTGCCGGTCAAGTGGAAGAGTTGAAAAGTTTTGATTTATCCCGATTGAATTTATTTGATAGAAATGATCTTATTGATGAGGGGAAGATTATCTAAAATAGTAAGAATGGGAGTTGAAATGATGAGGAAGTGGATTAGCCTTTTGCTGGCCGCGGCCCTGCTCGTCACGGGGACGGCTGGTGTGTGCGCCAATGTATCCGCGGTACAAACAGGCAGCGGCGAGGCGGTTTTGGTTGACGGCTCAGAAAACAACTACACGCCGGAATACGAGCAGTACCTGGAAGACTATAAAAACGGGGATGTCGCAAAATACGGCGGCGTCGTCCCACGGGCGGCCGCGCCGTCGTATATCGACGACGAGGGCTATGTGGGGACGGCAATCTCCTTTTACGACCCGCGCGGCGGGGGCTGGCTTACGCCTGCCAAAGACCAGGGAAATTTAGGCGTGTGCTGGTCGTTCTCGGCGAACGCGTGCCTCGAGGCGGCAACGACGCGCCTGACCGGGCGGAAGCAAACCTTTTCGGAGCAGCATATGCGGTTTGTTTTAAGCGAAAAATTAAAAGGGCAGAACAATGATGAAGGAAAAGGATATTACGAAAAAAGCCCTGATACCGCGGGTAATATGCCGATGGCGCTCGCGTACCTGACCAACTGGAACGAGCCAATTTTAAGTAAACAGAACGTCACCTGGCAGGCGCCCGTTTCTTCAGAGGACGTGCCCTACAAGGGCGACTTTGGCCTGAACTGGCCGCAGAACATGAACGCGCGCGGCCGCATCCATGTGACCGACACGGAGGAGGTCGAAATCAGCAAAATCAAGGATTATATTTTAAGATTCGGCGCGGTCAGCGCGGACCTTTATATGTCCCAGCGCAGCGACCATTATAACAAAATTTACAATGCCCTGAACGTCTACCAGATAGACAAGCAGCCGGGTTCTTCTCCGCCCAGGGACATCCCACCGAACCACGCCGTTACCGTTGTCGGCTGGGACGACAACTTCCCAAAAGAAAAGTTCAGCCGCCAGCCGGTAAATAACGGCGCGTGGCTTGTAAAGAACAGCTATGGGCCGGACTTTGGGGAGGACGGCTATTTCTGGGTTTCTTATGAAGACAAGTATTTTAGCAACGAGAACAAGAACTTTCCCGCCGCCATTACGGGTGTGGCGCCCGCAGACCAGGACGAAAGAATGCTGTCGCACGATTTTATGCCGATAGAGGGCGACGCGTTATATACGCAGGTTAAAGAGCGGATGATTTATACCGCGAACGTTTACGATTTTTCTGAGCTTGCCGGCGAATACGGGCAAATCAGCAAGGTGATGTTTTACGCGGGTTCTCCGGAAGGTACCCTGGGCTGCTGGTATTATGTTTATATCAAGCCGCTCAACGCGGACGGAACCCTGCCTGTTATTACATATAATGACAGGCCGCTCGCGAGCGGCCCGGTAACGGCGCAGGGCTATAAAACAGTCGAAATCAGCTCTCCGCCGTACTTTATCCCGTCAAACGCGGGAAAATACGCGGTCGTTATCGGCTATACGCCAAATGAAGTAGAACGGATACGGGTATTTTATGAAAAAAGCGGCCCATATTACAGCGCTTCCTGCAACGAAGGGGAAAGCTACGTGTACCTCGGGAAAAAATGGGAAGATGTGCTGGCTACCGGGATAAAAAACAACTTCTGCATCCGCCCGGTGCTGAAAAAGACGGCCAGCGGCACGGGAAATTCCAAAATAAGTCCGAACAACCGCATTTACCGCGGCACCGCACAGACCGCTGAAATCAACTTAAACGGCAACCTGCTCCATGGCATCCAGAAAAACGATGGCAGCGTCCTCCTGCAGGGCCGGGACTATACGCTCTCCGGCAGCACGATAACCTTCCAGACCTCTTTCCTGTCGAGCCTGCCGCGTAATTACCCGACTGCCCTGCATCTATCTTTCAGCGACAGTACAGACGCAGTCTATACAGTCAACCCGAAGGTGAGCGTGATAGGGCAGTCGCTTACGGGAATTCCTGCCGTGGGGGAAAGGCTGGCGGCAAGCCTGAAATATTCCAACGACTACCCGTCGGATGTAGTCTACGGCATCCGTTACCAGTGGGAGCGGTACAATGAAAGCACCAGAAAATGGGAGCAAATTAAAAATGCGGTGAATGCCTCCTACACGGTAACAAGCGCCGATTTCGGCAAAAAGCTGCGCTGCGCGGCGGTTTCAAACAATTCTAACGTTGTGGCGGGAACATGGTACTGCAATGCCGCCACAAAAACAGTTATCCTGGGCGATGTAAACCAAAACGGTATCGTCAGCGTGGCGGACGTGCTGATGATACAAAACTACCTTGCGGGCAAGACAACATTTTCGGCGGAGCAAAAAATTGCCGCCGACTTTAACAAGGACGGCGCAATCGGTACGGCGGACGTGCTCGCCGTCCAGAACGCTATCGCTTCGTAACGGTAACGAAATATTACAAATAAAAAAACCGCCCCCGGCTGATTTTACCTGCCGGGGGCGGTTTTTATGCGCCGCATATGAGGAATGCAAGCGCCTTATACTTTAATTGGAACCTTGCCAATAAAACACATAAAAGAAGGCTTTATAGCTGGTTTTTAGCTCCAGCCGTACTTTAGGATATAATAAATTACATATATCCAACCTAAAATCCCGTGGAAAATTGCCCAACCAATTGATTTCCAGGCGCCATAGCTGATTACAATCGCCAATACACTGCCAAAACCAACGCCGGTTTTCACTGTGTTTTTTACAATGGAATTGTTTCTGTTCCTATTTTGGGTTTCCTCCCATTGTATAAATTTTGTTTTATCCGGTCGATAGTAAAATTCCGCTGTCAGCAGCGCGGTAATTGATTCGCCTTTTTATAGAGCGTAAAATCAGAGAACCAGCGACGGCGCGGTGTAAACGCGTGCCGCAAGCTCGCTGTCGAGCAGGTATAGGCCCTTCGGGTCGCTGCCGAACAGCTCCATCTTCTTAATCAGGTCTTCCGCGTTCTTTTCCTCCTCGCCCTGCTCCTTGACAAACCAGTCGAGGAACTGCATCGTGCGGAAATCGCGCACTTCATAGGCGGCGTCGTAGATGGCGTGAATCAGGCTCGTTACATACCGCTCATGCTCAAGGCCCGCCTTGAGCGGCGCCATGTGCCCGTCGGCCGCCAACTGCGGCTTATCAATCGTCTCAAGTGCGGCCTTTTCGCCGTTGTTGAGCAGGTACTGGACAAACAGCATGGCATGGTCGCGCTCTTCCTGCGCCTGTACCTTGTACCAGTTTGCAAAGCCATCGAGGCTCTGCTCGGAATAATAGACGGAAAAATCAAGATAAAGATACGCGGAATAGAATTCCTTCGTAATCTGTTCGTTTAAAAGCTTCGCTACCTTTTCATTCAACATATCGAACACCCCGTGCCTTTCATGATTATCTTTTGCAGCCGCGGAGGGATAATCCCTTATACGGCATGTTGTTATTATACCATCCTTCGACAAAAGATACAAGCTTGCGTCGGAACGGCGCCTATTGTTCAAAAAGAAAAGCATTCGGTTCAATTCATAATTTGTTCGCATTAAGTTAAGCAATCTTTCATTTCATTTTCAAACTTCCGACATGAACAATGGGTAAGATATAGTCACAGCAAAAACAAAACGCAAAAAATTCAGTGCGGCTTTCAAAGCGGCACTTTAAAAAACGAACGGAGGTCATTTTATGAACAACAATCCTTACGAGCCTTTCGGCGGAAACGAAAACCACGAAAACAGCATTCCCGCGAACGAGCACGAAGTATACAGCAGCAGCCATTTTGAACACGCGCAGGACCCTATGCAGGCCGCGCCGTCCGGAACAGAGCAGGCAGCGCAGAGGCACGCGTCTCAGCAAAGCTTCTATACGCCGGACGGAGGCAGCGGCTCCGGTTTCTATTCCTCCACAGAAAATACAGGCCGTGCGGACGAGGCAAAGCCGGAAAATATTTACAGCAGCTACAACAGCACAAGCTACCTGTACAATGAGCCGGAAAATCAGGCAGAGCAGACGGCGGCAGGGCAGTACCAGGAGCAGGCCACGGCTTCATCTTACCAATACAGCTATTATGACGGCGGCAATACAGCCGGTACAACGCAGCAGGGCTGCGATAATACTTACGAGAGCCCATATACACAGCCCGGCGGCACCATTATGACAACGCCCTATACGGCGCCTGGCGGCAAACAGAAAAAGCCCAAAAAGGAAAAGAAAAAGGCCACTCGTGGCTTTGTTGCCGGGATGATGGCCGTCGGGGTACTCGCGGCAGGCGTGGTAGGATTCGGCGGCGGATGGCTTGCGGATAACCTGACGGAAAGCGGCGTGCTGCCATCAGGAAGCGGCCTGACTATCCAGAAGGTAATCAATACTGCCTCCGGCACAACTGAGAACCAGGGCGACGCAATGACGACGGAGCAAATCGCGGAAAAAACGGCGAACAGCATCGTCGAAATCACAACCGAGGTCGTAAAAACCGGCAGCTTTGCGCAGCAATATATTGAATCCGGCGCGGGCAGCGGCGTTATCGTATCGGAAAACGGCTATATCGTTACAAACAACCATGTAATAGACGGTGCGTCAAAAATTACCGTCACGCTTAAAAACGGCAAAAGCTATACCGCAAAGCTTATCGGCTCGGCTTCCCCAGTGCTTGATGTGGCTCTGCTTAAAATAGAAGAAAGCGGCCTTACTCCGGTTGTATTCGGAGACTCCGATTCCATTAAGGTGGGTGAAAAGGCCGTTGTCATCGGCAACCCGCTCGGACAGCTCGGCGGAACCGTCACAGACGGCATCGTAAGCGCGCTCAACCGCGACCTTACCATTGACGGCGTTTCCATGAACCTGCTCCAGACGAACGCGGCCATCAATCCCGGTAACTCTGGCGGAGGCATGTTCAATTCAAAGGGCGAGCTGATTGGCCTTGTCGTTGCAAAATCCACCGGTACGGAAATCGAGGGCCTGGGCTTTGCGATTCCGGTCAATCAGGTCACAGACGTGCTCGACGACCTGACGGAGTACGGCTATGTCAGGGGCCAAATCGATTTAGGGATGTCCCTGCTCGACATTACGTCTGAGCAGATGGCCATGATGTACGGCGTCAATGAAACGGGCGTCTATGTACTGAGCGTCAACTCCGGCTCCAGCGCGGAGAGCGCGGGCTTCCAGCGCGGCGACAGGATTGTGTCTATTGATGGCACGGAAGTAAGCACTACCGACGAGGTCAACAAGGCGCTGAAATCCCATTCGGTAGGCGATACGGTCAAGGTCAAGGTAAGCCGGAGCGGCCAGACGGGCGAGCTGAGCCTGACGCTTGAAGAAAGCGTTCCGGCGGCGTCCGGCGGGGATTCCGGCACGGACAACAGCAACGGCTTCGGCAACAATGGAAACGACGGCTATTCCGACCGCAACGGAGGCAATAACGGCGGCGGAAGCCTGGACGATTTCCTCAACGGCTTATTCTAACCAATTACGCTTATTACTTTTCATTTTTCCTCTTTCTTACATGTTGATATAGAAAACAGGGCGGGAGAATTCCGCCCTGTTTTCGCATTTATCCGATTATGAAAAAGACCCCTCCGGGTAAGCCGGAGAGGCCTTTGTTTTATTCGTTATTGGCCGTGGTATTCCTTTGCGTTGAGCGCCTTTAAAATCATGCCCGCGCACATATACACGTTGCCGCCGCCGAGCGTCAGGACAAGGTCGCCGGGCTGCGCGTTTTCGCAGATGTAGCCGGTGATTTCCTCAAACGTGTTGAACCACACGCTGCCGGGGATTTTTTCGGCAAGGTCTTTTGTATAAATGCCATAGGTGTTTTCCTCACGCACGGCAAGGATTTCCGACATGACGACTTTATCCGGTATGGAAAGCGCCTTTGCAAAATCGTCCAGCAGCATCGCGGTGCGCGAATACGTGTGCGGCTGAAATACCGCCCACACGCGCCCAAAGCCCATTTCCATCGCGGCGGTAAGCGTTGCCGTAAGCTCAGTGGGATGGTGCGCGAAATCGTCCGCCACGGTGATGCCGCAGGGCTTTCCGAGAATTTCAAACCGGCGGTGCACACCCGTGAATTTTTCGAGATTCTCCGCAATCAGCGCGGGGGAATCGCCCAGGTAGTGCGCTGCGGCGAAGGCCGCCATCGCGTTTAATACGTTATGCTTTCCCGGTACGTTGAGCGTAACGTGCGTGAGCGCTTCGCCGCGGTAAATCACATCGAAATGCTGAACCGCGCCGTGGCTTACCGTAAGGTTTGCCGCGCGGTAGTCGTTATGCTCACCAAAACCGTAAAGCAGCCTGTCAAGGCTTATATCTTCTACCGCGTCCAGGGTGTTCTGGTCGTCGCCGTTCAACACGAGTAGGCGGCTCGTTTGTTCGGCAAATTTATGAAAAGACTTTTTGATGTTGTCCAGATTTTTAAAGTAGTCGAGATGGTCGGCGTCGATATTGAGGATAATGGAGATTGCGGGCGTAAGCTGCAAAAACGTGTCTACATACTCGCACGCCTCGCAGACGATGATGTCGGACTGCCCGACGTAGCTGTTCCCGCCGATATAGGGCAGCTTTCCGCCGATAATTGCCGACGGGTCGAAGCCGCTGCCGATGAGCACCTGGGAAAGCATGGCGGTCGTCGTGGTCTTGCCGTGCGTACCGGCAACCGCAATGGAGCGGTTGTACCGTCTTGTAACGGCGCCCAGCATTACGGAACGTTCAATTGCCGGAATACCGTTTTCAATCGCGGCTACCAGCTCCGGGTTTTCCTTTTTGACAGCCGCCGTGTAGACGACGAGCTGCGCGCCTTCTATATTTTCAGCTTTATGCTCCATAGATACCTGAATGCCGTATCCTTTTATCCTGTCCAGCGTGTCGGATTCGTTTACGTCCGAGCCGCTCAGTTCAAAGCCTTCCGCATGCAGGATTTCCGCCAGCGGGCACATGCCGGAGCCGCCAATCCCGATAAAATGAACGCGCTTGACGTTATCCAAAAGCTTATCAGTATCCAAACAAACACTTCCAATCCAAACATAGTACATTTTATTATAGTACGCAGCCGCCGGAAAATAAATAGTTTTTTCATTTTCCGGCAAACTTTTGCCCTTTTGTTGCAAGCTAAACGAAAAAACGGAAAAATACTGTACCGGTGTGTAAAAATTCAGGGGACGCCGCGATTGTTTTTCCGTATACGGGATGCTATAATCAAAGTAACATGCGTCCGCATCAGGAATGCATAGGCCCATGCGGCGGAGCCGACGAATCGATATGGAGGGTTTTACATGAAAAAATTATTATGTGTACTATTGAGCCTTTTGATGCTCGCGGGTGCTGCGGCTTTTCCTGCAGGGGCGGCTAAGGCTGGAACGGCTTCGCAGGGTGCGGTGTCAACCGAAGAACCGCTGGGCTACGGGAGCGTAACGCTTGCGGAGAATATAGGCGCTAATACCCACAGCCTGCGCGCGTCCGACAGCATGAGCAAGGCGCTGTCGGACGCGGTGAGCGCGGTGAAGAATTATAAAAGCGAAATCGACATCAGCGATTATAACATACCGGTCAGCCGTGTCGGAGAGCTGCAGGAAAGGCTGATATACGATAACCCGCAGTTTTACTATATGTCCAATACCATGTATTACAGCTATTATGAGGACACGAATATAATCGCTGTGCTTATGTTTGAGTATGTGATTCCGAAAACTGAGCTGCCGCAGGCGCAGAAAAAATATGAGGCCGCTGTTTCCGCGCTTTTAAAGCAGGCGGAAGGCCTGCCAACAAGCATGGAGAAGGCGCTCGTTCTGCACGACGCCATCGCGCTTTCCTGCGAATACGATGAAGCGGCTGCCGATACCGAGGTGTTCCCTTTTAACGCTTACGGCTGCCTTGTCGATAAGAAGGCGGTCTGCCAGGGCTACGCGCTCGCGTATAAGGATTTGCTTGACAGGCTCGGCATCGATTGTATCGTCGTGGCAAGCGAGGAAATGAACCATGCGTGGAACATGATAAAGCTCGACACTAGCTGGTACCATGTCGATATTACCTGGGACGACCCGGTTCCCGATTCGCTGGGGTATGCCGACCACCTGTTTTTCCTGAAAAGCGACGCGGCTATTTCCTCCAAGGGATACGACCATACGGGCTGGGCCTCTCCCTACAAGGCGGTCAATTCCAGGTATGACAACGCGTTTTGGAACAGCGTGACAAGCGCAATCCTTCCGCTTGGCGGACGTTATTATTATTCGGATTTGGATTTCAACCTATGGTCGCGCGATATGGCGGCGAACCGGGCGGAAAAGCTTTCTGTTACAGTAGGGCAATGGCCGGTATGGGGAGAAAGCGGCGTCAATTATACTGTGAGCTTTGCGAATGTAGCCGCAGGCGCAAACGTTCTTTATTACAACACGCCGGAAAAAATTTACGCGTACTATCCTGCAAGCGGAACAACGCAGGAAGTGTTTGCGGCCGATATTTCAAAAGGGTACATTTACGGAATTGCTTTCCGGGACGGCAAGCTTGCCTATACGCTGAAGCAGGACCCGGATTTTCAGGATAAAATATATTTTACAGATATCAAGCTCGCCGACAGAACGGTAGTAGAGCCCTTTGCCAAGGGCGACCCGACCGGAGACGGGCGCATCAAGATAGACGATGTGCTCTATATCCAGAAGGAGATCGTGCGGCTTCTCAATTTCAACGAGACGGAAAAGAACGCGGCAGATGTAAATTCCGACGGAAGCGTCAGCGTGCGCGACGCGGTCGAAATACAAAAGCTGATAGCGGGTATCATCGGCAGCTTTGACGCGGCGGCATAGGCACAAAAGATTAGCTGGACATCAGTTTTTGGGATGAACGGGCTTGCCTGTGCATCCGTGAGGAAGGATAGCATGAAGAAATTATTATGCGGGCTGTTAAGCTTTTTATTATTTTCGGGGGCCGCCGTACTGCATGCCGGAGCCGCGAAGGGAACGACGGTATCGGTTGCTGTTTCTTCCGCAGAAGAGCGGTCGGGCTATAGCTATATTTCGCTGTTCAGCGGACGGGACGATGCGGATATATTCAGTAAGGCCGGGGACGACAGCTATAATATGGCGCTTGCGGCCATGGTCCGGGCGGTAGCTAATTATGAAAAAACCGTAGATATCCGCCAATACGCGATTCCCCTCAGCCAAGGCGCACAGCTGGTAGAAGATTTAATATACAACTATCCGCAGTTTTATTATTTGGACTTCCGGGTCGGATATGTTAAAAATGAAGAAACCAATACGTTTGAAATGTTAAAGTTCAGCTACTTGATTTCCGAGGAGGAGCTGCCGCAGGCACAGAAGAGATATGAAGACGCAGTTTCTATGATATTAAAGCAGGTGCGGGGATTAAACCTGTCTTCCGATATGGATAAAGCGCTCGCCGTATACGATTTAACCGCGGTGAACTGCGAATATGATGAGTCGGCGTCGCCGTTCAAGAGCTATTTTCCCTATACAGCCTACGGCTGCCTTGCCGGCCATAAGGCGGTTTGCCAGGGCTACGCGCTTGCATATAAGGATTTAATGAACAGGCTCGGCGTCGATTGCGTTTATGTGACAAGCGATGAAATGAACCACGGCTGGAACATGGTAAAGATTGATTCGCAGTGGTATCACGCAGACGTTACCTTTGACGATGCGACAAACAAAACGCTGGGGCACCTTCAGCATAACTTTTTTCTGAAAAGCGACAAAGCGATTTCTTCGGGAGCGAATGCCCACACTGGATGGGAATCGCCTTATCAGGCGACGAGCGTTAAGTATGATTCCGCGTTTTGGAATTCATATGATAATACGGCGTCAATTGTTCCGATTGACGGAAGCTATTATAAATATTCCTATTACATCAACGGCGAAGGCGGAGCGCTCAAGCGTTACGATATGTCTTTAGGATATTATTTGGAAAGCGTTCCCCTAGATTTAGAGCCATGGAGTATTATGGTAGAAGATAATATGCTTAAGCATTATGATTACGTATCGCTGGCACATGGGAACGGAAAGCTTTATTATCATTCGTCTGAGAAAATTTACGCATTCAACCCGAAAAGCGGAAAAACAGAGGAGGTATTTACGGCCGATATGTCCTCCGGCAATTGCATCTACGGCATCGCTTTCCGTGAAGGCCGGCTTGCCTATACGCTGAAAAAAGATTGGTACGATGACGATGCTGTCTATTTTACAAATATTAAGCTCGCCGACAGAACGGTAGTAGAGCCCTTTGCCAAAGGCGACCCGACCGGAGACGGGCGCATCAAGATAGACGATGTGCTCTATATCCAGAAGGAGGTCGTGCGGCTTCTCAATTTCAACGAGACGGAAACGAACGCGGCGGATGTGAATTCTGACGGAAGCGTCAGCGTTCGAGACGCGGTTGAAATACAAAAGCTGATAGCGGGCATCATCGGCAGCTTTGACGCGGCGGCTTAAAAATATGGAGAAACGGATGAGAATATATTGGAACAAACGGCACTGAAAAAGAACGAGACAGTAAAGCTGACGATTACGGGAATGACAGCAGAGGGCAGCGGAGTGGGCCGTGTACGCGGTATGGCTGTGTTTGTTTCAAACGCGGCACCGGGGGATGAGCTCACTGTAAAAATCATCAAAACGTCAAAGCGTTACGCAATCGGCAAAATAGAAGAAATTATTATGCCGTCGCCCGCGCGTGCGGAGCAGGACTGTCCCGTGTTTCAAAGCTGCGGCGGCTGTGTTTACCGCCATCTGCGCTATGAGGCGGAGCTCGAAATAAAGGAGCGGCGCGTAAAAGACGCGCTCGAGCGAATCGGCGGGCTTCATGATTTTCGTATGAGTCCAATCATCGGCGCGCAGGAGCAGGCGCATTACCGCAACAAGGCGCAGATTCCTGTGGGAGCGGGGAAGGGCGGCGGCCTTTCTATGGGCTTTTACGCCTATAAAAGCCATAGGATTGTCGATTGTACAGCCTGCCGGCTCCAGCCGCCGGTGTTTTCAGATATTATCGCGGTATTCAGGGAGTGGGCGGAGCTTTACAAGCCCGAGCCGTACGACGAGCTTACCCATAAGGGAAAGCTGCGCCACCTGTACCTGCGCTATGGCAGGAGCACAGGGGAAACCCTTGCCGTTCTCGTTGTAAACGGCAACGGCTTAAAGGGGGAAGCAGAGCTAGCAAGGATGCTTTCAGAAAGGATAAAGGGCTTTTGCGGACTTACTGTCAATGTCAACCGGGAAAAAACAAACGTAATCCTGGGAAGAAAATTCCGGCTCGTCTGGGGCAGCGATACGATTACCGACCGGCTCTGCGGGCTCACGTTTGAGATTTCCCCGCTGTCGTTTTACCAGGTCAATCCGGCGCAGGCACAGCGGCTCTATGAGAAAGCGAAAGAGTACGCCGCGCTTACAGGAAGGGAAACGCTTTTAGACCTCTACTGCGGGACGGGAACAATCGGCCTTACCATGGCGAAGGACGCAAAAAGCCTAATCGGCGTGGAGGTAGTGGAGCAGGCCGTAATAAACGCGCGTGAAAACGCGCGGAAAAACGGAATTGAAAACGCGCGGTTTTTATGCGCGGACGCGGCGCAAGCCGCGAAACAGCTTTCGCTCGAGGGAATTCGGCCCGACGCCGTTATATTAGACCCGCCGCGCAAGGGCTGCGGGAAGGAATTAATCAAAACCGTAGTACAGATGGTGCCCGGGCGCGTTGTGTATGTATCGTGCGACCCGGCGACACTTGCCCGCGACTTAAAGCTTTTTTCGGAAAGCGGCTATCGCGTTGAGGAGCTTACGCCTGTAGACATGTTCCCAAGGACGGCGCATGTGGAATGCGTGGCGTTGCTGTCAAGGGTAAATAAATAGAAAGGTAACGGTGGTCGATGTGAAACGGGAATTAGGGATTGCGAGATGCGGCTTAGCCTGCTGCTTATGTTCGGAAAACGATACTTGCTCCGGATGCAATTCGGGTGAATGCCCTGATAAAGCGTGGTGCGAGAACAGAAAATGCTCCATTGAAAAAGGCGTTTCCAGCTGCTATTCCTGTACGGAAAGCTGCCGGAAGGGGCTTTTAACAAAAAGTAAGCCGCAGGGATTTGTTATGTTCATAAAAAGGTATGGGCTTGAAAAGCTGCTTGACTGTTTGGAGCAAAACGAAAAAAACGGGATTATATACCATCGCGAAGGGATTACCGGCGATTATGACGCGTTTGATGACGCAGAAGAGCTGATTGATTTTATTTTAACTGGAAAAAGGTAATGCTTTTGCATGTGTATTCCCCTAAGGCGTAACGCGCGGGGTGTATCATCCCGCTGTCATGCGGATAACCGCACGCGTTTTTTGCGCTTCCTATCTATCATATTCATAATATCGTTTTTTTGTTATTCAATTTCTACGGAGATTTAAATAGGATTATATCAAAGCGGGCGCCCAATCGGGCGCCCGCTTTTTGTAGGATGTAGTTTTTTATTTAGAATCG
>OJQY01000094.1_pt1 | contig 73721 bp, 60 predicted proteins | sample 1599091 | NCBI WGS metagenome assembly OJQY01 (sample SAMN03922524, study PRJEB24848) | human gut metagenome | isolation source: stool sample | host: Homo sapiens | place: Germany | collected 2010-02 | reverse complement strand
CAAACTATGTCTCTTTTTTCCTCCTTTCATTTTGCGCAACTTATCTTACCTTATCCCGCACCGCACCCCGCTTCCCCCGTCAGCCGCACCAGCAGGTATAACACACTACACCTTGCAAGCAAGGTCGTGTGCCAAAGGGGGCATAAGCCCCCTTTGGAAACCCCCGGTTTTGTCAGTGCGTGGCCACAGATTGCATTTCTTCATCTATGTCCTCACCCCATCCAAAACCTAAAGAAACGGCGCAGATCAGCCTATGTATGAATAGTGGGCTAGTCTGCGCCATTTCTTTATTCGGCCTGTGGGCCGGAACGAGACAAGGTGCATAGGGAGAATTGTATTTCCGGGTTGAAAATTTGTACAATTTGGGTTATAATACAATTAACCCGAATAGGAGGTTGGAAGATGAAAGAAGTGGGTAAGCGTTTGAAGGCCCTGCGGGAGAGTATCGGCCTTTCACAGGTAAAAATGGCTGAGGCCATCGGCTCCACACAGTCCAGTATCAACCGCTATGAGAATGGGCAGTCTACCCCATCTGTGGAACTATTTCGCCGCTATGCAGATTACTTTGATGTATCCTTGGATTATATCTTTGCCCGGACGGACAAGCCCCAGGGAGTAATATACGAGTTTAAGCCTAAAGCCGCTCCAGAGCGTGAGGAAATGCGGCGCTTTATTGAGATGTGCTTTGACCCACAATCTCCTATGAACGAAAAGCTAAAGGAAACACTGTTCCGTATGATGGAGGAAAACAGATGAAAGTTGCATATAGAGGACAACTTGATGCAATTGACCAATGGCTTCGTGATATTAACAATAAATTGACAATGGGTATATCTCCAACTTTTCTTTTGAATGATTGTCAAAAAATGCAAACTGATCTGCGAGAAGTCGCAGAAAAAATCAAACACGAGTATCCGTTTTACAGCCAAACGCTCCCTGGAATAGGCGATAATCTATTCAGACCCCATCCTTTCAACTATGGATTGATGACGCTAAATGTCGCAGCTTTTGGGGAATTATTTATTATCGTACAGCACCTGGTTCGTGAACCTGTCGATATGCGTTTTTGGCAGGACATTCACCCACGAATCATTGAAGTTTCAAAGGAATTATTTTGCGACGGCCATTTTGCTGCCGCTTCTGAAAGTGCCATTAAAGAAGTTGAAACTCGAATGCGAGAGTTGTTTAAGGAAGGAAAACCAAACTCTCCTACTCCTAAAGATGCAGCGGGTTTAATTGGTGCGTTACTGTCAGATAATGGTTTTTATCAGTTTTGCGATACATCAGAAATAAGCGGAGCCAATTTTCGTAAAGGCGTTAAGTCCATCTTTGAGGGCGTTTTTACTGCTTATCGGAACCCCTCTATGCACGCAAATCTAACCTGTTCGCAGAGAGAAGCCTTTGAGCGGATCGTACAGGCAAGCCAAATGATGAGCATTTTAACAGACGGTGAGGTGAAAACATGAAAGCTGTAATCTATGCCCGCTATTCCTCCGACAATCAGCGAGAAGAAAGTATCGAGGGACAAATACGGGAGTGTACTGCCTTTGCCGAGAAGAACGGTATTACCATCCTGCGCCACTACATTGACCGGGCCTTTTCCGCCAAGACGGACAACCGCCCGGAATTTCAGAACATGATTAAGGACAGCGGCAAGCGCCTGTTCGATATGATTATCGTCTGGAAACTGGACAGGTTTGCCCGCAACCGCTACGACAGTGCCCGGTACAAGGCCACACTGAAAAAGAACGGGGTCAAGGTAGTGTCCGCTACCGAGGTCATTTCCGACGGGGCCGAGGGTATCATTCTGGAAAGCGTGCTGGAGGGGTACGCCGAATACTACTCCGCTGACCTGTCCGAAAAGGTAGTCCGGGGCATGACGGAGAACGCCTTAAAATCCAAGTATAATGGCGGCACCCGCCCTATTGGCTATCTGATTGACAGCGACCAGTGCTTCCAGCTTGACCCGCTTACCGCACCCTTTGTCCGGGAGGCATTTCAGCGTTACGACGAGGGGGCCACCATGACCCAAATCCGGGACTGGCTCAATGAGCAGGGCGTAAAGAACACACGAGGCCAGAAAATGACCTATAACAGCATCCAGCACCTTTTGAACAATCGCCGCTATATCGGAGAATATACCTACCGGGATATTGTGGTGCCGGACGGTATTCCCGCCATTGTCCCCCAAGACCTCTTTGACCGGGTGCAAGAGAAACTGGCAAAGAACAAGAAAGCCCCGGCCCGCCACAAAGCCGAGGACGATTATCTGCTGACAACCAAGCTGTTCTGCGGCTATTGCGGGGCCTACCTCTGCGGCGAGAGCGGCACCAGCCACACGGGGAATGTCCACCACTATTACAAGTGCGTATCCGTGAAAAAGAAGCGCACCGAGTGCCACAAGAAGTCTGTCCGCAAAGAATGGATTGAAGATTTGGTAGTCAGCGAAACCATGAAAATGGTGATGGACGATGAGGCGATAGAGGCCATTGTGTCCATGCTGATGGACTTGCAGGACAGGGAGAATGTCAATCTTCCCCTCTATGAACAGCAGTTGCGGGAGGCGGACATGGCCATTCAAAATCTGTTGAATGCCATCCAGCAGGGAATCTTAACCAAGTCCACGAAAAGCCGTCTGGAAGAACTTGAGGCCACAAAAGAGGAATTGGAAACCAAGATTGCCTGCGAGAAGCTGGCAAAGCCCAAGGTCAGCGCCGAGTTTATGACCTTCTGGCTCCAACGCTTCCGCAAACTGGATGTACGGCAAAAGTCCCACCGTAAGATGCTGATTGACACTTTTATCAACGCTATTTTCCTGTACGATGACAAAATGGTGATAACCTTCAACTACAAGGAAGGGACAACGACCATCACTTTTGATGACCTCAAAACCGCATTGGCCGATCAGAAAACAGGTTCGGATTTGGATTGCTCAGCTGCACCATGGCTGAGCCAGAACGCAATCTGCGTCCTGCGCCCGGCCTTTTTCTTTTGCCCCGCCACCCGCGTCCCATGAAGGATCGCTCCGGCCGACGATCCTTCCACCCGCGGCATTCGGCCCGTTTCCGATGGACAGCGGGCGTGGATTCCCGTTTTCCTTTAAGCACCCCCCCGCGAAAATCCCAATGCCCCGGACGGGAGAAGGCATGCCGCCGGCGCGGCCATGGCGCAGTATCAGAATTTCGAATGCGGAATATATTGGTACGGTAGGAGCAATGACGCTGACCTCAGCGGGAAAGGGCTCCGTATTTTTTGTGGTGGGGTGTGCTTATGTGTGGAATCGCCGGATTTTGCAGCTTTAAAGCGGATTTTCTTGAGGAGGCCGAACGCTGGAGACGGGTGCTCGTCGAAATGCGCACGGCCATCGCGCATCGGGGCCGGGATCAGACCGGGGAGTATCTTCAGCACAGGGTTGGGCTTTCCCATACCCGGCTTTCCATTCGGGACCTGGCGGGCGGCGTTCAGCCCATGCTGCGCCGGCGGGGAGAAGCGGAGTACGGAATTGTCTACAACGGGGAGATCTATAACGCGGAGGAGCTGAAACAGGACCTGCTCAGCCGTGGCTATGGCTTTGAAACCACCTGCGATACAGAGGTGATTCTCTGCGGGTACATGGAATATGGCATGGAGGTGGCCCAAAAGCTCAACGGCATCTTTGCTTTCGCCATATGGGACGGAAACCGCGAGGCCCTGTTCCTCTGCCGGGACCGGCTGGGGGTCAAACCCCTGTTTTATGCGGTGAAAGGGGACGCCCTTGTATTTGGCTCCGAGCCCAAGGCCCTGTTTGCCCACCCCCAGATCCGCCCCGGGGCCGATCTGGACAGCTTCAGGGAAATCTTTGGGGTGGGACCGGCAAGAACGCCGGGCTGCGGCGTGTTTCGCGGCCTTCGGGAGGTAAAACCGGGCTGCGTGCTGGAGTATTCCCGTGAGCGGGTGAAGGAGTCCCCTTACTGGGTGCTGGAGGCAAAGCCGCACACGGACAGCTATGCGCAGACGGTTGAAACCGTGTCCTGGCTGCTCAGGGACGCGGTCAAAAGGCAGCTGGTTTCCGATGTGCCGGTGTGCAGCTTCCTGTCCGGCGGCATTGACTCCAGCGTGGTCACCGCCATTGCGTCCCGGCAGCTGGGGCAGGAGGGCGTTACGCTCAATACCTTTTCGTTTGATTTCGCTCATAACGACGCCTGCTTCCAGTCCAACGCCTTTCAGCCCACCCGGGACCGCCCCTATGTCGATCAGGTGCTCGCCCTCTATCCGCTTCACCATACCTACCTGGAGTGTGACGAGGCCACGCTGGCCGGTCTGCTGGGGGATGCGGTGCGCATGAAGGATCTGCCGGGCATGACCGATGTGGACGCATCCCTCCTGTATTTTTGCGGCCTGGTCAAGCAGCACAACAAGGTGGCGCTGACCGGCGAATGCGCGGATGAGATCTTTGGCGGCTACCCGTGGTTTTATCGGGAGGACCTGCTGAGGGTAGACGGGTTTCCGTGGTCCCCGGACCTGTCGGCCAGAACCGCGCTGCTCTCGGATGAGGCCATCCACGAGCTGAATCTGGAGGAATATACGAGGGAAAGGTACCGGGATACCCTGGCGCAGGTTCCCCTGCTGCCGGAGGAAAAGGCGGAGACCCGGCGCAGGCGGGAGATGAGCTATCTCAATCTGCGCTGGTTTATGCAGACTTTGCTGGACCGGATGGACCGCACCAGCATGGCCTGGGGGCTTGAGGCGCGGGTGCCCTTTGCGGATCACCGGATCGTGGAGTATGTGTACAACGTGCCCTGGAGCATGAAATATGAAAACGGAATGGAAAAAAAGCTGCTCCGGGACGCCTGCAAGGATCTGCTTCCGCCGCAGCTGCTGTATCGAAAGAAGAGCCCGTACCCCAAGACCTATTCCCCGGTATACGAGGCGCTGCTGGCGGAGCGCTTTGAGCAGCTGCTCGCCAATCCCCAGGCGCCGGTGCACCGCTTTATGGACCGAAAAAAGGCTGCACAATTTCTTGCACAGTCAAAGGATTACGGCAAGCCATGGTTTGGCCAGCTGATGGCGGGGCCGCAGATGATCGCGTATTTCTTGCAGGTCAACGACTGGATGGAGCGCTACGGCATCAGCTGAGGCGGACCGGTGGGGATGGCCCCTCAGGCCGCCTGAGGCGGCGCGTTTACTGCGCCTGCGCCCCACGCAGAAAGCGCAGCACAGCCGGCTTGAGCGGGTCATACAGGGCCAGGATTTTGCCCACGCCGAAGGCGGCGATGAAAGTTCCCTCCCGGATGCCGTGAAATTGCCCGAAATAGGCCAGCGAGAGGATCAGGGCGATGACGGATACCGTGCAGTCGAAGCACATCTTGACGGCAGGCAGCGGCCTGTGAAGCTTGTCGGCGATGACCTGCATGATGCCCTCGCCGGGCAGGGAGACCAGGTCGGGGGCCAGATAGAAAAGAATGCCCAGGGCGATGAGGACCATGCTGATGAAGAGATAGACCAGCCGCACGCCATAGACCACCAACGGGGCGAAGGTCATCAGCGCGGGATCAGGCAGGAGACGGTCTGCCAGAAAATTGGTGAAGTCCGTGAAATAGCCAAAGAGGGTGGTGCAGATCAGCTGCAGGATGCGCCAGGGCTGGAAGTTCTTCCCCAGAAGGAGGAACTGGATGGCAATGTACAGCGAAAATATGATGATGATCCACGTCCCCATGGACAGACCGGTGTATATTTCGCTGAGCACGTAGGGGATGGAGTTGACCGGCGACATGCCCAGATCGGCCTTGCCGGAAAACGACACGCCCATGGCCATGAGAAACAGGCCGGCACAGTAGCAGAGAATGCGTTTGCTCATTTGCAGGGCCTTTTGTTTCGTTTCACAGCTCTTTTCCCGTTTTGTAAGCATTTGCTTAGCAGTTCATAAAGCGTGGCCCGTTCCTCCTCCGTCAGCCCGGCCGTGATCTGCGCCTCCGCCGCAGCAAAAATGTCCTGCACGGTTTGCACCATCTTCCGCCCCGTCGGCGTCAGGGACACATACAGGGACCGCCGGTTGTCCGGGCGGTTGCGCCGCGTGACCAGTCCGGCGGTCTCCATGCGCAACAGAATGCTGCCCACGGTGGCGGGTTCAATTTCGCAGTAGTCCGCAATGTCCTTTTGCTCGTGCTCTCCGTGCTGCGCCAGAAACTCCGGGATCTTGGGCTGCCCCGGCGACAGCCCAAGGGGCGCGGCCTGCGCCGAAACCAGCCGTTTCATGCGCAGGCAGGTTTTCATCCACAGGTGATGAAGCGAAGGCATGGTTGTATCCTTTATATGCATGCTTATAATAAGCATTCTTTTTAATAATAAAGCTTGTTATAGGGCGGAGGAACAAGGCTTGTCGAAAAAAATCATGCGGACGATCTTTCGCAAGCAAAAACGCCCATGCGGTCGGAAACCGCATGGGCGGGCGCACAGCCGCGCGCCGAAAAAACGCCGGCCGCCCTATCGCGGCTGGTAGACCCCCAGCCGGCACAGCTCCTCCTCGGAGGGTACGTTGATGAGCACCGCTTTCAGCGGCCCGAAGTACACAAACAGGCTTCCCGCCGCCGCCGCGTGGGCGTGCCCCTCGTGAAGCACGCGCCCCAGGTCGGCCGCGTCCCGCGCGCCCCCGCAGGCGATGAGCGGCACGGTCAGCCCGTCGGCGACGGACCGGACCAGCTTGAGGTCATAGCCCTGCATCATGCCGTCGCGGTCCACGGAGTTGAGCAGCACCTCGCCCGCGCCCAGCGCCTGCGCGCGCTGGGCCAGCGCCAGCGGCGTTTCGCCCGTGGGACGGGTGCCGCCGGCCACCACGCAGCGGTAGCGGCGGAGACGGTCGAGCTTCACGTCGATGGAGGCGACCACGCTCTGCGATCCGAAGCGGTCCGCCAGCTCGCGCACCAGCTCCGGCCGGTCGATGAGGGCGGTGTTGAGAATCACCTTTTCAAATCCGATATGAAACAGCCGGGCCGCCTGCTCCACCGTGGTCACGCCGCCGCCGTAGGACAGGGGCATGAACGCCTCGGAGGCGAGGTCCTCCAGCAGGGCAAAGTCCGGCCCGCGCCCCTCGCGGCTGGCCTGGATGTCCTGCACGCACAGCTCGTCCACGCATTTTTCGCTGAAGATCTTCACGGCGTTGATCGGGTCGCCCAGATAGTTGGGGTCCTTGAAACGGACGGTCTTGACCAGCCCGCCGTCGGAGAGGAGCAGACAGGGAATCAGCCTGGGACGGTGATACATCCTAAGCCTCCTTTACGAAGTTGCGAATCAGGCACATGCCGAAGCGGTGGCTTTTCTCAGGGTGAAACTGCGTGCCCCAGACGCTTCCCCGGCCCACGGCGGCGGGGAAGGGGTAGCCGTAGTCGCAGGTCATCAGCACGTCCGCGGGATCGTCGCAGACGGCGTGGTAGCTGTGCACGAAGTAAAACCGGGGCTCCGCCTCCAGCCCCGCCACCAGCGGGTCCTGCGGCCGCTCCACCGTCACATAGTCCCAGCCCATGTGAGGCACCTTCAATTCCGGCTGGTCCTGCAGCCGGAAGCGCTTGAGGTCGAAGGGCAGATACCCCAGCCCCTCGCCCGGCCCCTCCTCGCTCCGGCGGCCCAGCATCTGCATGCCCAGGCAGATGCCCAGCAGCGGCACGCCCTGCGCCACCGCGCGGTCCAGCGCCCGGCGCATGCCGCTCTGGCACAAAAGCGCCATGCCCGCGTCAAAGCGCCCCACGCCCGGCAGAATCAGCCGGTCGCAGCGGCTCAGCTCCTCCGCGGTCCGCACGGCGGCGCCCTGCGCGCCCACCTTTTTGATCATGTTCAGGATGGAACCGATATTGCCGATTCCGTAGTCCAGCACGCCCGTCATGGCGACGCCTGCCTTTCGTTTCCAGCATTCTCGGGAACGGCAAAACAATAGCATGTCGCGCCTGAAATGTCAACGCCCGCCGCGCCCGTCACAGCGTGCCCGTGCGGAACCGCTCGATCAGCTCCAGGGCGATGCTCACCGTGCGCCCCTGCGGCTCCAGCTCGCCCCGCCGGAACCAGCGGGCCTCGCTAAGCTCGCTCTCCTGCAGGCGGATGCCGTCATCCAGCGCCTCGGCCTGAAAGGCGAACATCTGCGACCCGCTCACGCCCCAGGGCTGATCGCCCAGGTAGCGCAGCGCGCCCAGGCGCAGGCCCACCTCCTCCATCACCTCGCGGCGCACGGCGTGCTCCAGCGTTTCGCCCACCTCCACATAGCCGGAGATCAGCGAGTAATGGCGGAAGGTGCTGCGCACGCTGCGCGCCAGCAGAATGCTGTCCCCGCGGGTGATGGCCACGATCACCGCCGGGGCGATGGCCGGGTACACCACCAGCCCGCAGCCCTCGCAGCGCAGGGCGCGCTCCGCGGCGTCGGGCACGAGCGGATGGGCGCAGCGCCCGCAGAAGCGGTTGCGCCCGTACCAGGCCCACAGATGCCAGCAGGACACCAGCAGCCCCGCCTCGGCGTAGGGCAGGCTGCGGAAGATGTGCAGCGGATAATACCGAAGTCCCGCGCGCTCCGGCACCTGCCCGCCATGAAGCGGATGCGGGCAGAAGAGGGCGAAGCGGTCCGTGTGCGCCAGCTCAAAGGGCTCCATGCCATCCGGCAGGGGCCGCACCTGCGCCCAGGTCGGAAGGGCGGGCGTGCCGCCGCCCGTATCCCTCAGGAGCACGCGTCCCTCCTCAAAACAAAGAAACGGGCTGTCGTCCCGCACAGCCTGGTGATCCGGTTGAACGGAAAAGGTGGGCTCTCCCAGCATCATGCGTATGGCCTCCCTCGGCAGAAAAATGCCCCTTCATCTTAGCGCGTTTTGCCGCTTTGTCAATGCTTTTGCTTGCCAAGGCGGCGGCGGTGTGCTATCCTAAGAAAGGTGGAATTTTGGACGTAAAAGGGGTGGAGGCCATGCGCAAAGCCCTGCTGAAATGGCGGCATTTCCTGCCGTGGACGCTGCTGTTGTGCCTTGCGGCGGGCTGCCTGATGGCGGCCTATACCTGGGCGTACGAGGCCGACCGCTACCAGGCGGTCTATACGTTCTATGCCGCGCCGGACGCGGCCGCCTCCCAGAAGGCCCCGCTGGAAGCGGCGCGCATGCTCGCGCGCGACTGCCATGCGCTGACCTCAACCGACCGTTTCCGTCAGGCGGTGCTCGCCGCTGCCGCCAGCGACGGCCACACCCGCGCGGGGGTGCGCGGCATCGACGGCACCCACCTCATGGAGGTCGTGGCCATCGGGCCGGACCCGGCGTATACGGCCGGGCTGGCGAACGCCATCGGGCGCGAGCTGGTCGCCCGCGTTGAGGACGAGCTGGGGGCCGTGGAGGCGCACGAGATCGCCCCGGCTACGGTGCCCGCCGCCCCCTGCGGGCCCAATCGCCCCATGAAGGTGGTCTGGACGCTGCTGGCCGCCTTTGCCGTGGGCTCGCTGGCCGGATGCCTGCTGGGCTCGGACCGCCGTCCCCTGCACGTGAACGACCCGGAGGCCCGCTGCCTCGCCGCGCCGCGCATGGGCGCGCTGGCGGACTGCCGCCGGGAGGTCCGCAGGCTGATGGCCGATGGGAAAAAACAGCGCGGCGGCATGCTTTTGGACCGGGTGGATCGTTTCATCAGGGAAAACGTGCGCGAGATCGCGCTCAAGCTGCGCAACGGCCTGTGCGCCAGCGGCCAGAGCGTCGCGGTGATCGCCGGGATGGACCGGGAGGGCGACCAGGCGGTGCTCACGGCGCTTTTGTGCGGCGAGCTGGCGCGGCAGGGCTTCAGCGTGCTGGCCGTCGATATGGACGCAGGCCACGCGCGCCTTTCCGGGCTGCTGGGGGTGAGGCCGCAGGCCTGCCTTTCGGAATATCTGGCCGGAGGGGTGTCGCTGCTGGATGTGATCGTCAAAACCCCGGAGCGGGGCCTGGCCTTCATCGAGGGCCTGCCCCCCGAAGGCGCGGTGGCGGATATAGCCGCCACCGCGGCATTCCGCTCCTTCCTCAAGAGCGCGAAAAGCCGGTTCGATTTTGTGATTTTGAACGCCGCCCCGGCGGGGTTCTGTGCCGACGCGGGCATGCTGGGCACGCTGGAGGGCCTCACGGTGCTGGCCGCCAGAGACGGCGCTTTTACCGCCGCCGAGCTCAACGCCGTGATGACCAACCTGGCCGAGGACGTCCGCCTGCTCAAGGGTGTGGTGTTCACCATGGCGCGCCGCACCCGCTTTGATGCGCCCGCCTGACCGGGCTGACCAAGGAGGAACCTGCAATGGATCTGCTGAAAACGATTCTGGTGTATATGTCGATGGTCGTGGCCGCCTCGGTGCAGAACGCGCCGGACCCCGGCGCGATGCCCGCCTATGACGAGCCCACGCCCACGCCCTACGTGCAGGCGGCGCCCACCGCGACCCCCACCGCGACCGCCACGCCCAGGCCCACCCCCGTGCCCACCATCGACATCACCCCCAACCCCGAATACGGCACGCTGCAGGTGGGCGACAGGGGCGACGAGGTGCGCCGGCTCCAGGAGGAGCTGGCCCGGTACGGCTATTACGAGGGCGACATCGACGGCGTGTACGGCAACCAGACCCGCCGCGCCGTGGAGCAGTTCCAGTACCAGCACGGCCTCAGCGCCGACGGCATGGCCGGGCGCGTTACGCTGACCGTGCTCTACGAAAGCAACCAGGTGCGCATGTCCCCGACGGCGGTCACGCCCGCCCCCTCCGCCACCTCCGGTCTGAGCGTGGCCCTCACCGAAACGCCCGCGTCCGCCACGCCCGCCGCGGCAACCGATACGCCGCAGCCCCCCGCCGCGCCCAGCGCCACGCCCGGCGAGCCGGCGTCTACCCACACGCCCAGCGCCACGCCTGCCGCGCCTACCGCAACGCCTACCCCAACCGCTGTGCCCAGCGCCACGCCCGCCCCCTCGTTTGAGGCCATGACGGGCTATGGCATCTGCCTGGACAGCGCGGCGGAGGCGCTGGCCATCGCGGCGGAGGACGAGACGGAAGCGCCGCTCCTCCCGTACCGGATGGGGGAGGAGGTCTACCTGCCGCTGCTGGAGATTCTCCATGCGGCGGGAATCAACGTGATCGCCTCCGAGTCGGTGGAGGCGGACGAGTACGCCTTTGCCATGAACGACGATATCATCCGCATTGCCTTTACGCACGACCAGTCCGGCGCGCCGGTGCGCCTTGAGGTGTACAAAAACAACGAAGCGCAGATCGTGCCCGTGCGCGACATCCGCAGCGTGGGCGACGTGCTCTACCTGCCCGCCGCCACCATCGAAAGCCTGACGGGCATCACCGCCCAGGTGGACGAGGCGGCGCAGACGGTGACCGTCACCCTGCCCGCCGCGCCGGAGGAAGCGCAATAAGCCCGAAAAACCCATAGAAGCAAAAGAATCCGCGCTCTCCCTCATTTATGGGAAAGCGCGGATTCAGACCGTTGAAAAAACCCTGGTTTTGGAAAGAGCCGCGTTTCTTGCGTCCCGGTTGCTCAATCATTCGCGCTTCCCTGACGGTCGCGCTCATGGTTTCGCTGCCCCGCTCCGGGTCGCTTTGCCACCTCCGGTGGCAAGTGCCCACAGGGCACACGCTTCCCTTCGCGCCTTCGGACGCTCGCAACGCTCACGAAAAATGCTGCGGCATAAGGCTTTGGGGCGCCGAAAGGAAGCGTGTGCCCTGTGGGCACTTGGGCCCGAAGGGGCCAAAGCGACCTGGAGGCGGGGAGCGAAACGAGCGGCGGGCGCGGCCAGCGCCCACCGCGACGATTGAGCGACCGGGAGTCTGCCCCAAGCCCCGGCAGGGGGATGATCCCCCTGCACCCCGCACTTTGTCAGCAACCTGAATCCGCGCTCTCCCTCCTTCATGGGAAAGCGCGGATTCTTCAACGTATCGAAAAAGTCCGGCGGCGGGCTTGCCGCCAGAAGCCGCAAACGCCTGCGCCGAGGGGTGCAAACGCCCCGCCCGCCGGGTTTATTTCTCCGTATCGTAGGCGCACTGGGCCAGCGCGGCGGTGATGGTCTTTTCGTAGGCCTCGTGGCCGTACTTGTCCACCTCGCCCTTGTCCTTGGGGCCGTGGGTGAGGCACCCCGCGCCGCCGATGCAGCCGCCCACGCAGGCCATGCCCTCGATGAAGTTCTCCTTGAGAAGGTTCTTCTGCTTCTTGAGCAGGGCCACGCGGCAGGCCTCGATGCCGTCGCAGGGGATGGGGTTGACGATGAAATCGCTGCCCTGCTCCTTGAGGGCCTGCTTCACCGCGTCGGTCAGGCCGCCGCTGCGCGCGAAGATGCGGCCAAAGTAGCTGGCATTGTCCAGCACGTCCTCGTCGAGGGCGGGCAGGTCTAGATCCTTGCTGTCAAACCACGCCTGCAGCTCCTCAAAGGTAAGCACGCAGTCGATCCACGGGCGTACCTCCTCGCGCTGGAACTCCTGCTTCTTGGCCGTGCAGGGGCCGATGAAGATGATTTTGGCGTCCGGGTCGGTGCCCTTGATGAAGCGCGCCACCTCGGCCATGGGGGAGAGGTTGTGGCTGACGAAGGGCCTGAGCGTGGGGAAGCTCTTTTCAATGTAGCTGACGAAGGCGGGGCAGCAGCTGGAGGTGAGGAAGCCCTTCTCGGCCAGCTCCCTGGCCTCGCGGTAGGAGACCATGTCCGCGCCCAGCGCCGCCTCCACGACGCTGAAGAATCCCAGCTGCTTGAGGCCCATGATTACCTGCCCCAGCTTGGCATACACGAACTGGCTGGAGATGGAGGGGGCCACGACGGCATAGACCTTGTATTTCTGGTTGTTTTCGCTGTCGCGGATGATGTGGATGGCGTCCAGCAGAAAGCTCTTGTCCTGAATGGCGCCGAAGGGGCACTGATACACGCACGCGCCGCAGGCGATGCACTTGCTGCCGTCGATATGCGCCACATGGTTTTCGCCCTGCTGGATGGCCTTGACCTTGCACGCGCGCTCGCAGGGGCGCACATGGTTCTGAATGGCGCTGTAGGGACAGACGGAGGCGCATTTGCCGCAGTTGACGCACTTGTCGGGGTCGATGTGGGCGTGATGGTTGTCGTCAAAGGAGATCGCGCCGCGCGGGCAGGCGCTGGAGCAGCGGTGCGCGATGCAGCCGCGGCAGTCGGGGCCGACCCGGTAGCCGCTGACGGGGCACTCGTCGCAGGCGATGCCGATGACCTCGATCACGTTGGGGTTTTTCTTGTCGCCGCCCATGGCGATCTTCACGCGCTCGGCCACGATGGCGCGTTCCTTGTAGATGCAGCAGCGCATGGTGCTCTTGGGGCCGGGGGAGATCACCTTGGGGATGTCCAGATAGCAGTCCTGGAGCGTCCCGGCGTAGTCGTGGCGCGCGACCTCCTTGAGCACCTTGTACTTGAGCTTTTGAACGTAGGTGTCAAACAGCAGCATAGACGATGATTCCTCCATCCGATTCTAGAAGTAGGAAAGGCGAACGTGTTTGCCCATTTTCCTGAGGCAGTCGGCCAGGCTGGTAATCAGCTGCTGCTTGATGCCGAAGGTGATGGGCAGGTTGGGGTTCTGGTGCGCGGGGTTGATGGCGCGGCCCACGAAGAAATTGACGTCGGTCGCGTTTTCAAACAGCTCGCGGGCAATCAGGCTCGCGCCGTCCTTCTGGGTGGCCCAGACGGAGGCCAGCTTCGCCTGATCCAGAAAGTCCTCGGCGTAGGTGAGCACCTTGGAGAGGGTAATCACGCCCTCGGTGGTCAGATCGACGCCCTTGATGCGGCTGATGGGCGGCACGTCGGGGTCGTGGTAGTCCAGCGAGGCGATAATGGGCTGGCCCAGGTAGCGGGAGACGACGTTGCTGGTGGTGCCGCCGCAGACGATCTTGGTGCCCTCTTTGGAAAAGAAGAGGTTCATCATGCGTACGTCGTCCTCCTTGTGCTCGGGCGGGCCGACCACGAGGTTCACCGGATGGCGGCTGCGCACGCGCACCACGGCCACGGTGGTATCATCGCCCGGCGAGCCGCCGTAGAGGCGGTCGCACTCGTCGATAATCAGCCCGGCGGTGAACTTGGCGCTGTTTTCGGGCAGATAGTTGGCGATGGCGTAGTCGGCGATGGAGTCGCGCGTCCAGCCGAAGTTCATCAGGTCCCCCACGCCGGCATACTCCGCGCCGTCGCTCATGGCGATGAACACATCGTCCAGCTCGATGGGGAAGGTGCTCTCCCAGATGGTCTTGCCCGACAAAACGCGCGTCACCCTGGGATAGTCGAAGAGCTCGCCCTTGCGCAGCACGATGGTGGCGGGGTTGTCAAACTGGATGATGTGCGCGGTTTTGTTGTCCAGAATGCGGATGATGGTGAAGGTCGAATAGGCCACCTTGCGCACGCTGCACACCGGCAGGGTGCTTGCGATGGTGGAGACGCACTCCTCCAGCGGGATGCCGCCGGAAATCATGGTGCAGAGAATCTTGCTGGTGAGGGTGGAGAGGATGTTGGCCTTGACCCCGCTGCCCAGGCCGTCGGCCAGCACCAGCGTCAAATCCTCGTCCCCGCCGCCGGCCAGCTCCACCTTGTCGCCGCAGAGGGTTTCGCCGTGCTTGTTCATGCTGATGGAGCCGGTTTCAATCCACAGGTCATTCATGGGCCATCGCATCCTTTAGCTTGGTGAGGGCGATCTTGGTTTCGGCGGTGGTCTCGCCCAGCAGCGAGGCGATCTCCTGCACCACGCGCATCTGCTTTTCGATCACCTTGTCGGTGATCTCCACCGTCTGCCTGCGCAGCTCCGCGTCCTGGCCGCGCAGGGTTTCCTGCTCGGTCACGTCGCGCATGAGGGAGATCACGATGTGGTACTGCCGGTCGTAGAGGATGGTTTCGTCCACATAGAGCTCGTAATCGGCCAGGTAGTGCATGCGGGTGGTGGTGTGCAGGGCCGAGGTGATGATGTTCTGGTAATCTCCGGGGTTCAGGATGCGGACGATGTGCTCATGCAGGATGTCGTTTGCGTCCTTGAGCTTGAACATGCGCACCGCCGCGCGGTTGATCTGCTGCACCACCAGGTCCTCGTCCATGACGATGATGGCGTTGGGCGTGTTGTTGATGATGCTGTCGGAAAAGCTCTCGGCCTTTTCCTTGAGGAAGGGCAGGCACATCTCGATCTTGGCCTTGCCCTCCAGGATGGCGATGGCCTTGTCGCGGCAGGTGGGGTAGCCGCAGCTGCCGCAGTTGAGCTCCTTTTCGGGGCTGGTCTTGCCCATCTTGTAGAGCATGTCGTTGATGGCCTCGGACCCGAACTTGACCTTCTTGCCGCCCAGGAAGGGATAGTTGTAGCTGATGGTATCGGGGGCGGCCACGTCAAAGCGCTGGTCGCCGGCAAAGGTGTCCACGCGCAGCGCGCCCTTGAGGCGGCGCTCGGTGTGCTCGCGGATGCAGGGGCCGTTGACGCAGCTGCCCTCGCAGGCGCTCATCTCGATAAAGACGTTGCCGAACTGGCTGTTTTCCAGCTCGTCAAACACGGCGCGACAGTTGTCCACGCCGTCGATGGCGATGCGGCGGTATCCCTCCACCTTGTCGGTGGCCTTGAGCACGCCGCCGGTGGCGGGATAAAAGCGCGCGCGCTTGCCGTCGCCCGGCTCCACATGGTCGGTGGGCAGCTCGATATGCTCGGCGGCCAGCCAGTCGCGCAGCTCGTCGTAGGTGAGGGCGATATCGGTATAGGGGCTCTCGTCGGCCTCGGCCTTTTTGGCGATGCACGGGCCGATGAACACCGTAAACGCCTCCGGGTTCTGCTCCTTGATGGCCTTGCAGTGCGCCTGCATGGGGGTGAGCACCTTGGCCAGGTGGGGGAGCATGGTGGGGTAATACTTCTGGATGAGCATGTTGATGGAAGGGCAGCAGCTGGAAATGAGCACGCGCTGCTTGCCCTCGCGCATGATGCGCGCGTACTCGTCGCTGACCAGCTGCGCGCCCACGGCGGTTTCCTGCACCTCGGCAAAGCCCAGGCGCTTGAGGGCGTCCGTCATCACGTCCAGGGAGCGGATACGGAAATCCGCGATAAAGGACGGGGCCAGGCTGCACACCACATGCCTGCCCGCGGCAATGGCCTCCTTGACGCGGGGCACGTCATTGCGGACCTGCTTGGCCTTCTGGGGGCAGGCCACGAAGCAGTTGCCGCACAGGATGCACTCGTCGTGCACGATCTCGGCGGTGTTGTTGGCATAGGTGATCGCCTTGACCGAGCAGGTGCGGATGCACTTGTAGCAGTCCGCGCAGTTGTTTTCGTTGAGGTTGAGCACTTCAAGCATGGGCAGCTTCCTCCAATGCAAAGGGATCAGAACAGGCCAAGGGGGCTGGCGTGAAATAGCGCGTCAGCCCCGTATGGATCTCACGGTTATTTGAGTCGGGGGAGGACCTCGTTTTCAAAGAAGGCTTTGGTGTCCTCGGGCCTCAGGGAGAAGGGCTCGTCGTCCACGGTGACGCACACGCCGTTCTGGCAGTTGCCCATGCAGAACTTGCCGGCCAGCTCAATCTTGTCCTTGAGGCCGCCTTCCGCCACCAGACGCTGAAGCTCCTCCACGATCTGGCGCGAGCCCTTGAGGTGGCAGCTGGAACCGATACAGATGGTGATCTTCATAACAGGTTTGCTCCTTTGCTGGGTTTTGATCGCTGTATCCTCACGCCCCACAGCCGGGACGCGAAACGCTTATTCGTAGTCCACCACATTGACCCAGTGCAGGAGGAACTCGCGCTCCTCCGCGCGGCCCTTCACGCTCTGGCTGGCGGCCACGATGGGAATCCACTTCTGCACATACTGCCGGGCGGTATCGCTCTTTTTGCAGAACAGGTGGAGGTAGCTTTCCGCCCCGTCGATGTCGCCCGCGAGCCAGAACAGCAGGTACGTGCGGGCCGCGTCGGCGCTGGCGTTGCCCTGCGTGGCGTGGGACCAGTCCAGGATGAAGGCCTCGCCGTCGTCGCGCAGGATGATGTTCTTGGGATCAAAGTCGCCGTGGCAGAGCTTCTTGTGGTTGGGCATGCCCTGCAATCGCGCGTGCAGCTCGTAGCGGGTGGTGGCGTCCAGACCGGTTTCGTCGATCTTGCGGTTCATCTTGTCCTTGAGCTTGCCCAGCAGCGGGCAGGTCTGCGCGTGCATTTTCAGCTGCAGATCCACGAACAGATCCATATATTCGTCACGCCGGTCGGGGTTTTCCTCCATGAGCCGGGCGAGGGTTTTGCCGGGGATGAAATCGCTGACGATGGCCCACTTGCCCCCCACCGTGCACACCTCGTGCAGGCGGGGGATGTTGAGGGCGGTTTCCTCCACGCGGGCCTGGTTGAGCGCCTCGTTGAGGACGTCGGCCTTGCTGTAGTCGCTGTCAAATACCTTGATGGCCAGATGGCCGTCGCGGTAAACGGTCTTGTTGGTGCGGACCGCAATCACCTTGTCCAGTTTCATGATAGCCGCCCTCCTTACTTGTTGGCCTTGGCGCCGTAGTAGGCGCGCAGGTACATCTGCTTGATTTCCTTCATCAGCGGGTAACGCGGGTTGGCACCGGTGCACTGGTCGTCGAACGCCTGCTCCACCATCTCATCCAGACGATTCAGGAAGTCGTTTTCATCAATGCCATAGTCGCGGATGGTGGGCTTGATGCCGATTTTTTCCTTCAAATCATCAATGGCGCGGATGAGGTTTTCCAGCTTCTCGCCGTCATCCTTGCCGCCCAGGCCCAGCGCGTCGGCGACCATCGCGTAGCGCGACAGCGTGTGCGGATGGTCGTACTGCGGGAAGGTGCCCATCTTGGTGGGAACCTCGGCGGCGTTGAAGCGGATGACCTCGTCGATCATGAGCGCGTTGGCCACGCCGTGGGGCAGGTGGTGGAAGGCGCCCAGCTTGTGCGCCATGGAGTGGCACACGCCCAGGAAGGCGTTGGCAAACGCCATGCCGGCCATGGTGGCGGCGTTGGCCATCTTTTCGCGGGCCTCGGCGTCGTTGGGGCCGTCCGTGTAGGCGCGGGGCAGATACTCGAAAATCATCTTCAGGCTCTGCAGGGCCAGGCCGTCGGTGTAGTCGGTGGCCATCATGCTGGCGATGGCCTCCAGGTCGTGCGTCACGGCGTCGATGCCGCTGGCGCTGGTCAGCCCCCTGGGCGCGTTCATCATCATGTCCGCGTCCACGATGGCCATCTTGGGCATGAGCTCATAGTCGGCCAGCGGGTACTTGACGCCGGTGTCCTGATCGGTGATGACCGCAAAGGGCGTGACCTCGCTGCCGGTGCCGGCGGTGGTGGGGATGGCGATGAAGTACGCCTTTTCGCCCATGCGGGGGAAGGTGTAGGTGCGCTTGCGGATGTCGCAGAAGCGCATGGCCATGTCCAGGAAGTCCGCGTCCGGATGCTCGTAGAGCACCCACATGATCTTGGCCGCGTCCATGGCGCTGCCGCCGCCGATGGCGATGATGCAGTCGGGCTGGAAGGCGGTCATGGCGGCCGCGCCCTCCTTGGCGGAGGCCAGGCTGGGGTCGGGCGCCACGTCAAAGAAGGTGGTGTGGGTGATGCCCATCTCGTCCAGGCGGTCGGTCACGGCCTTGGTGTAGCCGTTGTGATAGAGGAAGCTGTCGGTGACGATAAAGACCTTCTTCTTGCCCAGCACCTCTTTCAGCTCGCGCAGGGCCACGGGCAGGCAGCCCTTTTTGATGTACACCTTTTCAGGCGCGCGGAACCACAGCATGTTCTCTCTCCTCTCGGCGACGGTCTTGATGTTGAGCAGGTGCTTCACGCCAACGTTCTCGCTGACGGAGTTGCCGCCCCAGGAGCCGCAGCCCAGCGTAAGGGAGGGAGCGAGCTTGAAGTTGTAGAGATCGCCGATGCCGCCCTGGGAGGAGGGGGTGTTGACCACGATGCGGCAGGTTTCCATCTTCTCGGCGAAGCGCATGAGCTTTTCGCGCTGGGTGTTGGGGTTGAGGTAGACGCTGGCGGTATGGCCGTGGCCGCCGTCCTCGATGAGGCGTTCCGCCTTGGCCATGGCGTCGTCAAAGTCCTTTGCGCGGTACATGGCCAGCACGGGGGAGAGCTTTTCGTGGGCAAACTCCTCGCTGAGATCGACGCTCTCGACCTCGCCGATGAGCACCTTGTAGTGCTCGTCGATGTCCAGACCGGCGAGCCTGGCGATCTTCTGCGCGGGCTGGCCGACGATCTTGGCGTTGAGGGAGCCGTTGATGATGATGGTCTTGCGGACCTTGTCCAGCTCCTCGCCCTGAAGGAAATAGCACCCGCGGGCGGCGAACTCGGCGCGCACTTTGCCATAGATGCTCTCGGGCACGATCACGCTCTGCTCGGAGGCGCAGATCATGCCGTTGTCAAAGGTCTTGGAATGGATGATGGAGTTGACCGCGAGCAGAATGTCCGCGCTCTCGTCGATGACGGCGGGCACGTTGCCCGCGCCCACGCCCAGCGCGGGCTTGCCGCTGGAGTAGGCCGAGCGCACCATGCCCGGGCCGCCCGTGGCCAAAGTGCAGTCGCACTCGCACATGATGAGGTTGGTCATCTCCAGGCTGGGCACGTCGATCCAGGAGATGATGTGCTCCGGCGCGCCGGCCGCCACCGCGGCCTCCAGCACGATGCGCGCGGCCTCGACCGTGCACTTCCTGGCGCGCGGGTGGGGGGAGATGATGATGCCGTTGCGGGTTTTCAGGCAGGCCAGCGTCTTGAAAATGGCCGTGGAGGTGGGGTTGGTGGTGGGAATCACGGCCGCGATCACGCCCAGAGGCTCGGCCAGGCGGGTGATGCCGTAGGCCTTGTCCTCCTCGATCACGCCGCAGGTCTTGACGTCGCGGTAGGCATTGTATATATATTCGGAAGCAAAGTGGTTTTTGATGACCTTGTCCTCCACCACGCCCATGCCCGTCTCCTCGACGGCCATCTTGGCCAGCGGCAGGCGCATCTTGCCCGCGGCCATGGCTGCGGCGAAGAAAATGCGGTCGACCTGTTCCTGCGTAAACTCGGCATACGTTTTCTGCGCGGCCCGCACCAGGGCAAGCTCTTCCTCCAGGCGTTCCACACGGTCCACAGGTTTGCGTGCATCAGTCATGCTGACCCAGCTCCTTTCTGATTTCGTTAAAAGTTTAACATAGTTTCGGGGAGCTGTAAATGCCAATGTTTATATACCATTATATGATTTTGAATATAATTGTCAACGTATCGGCGATGGGCGGGACAGATGGCTTTCTTCCTTATTATATGGGAGATACGGGATCGGCGAGGCAGGGGGAGCCGGAGGTTTTTTTCGTGTTCAAAAAACCTTTCGCCCTTCGGCTGCGTCTGATTTCAGGGGGGCTGGAAGCGTCGTCCAGGGGTTTTTTTCTCAAAACTGGGAAGAATCCGGATGCGCCAATCGTTCTTCATATGGAAAGATGTGCCGGAATACGGCCAGGAAAAAAGGCCGGAGAAAGCGGGGGAAGCGGAGATAAAAAAAGTCCAAATCTTTACGAATCTGTATCAGAAATTTGAAGATTTTGAGGCGAAACCCTTTACAAAAGTTATCAAAATCTGTATAATGCCAGAAGGAAGCACTGTATGGGCAAGCCATATCCATATGGCGCGCCGTCTTACATACACTGTGTAACGGAGGGATAGCAAGATGAAACGCTTCTTATGCGTCCTGCTGGTCGCCCTGGCGCTGGTGGGACTGATGACCACGGTTGCCTCTGCGGAGGAATACGCGACCGTCGTCAGCGACAACGGCTATGGCGTACGTATGCGCGAAGGCCCCAGCAAGGTATATCGCGTGATCACCAAATATGACGTGGGCACCACGGTCATCGTGCAGCAGCGCGGCACCGAATGGTCGCAGATTCGCGTGGGCGAAACCGTGGGCTGGATGATGAACGAGTTCCTGCGCTTCGGCACCACCGGCACCGGCACCGGTACCGGCGGTGAGAGCGGCGGCGTAGGCACCGGCACCGTCGTCAGCGACAACGGCCTGCGCGTGTGGCTGCGTACCACGCCGAACGGAAAGCGCATTCAGCTGTACCGTCCGGGTACGGCGGTGACCATTCTGTCCTATGGCGGAGAGTGGCACTATATTTCCATCGGCGGCGTGCGCGGCTATATGATGAGCCGCTATATCTCCGTTACGCCCGCTCCGGCCCCGTCCTCCAGGATGGTGGAGGCCGTGAGCGTCAACTATCCGTCGCCCGTGGTGGACGACGTGCTTCAGGCGTCCGTCACTCCGTCGGACGCGACCGTCACCTACAGCTGGAAGGTGAACGGCGTGGAGCAGAGCAACAGCGCCACTTTGCGCGTGCTCAACGACTACATCGGCAAGCCCATCACCCTGACGGTCACGGGCACCGGCGTATACTACGGCTCCAGGCAGTACACCACCGACCCGGTGGTTTCCAGCCGCCAGGTGACCGAGGTATCGCTCAACCGGTCGCAGCCCTTCGTGGGGGATACCCTGTCCGCCGTGCTCAAGCCCTCCTCGGCCACGGTCAGCTACAGCTGGCGCGTGGGCGGCATTGAGGTGAGCACCGAGGCGACCTATACCGTGCAGCAGAGCGACATCGGCAAGCTGATTCAGCTCAAGGTCAACGGCATTGACTCCTTCAGCGGCGTGGCCATCTGCTCGGCCTCCGGCGAGGTGCGCAGCAGCACGGAAGTGTTCTCCGTCGATCTGAGCATCAAGAACCGCCCCGTCATGGTGGGCGAGGTGCTCAGCTCCGTCGTGACTCCCTCCAGCGCGTCCGTCAACTGCGTGTGGATGGCCGATGGCGACGTGGTGGCTACCACCGCCAGCTACAAGGTCACCGCCAACGACCTGGGCAAGAAGATCAGCCTGCGGGTGGAGGGCATCGCGCCCTACACGGGCAGCGCCACCGCTTCCGCCTATGGTCTGGTGCAGAGCGCCAATATTACCGCCGCCGCGCTGAGCAACTACACCCTCACCGCGGGCAACGGCTGCTCCGCCGTGATCACCCCCGCCACCGCCACCGCCACCTATGAGTGGATCATGGTCAACGCCACCACCGGTGTGGAAACCCCCCTCAACCTGTACGGGTCCTATATCACCGTGCCCGAAACGGCCATCGGCCACCGCATCAAGGTGCGCGTGCGCGGCGCGGGCATCTACGGGGTCAGCACCTTCAACGCGGAAAGCGGCGTGGACTATATCGACAGCCCGCTGAGCAACCCCATTATCAGCAACAAGATCGTCACCGGCGTGGCGCTCAACAACACCAGCCCCGTGGTCGGGGAAACCATCACCGTCGATCTCACCCCCGACGCGCTGGACCCCCTGCGCCCCAGCCGCGAGATCTCCTATATCTGGACGGTCGGCACCTCCGTGCACACCGACACCACCGGCACCTATACCGTCCTTGGCACCGATGTGGGCAAGACCATCAGCGTCAAGGCCATCACCGCCTATCCCAACGCGGGCGAGGCCATCAGCGCCGCCACCAGCCCCGTGCGCGCCAACGGCACGGTTGCGGGCGTGAGCATCATCAATCAGCGCACCAACGCCAATGCCGCGCAGACCGCGCCCGAGGTGGGCGATACGCTGGTCGCTTCGGTCAATCCGTGGACCGCGGCCTCCGTATCCGGCTGGATCAACTACAGCTGGTGGGTGGATGGCGCGCAGGTGGGCAACGCCTCTACCCTGACCATCGACCCCGCCTGGAACGGCAAGCAGATCACGCTGATTGCCGACGTGGCGGCCGGCTGCCCGTACTATAACGGCTCCAAGCAGCCCACCGAGGCGCCCAACCGCCATTCCGCCGTCACCGCGCCAGTGGTGCAGTACGCGGCGGTGAATGCCAGCATCTACATCACGCCGCCCAAGGCGGGCGAGACGCCGCAGGCGTCCGTGTCCGGCTCCGGCGTGGTCAACAACCAGACCGTCGAGGTCTGCAACGGCAGCATCACCTGGATCGACAAGAGCACCGGCGCGCTGGCCGTGATGGACTCCAAGGGCCATTTCAAGCCCCAGACCACCTACATCGCGCGTCTCACGCTCAACGCCAACCATGGCCTGAGCTGGAACAACGCCGTCGTAACGGTCAACGGCACGGCGGCCAAGCAGCTTTCCAAGGCGGGCAACGTCTTTGACTTCGAGTTTACCCCCACTGACGAGCTGCCCATCACCGAGTTCTATATCTCCGGCGTGCCGCGCCCCGTGCCGGGCGGCGTCCCCTCCGTGGGCAGCTACACGACGGACCAGTACACCGCGACCATTGACTGGAGCCAGTGCCTGGACGCCAATACGGGTACCTTCAAGAACGCGTCCAGCTACACCGTGCCCATCACCATCAAGGCCAATCCCGGCTATACCGACAACGGCATCGCGGCCAACGTGTTCAAGGTGAGCACCGCCGACGCGACCACCTCCACGGCGGGCGCCGGGGCCGGCATCACGGTGACGGCCACCTTCAACGTGGACCATGCCGTGACCGTGACCGCCGAGCGCACCACCGTCAACATCGACGGCGTGAACGTGGCCGTGGTCCAGTGCTTCGCCAACGTCAGCAACATGGTCGAGCAGCCCGCTTTCAAGTGGAGCGTGCAGTACAAGCAGTCCAACAGCACTTGGATTCACGAGGATACCGGCGTGCTCAACATCGGTCCCGACGAGATCCTCGACAAGGACATCGTGGTCTGGGCCACCTGCACGGTTGACGGCAAGGCGTACCAGGGCTCCCTGGCGCTGCACCTGGTCAGCGGCACGCAGGAGGACACCTCCATCAAGGCCGTCTTTAACGGCGGTCAGCCCACCAGCGTGCTGGCCGGAACCAAGGCCCAGTACAGCGCCTACGCCACCAACTCCGTGATCGGTGTGGAATGGGCGATTGAGGGCAACAACAGCGCCGATACCAAGATTGAAAAGATCAACGAAACCACCGCTCAGCTGACGGTGGCCGCGGATGAAACCGCGCCCTCCATCAACGTGGTGGTCTGGCCCAAGCAGGCCCCCGGCGAGCGTGTCAAGACCAATGTGCAGATCATCCGCACCTACACCGTCACCTACACGGACGGCCAGGGCGGCACCCTGTTTGCCGATGTGGTCTACCGCAACCTGCAGCTTGATGCGACGACCCCGAAGTACAACGACGCGAACAAGCCCACCGTACCCGGCTGGGAGTTTGCCGGCTGGAGCCCCGCTTACGCCGAGAAGGTGACGGGCAATGTCACCTATGTGGCCCAGTGGAAGACCAGCCCCATTACCCCCAGTCTGCTGGATCTGTTGCCCGCTGACACCACCTTCACCGTCACCTACACCGACGGCGTGGAGGATGCGGTGATCTTCAACGATCAGGTCACCTCCGGGCTGCTGGCCGGAGATGCGACCCCCGCCGCGCCCCAGCCCACCCGCGAGGGCTACCGCTTCGACGGCTGGGAGCCCGCCGTGACCGAGACGGTGACGGCCGACACCACCTATACCGCCAAGTGGACGAAGCTCTACACCATCGTGTTCCTGGACGGCACCGAGGAAAACAACGTCGTGCTCAGCCAGCAGGTGGCCGAGGGTGAAAACACCCCGCTGCCCGCCAACCCGACCCGCGAGGGTTACGACTTTGACGCCTGGATTGACCAGAACGGCAACGGCTGGGGCGACAGCGCCTCCAAGCCCGTGACCGGCGACGCGACCTACACCGCCACCTGGCGTGCGCATGACGCCGTGGACGGCACCGCCGATACGCTGGAGAGCGGCGAGAATACCGGCGTGCGCGTGGTCGTGACCAACGGCGTGGACGGTGGCGTGATCGGCGAATCGACTTCGCAGACCATCATGGACGCCTATGCGTATGTCCAGTCGCTTGCGGCTCCCACGCATCCGAGCGATCCGGCCATGACCTTTGCCGGCTGGAGCGATTTCCATTATGATGACGTGAACGGCGTGGTCACCTTCGAGGCCACCTGGAAGCCGGCCGAGGAGGAGCAGCCCGCCGACGCGACCACCGAGCAGCCCGCCGACACAACCACCGAGCAGCCTGCCGATACGACCGCCGAGCAGCCCGCCGACACGACCACCGAGCAGCCTGCCGACACAACCACCGAGCAGCCTGCCGACACGACCACGGAGCAGCCCGCCGACACGACCACCGAGCAGCCTGCCGACACGACCACGGAGCAGCCTGCCGATACGACCGCCGAGCAGCCTGCCGATACGGTCGACGGCCAGCCCGCTGTGCCGGTCGACGAGCAGCCCGATGTCCCCGTGCTCTATACCATCACCTACACCGACGGCCAGGGCGGTGAGCTGAGCAGCTATCAGCTGGAGGAAGGCTCGCCCATGCCCGGATGCGCCGCTCCCCAGCGCGAGCTGTTCGTGTTCACGGGCTGGGAGCCCGCCGTGGCCGAGACCGTGACCGCCGATGTGACCTATGAAGCCCGGTGGGCGGATGACTGGAATGCCAACGGCATCCCCGACGCAGAGGATGCGCGCTATACCGTCACCTATCAGGATGGAGACACCGTCCTGAAGCAGGATACGGTGCTCACCGGCATGAACACGCCCGGTTGCGCCGCGCCTGAAGCGGAGGGCATGGTCTTTGAGGGCTGGTCCCCTGCCGTGGCCGGCACCGTGACCGCCGACGCCACCTATGTGGCCCAGTGGAGCGAAGCCGAGGAAGAGACGCCCGAAGCGCAGAAGAGCGAGTCCCAGAGCGAAGAGGGGACCGAAGCCGCCGTGCAGGGCGAGGACGGCGAGACGATTGAGGAGCCTGACGACGAAACTCTTGAGAAGGAATATGAGGAGCTGGCTCAATCCAGCAACATCCATATCTCCTTTGAGAAGGGCGCGTCCCGGATTGGCCGCGGCAAGTCCTCCACCTACGCGGTGAAGGTAAGCGGCGTGCCGGAGGGCGTGCAGGCCTCCATCAGCTGGCGCCTGAGCGGCACCGACCTGACCGCCACCAGCGGCAAGGCCAGCGGCGACGGCTTCCGCGTCTCCGTCGGCGAGGACGAGACCGCCGAAACCCTGCGGGTGGTCGTCACCGTCAAGGTGGGCGACATCACCATCAGCAGAGGCAAGCGTGTGAGCATCGTCGATCCCACCGCTCAGACGGAGGAAGAGAAGGAAGAAGCGGCAAAGCCCGCCGAAAAGCCGGCGGATGAGACTGCGGACGATGCGGACGCTTCCAAGGAAGAGGCCTCCGACGCCTCCAAGGAGGAGGCTGCCCAGCCCGCCAATCCTTCCGAGATGACGGAGGAGGAAATGGCGCAGCAGGCCATGGAAGAAGGCAACTTCGATCCGGCCGCCAGCAGCTTCTGATGCATAACCAATTCTGCCCCGCGGCGAAAGCCGCGGGGCCTGTTTTTGTAGTATGGAAGAAACTGGGGATGATTGACATTCGATTTTCCCTGGTATATGATTGGAACCGCAATGACGGCAATGCCGTCCCTCAGGGCCGTTTCGCCGGGCGGTCATGAGGGGAAGGCGACCGACGGGTTGCCGCACAGCCCATGGACGCGGCGGCGATCCCCCTCGGACGGCGGCACGCCGCCCTTTGACAGGAGTGGAAGCAGATGCAGGATTACGGCCATGTGCTCTGTCTGTTCTGTAAGACGGGCAAGGAGCAGAGCGTCGCGCACAGAATCAGTGAAAACGGCGTGGGAACCGCGATTTTCCCCCAGCGCATCGCAAAGCGTTACAGCAAGGAACGCAAAGCCTATGAGGAGATCAGGACGGCCCTGCTGCCCGGCTACGTGTTCGTGTATCTGCCTGACGAGGTCCCCCCGGTGAACTGGTGGACGTATTCCGGCGTGATCCGTCCGCTTGGCTACGGGGACGGCCGGCGCGATTTTCTGGTGGGCTCGGATCTGGCCTTTGCTCAATGGGTCTGGCAAAAGGAAGGAAATATCAGCCATGTGAAGGTCGTCCAGAAGGGCGACCGAATCGAGATCGCGGACGGCCTGTTTTCCCGCATGCGCGGCACGATTACCCGCGTGGACCGCAGAAAACAGACCTGCTGTGTCGCATTGGATACGGACAGCATCATCCGGCAGGTATGGCTGCCCTATGAACTCGTTGAGCCGGTCGCTGCCCAGCCCGATGGCCCGGACCGCCCTTGAGGACAGAAACCAATCAAAAACGGCTTTCCTCCGGTTTTTCATGGAGGAAAGCCGTTTTTCTGTTACTTGCCCCAATCAACGCTGTTTTCGCCCGGCCGCACGGACCAGTAGACCACGTTGGGCTGCATCTTGAGGCCGTAGGCGCAGGCCAGCTCGTCCACCGTGACGAACATGAAACCGCGCTCCAGCAGGTACTCGCCCCACAGGGGTACGGATTCATGCAGATACTCGCCCGTATCGTGACAGAGGATGATGTCGCCCTCGGTCACCTTGTCGCGGAAGGTATAGAAGATGCGCTCGGGGCTCTTGCCGGTATAGTCGTAGGTGTCCACGCTCCACTGGATGATGGGCATGGGCATCCCGGACTCCACCCAGCTGGGGTAGGTGCCGCCCGGCGCGCGGAACAGCGACGCCTCTTCGCCCACCAGCGGCAGTGTCCATTCGGCGCTGAGGGCCAGCTCCCTGAGGCGGCTCTCGTCCGATTTGAAGGACCCGCCGCCCCAGTGGTGGAAGGTATGGGTGCCGAAGATGTGATTCTGGTCGTACTGCTTCTGCAGGACGTAGCCGTAGCGCTCCAGCTGCTTGCCCACGGTGAAGTAGGTGCCGCGCGCGCCGATTTTGCGCAGCGCGTCCAGCGTGTAGGTGGAGGGATAGTCCTTGGGCCCGTCGTCGAAGGTGACGGCCACCATCTTCCACCGGCTGTTGTCGGTGGCGGCCAGGCCCGTCTCCGTCATCAGAGCGCGCAGGTCAGGATAGAAAAAGCGCGCGTGCGTCAAAGTGACCTTGCCGGGGACGATATCCCCGGCGGCGTAGTGCAGCGTCAGCTCCATGCCGCTCAGGGTGAAATCCGCCGACGCGAGAGCCTCGGGCGCGCACAGGCGGTCGATGGCGGCGCTGTCGCGGCTTTCGCCGGGGAAGATGTCCCCAAGGTGCGCCCTCACGCCCTCGGAAAGCGTCTCCCAGGCGTCGTCCTCAAACAGGTCGACCAGCGTCAGGTGGCGGCCCGTCTCCAGATCCCAGGTGCGGGTGGTGAAGGCCGTGGAAAGCTGCTGCTCCTCGTAGCTCACGCGCGCGATGGTGAGCGTGCTCAGGTACTTTTCGCCCGTGCGGTAGTAGACGGTGCTGATGTTCAGCACGCTGCCGCGCTTGCCCCGCTTGCGCGGGTCGGGCTGCAGGGCGGGGCTGAACTCGCGGTCGTAGGCGTCCACGATGGCGCGCAGCTCGGCGTTCACGTCCGGGTTGGTGGTGGTCAGGTATTCCTTGTAGACGTAGGCGCTCCCCTCGTCGATCTCTCGTGCGTCCTCCTCCACGGTGACGGCGAAGATGGCCGGCATGGCGTCGTATTTTTCGGGCTCGGCGGCCGCGGAGCCAACAAGGCATACAAGCGTCAGAAACAAGGCCAGCATGCGCTTCATGCGCTTCAACCTCCTTATCGCAGCAAACGGCGCGCAGGCCCGTTTTCTGGAAGCATGCCGTTTGCTTATCCTGTATTTTACAATGATGCGCGTATAAACGCAAGCGGGCCGCACGTCCTGTCAATTCCTTAACAGATTGGATGGAAGCTCATCTTGAACCCGTCCATGAAAAAGCGCGCCCGGCTTTGAAAATGAACTTTCTTCGGTAAAACGAAAAGGATATGAGCGATAACGGCTTATTGACAAAAACAAAACAAATTTCTTGCTTTTTTCTGTAAAATCGATTATCATAATAACCAAAGATCATCGTTCCTCACAACAACCGCACAGCCCAGGAAGACGACATCAGCAGGAGGTTGCTACTTTGGACACAAACAGCAAGGTTCAATCCCTCCCGTCAGGCGATTGTTCCCGGGAGGACCAGCAGGCGCTTCTTTCGCGCATCGGCGAGCTGGCGCGCGAATACCGCGGCCGCGAAGGGTCGCTGATTCAGGTGCTGCACATGGCTCAGGGCATCTACGGCTATCTGCCGCTGGAGGTGCAGCGCGTGATCGCGGACGGCCTGGAGCTCCCCCTGGCCGAGGTTTCGGGCGTGGTGAGCTTCTATTCGTTCTTTTCCACCCAGCGCCGCGGCAGGCATACCATCCGCGTGTGCCTGGGCACGGCGTGCTACGTGCGCGGGGGCAAGCGCATCGTGGAGCGGCTCAGGGAGCTGCTCAAGGTCGAGGTGGGGGATACCACGGCGGACGGCCTGTTCACGCTGGAGGTGGCGCGCTGCATCGGCGCGTGCGGGCTGGCTCCGGCCATGTCCGTCGACGACACGGTGTATAAGCGCGTCAATCCCGACCATCTGGAGCATATTCTGGCCCAGTACGCCCCCGAAAAGGAGGGAGAAGCCGTATGACGAAAATCACCTCTCCCGAAAGGCTCCGCGAGATCAAGGCCGCCTACGAGCGCAGGCAGTCCGCCTATGAGCGGCGGGTGCTGGTGTGCGGCGGCGCGGGCTGCGTCAGCTGCCACTGTCAGGCGGTCCGGGACGCGCTGGAGGAGGCCGTGGAGGCGCTGGGCCTTGGCGGGCGCGTCAGGGTCATGGTCACGGGCTGCATCGGCATCTGCGCGGTGGGGCCGGTGATGGTGGTCGAGCCCGACGGCGTGCTCTACACCAGCCTGGACCCGGAGCGCGCGGCCCTCATCGCCCGCCGCCACCTTTTGGAAGGCGAAATCGTGGAGGAATGCACCTTCTACGATCACGATCAGAAGCGCCGCATCCCGCACCTGAGGGACATCGGGTTCTTCCGCGAGCAGGTGCGCATTGCGCTTCGCAACTGCGGGCAGATGGAATACGCCTCGCTGGAGGCCTACATCGCCCGCGACGGCTACGCCGCCCTCGCGGGGGCGCTGGCGCAAAAGCCCGCCGACGTGGTGGAGGAGATCAAGCGCAGCGGCCTGCGCGGGCGCGGCGGCGCGGGCTTCCCCACGGGCGTCAAGTGGGAGGCCGGCATGAACGCGGCGGAGGGCCGGAAATACATGGTCTGCAACGCCGACGAGGGAGACCCCGGCGCCTTCATGGACCGCTCCATTCTGGAGGGCGACCCGCACAGCCTCATCGAGGGCATGCTGCTGGGCGGCTACGCCATCGGCGCCAGCCGCGGCTACGTCTACGTGCGCGCGGAGTATCCGCTGGCCGTGGAGCGGCTGAGCAACGCCATTCATCAGGCGCGCGAGGCGGGGCTGTTGGGCGAGGGCATTCTGGGCTCGAATTTCGATTTCGATCTGGAAATCCGCATCGGCGCGGGCGCGTTCGTCTGCGGCGAGGAAACCGCGCTGATGAACTCCGTGGAGGGCCGGCGCGGCGAGCCGGACCAGAAGCCGCCCTTCCCGTTTGAGTCCGGCCTGTTCCATTGTCCCACCATCATCAACAACGTCGAAACCCTCGCCAACGTCCCCGCCATCCTCTTCCACGGCGCGGACTGGTTCCGCGGCTTCGGCACGGAGAAGAGCCCCGGCACCAAGGTCTTTGCCCTCTCCGGCAAGATCAACAACACGGGCCTTGTCGAGGTGCCCATGGGCATCCCCCTGGGTGAGATCCTCTACACCATCGGCGGAGGCATCCCCGGCGGCAAGGGCTTCAAGGCCATCCAGTCCGGCGGCCCCAGCGGCGGGTGCCTCACCCGCGCGCACCTCAACACCCCCGTCGACTACGAGAGCCTGGCCAAACTCGGTGCGATCATGGGGTCGGGCGGCCTCATCGTCATGGACGAGGATACCTGCATGGTCGATACCGCCCGCTACTTCATGGACTTCATCCGGGATGAGAGCTGCGGCAAATGCCTGGCCTGCCGCGTGGGTACCAAGCGCATGCTGGAGATTCTGGAGCGCATCACCCAGGGCGAGGGCGTGCCCGAAGATCTGGACATGCTGGAGGAGCTGGCCGCCACCCTGCAGGATACCGCCATGTGCGGCCTGGGCCAGACCGCGCCCAACCCCATCCTTTCCACCCTCCAGTACTTCCGCGACGAGTACGAAACCCACATCTACGACCGTCACTGCGACGCGGGCGTGTGCGCCAACCTCTACATCTCGCCCTGCCGCAACGCCTGCCCCGCCTCGGTGGACGTGCCCGGCTACATGAACCTCGTGGCCGCGGGGCGGCTGGTGGACGCCTATCGCCTCATCCGGCAGGAGAACCCCTTCCCCGCGGTGTGCGGCCGCATCTGCACGCATCCCTGCGAGCGGCACTGCCGTCGCTCCCAGGTGGATGAGCCGCTGGCCATCTGCTCCATCAAGCGCTTTGTGGGGGATATCGCGCTCAGCGGCGCGTTTGAGCTGCCCGGCGAAACCCCGCTTCCGCCCACGGGCAAGCGCGTGGCCGTGATCGGCGCGGGCCCCTCCGGCCTCACCTGCGCCTACTACCTGACCCAGCTGGGCCATCAGGTGGACGTCTACGAGGCCGAGCAGGTGCCCGGCGGCGTGCTCTACTGGGGCATTCCCGAATACCGCCTGCCCAACAGCGTGCTGCTCAAGGAGATTCACGCCATCGAAAAGGCGGGCGTGAAGATTCACCTGGGCGTGACCGTGGGCCGCGACCTGTCGCTGGACGAGCTGCGGGAAAGCCATCAGGCCGTCTACATCGCCAGCGGCAACCAGAAGGCGCGCAAGCTGGGCATTCCCGGCGAAAGCCTGCCGCAGGTGGAGAGCGGGCTGAGCTTCCTGCGCCGCATCGGGCTGAATCGGGACCGCTTCGTGCCGCGCCGGCTGGTGATCGTGGGCGGCGGCTCGACCGCCTTTGACTGCGCGCGTACCGCAAGGCGGCTGGGCGCGGAGGAGGTCACCATCGTCTACCGCCGCACGGCGGCCGAAATGCCCGCGGGCGCGGAGGAGATCATGGAGGCGCAGGAGGAGGGCATCCGGCTGGAGACGCTCGCCTCGCCCCTGGAGATTCTGGGCGAGCGCGGCGCGGTCGTGGGCATCCGGCTGCAGCGCATGCAGCCCGGAAACTTCGGAAAGGACGGCCGCCGCTGGGTCTACCCCGTCGAAAACGGCGAATTCGTCCTGCCCTGCGACGGCGTGGTTGCGGCCATCGACCAGGAGATGGACGACTATTTCATCAACGCCGTGGAGGAGCGCGTCAAAACCTATCTGGACGTGAACCGCTTCACCGTCAAGACCCGGCGCGAGGGCGTGTTCGCCGGCGGCGACGCCAACCCCCACCGCGCCAACGTGGTCATCGAGGCCATCGCGGACGGCAAGCGCGCCGCCGTCAACATCGACCGGTATCTGGGCGGCAAGGGCGAACTGAACAAGGGCGCGCCCATCGACATCCCCACCATCCCCGACGAGGTGGTGGAGGAGCACCCCCGCTTCCCGTTCCATACGCTCGCGCCCGAAAAGCGCTGCGACAACTTTGACGAGGTGGTCTGCGGCTATCACCGGCTGGACGCCATGGCCGAATCGCTGCGCTGCCTGCACTGCGACAGGAGGTAAGGGCACATGATCCATCTGACCATCAATCAAAAGCCCGTCGCCGTCCCCGAAGGGACCACCATCCTCGAAGCGGCGCGCAGCGCCGGCATCGAGATCCCAAGCCTGTGCTATCTGAAAAACGTCCATCGGTTCGGCTCCTGCCGCATCTGCGTGGTGGAGGTGGAGGGCATGCGCACCCTTCAGGCCTCCTGCATGACCAGGGCGCGCGAGGGCATGGTGGTGCACACCCACAGCGCGCGGGTGCGCGCCCGCCGCAAGGTGCTCTACGAGCTGATGCTCTCCGGCCATTCCAAGGACTGCCTCTCCTGCGGGCGCAACCAGAGCTGCGAATTACAGGCCCTGGGCGAGCGCCTGGGCGTGACCTCCTGCCGCCTCTCGGGCGAGCAGCCGCCGCGCCATGTGGACGTGTCGCCCGCCATCACCCGCGATACCTCCAAGTGCGTGCTGTGCCGCCGCTGCGTCACCGTGTGCCGAAGCATCCAGCAGGTGGGCGCCATCGCCGCGCAGAACCGCGGCTTTGACACCGTCATCAGCCCGGCCATGGGCCTGCCGCTCAACGCCACGGCCTGCGCCATGTGCGGCCAGTGCACGGTGGTGTGCCCCACGGGCGCGCTGGCGGAAACCGACGGACTGGAGCGCGTGTGGCAGGCGCTGTCCGACCCGCAAAAGCGCGTGGTGGTGCAGACCGCGCCCGCCGTGCGCGCGGCGCTGGGCGAGGCGTTCGGCTATCCAGTGGGTACGTGCGTCACGGGCAAGATGGCCGCCGCCCTGCACGAGCTGGGCTTTGACGACGTGTTCGACACCAACTTCGCCGCCGACCTGACCATTCTGGAGGAAGGCACGGAGCTACTTGGCCGCCTGGAGGCCGCGCTCACCGGCGGCGAGGCGGTGCTGCCCATGATTACCTCCTGCTCGCCGGGCTGGATCAAGCACATCGAGCATGCCTTCCCGGACGAGCTTTCCCACCTGTCCACCTGCAAGTCGCCCCACGCCATGCTGGGCGCGCTGGTCAAGAGCTACTACGCCGAAAAGCTCGGCGTGGACCCGAAGGACCTCTTCGTGGTCTCGGTCATGCCCTGCACGGCCAAGAAGTACGAGATCCAGCGCCCGGAGCTTTCCAGCCTGGACGGCGTGCCGGACGTGGACGCGGTGCTGACCACGCGCGAGCTGGCCCGGATGATCAAATCCGCCGGCATCGACCTGCGCGCGCTGCCGGAGGGGACGTTCGACGCGCCGCTGGGCCTGTCCACGGGCGCGGCGGACATCTTCGGCGTGACCGGCGGCGTGATGGAGGCCGCCCTGCGCACCGTGTGCGAGCTGGTGACGGGCCGCGAGCTGCCCTTTGAAAACCTGCACGTGACCCCCATCGAGGGGCTGGAGCAGATCAAGACCGCGTCCGTGACCCTCCGGGACACATTGCCCGCCTACCGCCATCTGGAGGGCGTGGAGGTGCGGGTGGCCGTCACCTCCGGCCTGGCGGGCGCGGACCGGCTGATGCGCGAGATCGCAAAGGGCCAGTCGCCCTACCACTTCATCGAGGTCATGGGCTGTCCGGGCGGGTGCGTCAGCGGCGGCGGCCAGCCGCGCACGGACGTGGAGAACTTCCGCGAGCTGCGCTCGCGCGCGCTCTATGCCGAGGACGAGGGCAAGCCCCTGCGCAAGAGTCACGAAAACCCCGACCTGCTCCGTCTCTACGAGACCTGGCTGGGCGAGGTGGGCGGTCCTCTGGCGCACGAGCTGCTTCATACGCGCTACGTGCCAAGGGGGCTGTACAACGAACGGGTGCCATGACGGGGCAGGATACCCCACAAGCAGGGGCCGCGCGGAGCGGCCCCGTTTCGCTCAAAACAAAGAGATCAGGCACAGGAGATCAGACCATGACCAACGAAAGCGCAAGAATCATTTTGCTTCAGATGCTCGACGGCCTCGACCCCACCACCGGCGAGCTTCTGCCTCCGGACCACCTGCTCAACGACGCCACGGTCATCCGCGCGCTGCATACGGCCGTGCTGGCGCTGACGGACATTTCCCATCCAGTCAGGGCTCCGGTCAACCGAAACGGCCGCCTCAACGCCGGCCGGGCGTGGACGGAGATGGACCGGGACGCGCTGGCCGTTCTCAGCCGGTCGGGCGCGTCCATGGAGATGATGTGCGAAAAGCTGCAACGGCGGCGGCGCGGCGTGCAGAGGCAGCTTCGTGACATGGGGCTGCCCCTCCCCCCGGCGAGGAAGGCTGCCAAACGCGCCGGCACGGTGTGGACGGAGGAGGACGAGGAACAGCTGCGAAAGCTGTACCGCCTGAGGCGCCCGGTCGAGGAGATGGCCCGTAAATTGCAGCGGAGCGTGCGGGCCGTCTACATTCGCATGGAGCGGCTGGGGCTGTACGGCGATGAGGCGGGATACCCAGACGGGCCGGGCCGGTAGACAGAAAGCGGGCGAATGCGCGCCCTTGTGTGACAGGGCAAAATCCGTTCCTTGCGGAAACCGCAAAGGCATTTTGCAGATCCGGCAAAATGCTGCAGGCAGTACGCCCGGGAAAACAAAAAGGAGGAAGAAGCTCTCTGTCCGATGCGGAAAGCCGCAACAATGGACAAAAATCCCGATGCTGAACCGACCCGGGTTGTGAGGCTCACGGATCCCAATTGTTCAAGCGTTTTCAGCGCCGTTGGTTCCTGCTTTTCTGGCATGCCTTTCTGGTATCCCGCGCTTTCGGGCTAGCAACCATGCGCGGATCCAGGTCATCCCTGCAAATGCCAACCCACTTCATGTGCCTCTTGGGTGGTTCACGAATTTGCACATAATCTCTTTTCACGGGATAGGGCGATTGGGGGAATACGTTGGCTGTTTTGACCGGGCGGATAGGTGCTCCTTAAATCCGCAAGGTTCTTTTCCTGACCCTTTTTTACATGACAAAGCGGCGGCCGTCCGTGGAGCGCAAAAACGGAGGCCGCAGAAGGGTTCGGTTTAAAAGCAAGGCTTCCTTGCCATTGAACAGGGAAAACCCATTCATACGGAAAGGCATGTGGGGGATATTCAACAGTCAGGCATTTTTTTGGCCGGCGTTGATTAGCCTTTCACGGTTGCGTAAACTCAAATAGGATTCCGGAGAGTCATCCAGGCTTCCAAAGTAATCCGGATAGGTTTTCAAAACGGTATCTTTGTCCTGCAAATTGCAGTCATGCTGGCTTTCCAGAAGCAGCATCAGCTTAACCGAGTCTCCGGACTCTATGCTTCGCAAGATGGCGGAATGCTCATTATAGATATACTCCAATCTTTGCTCAATGGACATAACCAGCATATTATAGCGCGTGTAGTGAGAGCGGGAGGCAGTAATCTGCTGCCATATGACCCCATGACCCGCTTTTTCAAACAGCTTGTAGTGAAATATGTCATTGAGCTGGATGCTTTCGCGCGTATTTTTTCTCTCCATGGCCAGCTTTTGAAGAAACATGATTTCCTGAAACTCGTCGATCACTTTCACTTTTCCGCATATGCTTAACACGATGCTTCGTTCAATCAGACTGCGCATTAAGCCCAATTCTTTTATATAATCAAGGTCAATCCGTGTCACATAGGTACCGCTCTGCGGGAAAAAGCAGACCAGCTTTTCATCTGCGAGACGAATGAGCGCCTCACGAACCGGCGTGCGGCTCACCCCCAGGCTAGCGCAGAGCTGGGATTCGCTGATTGCCTGTCCGGGTTTCAAATCCAGAAACTGAATCATATCTTTCAGCTCGGAATAAATATTTTTACTGTTTCGGGTAGTGCCGTTTCTTACAGGAGTCATGTGTGCTCACTTCCAAATTAATATATCAATATACCCTGTGGGATAAAGTCTTCATTATTATACCCCAACTCAGATTATAAAGTCAATAAAGGAATCGGGATTTCCGTCGGTTGCAGACAAATCCTTGAAAATCTTTAAGGCGGCTTTCGATTATTTGTATAAAACAATAAAAAAATCGTCAAATCGGCACAAAAGTATTGACAAGGCAAATGGCGAATGATATATATTAATATGTTAATATTGATTGGGCGGCCGTTACAACTGAACAACTGGAGGACGAAAACATGATTGCCATCGGATCAGATCATTGTGGCTATGAACTCAAAAAGAAAATTGAGGCTTACCTGGATCAGCGCAAGATCCCATACAAGGATTTTGGCTGCGACAGCGACCAGTACTGTCAATATCCTGTCTACGGTCATCGCGTTGCCCGGGCCGTGGCAAACGGCGAGTGCGACCGCGGACTGCTGTTTTGCGGCACGGGCATGGGAATGGCTATTCTTGCAAACAAGCTGCCCGGCATTCGTGCGGCCTGCTGCAGCGAACCATATACTGCACGAATGGCGAAGATGCATAATCACGCTAATATTTTAACGATGGGCGGCCTTGTGGTAGGGATTGAAATGGCAAAAATGATCCTCGACAGCTGGCTGGATAGCGAAGCAGAACCCAGACATCAGATCCGCCTTGACATGATAAAAGAAATCGAAGAAACAGGAACCCTCGTTGAAAAGCCTGATGCAAAGTGAATCGTTTGCGCTTCGATGCTATGAGAACGGCTCTCCGTTCCATAAAAAATAAGGAGGTATCTACAATGAAACTCAGGAAACTCGCAATCTTCGTTCTGGCTCTTGTTATGGCACTTCCCCTGATCGCGTCCGCTGAGACAGCCTATCCTGAGACCGTAAAGTTCGCAGCCATATATGGCTTTACTGGCAGCAATGCAACCACGGCCAATTATAATCAGGAAGCCATTGACTTCATGGTCGATTACATCAACGACAACGGCGGAATCGCCTCCATGAACGGTGCAAAGATAGAAGTGGTATACGGTGACAATACGTCGGATACAACGGTCTGCGTGACGGTTGCCGATCGCGTGTTTTCGGACGAAAGCGTCATGTTTGCTTTGGGCGCCGGCTCCAGCACCCTGCTTTTGCCCATGCTGCCCAGCGTGGAAAAATATCAGGTGCCCATTCTCACAAACAACACCGCGGATTCCATCACCGAGCAGGGCTATAGGTATGTGTTCCGCTGCAATATCAAGGGCTCCCAGGAAGCCGGTTAAGCATCTTGATTGCCCTGGTAGGCGCAACGATTATTGGAAAAGTTTCCTTTCGGTATCGTGGACCGTTCTTCTCGATTACCACGATAGCCTTCGGAGAAATCATGCGCGTGGCATTGCTGTATTTTAATCAGTTTACGGGCGGATTGGCAGGAAAAACCATTCCTTATACCGGTGAAGATTACCTGAACCTGCAGTTTTTCACCAATAAACCCTTCTACTATCTTTCCCTTGCCTGCCTTGTTGGAATCGTGCTGTTTTCCTATCACTTCAGACGATCGAAAATGGGATATTATCTGCGGGCGATCAAGGATGATGAAGACGCCGCCATTTCAGTAGGAATACGCACGGATCGCGTTAAGCTTCGGGCTTTCCAACTCAGCGCGATGTTTACCGCAGCAGTAGGGGTATTCTATGTATTTTATCTTACCTATGCGCAGCCTGACAGCATTTGTTCCAACGACTTCGCCGTAAAGATTGGAGCGACGGCCATTGTCGGCGGCGTGGGGACGGTGCTTGGACCGGTAGCAGGCGCTTTTCTGCTTATCATCCTGATTGAATTGGGCGCAAACATCATGGGCGCTATTGGCGGAGCGAACATCATCTATGGTATCGCACTGGTGCTTATCATCATTTTGGAGCCCAAAGGCGTGCTGCATATGCTGGAGAAGATGACGCAGCGAATTGGCAAGATGCTGAAACAAAGATCAAGTCAGAAATAAGGGGGGATTGGGGAGCATGAGCGCACTGCTGGAAGTGAAACATGCGGATATTTCCTTTGGTGGCATTCACGCCGTGAAAGATTTAAGCTTTATCGTTCATGCGGGTGAAATTGTCGGCTTAATAGGTCCGAACGGCTCGGGAAAATCGACCTGCGTCAATCTTATCAGCGGGACCTATCAGCTGGATGCCGGCGAGATATGGTTTGACGGAAAGCAGATTCCCAAAAAAATGAAGGCCGCGGATCGTGTGCCGCTGGGGATTGGACGTACCTTTCAGACGCCCAAACCATTTGGCAACATGACGGTTTATGACAATATATTAACCTGCGCATTGCGCACTCGTTCTTTCAAGGAAGCGCACGAAAAAACACGCGAAATTCTGGCGCTGTCCGGACTGGATGAATACGAAGAAATGATCAGCGAGAAACTGCCCATCGAAAAGCGAAAACTGCTGGACATGGCACGCATTTTGACCAATAATCCCAAGCTCATCATGATGGATGAAGTAATGGCCGGCCTCAATCCAATCGAAATGGAAGAGAGCATACGTTTTGTAAAGAAAGTCAATCAGATGGGGAACGCTATTCTGTTTATTGAGCATGTGATGAAGGCCGTGGTCAATGTCTGTACGCGCGCTATTGTCATCAATGAAGGCAGCTTCCTCAGCGAGGGTGTGCCACAGGAGGTTCTCAAAGAGCCGGCGGTGATTGCCGCCTATATTGGAGGAAAGCATCATGCCGAAACTTGACATACAACATATTCGTGCCGGCTATGGCGATTTGAAGGTGCTCTTTGATGTTTCGCTGCATGTGGATGAAGGAGAAATCGTATCGCTGGTTGGCTCCAACGGGGCCGGCAAAACAACGTTGCTGCGCATCATATCGGGATTTGAACCCGTGACGTCGGGAAGCATGCGCTTTGGCGACCGTGATCTGATCAGCTGCCAGCCCTATGAACGGGCTGCGCTGGGAATTTCCCACATACCGCAGGGACGCGGTACCCTTACAAAGTTTACGGTACAGGAAAATCTTATTATGGGCGCTTATGAGAAAAGGGCCCGCGAACATCTGAAAGATCGTCTGGACGAGGCTTTTGCCGTGTTTCCCAAGCTGCGAGAGCGGAGAAAGCAGATTGCAGGCTCTCTTTCAGGGGGCGAACAGCAAATGCTTGCCATTGCACGCGCGTTGATGATGAACCCCAAACTGATCATCATGGACGAACCGTCATTGGGCCTTGCGCCGATTATTGTAGAAGAAGTTTTTGAGATTATCCGCACCGTTGCCAGCAACCACAGCATTGCCATTCTGATTGTAGAACAGAATCTGGTGCAGGCGTTGTCTGTGGCTCACCGGGGATATGTTCTGGAAAACGGACGAATTGCCATGGAGGGAAAAGCGCAGGACCTTCTGCATGACCCGGATATCAATGCGAAGTATTTGGGCATCTGAGGATAAAGGAGACGGAAAAAATGAAAATCGGGCTGCATATGGGCTATTGGTGGGGCACTGACATTGGCAGTGATATCAAGGCAATCATTGCGTATACCGCTCAGACAGGGGTGGATTATCTGGAGATAAATCCCCGATATTTCCTGCATGCGACCTCCCAGGAACGCAAGGATATGCGAAGCTATGCCCAGGATCTGGGCCTGGGAATTCTGATTAACGGCGGCGCGGGAGAGGAGGCCGATCTGGCTTCGGACAGCCTGGCATCGCGCAAGGCCGGGGTGGCCTTTTGGCACAAGATGCTTAAGGCGGCTCAAGACCTTGCAGCTCCCGTATGGAGCGGCGTTATATACTCAACCTGGCTGCGGCATCCTGTCGGGCCGTATCCGCAGAGTGCGGAGGAGCGGCAGCGTGCAAGGGAATACTGCATTGCAAGCCTGCGGGAGCTGGGCCATATCCTTGACGATTATGATATCGTTATCGGCCTGGAAGTTGTAAACCGATATGAACAGTTTCTTATGAACACGGCTCAGGAAGGCGTCTGTATCGCGGAAGCTGCTGGCAACGATAAAATTCAGTTGCTTCTGGATACCTTTCATATGAATATTGAAGAAGATAACATGGCCGACGCCATACGTTATGCAGCCGACCACCATCGCCTTGCGCATCTTCACGCCGGGGAATCCAACCGCCGCGTCCCCTGTGGCGGAGGAAACATTCACTGGCAGGAGATCGGAGCCGTGCTTAAGGCGATTGATTATAACGGCGCCATTGTGATGGAACCCTTTGTACTCAAGAATGCAGATAATGCGCATCGCACGTGTACCTGGCGAAATTTAATGGAAGAACCCATCCGTTGCGAGCGCATGGTGGAGATGGCGCGCAATGGCGCAACCTTTTTACGTGGCTTGAAGCAATAATGCCGATGCCCCATCACAGATTAGGAGGCCGCACATGAATAGAAAGGACTTACCTGCTCTTTGCAAACAGCTAAGACGCGATATAATCAATATGATTGCAAACGGAGCGTCCGGGCATCCGGGAGGGTCTTTATCCGTAATTGACATGCTGGTTGCGCTCTATTTTGGAAAAATGAATCTGGACCCTTGTGAACCTGTCAACCCGCAACGGGACCGGCTTGTGCTCTCCAAGGGTCATGCCGCCCCCGCTTTATATGCTTGCCTGGGTGAACTGGGACTGATTGAAAAAGAAGAATACACGACCTTTCGTCAGCTGCACAGCCGACTGCAGGGCCATCCCGACAGAAATAAATGTCCGGGGGTTGAAGTATCCACGGGGTCGCTTGGCCAGGGATGTTCCATTGCGACCGGGATGGCGCTGGGCGCGAAGGCATGTGGCAATCCGTGCCATATCTACGCTGTTTTGGGAGATGGAGAATGCCAGGAAGGGATTGTATGGGAGGCGAGCATGGCAGCCGCCCATTACCGGCTTGACAACTTGACCTTTTTGATCGATCATAACGGCTTGCAAATTGACGGCACTAATGATGAGGTAATGAGCCTTGGCGATTTGAAGAAAAAATTTGAATCCTTTGGGTTCATAACGCTTGTGGTTGAAAACGGAAATGATGTGGAACAGATCCTCGCAGCCCTGGATACGCCTGTCTGCAAGGGAAAACCACGCTGCATCATTTGTGAAACGGTTAAAGGCAAGGGCGTATCCTTCATGGAAAATCAAGTGGGCTGGCATGGCAAGGCACCAAATGAAGAGCAGCGCCGGGCGGCGCTCAGGGAATTGGGGGAATAAGGCATGAAAAAGGCTACGCGCGTGAGCTTTGGAGAAGCTCTGGCTGAACTCGGTCGGCAAAACGACCGCATCGTCGCGCTGGATGCAGATCTGGCCGGCGCAACGATGAGCGGCATATTTCAAAAGGCGTTTCCTCACCGGCACTTTAATTGCGGCATAGCGGAGGCCAACATGGTGGATATGGCAAGCGGGATGAGCCTGATGGGTTTGATTCCCTTTTGTTCTACGTTTGCCGTGTTTGCGGGAAGATGCTTTGAAAACATAAGAAATGGAATCTGCTATCCCCATGCCAATGTGAAGCTTGCATTTTCCCATGCGGGGATATCTGTGGGGGAGGATGGAGGAACCCACCAGTCCATTGAAGATATCGCTCTCATGCGTGTCTTGCCGGGAATGACGGTGCTGTGCCCTTGTGACGATCTGGAAACAAGAAAAGCGGTCGCGGCGTCAGTCGAAATGGAAGGCCCCGTGTATCTCCGTCTGGCTCGAATGGCTACCCGTTCTTTTGAAGACCGGCCATTTGAAATTGGCAAGGGTCGTGTTATGCGCGAAGGAAAGGATGCAGTGGCCTTCACATGCGGCACGATGGTGGAAGCCTGTATGGATGCCGCGGAGCTGCTGGCCCGGCAAGGGATCGAGCTGGCGGTCATCAATTTACATACCATTAAGCCCATGGATACGGACCTTGTATGCAGATATGCGGCAACCGGCGCAAAGCTGTTCAGCGTCGAGGAGCATAGCATTATTGGCGGCCTGGGCGATGCTCTTGAATGTCAGGGGACATACAGGCTGACCAAGATCGGGATTCGGGACTGCTTTGGACAGTCCGGAAAACCGGAGGCGGTGTTGCGAGAGTATGGTTTGTGCGCGGACCAGATTGCAGCGGAGATTCAATCCGGACTGTAGTTTGTGTTCTGCGAGCCGGCAGGCATACAGTACGTTGTCCATTGCCATCAGGGACGCGGGCCAAAATCGTGGGCCGGGGGGTGCGGATGAAAAGTTGACCCCAGAAGGAGGCAACATTACGTACGCCAAAGAGCATGATGAACTCGCTGAGCCCATCCCGGAAAAACGGACACGTAAAAAAGCAGGATGAATCTTTGGCTTTCCGGAAGATGCTCGTTCATCAAGCCTGAGGCGCCGGAAGGGTGACCTCAAACCGTGCGGGAGCAAGCAAAGCCAGTGTGGAATGTGGCCGGACCGAGTTGTGGAAGGCCTCCAGATGGGCGAATACGCCAGTCTGTGCGCTGGCTCTGGTGGCATAGTGCATGGATCAACTCGCACTTGAGGCGGCTGAAGAAATGCCCTGCCACGGCGTTGTCGTAGGAATCGCCCTTGCGGGACATGCTCTGCCGGACTCCATAGAACGCCAGCCGTTCCCGGAAGGCGAACGCGGCGTATTGGATGCTTGGTTACTGTGAAAGATAAGTCCCTTGGACGGGGTGCAGCGGCGGACTACCCTGTCCACCGCTTCCAGAGTCGGCGTGGTATCAATAGGACTGGAAAAGGCACAGCCCACCCTTTTGCCGATACACAAGCCCTTGACGATGGCCGGATAGAGCCCAGCCCTCTCCGGTGGGAATGCAGGTGATATCACCCATCCAGGCCTGATTGGGTTGCTCAAAAAAGAAGTTTCTTTAGAGTAGAGTGGGGGCGACGGGGTGGCTGTGCCGGGAGTTGGTGGTGACTTTGCAGGCCCGGCTTCTCTACAGAGGCGATCCCCGCAAGCCGCATCTGCCGGTGGACACGCTTGCGGGAACAGCCGAATTCCGGCTTGGGCAGGTGGCAGAGACTGTCTAGGGCGAGATCGTTCTGGTGCAGTTCCACAATCTCCGCCGAAGTGCCGGATTCCTTCGCTCCCGCGCACAGGGATTGCGTTGCGCCCAGCCATAGCAGCCGCTGCGTGAGATCTTCAGGACCCGGCATGCCTGCTCCACAGGGGTTTCCTGGCGGTGCAACGTCTGGGCTGTCCACTATGGTTTCGACAGGATGCCGACGGTTTTTTTAGAATGTTAGTGAGCTCATCTTTCTTTCTGCCCCTTTCCTTTCCATATTTACGTTTCTGTCCGTCAATTCGGGTATAGGGGCAAGGAAGCGGGCAAGAAGCCCTTCGACAAGAAGGATGACGATGATAGCCCGCCGACTCAGGAGGTCAGCAAAAGCGACCCGGAAAGCGGGAAGCTGCACAAGGAAGGCAAGCCGGACAGCTTCCATGGCAGCGAACATCGAACCGTGGACAGCAAGCACAGCATTGTGGTGAATGTACGGATCACCCCGGCCAATGTCAACGACGTAGAACCCATAGCAGAAATACTAAAGGATATTGAAAAGCGGCTGGGAAAGCAGCCCAAGTACATGGGGCTGGACGCGGGATACCACAGCGCGCCGGTGTGTCACCAGCTTGCGGCAGCCGGGATACAGCCGGTAGTAGGCTACCGGAGGCATACGCACAAGGGGGACTATTTCGGGAAATACCGTTTCACCTATGATCCAATCCAAAACGTTTCCCTGTGTCCGCAAGGGCATGAGCTGACATGGCGCACAACCAACCGGGAAGGCTATCGGGAATACTGGAGCGAATCCAGAACATGCAGGGATTGCCCCAGACGGGCGAAATGCTTCTCGGCCCATTCCGGCAGAAGGCAGGTGACGCGCCATGTATGGCAGGATGCATTGGAGCAGGCGGACGCGTTTACGAAGACAAGCAGCGGGAAACGCATCTACGCCTGGCGCAAGGAAACCATGGAACGATCTTTCGCAGAAGCCAAAGAGCTGCATGGCCTGCGCTATGCGCGCATGCTCGGAATCCGCAACATGTACGAGCAGTCCTTCCTCACCGCTGCCATACAGGACATGAAACGCATTGCCAAGGCGTTTCGTTTCCGTTTTTCCGCGTTAAGGGGCTGCTTCCTCTCGGAAGCAGCCCCTTTCAGACCGTTGAAAAACCCCTGAATTTAGAGAAAGCCGCGTTTCTTGCGTCCTTCGGACGCTCACAACGCTCGTGGAAAATACTGCGGCATAAGGCCTTGGGGCTCTGCCCCAAACCCCGGCGCACCCCACACTTTGTCAGCAGCCCCTTTGTCGGCGGTCTGAAGCCTTGCGCAGCAAGGTTTCCCTGCGCATTTCCCCGACTGCGCCGCAGGCGTGAGCAAATACAAGGGCTGCGCGCGTTCCGGGCGCACAGCGTCCATATTTGCGAGGAGGGAAAACGTGTCCTGTTGGAAACGATCGCCGCAGACGAGCTTTTTCGGCACGCTGCCGGCAGACGTGCTTATTTCCCTATGCGGGGCAAAGGAGATCCAATGCTATACCTTTGATCCAGAGGCGCGGAAGCTTCACAGGTTGAGCAGCGCAAGCGCGGCAAGAATCATGCCCATGGCCAGGGTCTGACGGCGGCTGAGCCGCTCGTGAAACAGCCAGACACCCAGCAGGGCGATCAGCACGATGGTGCCCACGCTGTAGGTGGGGTAGGCGATGACGGCAGGCACGTCGTTGAGCGAAAGCAGCAGAAAACGGGAGGAGAAGTAATTGGGCGCGCCAATGAGCAGGCCAAAGAGGAGGTCGGCTCCGGTGAGCGACTGACGCCGGGCGATGCATACGGCCACGCAAAGCAGCAGGGCGGTGACGAAGGTGATGAGCAGAAAGGTGTCCTTGAGTGGAGCCTGTCCGAGCTCCTCGAAAATTTTCGCGGTAGCGTCCGTACTGCCGCCGACCAGCAGCAGGAGCACGAGTCCGGCGCGGCTGGCTGCCTTCTGACTGCCGCGCTCCAGGTTGATCAGCAGGATGGCCAGGAAAGCCAGGAGCATGCCGGCCATTTGCACAGCGCCGGGACGCTCCCCAAAGATCAGCATGGCCATGGCGGTGGGCACGAGCACGCCCAGCTTCATGAAGGTGGCGGAGAGCACCACGCCGTTGCGGGCGATGTTCCATTGGAGCAGCAGAAAGCCGCCCAGATACATTGCGCCGCTGACCAGCCCAAGCCCGACGGTGAAGGCGACGCCCTCCCGCGGCAAGGGCACCGCTCCGGCGAAGGAGGCGGCCAGAACCGTACACATCAGGTAATTGCACGCAAGCATGCTCGCGCGGTTATGGATGCGCGTTTCGCTCAGCCGCATCAGCACGGATACCAGCATGCTGCTGAGAATTGCCAGAACCAGATAGATCATGGACGAAATTTCCGCCTCCTTCAGATGCCGGCGCGAAAGGATGGTTGATGCCTTGATGGTTTCTGCTTAAGCGCTTCCACCTCTGCGCTCAGCCGCCGGGATGTCGTTGTATCTGCTGCAGCTCTTTCCTGTACGGCTGTACGGCCCTATGGATACCGGGCCGCTGAGGAAGGCTCCCTCTTCTTTTCCTTACGCTTGTTGCTCCTTTCGGATTGAGGAGAGAAAGTATGAAAATAAAGAAAATCCTCAGACTTTCGGCTGAGGATTCTGGTGGTCGCAACAGGACTCGAACCTGTGACCCCATCGATGTGAACGATGTGCTCTACCAACTGAGCCATGCGACCATGTCTTGACGACGGGATTCACTATACCATAATTCTCTGAACTTGTCAACGGCATGGAGACGAAAATTGTTATTTTGTGATCGTGTGCCCGTGCAATGCGCGAAACCGTTTGACAGATACTTGACAAAAACACAGATTTGGCGTATATAAAAAAGACGACGTCCGAATCGGACAAAGGAGGATCAACGATGCAGAAAAAAGGGAGAACATTTGTAGCACTGGTTCTGACATGCTGCCTAGTGCTTGGCGTTTCCATGGCGCAAGCGGAAACGCTCAGCGGCACCGCACAGGGTTTTGGCGGCGAAGTCAAAGTAACGGTCACCGTGGAAGATGGCGTAATTACGGATTGCGTCATTGAGGGCGATCAGGAGACGGCGGGAATCGGTAGCCAGGCGATTGAGCAGATGCCCGAGAAGATTGTGGCGGCCAATGGCGTGGATGTCGACGGCGTTGCCGGCGCGACCATCACCAGCGAAGCGGTTTTGACCGCCCTCTCCAATGCCCTGAATGGCGAAGCGGCGAGCCAGGAGGGCTTTACGCCCGGGACCTATACGGTGGAGACCTATGGCCTGAATGCGCCCATGACCGTGGTGGTAACCGTGGACGAGTCCTCCATTACGAACATTGAGGTCCCTGTACAAGGCGAAACCATCGGTCTGGGCGATGAGGCGATCGCCATTCTGATTCCGGAAATTCTGGAGGCGCAGAGCACGGATGTGGATGCGGTGACCGCCGCAACCTACACCAGCAACGTCCTGTTGCGGGCTGTGAATGAAGCGCTGACCATGGCGGGCGGAAATGCCTCCATGCTTGCCAACAACGGCCTGGAGGAGGACACCACCGCTCCGGAAGATACGCAGACGCAGCTGGTAGTGATCGGCGGCGGCGCGGCGGGCATGACGACCGCCCTGCATGCCGCGGAGCTGGGCGTGGACGTTATCCTGCTGGAAAAAATGGACCTGCTCGGCGGCACCAGCGTGATGGCCGGCGTCGGCACGCAGGCGGGCTCCAGCAAGCTGCAGCTGGCCAAGGAAGATCCCTACACGGCGGATGAGTTCTTTGAGTATATCAAGGGTCTGGGCGTTGGCGTGGAGGAGAAGATCAGCACGATTGCGCCGGTCAGCGAAGACTATGCCCATACCCTGGCTTACGAATCCGGCGCGATGATGGACTGGCTGAGCGAAGGGCTTGGCTTGCCCATGCAGGCGACGGCAGAGCACAGCAATGCGCATTCCCTGACCTCCACAGAGGACGGCCTGTTTGGTGAGCAGCTGGTTCGCGCGCTGAAGAAAAAGCTGGAAGAGAACAATGTGGATGTGCGCACCGCAAACCGCGCTACGGAAATCCTGATGGAGGACGGCAAAGTGGCGGGCGTCAAGGTGGAGACAGCCAACGGCGAATACACCATTTCCAGCCCCTATGTCGCCATTTGCACCGGCGGCTATGGCGGCGGAGAAGAAGCGCTTGAGAAGTTCGCTCCCTCCCGCCTGGGCTATGTGTGCACGGCGGCCAAGTCCAGCACCGGCGACGGCCTGCTGATGGCTGAAGCGGTTGGCGCGCAGATTGTCAACGCGGAATCGATCACCTATCGCACCATTGCTGCCGGCGTGGACAATGTGGGCGGCGCAATCGGCCTGCACAATGCTCCCAGCGCGGGCGCCATTATCGTCAACAAGGAAGGCAAGCGCTTTGCCAGCGAAATTGGCGATGACGAGGCGCTGGTCCTGGGCATCCAGGCGCAAACCGGCGGTGTAGGCTATGTCATCATGGATCAGGCGGCAATGGATGCCCGTTATGATGTGTCCAGCCTGTATATTCCCGGCACCTATGAAAACCTCTTTACCAAGGCGGATACGCTGGAAGAACTGGCGGAAAAGATGGGAATCGATGCCCAGCAGCTGGTTGCAACCGTGGAGGAATATAATGCCTCTGTCGAAAAGGGCGTGGACGAGGCTTTCGGCCGCGAGAAAGCGCTGAGCAAGCTTGAGACGGCGCCTTTCTACGCTGCCAGCGGCAAGCCTTCCAATCATATTTGCGCGGGCGGCATCCTCACCGATGGCAAGGCGCAGGTTCTGGACGCGGACAACAATCCCATCGAGGGACTCTACGCCGCGGGCGAAACCGTCAATCTGGCCTATCATCCGCTTTGCAGCGCCCTTACCTTTGGCCGTGTAACGGCTGAGCAGGTAGCGCAGCGCCTCGCGGAATAATTCAAAAGGCCGGCAAGGGGAAACTTGCTTTCAAAAAGCCATATTTCATCAGGGGCTGCTTCCTTCCGGAAACAGCCCCTCAGACCGTTGAAAAACCCATGGTTTTGGAAAGAGCCGCGTTTCTTGCGTCCTTCGGACGCTCGCAACGCTCACGAAAAATGCTGCGGCATAAGGCTTTGGGGCTCTGCCCCAAACCCCGGCAGGGGGATGATCCCCCTGCACCCCGCACTTTGTCAGCAGCCCCTCAGTTTATCAAAAAATCATTTTGAGCTTTTGGAGGACCGGGACGCTCCGGGTGAAACCCGAATCCGGCGGCATGTGCCGGCGTCAGGAAATCCGCAAAGTTCCTCCTGCGCCAATCCCGGCGCTGTGCGCGCTGTCCGCGCGGAGCGCCGGGATTGGCTGACGTATGCATGTCCTGATAAGGGGGGACGGCAAAATACGTAGGGGAGAAACTCCCCGCATCAGGCGCTGAGCAAAGCCGCGCATCTTCCGGCTGTCGGCCACCGGGAGGACCGGTCAGATTTCCGTGATGGCCGGGCTGGACCTGCGTGCCAGCGTCATCTCCCGAACCGGAGCACGGGAACCGATAGCCTCCCCGGCATGGCAAAGCAGGTTGAGCGCGGGAAAATCCACGCCTGCCAGCACGCTGAAGCCCACGCCGCCCGAAAAACGGGGGTTGACCTCCAGAAACCAGGCGCCGCTGTCGTTTACGATAAATTCCATATTCACCACGCCCACCACGCCCGCACATGCCGCTACCTGCGCACAGAGGGCCTCCAGCGGGTGACCGGGCAGGACGCGCACGGCGGTGCCCAGCCCGTTGGGGGTGCGCAGCAGCTCATGCCGCGCCAGCGCCTGCACGTGGCCGAAACGGTCGCGGGCCACGTCCACGGTGTAGATGTCGCCGTCCAGATAGGGCTGGGCGATGTAATCCCCACGAGCGTCCAGCGCCGCGTGATACGCCTGCGGCGTGCGGGCGATCACCTGCCCCTGGCTGCTGCGGCCGTGCAGGGGCTTGAGCATCAGGGGATAGTCCGCTGCCTCCGGCTCCCAGCCGTAGGGGGAACGCGTGGGAATGACCCGGCACGCGCCCTCGCGGGCCAGCAGCGCGGCCATGGCCTGCTTGTCCCGGCACAGGCGGGCGCAGGGCTCGTCGGGCACGCAAAGCACGCATCCCAGAGCCGAAAAGCGCGCCTTGTGGGCACATAGCGCGTCCACTTCCACGTCCGTCAGGGGGATGAGAAAGTCCGCGTGCTCGCGCCGCACGGCCTCCTCCATCTGGCGCACATAGGCGTCCGCATCCGTGGCGTAAACCGCCTGGAAAAAGACGTCCACCTCGCCGGAGGCAACGTTCCATGCCCTGGGGTAGATGTCGCAGCCCACCACGCGCAAGCCCAGCGCGTGCAGCCGCTCGATGACCATGCCGGCCGAGGCCGAGCCCACAGCCGTCAGCAGCGCCGTTTTCATGCCTTCGCCTCCCCGCGCCGCCGGGCCGCCAGCCCGCGCAGCATGTCCATGAGATAGCGCATGCTCTCCAGCCGCAGCAGCAGCGCGAGCCCGCCGTAGATCGCCGCGCCCGCCAGCACCTGCAAAACCAGCAGCGGAAGCGGCGAAAGCGGCAGCTGTCCCAGCGCCCACACCGCCGCGAACATCACCGCCGAAAGCGCCAGCGCCGGCAGCACATCGCGCATCTGTTCCAGATATCCGTATCCCAGCAGCTTGCGGTTGGGCGAGGCGTTGACCACGGCGGCCAGCAGCGTGCTGGCCACCGCGCCCCACGCGATGGCGTATACGCTGTTAAACAGAAAAACCGTCGCCGCCAGGATGAGCAGGCCGTAGCTCTTTTTGATCAGCTCCAGCCGCAGAAACACGTCGCTGCGGCCCATGGCGTTGATGGCCTGCAGGTTGGCCGTATGGATGGGGTAGAACGCGAAGTCGATGCAGCAGATCTGCAAAAACGGCACGCAGGGCAGCCATTTGTCCGTCAGCAGCAGGCGCACCAGCGGCTCGGCCACCGCCGCCAGCCCCGCCATCATGGGCAGCACCAGAAAGCTCGATACCATCACCGAGCGGCGCATCATCTGCTTCATGCGGGATACGTCGTCCTGCTCATCGGCCAGCACGGGGAGCATCACGCTCTGAATGGAGCCGTTGACCGCGTTCATCACCAGTTCGGGAAACTGCTTGCCCCGGTTGTAGAAGCCCAAAGTCTCCTGAGCGTACTTCTTCCCGATCACGGCGGTGCGCAGGTTGTTGTAGCCGGTTTCCAGCAGGCTGGAGGCCAGCAGCTTCCAGCCGAAGCGGATCAGCCCCCGCACGCGCGCCCAGGAAAACAGCGCCCGGGGCCGCCATTTCACCAGCCATAGCAGCACCAGCGCCAGGCTGAGCTGGCTGGTGAGCTGCTGGGCCACCAGCGCCCAGTAGCCCGTTCCCGCGGCCGCCATGGCGATGCCCACCACGCCCGAGAGCGTCGTGCAGATCAGGCTGGCGGTCATCAGCCGGCGGAAGGCCATTTCCCTGGCGATCACGGCGTTTTGCACCGAGATGAGCGCGCCGGGCAGCAGGATCAGCGCCAGCACCCGCAGCACCGGCGCCAGCGCCTCCATGGCGAAAAAGGCCCCGATGGCCGGCGCCAGCAAAAACAGCAGCCCGTACAGCACCACCGCGATGCCCAGGCTGACGTAGAACACGGAGGACAGATCGGTCTCGTCCACGTCCTTTTTCTGGATCAGGGCGGTGTTGAGCCCGCTCTGCACAAACACCTGCGACACCGCGATGAACACCGTCAGCATCGTCAGCACGCCGTAATCCGACGGGTCCAGCAGGCGCGCCAGCACCACGCTGACCACGAAGGAGATGCCCTGCGTGCCCACGCTTTCGGCCAGCTTGAACAGAAAGGAGGCGGCGGCCTGCTTGCCGCGCTGCTCACGCATGGCGGAGCTCCTCCCTGACCACGCGGCAGATGAGATCAACCTGCGCATCGGAAAGCTCCGGGTAGAGCGGCAGGGTCACCACGCCGTCGGAGATGCGGCGGGCAACGGGCACGCGCGAGGTGTCAAAGCCGGCGCGGCCGCGGTAGCATTCAAAGTCCGTCACAAGAGGATAGAAATACTTGCGCGCGTAGACGCCCTCCCGGTCCAGCGCCTCGCATACGGCGTCGCGCACGGTCCGACCGCCCGCGAACACCACCGGGAAATAGGCGTAGTTGCTCCTGACCCCCGGCTGCGTGGGCGGCAGACGCAGGCCGCGCACGCCGTCCAGCCGGTCCATGTAGCGGTCGTGGACATGGCGGCGCGCGGCGATTTCATCGTCCACATGGCGCAGGTTGCACAGGCCCATCGCGGCCTGAAATTCGTTCATCTTGGCGTTTCCGCCCACGGATACCACGTCGTCGGGCCCGGTGATGCCGAAGTTGCGCACAAGCGCCAGCCTGTCATACAGCTCCGCGCTCTCCGTGGCGACCGCCCCGCCCTCGATGGTGTGATAGACCTTCGTGGCGTGGAAGCTGAACATGGACGCCAGGCCCAGCCGCGCCGCGGACACGCCTCCCCGGCTGACGCCGAAGGCGTGCGCCGCGTCGTAGATCACCTTGAGGCCGTGCCGGTCCGCGATGGTCTGGATGGCGTCCGCGTCGCACAGGCAGCCATAGACGTGCACGGGCAGAATGGCGCAGGTCCGCTCGGTAATCAGGCCCTCCAGCAGCTTTGGGTCCAGCGTGTAATCGCTCTCACGAATATCACAGAACACGGGCGTAAGCCCCTTGCGCACGAGGGCGTGCGTGGTGGAGGCAAAGGTGAAGGGCGTGGTGATGACCTCGCCCCGCAGGTCCAGGGCCTCCAGAAGCGCCTCCAGCGCCAGGTGGCCGTTGGTGAACAGCGAGAGATGCCCCACATCCAGATAGGCTTCCAGGCGGCTTTGCAGCTCGAGCAGCTTTTCGCCGTTGTTGGTCAGCCAGTGGGAATCCCACAGGGGGCGGATTTCCCGGCAAAATTCCTCGAAATCGGGCATGGAGGAGCGGGTGACGTTGATGCGCATAGCAGCAGTCCTTCCTTGGTGGACGGTCAGCCCCGCAGGGGGGCGAGCAGGCGCTTGAGACGGTAGGTCAGCCGGCGGGAGAGCGGCAGGGCGCGATAGACGCGCCGCGCGTCCGGCTCCCTGAGCACGCGCGCGCTGGGCGCGTTCCACAGCATCACATAGAGATACCAGTCGCGGAACCGGCCGACCTGTTCAGTATACCGCTTTTGGGAAAATTCGTCCACATCCCCGAGCATCTCGGCCACGCTGCGGCTGCGCTCGTACACGCGCCGCCCGGACTCGCGCGACCACTGGCTCATGGCCCCGGTGCGCACGTTTTCGCGGTACACACAGGTAAAGGCGTGCAGGTAGGCGGCGTAGCCCGCCGCGGTCAGATACATGCGCAGCTTGAGGTCGCCGTGGGGGCAGGGCTTGTCCCAAAAGGAGGGCGGCAGCCGGTCCAGCGCCGATCGCGGAAAGAGGAACGTGGCCGTGGGCACGAAGTTGAGGGCACAGAAATCGCCCAGCGTGTAGGTGTGGTCGGAGGCGAAATAGCCGGGCGCGTCCTTCTCGCTGTAGGGGAGGAAGGGACGGTCCGGCGCGCGGCCGTCCGCGTCGCGGATCACGCCGTTGGTGAAGCAGAAGGTGCAGTCCGGGTGCGCCTCCATGTAGGCCACCTGGCGGCGCAGCTTGTGCGGGTCACACCAGCAGTCGTCCCCCTCGCACAGGGCGATGTACTTGCCCCGCGCGCGGGGATAGTTGAACGTGGGGTCGATGGCCACGCCTCTGGAATACTGGTTCTCGGTTTCAAACAGGGGCCTGACCACGTCGGGATACCGCCGCGCATAATCGCGCAAAATGTCCTGCGTGCCGTCGGTGGAGGCGTCGTCGTGCACCAGAATCTCGATGGGAACGTCCTGCGCAAGAAAGCTCTCCAGCGCCTGGGCGATGTAGGGCGCATGGTTGTACGCCGCGCAGCAGATGCTCACCATGGGCTCCATCCCACGCGCCTCCCTTCTGTTTTGCTATGCCGATTGTACCCAATGCCGCCAGGCGTGTCAAGCCGAAGCGGGCCGCCCCGGATGATACGGAGCGGCCCGCTTTTCATGAAATATGGCATTACGCTTCCTGCCCGAGGGGCTTGAGCATCCGGACATCCACCTTGCGGAACAGCGCCAGGCACAGGGTCAGCGACACCGCCTCCGCCACGGGGAAGCACCACCATACGGCATTCACCCCGCCGAGCTGGCTGAGAATCCACGCCGCGGGCAAAAGCACGATCAGCTGGCGGCACAGGCTCATCAACAGGCTGTAGAATCCCTTGCCGATGGCCTGGAACACCGTGCTCAGCGTGATACCGATTGCCGCCAGAATGAAGTGGCTGCTGATGATGCGCAGCGCTACCACACCCATGGCGGTCAGGTCGCTGGCGCCCTCGGCCTCAAACAGGCTCAGCAGCACTTCGGGGATCAGCAGGAACGCCACCGTACCCACCGCCATGATCACCACCGCCAGCTTCACCGCTACGCGGATGGCGTCATACACGCGCTGGCGCAGGCGTGCGCCGTAGTTATAGCCCACGATGGCCACCAGCCCGTTGCTCAGGCCGAAAACAGGCATGAACACGAAGGACTGGAGCTTGAAGTATACGCCCAGCACGCTGACGGCGGTGTTGCCGTAGGCGATGAGGATCAGGTTCATCAATACGTTCATGAACGAACTGATGGACTGCATGATAATGCTGGGGAAGCCAACGGCCAGAATGCTCCTGAATACGGAGGCTTCAGGCCGGAACCCACGCCAGACCACCTTGAGCTCGTGGTTCTTCAGCTGGTTGAGCACAAAGCCCAGCAGCATGCCGCCGATCTGACCGATCACCGTGGCCGCCGCCGCGCCCGCCACGCCCATCTGCGGGAAGCCCAGCAGGCCGAAGATCATGATGGGGTCCAGAATGATGTTGATCACCGCGCCGGTCAGCTGCGTGGTCATGGACAGCATGGTGTTGCCGGTAGCCTGCATCATGCGCTCAAAGGAAATGGACAGGAACAGGCCAAAGCTGAACACCGTCACGATGCGCAGATAGTCGCCCGCCATCTGCTGCAATTCCGGGTCCGGCGTAAATACATGGAAGAAACTGTGCGACCCCAGCAGGCCGAACAGCAGGAACACAACGAAGCCGCACAGCTCCAGCAGCATGCCGCAGCGGGCCGCTTCGCGCGCCTCTTCAGCCCGCTTCTGCCCCAGCTTGCGGCTGATGAGGCTGTTGATGCCCACGCCCAGGCCCGTAGCGACCGCGATCATGAGCAGCTGGACGGGAAAGGCCAGCGATACGGCGGTGAGCGCATTCGGGCTGTAGCGCGCCACAAAGATGCCGTCCACGATGTTGTAGAGGGCCTGCACCAGCATACTTACCATGATGGGGACGGACACCTTGGGTACCAGCCGTCCCATGGGCATGGTCCCGAGCATTTTTGAACGTTCCTGCTGTTCCATGACGTTTCTCCTTAAGTACTAGGTTTCTTTTTTATTAAGGTAACGAACAGTGAAAGACGGCCCCTGGATGGGAACCAGCAATCTAATATGATAGCGGGAAAACCCGTGCCCGTCAAGGCTTTTTTTCCGTTTCTTCGGCGCCGGGGAGCGGGCGGGGGGCCAGGTTGACTGTGCGGCGCAGCCCTTGCTAAAATCAGGGAACGACCGGGGATCAACGGTGCGCAGGGCGAAGCGGGATAGCCGCTTTCGCGCCGGGGGCAGCAGGCATAAAGACCCGCCGGATCAACCCGGTGCGCAGGCCGCGGCAGCCGCGGCGAGGCGCGCGCCGCGACCGGTCCGTGCCTGTCTCAGGCATGCATGCCTTTCCGCTGGCGGATGAAAACGAAGAGAAAGCAGTGCGATGAGCGTCAAGCGTAGACAGCCGCTTCTTTGATGTGCTATAATGATAGATGACAGATTTGCAAGGGGCATGGAAGGACGGGGGAATATGGGTACGGCGCACAAACGCAAAGCAGAGCGGCACGCCATCGAGAACCGCGAATTGAGTTGGCTTGCGTTTAACCGGAGAGTACAGGAAGAAGCGGACAATCCCGACAATCCGCTTCTGGAGCGCGCCAAGTTTCTCGCCATCGTCACCTCCAACCTGGATGAGTTCGTTCAGGTGCGCTATCAGCGCATCTACCAGGCCGCGCAGGAGGGAAAGAAGTTCGGCGGCGTCGGCGGGCATGCGCTCTACCGCCGCGTCAACCGTGAGCTTCTGCACCAGAACAACGCCCAGTACCTGCTTTATGAGGGCATCCGCAGCGAGCTCTATTTGCAGGGTGTGAAGCTCTATCCCACCTTTTCGCTGGACGAGGATCATATCCGGCGCGAAAAAGCGCTGTTTGAAAAGGAAATACGGCCCTTTCTGAAGGTGGAGCCGCTCCAGGGCAGCCGTCCCCGCCAAAAGCAGCTCTACCTGCTGGTCAAGCTTACGCGCTCCCGGCATAAGGGGGGGCCGTTCTGTCTGGTGGGGCTGCCCACGGCGCTGCCCCGGCTGTTTGACCTGTCCAAGGCCAAGGAGGAGCAGTGCCTCATCCGCGTGGAGGATGTGGTCAAGCATTACCTGCACCGCCTGTTTCCCAAGGATCAGGTGGAGCATGTGGCGGTGTTCCGCATCATTCGCAACCAGAACTTCCCCGTTCAGGAGCGCACGGGCGAGGATATCGTGCCCGCTGTGCGCGAGATGCTCTCCCGCCGCCTGGGGGGCGAGGTGATGCGTCTGGAGGCCGAGGAGCGCATGAGCGAGGAGATGCTCACGCTTCTGATGCAGCAGTTCGGGCTGGAGCGCGAGCGGCGCTACCGTGTCACGGGGCCGCTGGATTTGAATAGAATGCTGATGAACCTCTACGCGCTGGTCAAGCGGCCCGGGCTGAAGTATCCGCCGGCCCAGCCTGTGGAGGTGACCCCCCTGATGGGGCAGGACGCGTTTGAGCAGATCGACCGGCGCGACTGGCTGCTCTACCATCCCTACCACAGCTTTGCTCCGGTGGTGCATCTGATGAAGCTGGCCGCGCAGGACCCGACGGTGCGCGCCATCCGTCAGACGCTCTACCGCGTCAGCGGCAACAGCCCCATCGTGGCGGCGCTGGCCCAGGCCGCCGAAAACGGCAAGGAGGTGCAGGTGCTCTTCGAGGCGCATGCGCGCTTTGACGAGGAAAACAACCTCTACTGGGGCGAGCGGCTCGCGCGCGCGGGCTGCCGCGTGATGTACGGCCTGCCTGGCCTCAAGACGCACAGCAAGATCACCCTGTTTGAACGCGAGGTGGACGGACAGACGCGCCGCGAGGTGCACCTGGGCACCGGCAACTACCATGACGGCACCGCGCGGCTGTATACCGACTTTGGCCTGCTCACCGCGGACCCGACGCTCACCTCCGACGCGGTCGCCTTTTTCCGGGGGCTGGAGAGCGGCGGAGCGGAGGCGCTGGAGGAGCTGGTCACCGCGCCCGATCAGCTCGCACCCACATTGCTGGACCTGATCGAGCGCGAGTGCGGGCATGCCCTGGCCGGACGCGGCGCACGCATCGTGGCGAAGATGAATTCCCTTTCGGACAAGGCGATCATCAGGGCGCTGCTCAATGCCGGGCGCGCGGGCGTGGAAATCGACCTGATCGTGCGCGGCATCTGCTGCGTGATCCCGGAAATCGAGGGCGTGAGCGACAACATTCACGTGCGCTCCATCGTGGGACGCAACCTGGAGCACGCCAGGGCTTTCGTGTTTGAAAACGGCGGCCAGCGCGAGGTATACCTGTCCTCGGCGGACTGGATGCCGCGCAATCTCTACCGCCGGGTGGAATTGATGTTCCCCGTCAAGGACGTGGCGCTGGCCCGCGCGGTGGAACACGTGCTCCACCTGCAATGGAACGATACCGAAAAGGCCCGCAGGCGGCTGGCGGACGGCGCGTATCTGCTCTCGCCCCGCCATGCCGGCGGCCTCAACGCCCAGGAAACGCTGCTCAGGGACGTGGAAGGCGTGTTTGCGGGCCGGTATGTGGAACGGGCGCCGGGGACGCAGGTGTAGGGCGGTGCCCTTCCGGCTCCCCAGGGTTTTTTGTGCAGTCTGAATCGTAGGCATATGCCGGGAAGGACGGAACGGATGAGCGATTGGAAAACGTTGGTGCGCGAGGACCGCGAGGCGGTTTTGGCCCGCGACCCCGCCGCCAAGTCCATGGCGGAGGTGCGCCTGTGCTACCCCGGACTGGTGGCGCTGAAATCCCACCGGCGGGCGCACGCGCTCTATGAAAAGGGACATGTGCTGCTGGCCCGGTGGATCAGCCAGCGTGCCCGGCACCGCACGGGCATTGAGATTCATCCCGGCGCCACCATCGGCCGCCGGGTGTTCATCGACCATGGCGACGGGGTGGTGATCGGCGAAACGACCATCATCGGCGACGATGTGACCATCTATCAGGGCGTCACGCTGGGCGGCACGGGCAAGGACACCGGCAAGCGCCACCCCACCATCCTCAACGGCGTGACCATCGGCGCGGGCGCCAAGGTGCTGGGCCCCATCACCATCGGCAACAACAGCAAGGTGGGCGCGGGCGCCATCGTCCTCAAGGACGTGCCGGACAACTGTACCGTGGTGGGCAACCCCGGCCGCATTGTGAAAAAGCAGCATCCCCAGCCCGCCGGCGAGGTGGACCTGGATCAGGTGAACCTGCCCGACCCCATGCTGGACCGCATGGAGGCGCTGGTCAAGCGCCTGACCGTGCTGGAAAGCTGTCTGGCGCGGCATGCGCGGCGGCTGGGCTGCGAGGGCTGCGACGCGGCCCCGGAGGATGCGCCCTGCCACGGGCAATGTACGGACGAAAACGAACCGGCCGACACAGCGCAATAAAGGAGCGAACAGCATGCAGATTTACAACAGCATGACCCGGAAAAAGGAACCTTTCGTGCCCCTCCACGAGGGAAAGGTGGGCATCTATGCCTGCGGGCCCACGATCTATAATTTCTTTCACATCGGCAACGCGCGCCCCTTCATCGTCTTTGACGTGCTGCGCCGCTACCTGGAATACCGGGGCTACGAAGTGACCTTCGTGCAGAACTTCACCGACATCGACGACAAGATGATCCGCCGCGCCAACGAGGAGGGCGTGACCGTCGCGGAGATTGCCGAGCGCTACATCGCCGAATATTTTACCGACGCCAAGGCGCTGGGCATCCGTCCGGCCACGGTGCATCCCCGCGCCACGGAGCACATCCCGCAGATCATCGCGCTCATCCAGCGGCTCATCGACAAGGGACTGGCCTACGAATCCCAGGGCGACGTGTACTACCGCGTGCGCGCCTTCCCCAGCTATGGCTGCCTGTGCGGGCAGAACCTGGAGGATCTGGAGAGCGGCGCGCGCGTGAGCGTGGACGAGGTCAAGGAGGACCCGCTGGACTTTGCCCTCTGGAAGGCACAGAAGCCCGGCGAGCCCGCCTGGGAAAGCCCCTGGGGCATGGGCCGTCCCGGCTGGCACATCGAGTGCTCGGCCATGAGCACCACCTACCTGGGCGAGACCTTCGACATCCACGGCGGCGGCAAGGACCTGCTCTTCCCCCACCATGAAAACGAGATCGCCCAGACCTCCGGCGCGACCGGCAAGCCCTACGTGCGCTACTGGATGCACAATGGCTTTATCAACATCGACAACGAAAAGATGTCCAAGTCCAAGGGCAATTTCTTCACCGTGCGCGATATCTCCAAAGAGTTTGATCTGGAGGCCGTGCGCCTGTTCATGCTCTCGGCGCATTACCGCAGCCCCATCAACTTCAGCCGCGACCTCATCGAGGCGGCGGCCAGCAGCCTGGAGCGGCTCTACAATGCGCGCGATCAGCTTCAGTTCCTCCTCACCAGCGCCCAGGACCGCACGCCCGACGAAGGCGAGCGCGCCTTTATGGACGAGTGCCTGCGCTCGGAGGAAAAGTTCATCGCCGCCATGGATGACGACCTCAACACCGCCGACGCGCTGGCCGCGCTGTTTGAGCTGGTGCGTGCCGTCTACAAGCTGCCCCAGGGCGGCGTGAGCCGCGAGGCCGTGCAGCTGGGCATGGACAAGATGAAGGCGATCTGCGGCGTGCTGGGCCTTCTGATGAAGGAGGAGGGCGCCATCCCCGCCGAGGTGCAGGCGCTGGTGGACGAGCGCGCCGAGGCCCGCAAAAACAAGGATTGGAAGCGCTCCGACGAGCTGCGCGACCAGATCAAGGCCCTGGGCTACATTCTGGAGGATACCAAGGCGGGCCAGAAGGTGCGCAAGGGAGGGGCCTGAGGCCATGCGCCGCATGCTGGGCTGGTGCGCGGCAGCCGCGCTGCTGGCGCTGGCGCTGGGGCTGACGGCGGCGCACCGGGTGCCCGCGCCCGGAAGCGGCGCGTTTGCGCTGAATGCGCCTTGCGGGCCGCGTCAAACGGCTCCGTCGCCCGTCCTGCCGCATGGTCCGGTGGCCGTCAATTCCGCGGACGCGGACGAGCTGGATACCCTGCCGGGTGTGGGCGAGGTCATCGCGCAGCGCATCATTGAGGAACGCGAGGAAAACGGCCCCTTTTACTACCCGGAAGATCTGATGAATGTCAAGGGCATTGGCGAGAAGACGCTGGAAAAGCTGCTTTCGCACATCCGCCTGCCATAACGGAGGAAACGCATGCGCGATACGGTACTGTTTCTGGATACCACGCTCAGGGACGGCGAGCAGACCCCCGGCGTGAGCTTTCATCTTAACGACAAGGTGGACTTTGCCCGCGCGCTGGAGACGCTGGGGGTCGATATGATCGAAGCCGGATTCGCCGGCGCCAGCCCCGGGGACTTTGAAGCCGTGCGCGCCGTGGCCCGCACGGTCAAAACCGGCGTGTGCTCTCTGGCGCGCTGCGTGGAGGCGGATATCCGCGCCGCCGCCGACGCGCTCAAAGGCGCCGCCAAACCCCGCATCCATGTCTTTATCGCCACCAGTCCCCTGCACCGCGCCGCCAAGCTGAACATGACCCGCGAGCAGGTGCTGGACGCGGCCGTGCGCAGCGTGCGCCTGGCCCGCTCGCTGTGTGCGGACGTGGAGTTCAGCTGCGAGGACGCCACCCGCACCGAGACAGATTTCCTCCTTGAGGTATGCAAGGCGGCGGTGGAGGCGGGAGCGACCACCATCAACATCCCCGACACCGTGGGCTATGCCACCGTGGATGAATACGGCGGCCTGATCGAGGCCATCTGCCGCGAGGTGGCAGGGGAGCGCGACATCGTGATCTCCACTCACTGCCATAACGACCTGGGTCTGGCCACCGCCACCACGCTGGAGGCCATCCGCCGGGGCGCGCGGCAGGTGGAATGCACCATCAACGGCCTGGGCGAGCGCGCGGGCAACGCCTCGCTGGACGAGATCGTGATGGGCCTGCGCACCCGCCGGGATATCTACGGCCTGAAGGACAACCTCAACATCCGCGAGCTCTACCGCCTGAGCCGCCTGGCCGCGGGCCTCAGCGGCATGGAGATTCCACCCAACAAGGCCGTGGTGGGCGCCAACGCCTTCGTTCACCAGAGCGGCATCCATCAGCACGGCGTGCTGCGCGAGCGCGCCACCTACGAAATCATGAAGCCCGAGGAGCTGGGCATTCCGCAGGGCGGGGTGGTGCTGGGCAAGCTCAGCGGCCGTCACGCGCTGCGCGAGCATGCGCAGGAGCTGGGCTTTGAGCTGACCGAACGCGAGCTGGACCGCGCCTTTGAAAAATTCAAGGAGCTGGCCGACCGCAAGAAGGACATCACCGAGCGGGATGTCATGGCTATCTGCCGCGAGCAGATGCATGGCTCGCATGGCATGTACCGCATCCATTCCTTCCAGATCTTCAGCGGCAACCGCATGACCGCGACCGCCACCGTCAGCCTTCAGCGGGGCGCGGACGTGATCACCCGCGCGGACTGCGGCGACGGTCCGGTTGAGGCGTGCTTCCATGCCGTGGACCAGATTACCGGCTTCAAATGCAAGCTGGAAAGCTATCAGCTCCGCGCCGTCACCGAGGGCGAGGACGCGCTGGGCGAGGTCACCGTGCGCGTGAGCAACGAGGGCATAACCATGCTGGGCAAGGGCGTGTCCACCGATATCATCGAGGCCAGCTGCCTGGCCTACCTCAACGCCGCCAACCGCGTCATCGAGGCGCGCCAGGAGCGGGAAAAGGCCCATCAGTAAGAAACGGGAGTTTGAACCGATGTACGAACGATATATCAAGCGCGCTCTGGACGTGGTTCTTTCGGCCGTCGGCCTGGTGGCGCTCAGCCCGCTGCTTGCGCTGATCGCCCTGGCCATCCGCCTGGACAGCCCCGGCCCCGTGGTGTTTCATCAGAAGCGCTTCGGCAAGGACCGCAAGCTGTTTGAAATCTACAAGTTCCGCACCATGCGTGTGGACGCGCCCCGCGACGTGCCCACCAACGACCTGCGCGGCTCCAAAGGGTACATCACCCGCGTGGGGCGCATTTTGCGCATGACCAGCCTGGACGAGCTGCCCCAGCTTTGGAACATCCTGAGGGGCGACATGTCGCTCATCGGCCCCCGGCCCGCGCTGTGGAATCAGGAGGACCTGATGGCCTGGCGCGACCGCTTCGGGGCCAGCCACATCCGGCCCGGCCTGAGCGGCTGGGCGCAGGTCAACGGCCGGGATTACCTCAGCCGCGATCTGGAGAAAAAGGCACGCCGGGACGCCGAATATGCGCATAACGTCAGCTTTGCCTTCGACCTCAAGTGCTTTTTGCTGACGCTGGTCAAGGTGGTGAACCGGCAGGGCATCGCCGAGGGGCGCGAGGGCCGCAGCTATCCCATCGGCGGCAGGGAGGACAAGTCATGACGCGGGTAATCATTACCGGGGCGGGCAGCTATATCGGCACGCATCTGGGCGCCTGGCTCAGCCGCCGGCCGGAGCGGTTTGAGGTGGAGGAGATGAGCCTGCATGGCGCTTGGGATGCAAGCGCCTTTTTGGGTTGCGGCTGCGTCATCCACGTGGCGGGGCTGGCGCACAGAAGGGAGCAGCCCGGCGACGAGGCGCTCTACGACCGGGTCAACCGTGAGCTGGCTGTGGAGGTGGCCCGGGCGGCCAAGGCGCAGGGCGTAAAACAGTTTGTGTTCTTCAGCAGCATGAGCGTCTACGGCCTGACCTGCGGGCGCATCACGAAGCACACGCAGCCCGCGCCCAACACCCATTACGGCGTGAGCAAATGGAAGGCGGAACAGGCGCTTGTCGAGCTGGAGGACGATGCCTTCCATGTGGCCGTGCTCCGGCCGCCCATGATCTACGGCCGCGGCTGCCGGGGCAACTATCCCCGGCTTTCGGCGCTGGCGCAGAGCCTGCCGCTGTTTCCTCGAGTTCAAAACGAACGCAGCATGCTCTATATCGACACCCTCTGCGCCTTCGTGGAGCGGCTGGTGGAGAGCGGGGCGGGCGGGCTGTACTTCCCGCAGAACCGCGAATACGTGTCCACCTGCGCCATGGTGCGGGAGATCGCCGCCTGCCATGGCCGGCGGGTGAGGCTGGTGCCCGGCCTGAACGCGCTGCTGGGGAGGCTGGCCCCGCGCGTGGGGCTGGTGGGCAAGGTGTTTGGTACGCTGACCTATGACCAAAACATGAGCGAAGCGTTCCGGCCGGAGGAGGAGCCCTCCTTTGCCCAGACCATTCGCATGACCGAGGTGGGGACATGAGCAGAAAGGTGCTGTTTGTGGCCACGGTGCTGCGCATGCATGTGCTGGTGTTTCACCTGCCCTATATGCGCTGGTTTCAGGAACAGGGCTACGAGGTGCATCTGTGCTGCGCCAACGATACGCCCGATCCCCATCCACAGGTGCCGTATTGCGACCGCTGGGTGGAGCTGCCCTTTTCCCGCACGCCGGTTTCCGCCGACAACCGCGAGGTCTTTTGCCGCCTGAAGCAGCTCATCGACGCCGAGGACTACGCCCTCATCCATTGCAACACGCCGGTGGGCGGGCTGCTGGGCCGTCTGGCGGCGCGTGCGGCGCGCAAACGCGGCACGCGCGTGGTCTATACGGCGCACGGGTTTCATTTTTTCACCGGCGCGCCGCTGAAAAACTGGCTGCTGTACTACCCCGCGGAGCGTCTGCTCAGCCGCTGGACCGACCTGCTCATCACCATCAACGGCGAGGACTATGCCCGCGCGAAGCGGTTTGCCGCCGGCCGCGTGGCGCTGGTCAGCGGCGTGGGGGTGGACCTTGCGCGCTTCCGCGGGCCGGTGGACCGTGCCGCGGTGCGTGCCGGGCTGAGTATCGGCCCGGAGGACGCCGTGCTCATCACCGTGGGCGAGCACAGCGAGCGAAAGAACCACGAAACCGTGATCGCCGCCGCCGCGCCCATCGAAGGGGCGCATGTGCTGTTTTGCGGCGTGGGGGACCGTCAGGCCGCGCTGGAAAAGCAGGCACGGGAACTGGACATGGAGGGGCGCGTGCATTTTCTCGGATTCCGCAAGGACATTCCGGCGCTGCTGGCGGCTTCGGACGTGTTTGTGTTTCCCTCCTTGCAGGAGGGGCTTCCCGTGGCCCAGATGGAGGCCATGGCCGCGGGGCTTCCCTGCGTGGTCAGCGATGTGCGCGGCAACAACGACCTCATCGCCCCCGGCGAGGGCGGCTTTCTGCGCGCGCCGCGCGACGTGAGCGGCTTTACGCAGGATATCGCGCGCCTCCTGGCGGACCCGGCCCTGCGCGCGCGCATGGGCGAGCGCAACCGCCGCGAGATGCGCCGCTACAGCCTGGAGGCGGTGCTTGCCCAGATGACCGCGCTCTACCGCGGCCTGCTGGACGGGCGCGAGCCATGACGGAAGGGGGATGCGGCTGTGGCGTCGGTGCTGTTTCTGATGCGCTATCCGCTGGAGAAGGACGATAACCTCAAGATCAAGTTTGACGGGCAGATGGCCGCCGTGCGCGCCATGGGGCACGAGGCGCGGCTGATCGGCTGGGACCACGAGGGCCTGTGGCTGGTGGGGGAGGGCGAGCGCAAGCTTCTCCATCGCGCCCGGCTGACGGGGCTGCCGGGATACGAAAAGACGCTGCTGTACGTGGACCTGATGGCTGCGCTCAAAAAGGCGGCGGCCCTCAGGTGTTTTGACCTGGTGTACATGCGCTTTCTGCCGGTGTTCCATAACGCGCCGGGGGCGCTGGCCGCCGTGAAGGCGGGCGGCGCGCGGCTGGTGGTGGAGCATCCCACCTATCCGTTTGAAAACGGCAAGCGCTCCTCGCTTCTGCGCATGCCGGTCTTTGCCTATAACGCGCACGTGTTCCGCCGCCTGGAACCCATGATCGACCTCTATACCCTCATCGGCGACCCCTGCGACGGCACGCTCAACGGCCGTCCCGCCATGAACATCCTCAACGGCGTGGACGTGAGCCGCCTGCCTCTGCATGTCCCGCGCAGAGGCGCGAAGGACATCGGCCTGCTCGCGCTGGCCAGCATGTCGGTCTGGCAGGGCTATGACCGGCTGATTGAGGCGCTGGCGCGGTACAGGGGCGGCGAGCCGGTCACGGTGCACATGGTGGGCGGCGAGGGCGACGGCTCGCTGGCGGCGTGGAAGCGGCTGGCGCAGGAGCGAGGCGTGGCGGACCGCGTCATCTTTCATGGCGAGCTGCACGGCGAGGCGCTGGACCGGGTGGCGGCCCGGTGTGATATCGGCGTGGGCGGACTGGGCCTGCACCGCAAGGGCCAGTACCGCAGCATGACGCTCAAGCTGCGGGAATACATGGCGCGGGGCCTGCCCTTTGTCTACGCGCTGGACGACCCCTCTCTGCCGGAGGACCCCGCCGTCTGCCTGCGCCTTGCCAACGACGAAAGCCCCATTGACCTAGCGGAGCTGGCGGCCTTCGCGCGGCGCGCGCAGGCCGATGAAGAAACGCCCGCGCGGATGCGCGCCTACGCGGAAAGCCACATGTCCTGGCAGGGCGTGCTGGCCCAGGTGCTGGAAAGGGTGGGAATCGAATGCCCGGAACGCTGATTTACCTGAGCAACTGCGCCATTTCGGCGGATGGCCGTCAGAACCCCTTCATGATGCAGGAATTGCCCTGGCTGATGGCCCATTTTGACCGGGTGATGATGGTCAGCTATTATGGCGTGCGCACGCTGATGCCCGGCGACGAGCGGGGCGAGCGGCCCTTTACGGCCGTGCGTCCGGGGCTGGCGGGCCTTCGCGCCCTGCTGAAAACACCGTTTACGGCGGATGTGTGGCGTGAGCTTAAGCATATGCGCAGGGACGGGGTGCTGACGCCGGGCAACGCGCTGCGGCTGCTGGCCTTCACGCAGCGGGGGCTCAAGATGCACTACTGGACGGAGCGGCTGCTGCGCGGCGTGGTGGAGGCGCATACCACCCTGTACTCCTGCTGGATGAGCTTTGACGGCTACGCCGCCGCGCTGTCCAAGCGAAAGCACCCCCGTGTTCGCTGCGTCATCCGCGGCCACGCCTACGACGTGGATACGGAGCGCTTTGCCAAAAATCCCTATATGATGAAGCGGCGCATCGCCGCCGAGGCGGACGGCCTGTACCTGATCAGCCGCACGGCCCGCGCTCAGTTCATGAGCTATATGCGCGGCCACGTGGACGAGCGCAAGGTGCACGTCCTGGCCATGGGCTCATCCGGCATGCCGGTGGATCGCCTGCGCGAGCCGCCGCTGTACACGCAGGGCGTGTTGCGCGTGGTCAGTTGCGCCATGTTCAACCCCATCAAACAGGTGGATGTGCTGGTCCGCGCGCTCTCGCGCTGGGAGGGCGGGCCGCTGTGCTGGACGCATATCGGCGCGGGCGCGGAGGAGGCGAAGGTGCGTGCGCTGGCCTCCGAGCTGCTGGACCCCAAGGAGAACGTGATCTGCGAACTGCTGGGCGAGCTGGACGGCGCGCACGTGCAGCGCCTCTACGATACGCGCCCCTTTGACGTGTTCATCAATACCAGCAAAAAAGAGGGCGTGCCCGTGTCCATCATGGAGGCCATGCGACATGGCATCCCGGTCATTGCGCCGCGCGTGGGCGGCATTCCCGAGCTGGTCACGCCGGACGTGGGCTTCCTCTATGCCCCGGAAAAGGGCGAGGAAGGCGTGCTGGAGGCGCTGGCCCGCTTCGCGGCCCTGCCCCGCGAGGAGGCCGAGGCCATGCGCCGGGCGGCCAAGCGCCGCTGGGACGAGGGCTATTGCAGCGCCTCGCTGCTGCCCAAACTGTTTCCCGGGCAGTCCTGAAACGCACGGAAAGGAGGGCGCGCCCGTGGGTAAGCGCATCCTGATTATCAGCTATTTCTTCGCCCCGCAGAATGCCATGGGGGCGGTCCGGCCCACCAAGCTGGCCAAATATCTCAGCCGCATGGGCCACGAGGTCACCGTGCTGTGCGGCCCCGGCATGAACGACCGCAGAGACCCCACCCTCGCCCGTGACCTGGCGGCCCTTAGGGAGGTGCATGTCATCCGGGAGTGGAACCCCCTCCGGGACCGGCGCCCCCGCCCGACCACACCCGCCGCAGCAACGCAGCCGTCCGCGGCTTCCCCGCGCGGGGGAGCGCTCCACGCCGCCAGGGACGCGGCCTACCGCTGGCTGCGCTGGCAGGCGGACCGCAGCTTCCGCCGTCGCGCCGTGGCCGCGCTGGACGGGCTGACCGGCACGTACGACGTGGTGTTTTCCACCTACGCACCCTGGAGCGTGCATGAGATCGCCCGCGAGGCCAAGCGCCGCGGACTGGCCCGCCGCTGGATCGCGGATTTCCGGGACGAGGTGGGCACGGCCTTTGCCTGGCAGAAGGGGAAAAAGGCCCGCTACCTGCGCATGCTCAGGCGCGAGGCGGATGTGCTGTGCGCCGCGTCGCAGGGCTTTCTGGAGATGATGGGCTTTGAGGATGTCGGGCGCGTTTTGTCCAACGGCTTCGACCGCGAGGACCTGCCCCCGGCGGAGGCTGCGCCCGCACGCACGGGCAGGCTGCGCGTGGTCTACTGCGGCATGCTCAGCATGGGGCGCAAGGGCGTAGGCGACCGTGACCTCACCCCGATGTTCCGTGCGCTGGACGCATTGATCAAGCGCGGTCAGCTGGCGCGCAGCCAGGTGGCGCTGGTGTATGCGGGCGGCGAAAGCGCTCTGATGCAGCGTCAGGCCGCGGCCTGCGGCATGGGGGATCTGGTGGAGGACCATGGTCTGGTCTCGCGCGAGGAATCCATCGCTCTGCAGCGGGGGGCGGATGTGCTTCTGATGGCTTCGTGGCACAAGGCCGCCCAACGTGGGATTCTCACGGGCAAGCTGTTTGAATATATGATGATGGAGAAACCCATCGTGTGCTGCATGTCGGGCGATCTGCCGGGCAGCGGCGTCAAGCGGGTGCTGGAGGAGACCGGCATGGGCCTGTGCGTGGAGCAGGCCGCCGGAGCTGCGGACGAGTCGGCGCTGGACGCCTATATGACGGATCTGGCGTATCGCTGGAAGCAGGGAAAGCCGCTGCTTGAGTCGAAACACCCGGGCGAGGTGGAAACATACGCCTATCCGGCGCTGGCGGCCCGGTTGGCGGGCTGGATGGAGCGTTGAGTGTTCCTGCGCGAAAAGTGAGGAGGTTGTCCATGAAAAAGATTGCAACCGCCCTTGTGATAGTGGCGTGTCTGTTGACCGGAGCCCTGCTGCCGGCCCTTGCGGAAACGGACCTGTCCCGTCCCGCGGCAGCAGAGGAGCCGAGGATGGAGGAAAAGACACCCGGGGAGACGGAGCTTCCTGCAAGGAATGAAACATCCAAAGCAACCGACGGGCGCGAGGACCCGGCGGCTTCCGAAGCGGAACCCGCAGCTCCCAAGGCAACTCGGGCACCTAAAGCGACCGACGGGCGCGAGGACCCGGCCACGCCTGAAGAAAAGCCGGATGCCTTTGAAGCCCCGGAACCTTCGCAGCGGCATGGCCACCACGGTGCGGCGCATCCGCACGGCAAGCGGCATCACGGCGGGGAGGGGCTCAGGCCCGGTCCGGGCGCAGACATGCCGCGCCGTCCCGGAGCAGACGAGCGGCCACGGCAGGCGGCCCCGCATTGCCGCCGGTGGTGCGGGCCGGAGCGGAGCCGGCCCCATTGCGCCGGCTGTCCGTTTGGCCGCGAATGTCCCGGCTGGGAAAACGACCAGCCCGCCGAAACGCTGCCGGCCCCGCTTCCGGAGCAGGAATCCCGCCAGGCAGAGGAACCCGCAAAGAAGACGACGCTTCGGTTGGGACCCGGAATGGCCGTCTGAATCTCAAAGCGGAGGGAAAAACGCCCCTCCGGTTTTTTGTTCCCATGCCGGTTTGTGAACCTTCTGTAAACCTTCCCGGCATCCGCCCGCAAGCCCTTGACAAGCTCATGCCGGAATGCTACCCTGTGACCAAAAGAACGGTTTTGGTCCCAGCGTTTTGTATTATTTTCCAGACCGCCGTTCGGAAAGGAAACGCCGTGAGTTATATCACCTTTGAGAATGTCACCAAGGAATACCACACCGGCGGCGAAACGGTGCTCGCCGCCAACAACGTCTGTTTTGAGATGGAAAAGGGCGAACTGAGCGTGGTGCTGGGTCCCAGCGGCGCGGGCAAGACCACCATCCTCAACCTCCTGGGAGGCATGGACCGGGTGACCTCCGGGAAGATCATCGTGGACGGCAAGGAGATCACCAGCCTCTCCGGGCGCGAACTGACCGAGTACCGCCGGCTGGATGTGGGCTTTGTGTTCCAGTTTTACAACCTCATGCCCAACCTGACCGCCCTGGAAAACGTGGAGCTGGCCCGGCAGGTATGCCCCAGGGCGCTGGACCCGGTGGAGATGCTCCGGCAGGTAGGCCTGGGCGAGCGGATGAACAACTTCCCGGCCCAGCTTTCCGGCGGCGAGCAGCAGCGCGTGTCCATCGCGCGTGCGCTGTGCAAGAATCCCGCGCTGCTTCTGTGCGACGAGCCCACCGGCGCGCTGGATTCCAAGACCGGTTTGCAGGTGCTGGCGCTGCTCAAGGACGTAAGTGAAAAATACCAGACCACCGTGGCCATCATCACGCATAACGCGGCCATTGCGCCGCTGGCCCGCCGGGTCATCCGCGTGCGCAACGGACAGATTGAAAGCGTGGAACTGAATGACCATCCGGCCTCGGTGGAGGAGATCGCATGGTAAAAAACGTGCTGCGCCGCAAGCTTGTGCGCGACATGTGGCACAACCGGATGCAGTTTCTGGCGGTGATTCTGCTCTGCGCGCTGGGCACGTGGGTGTTCAGCGGGCTGGATGCGGCCTGGCGCATGCTGGACCTGTCGGCCCAGACCTATTTTGACGAGCAGAATGTGGCGGATATATGGATCACCCTCTCCAGCGCCGACCGCGAGGCCGTGGAGCGGGTGCGCGGCATTGCGGGCGTTAAGGACGTGCAGGCGCGCGCCACCGCCGAGCTCACCGTGGACCTGCCCCACGAGCCCAGCCTGGTGGTGGAGGCCTGCGACGGAACGGCCCGCATCAACCGCCCGCTGGTGCGCGAGGGGAGCAACCTGCAGAGCAGCGACCTGCGCGGCTGCCTGCTCGATGAGCTGTTTGCCCGGGAAAACGGGCTGGCCGTGGGCGACCGCATCGGCCTGAAGGTGGGCGGGCAGGTGTACGATTTCCTCATCCGCGGTACCTGCCTGAGCCCGGAATTCGTGTCCCTGACCAAAAACAGCGTGCGTGATCCGCTCAATTACGGCTTCATCCTCATCAACAATGGGGCCATCGGCGAGCTGCCGCTCAACAGCCTGGTGGTTACCCTCACGGACGGGACGGACGTGGAGACGGTGGAAGCCGCTGTGAGCGCCTATTACCCCGACGCCCTGATGCTGGACAGCCGCACCCAGAACAGTGTGCACGGCATCGCCTCGGACGCGGGCATGTACCGCAGCCTGAGCTATGTCTTTCCGCTTTTGGCCTATGCCGTAGCGGCCATGATCGTGCTGACCACCATCACCCGCATGCTGGAAAACCAGCGCACGCAGATGGGCTGTCTCAAGGCCCTGGGCTACCGCGACGGGCAAATCCAGCGGCACTACCTGTGTTACGCCTTTTATCCGGCGCTGGTGGGCTCGGTGCTGGGGCTGTTCGTGGGGCGGCAGACGCTTCCCTATATCCTGTGGAATATGGAAAGCGCGCGCTATACCTTCCCCCGCTGCCTGCAGGCTCCCATCTCCTGGGAGCAGTGGGCGGTGTGCGGGCTGGGCGTGCTGCTGAGCTGCCTGATCTGCCTGCGCACCTACCGCCGTAGCGCCAGGGAAGTCACCGCCGCACTGCTTCGCCCCCGGCCGCCCCGCGCGGGACAGAAGCTGTTTCTGGAGCGGCTGGGCGGCCTGTGGAGCCGCCTGGGCTTCAACGCCAAGATGGTGTGCCGCAACCTGCTGCGCAACAAGGCGCGCACGCTGATGTCGCTCATCGGCGCCCTGTGCTGCACCATGCTCATCATCACCTCTCTCAGCCTGAGCGACAGCGTCAAGTACTTTGTGGGCAAGTATTACGAGGGGACGCTGCGCTACACCGTGCGGGCCAGGCTGGATGCCGGTGCGGGGGCCGTGGAGGGATACCGCAAGCGCGTGGAGGCGCAGCGCGTGGAGGGCGTGATGGATAAAAGCGTGAGCATCCGTCTGGGCGACGCCTTCCGCGCCACCACGCTGACGGTGCTGGAGGATGACCAGCGCCTGATGAACCTGGGCGCGGATGAAACGTGGATGCCCCTGCCTGCGGACGGGGTGCTGCTCTCGCGCAAGCTGGCGGAGGCCCTGGGCGCACAGGTGGGCGACCGGGTGAACCTCTGGCTGACGGGCGATTCGGACCCCGTTTCGGTCACGGTCAGCGGCGTGGCGGAAATTACCATCGGCCAGACCGTGTTCATGAGCCGCACCGTGTGGGACGGGTGCAAGAAAGGCGATTTCGTGCCCACGGCGCTCCATGTGCTCTCGCCCACGCAGGCGGGCCTGGACTACCTGAGCGGGCTGGATGAATTCGAGGAATTCCAGTATCCCCCCAGCGAGATGGCGGACACCCTCAAGGTGCTGGAAAGCCTGCAGGGCGTGTTCCGGCTGATGGCGGGCGCGGCGCTTGGACTGGCCTTCGTGGTGCTCTACAACATGGGCATCCTCAACTTTGTGGAGCGCTGCCGCGAATATGCCACGCTCAAGGTGCTGGGCTATCACCAGCGGGAGATCCGCCGCCTGATTCTGACGGAAAACGCGCTGGTGAGCGGCCTGGGGGTGCTGATGGGCATTCTGCCGGGCTGGTGGCTCACGGGTGTGGTATTCCGCTCCTGCGAAACGGACACGATGGTGTTCATCTCCACCGTCACCCCGACCTCGGTGCTTCTGGCCTGCACGGTCACCTTTGCCTTTTCCTGCCTCATCACCGGCCTTTTGACGCGCAAGGTCCGGACCATCGACATGGTGGAGGCGCTCAAGAGCGTCGAATAATCTTCGGGAGGGAATCAACCATGAAAAAATTTGTCGCCCTGCTGCTGACGGTCGCTTTGCTGACGCCCTTGTGCGCCCTTGCGGAGGATGTGGAGACGGCAGCCGTGAGCAACGTCACCGCCAACGCGGTGGCGGAGAGCGAAAACGTCTACAAGATCACTGCGCCCTATTCCGGCGTGCTGCTGCCCTTTGATCTGGAAAGCGGCGATCCTGTGTCCAAGGGCGACACGCTGTTTGCGCTGGATACGGTCAAGGTCTACGCTCCGGTGGACGGCACGGTGCAGGCGGTATTTGCCGAGCCCGGGGACCTGTGCGAGGATGTCACCGCGCTTTACGGGATGATCGCCTGCATCGAGCGCACCCTGCCGCAGGCGGCGCAGGCCAGCACCTCCGGCGCCTACAACGATGAGGAAAACCGGCTCATTCACGTGGGCGAAACGGTGTATTTCTATCAGACCAGCGATAAGGACAACGAGGGCGAGGGCCGCGTGACCGCCGTCAACGGCTCCGATTATACCGTGGAGCTGACCGCGGGCGATTTTGAAAACGGCGACAGCATCAAGATCTACCGTGACGAAAAGATGGGTACCAAGAGCTGCATCGGTTCCGGCACCATCGAGCGTGCCGCCGATGTGACCGTCAGCGGCACCGGACGGGTGCTCAGCTGCGCGGTCCAGCCGGGCCAGACCGTGCGCAAGGGCCAGCTGCTCTTTGAATTGTCCGGCCAGGACGCGGAGGCGGATGTGACCGGCGCGGCCATCACCGCGGACCATGACGGGACGGTGGAGCTGGCGGCGGGCGCAGCCTCCGGCCAGCAGGTCTACAAGGGCCAGCTTCTGGCCAGCATCCATGACCTCAGCGCCATGAACGTGGTGGCCGAGGTGGATGAGATCGACCTGGAGCGCGTGCATGTGGGCGATACGCTCACCGTGGTATTTGACTGCTACCCGCAGGAGGAGGTCTCCGGAACGGTTCAGAGCATTTCCCTGATTGGCAACGCCAAGCAGAACGCCACCTACTATGATGTGACCCTCTCCATCAGCGCCAGCTGGCAGGTGCTGCCCGGCATGAACGCCACCGTATGGCTGCCCGCCGGTCAGTGACGGAGGCGAGGAGATGGCAACGGCTTTTTCCCCTCAGGAGCGCGAGCGCATCCGCGACAGCCTGCTGGATGCGGCGCTGAAAAGCGCGGCGACTCAGGGCATGCGCCATGCCACGGTAGATGGCCTGGCGCGTGAGGCGGGCATCAGCAAGGGGGCGTTCTACCGCTTTTATCCAAGCAAGGAGCACCTGTTTTTGAGCATGCTGGAGCGCACCCATGAGGAAATGTACGGCAGCGCGGAAAAGGTGCTGGACGAGCGGACCGATCTTCCCCTGCGGGAGCGCACCATGCGGGCCATTCTGGAGGTGTTCCGCGTAGCGGAAACCTATAACCTGATTCCCTTCATCCGCGAGGAGCTACCCCTGCTTTTGCGCCGCCTGCCGCAGGATGTGGTCAACGCGCATTACATTACGGATGACGAGCGCATCAAGCGCCTGATCCTCAAGGCCGGGGCGCGGCTGACCACCAGCATGGAAACCGCCTGCGTCACCGTGCGCATGCTGATGCTGTCCATCTCCTTCCGGCAGGATGTGGGAGCGGGCTTTGAGGAGGCTCTGCGCCTGATGGTGGAGGGCGCGTGCGACCGCGTGCTGGCATGAAGAGAGCCCGGACGGTTTCCCGTCCGGGCTTTGAAACGCAGATCATCGAAAGCATGCAGCTTCACGGCAGCGTCTGCGCTTTAGGAGAAACCGCGCAATGCTCAACATCTTCTTCAAACCATCTCACATCTTCACCGTGATGCGCCCCGCACACGGCCGGCACTTTTCAATCAAAAGCGCCTGCTGCGCGTTTCCCGGCCGTTTGCCTGGTCTGCGTTTCACCCATAGCTTGCCCCGGCGGAATGAAAATATTCCGCCTCAGCCCGTCAAAGAAGCCACATTGCATCGTAGCGAAGTGGCTTCTAGTAGTAGGTGAAGATAGAAAAGCAGAAAAGGTCGCCACTTGTGGAGGGCGAGTTTCTTGAGATTCATCGCAGCAAACTTGAGCTTGACCCATGCGGTGACCGCGGCCAGCCCTCGATAAGGAGTATAACGCATTGCGTGTTTCTCTTT
>OJQY01000087.1_pt1 | contig 76002 bp, 67 predicted proteins | sample 1599091 | NCBI WGS metagenome assembly OJQY01 (sample SAMN03922524, study PRJEB24848) | human gut metagenome | isolation source: stool sample | host: Homo sapiens | place: Germany | collected 2010-02 | reverse complement strand
GATGACGCACGCATGTTATAATATTTACGCCGTCATTGCCCTGCAATGGCTGGTGGTGTGGGGGAAGCGGTTTGTTCTTTGCGAGAGAGAACCGCTTCTCCGTTTTTTATTTTTGGGCGTTGTCCAACAGCAGCTTGATTCCCTTGCGGATTGCTTCTCCTTTTGTAGTATGGTTTTCCTCACAATACGCAATCAGCCGTTTATCAGTAATCGCATCCAAACGGACGCTGGTTCTGATATTAATGGGATTTTCAGACTTTGGTCGGCCCATTTTTTTGCTCATTCCCTCACCTCGCTTTTGAGCACACCTATAGTATACTTAATGTGTGCTTAAATCTGGCGAAAACTTGAAAAACGCTCACAAAAAATGGAAAATCTCGTCTAAAACAAAAAATGTAGTACCACACAAACGTAGTTCCGTACACAAAGAAAGTACCAATCCAACGAAGTATTCCGCGCGAAGGCGCGGCGCTGAAACGTCCCGTACTATCTCTTCTACAACCACCACATCAAACGAGGAGCGACCACAGCTTCTACAGCAGCCCCGAAGGATTCTTAAGGGAACTCTTCAGGTTCCCTTAAGTCGCCGGAAAGAGGATTCCAAAAGGAGGAAACCGGCGAATACGGTTTCTTCCTTTTGAAAAAGATAGTTTATGAAGAAAATCAAGAAGCAGAAAGCTTCAAAAAGGAGAGGGAAACCAGCGAAATGGTTTCCCTCTTTTGATAAACATATGTAAATAATGAAAGCCGTCAGTCCGCCGCCTGCCAGCCCTTGCAGACGTCGCACCACATGGAAAAGCCGGAAGAATACCGCTGCAGCTCCGCAATAGAAAGCTCTACCGCGCTGTTCGAGCTGCCGCACGCGGGAAATACAGTCGAAAAGCGTTTAAGCGACTCGTCGAGATATACGGCAACGCCTTCGTTTACCGCAAACGGGCAGACGCCGCCGACCGCGTGGCCGACAAGCGCTTCGGCCTCTTCGGGCGTGAGCATTTTCGCTTTCGTGTGGAACATGTCTTTATACTTGCGGTTGTCCACCTTCGCGTCGCCCGCTGCCACTATCAGGACAGGCTTACCGTCCACTATGAATGAGAGCGTTTTCGCGATGCGCTCAGGTTCACAGCCCGCGGCCTGCGCCGCAAGCTCTACCGTGGCGCTCGATGTATCGAACTCCATAATCCTGTCCGCTATACCGAGCGTTTCAAAATACGCGCGTACCTTATCTATTGCCATTTGAATCTCCCTTTCTTCTGGTTATTTATACCGGCGGGCCGTTTCAAAGCTGGCCGTTTTCCAGCATCGATTGCGCCGCGAGCATCGCCCCGAGCTTACCGCTGTGGAAGTTGAGCGCGCCCTGCATCCAGGCGGCGTATGGCTCGCGCAAGGGCGCGTCCGCCGAAAGTTCGATGGAGGCGCCGAGCGTGAACGCGCCCGCTGCCATGATAACCTTGCTGTCGTAGCCGGGCATGTCCCACGGCTCAGGCACAACGAAGGAATCGACCGGCGCGCCCTTTTGTATCCCGCGGCAGAACGCCGTGAGCGCTTCGCTTGTTTTGAGCTTCAGCACCTGTATGATGTCGGCGCGTTCGTCGCAGTAGCGCGGGGAAACCTCAAAGCCGAGTATTTCAAAAAGCGCTGAGGCGAAAATCGCCGTCTTGACCGCCTCGCCCGTCACGTGCGGCGCGCTGAACGCGCCCATGAACAGCTCGCGGTTGTTGCCGAGCGTTGCGCCGATTTCCTTTCCGGTGGAGGGCGTGGTCAGGCGGCAGGCGCACTGCTCCACGAGCTCTTTTTTCCCGGCGATATAGCCTCCGGTCGGCGCGATTCCGCCGCCCGGATTTTTAATGAGCGAGCCCGCCATCAAATCGACGCCGTTTGCAAGCGGCTCCTCTTTTTCAATGAATTCGCCGTAGCAGTTGTCAAGCATCACAATACAATCCGGCGCGAGCTCCCTCGCCCTGCGCGCTATCCGCCTGATTTCCCCGATATGGAGCGACGGGCGCAGGCTGTAGCCGCGCGAACGCTGGATATAAACCATTTTCGTATCGGGCGTGATGCTCTCCATCGCGTCAAAATCGACCGTGCCGTCCGGCTTTAAATCAATCTGGCTGTATTCGATGCCGAAATCCCTGAGCGTGCCGCTGTTACATCCCGCTTCTTCCCCGATGCCGATGACGCCGAGCAGGGTATCGTACGGCGTCCCCGTTACGCACACCATCTTGTCGCCCGGGCGCAGCACACCAAAAAGCGCAACGGTAAGCGCGTGCGTGCCGCTTACAAAATTATGGCGCACCAGCGCGTCCTCGGCGTCAAATACCGCAGCAAAAACGTCGTCGAGCGCGTCGCGCCCGCGGTCGCCGTAGCCGTAGCCGGTGGAGGAAACGAAATGGCTTTCGCTCACGCCCGCCTTCTGAAACGCATACAGCATTTTCTGCTGGTGGTATTCCTGTATTTCCTCTGTATATTTCAGCTGCGGCGCGCAAAGCTCCATCGCCCTGTCCGCCGCGTCCGTTATTTTTTTGTCGAACTGAAAAAACTGTGTACGCATGGCTTTCCCCTGATTCTATGTATTTTTCTATATTAACGCGTATGCTCCCGCCAGCTCCCGCAGGCTTGAAAGCCGAGCTGTTCATAAAAACGCTCGGTTTCCCGCGAAGAACAATGCAGGAACAAATTCGACCTGCCCTGCGCTTGAAGCCTGTCAACCAGCAGCATAACCGTCCGGGAGCCGAACCCCCTGCGCCGCTTATCCGGCGCGCAGCACACGCCGCCGAGCACCGCCGCGTTTTCGCACTGGTAAAGGCTCAAAGCGCACGACGCAAGCTCCCCGCCGCCGCGCAGTGCCAAAATATCCGCGCATCCGTGGCGCGTCATATGGGACATATCGAGAAAAAAGGATTCATAGTCCGGCGGCTGAAAGCCCGTTCCCGCGCAAGCCTTCAGTAAATTATGCAGCTCCCGGAAGCCGGGAGCCACAGTCTCAGGCTGTAAAGCGGGCCTGGGCTGTAAAGCGCCGTTTTTTACAAAACGCATGGTTTTGCCTCCGGCGGCGGAAACCGCCCGGGGCTTTAAATCAAACGCGCCGTCATAAAGGACGCTGTGAAAGCCGGCCATTTCGAGAAATCCGCAAAGCTCTTCCTCATCCGCTGCGGGGCAAATGTCGATTACGGCGTTACCCGCATAGCTCGAAAGAAAAGCCGCAGCCCTGCCGCCCGTTTCCTGTATCCAGAATTCGCAGAGGCTTGTACCCTGATACGCCTGAAAAAGAGACAGAATGCGCGTATTATACGGGTTAGGTGTTTGTCCTTGCCGGCTTATGAGCCGCCCTTCAAAGCTGCCGCCCGCCGCGTGAATCACTTTACATTTCCCCCGGCGATTTTCTCCGCCGTGCCTAACACCGTAACATATACCGCGTCCAAATCCTCCTGCGCCGCGACCGTGCAGGCGCTGTGCAGGTACCGGCACGGCAGGGATACCGCGGCGGTTCGCACGCCGCCGCGCGAGCAATGGATAGCGCCCGCGTCGTTGCCGCCTGCTACCGCCTGCTTGGGCTGTGTTTTTACGCCGGCCTCCCTGCCGGTCACAAGCGCAAGCTTATAATATTCGCTGTCGTAAATCGTGCGCTTGTCCATAAAGGAAATCACCGCGCCTTCCCTTAGGCGGCAGACCTGTTTTTGCTCCTCCACGCCCGCCGCGTCGGCTGCCGTCGTCGTTTCCACGACGATTGCTGCCTCCGGGTCGAGCGTATACGCCGCGGCTTTTGCCCCGCGCAGGCCGACCTCCTCCTGTACGACGAACGAAAAATACATATCGTACTGCAGCTCGGTTTTCATAATCTCGATTAAAACAAGGCAGCCGGCCCTGTCGTCGAGCGCCTTTGAGATAATCCGGCCTTCCTTACAGATAAACGGGCTGTCGAACGCGGCATAATCGCCGATATTAATAAACTGCTCCGCCTGTTCTTTACTTTCCGCGCCGATATCGATATAAATTTTATCCATCGGCGGCATTTTATCCTTTTCGTCCGGCTTGAGCAAATGGATGGGCTTGATGCCGAACACGCCCTTGACCGCACGCGGGCCAACTGTAACCGGCTTGCCGCAGACGACCCTGCGGTCGATGCCGCCGACCGGCTCCACGCTCAGCATGCCGTCGCGTGTAATATCGGTCACGATAAAGCCGACCTCGTCCATGTGGGCGCTCAAAAGCAGCTTCGTCTTAGCCGGGCTTTTGCCCTTTTTAAACGCGAGCACATTGCCCATGCCGTCGACTGTCACGCTGTCGGCGCAGCCCTTGATTTCAGACAGTATGATTTCACGCACACGGCCCTCGTCGCCTGAGACGCCGTTTGCGCGGCAGAGCTTTTCCAAAAGTGCCATATCCATCATAGCGACGCGCTCCTTTCCAGCACATAGGCGCAGATTAAATCGGCCACGGCTTCAATATCGTTTAAATCGACGACCTCCGCCTGCGTATGCATACTGCGCTGCGGGATAGAGATGAGCGCCGTTTTTACGCCGCCGCGCGCGCAGGAGATATAGTCCGCGTTCGTTCCCGTGGCGGCCCCCATTACCTCGAGCTGGTGCGGAATATTTTTTTCGTTTGCTATCGCGATGAGCTTTTTCGACATCTCGCCTGAAATCGTCGGGGCGATTGCTATCATGCCGCCCTTGCCCATCGCGCCGCTCTTTTCCGCGGTTACGCCGCTTTGCCGCGCAAAGCTGACGTCTACGGCAATCGCCTCGTTCGGGTATGCCGCAAACGCGGCGGTGCGCGCTCCGCTGCCGCTGATTTCCTCCTGCGCGGTCAGCGCCACGGTCACTTTACACCGGAGCGTTTCCCGGCTGAGCTTTTCGGCACAGCGCAGCATAACGGCAGCACCCGCGCGGTTGTCGAGCGCGGCGCAGGAAACGCGCGTGCCGAGCAGCTCCTTTGGCTCGCTGTCGAATACAATGCGGTCGCCAAGGGATACACGCTCCTTCACCTTTTCGGCGGTCAGTCCCGTGTCGAACCACAAGGCGTCCGCCGCAATGGGCTTGTCCTCCCCGCCGTCGCTCAGATGCGGCGGCATACAGCCGCAGACGCACGGCACCTCTTCCTTGCCCAGCACGTAAAACAAGCTGCCCTGCAAAACGCGCCGGTCGATTCCGCCGCACGGCTCCGCTTTTATAAAGCCCTTGCTGTCGATGTCCGTGACAATCAGGCCGATTTGGTCCAGGTGCGCGTCCAGCAGGATATGGAAGGAAGCGTTCTTATCTCCCATCACACCAAACAGGTTTCCGTTTATATCCTCTTCCACCTGCGCGTATCTGCCCAGGTACTCCCCGGCAATGCCGGCCGCCGCGTGCTCCGTTCCGGAAACGCCGCGCGCCGTACACAGGGAAAACAACAGTTCCTTCAATTGCTTCATCCTTCTTTTGCTATTAATTTATGAACCAGCTCTTTAAAATGCTTGCCTCTTAAGTCAAAATTCGGGTACAAATCAAAGCTTGCGCTTGCGGGGGACAGCGAAACAACATCGCCGTTTGCCGCGTTTTCATATGCGGCCTGTACCGCCTGCTCCATATTCTCCACCCGTATTATTACGGGATGCCCGCATTTGTAGTTTTCCGCGTTTTTGACCGCTTCTTCTATCTTTCCAGCCGTTGCTCCCATTAAAATGAGCAGCTTTACCTTTTCATTGATGACGGGGCCGAGCGGTCCGTAGGGAATCATTTTATCGTACCCGCCCGCGATGAGAATTATTTTTTCATCGTAAAGCGAGAGCGTTCCGCAGGCCGTGCGCGTGGGGCTGGAGGCAATCGAGTCGTTATAATATTTCACGCCGTCAAGCGCGCGGACAAATTCCGCGCGGTGCTCCACGCCGCCGAAGTCCCGCGCAACACGGCGTATGGTATCCGCATCGGCCATTCCCCATATCGCCGCAATCGCGGCTAAGTAATTTTCCACATTGTGCATGCCGGGGATTTTGATGTCGGAAATATCCATCACCTTTTTAGCATTTCCGTTTACCGCCATCATAATACTGCCGTCTTTTTCCGTATAGCATCCGTTTTTGAGCGCCTGCTTTCGGCTAAAGCCGTAAACGACGCCGCGGCAGTCCTCAGCAAAGCCCTTAGTCATTTCGTTATCCATATTGAGCACCGCGCGGGAAAACGCGCCTTGGTGCAGTACGATGTTCTTTTTCGCGCAGATATACTCCTGCATATCCTTGTGAATGTCGAGATGGTTCGGCGCTAAGTTTGTGACAACGGCTATGTCCGGGCTTTGGCGCATGGAAATCAACTGGAAGCTCGACAGCTCTACAACGGCTATGTCCGTATCTTTTATTTCTTCGATTTCCGGCAAAAGCGGTTTGCCGATGTTGCCGCCCAGATAAACGGTTTTGCCCGCGGCCTTTAAAAGCTCCGCGATAATCGAGGTTGTAGTCGTTTTACCGTCGCTGCCCGTCACGGCGATGGTTTTACACGGGCACAAATCAAAGAAAACCTCCATCTCAGACGTAACCGCCACGCCGCGCTCACGAAAGCGCACCAGCTCCTCCATATAAAAGCGCATGCCGGGCGTGCGGAAAAGAATATCGGCGTCGAGGTTTTTCAAATAATCTTCCCCAAGGCTTAAAGCCGCGCCTGCGTCCTGCGCCTGCTGCGCCGCTTCCCCGAGCTGTTCCCGTGTGCGTTTATCGCAGGCCGTCACCTGCGCGCCATAGCGTGAAAACAGCGAAATGAGCGGGTAATTGCTTTTTCCAATGCCGCAAAGCGCGACCTTCTTCCCCTTTAAGCTTGTTAAAAAACGCGCGGCCTTACTGTCCATATTATCTTCTGCCTTTCAAAATAGGTATCGTGATACTTAGCTACGACTGATTATACTGATTTTTGGAAAAAATATCAACCGCAAACGCCGTATCAGGATAAAACGCGGTTGAAAAGCGCGGGTAGCGATGATAGAATGAAATTATCCCAAACGGGGGGAATCACTTATGATTTACGATTTTCTGGCGCTCGATAAAAATTGCGGTACGCCTTTGTATATTCAGCTTTATCAAAAAATCAAAACGTCCGTGGAAAGCGGGGCGCTGCGGCACGGGGAACGGCTTCCGTCCATCAGGCGGCTGTCCGCGGACCTCGGCTTGAGCAAAACGACGGTGGAAAGCGCCTACGGCCAGCTTTGCGTCGAGGGGTATATAAAAAACATGCCCCAGCGCGGTTTTTTCGTGCAGGCACAGCCGCACCTCCATTTTGAGGAGGAAGCGCGGGCGGAAATGACCGCCGGACTTAATAAAAAAAATCAGGCGGAGGTGGTACGCTACGACCTGAGCAGCAGGAGCGTGGACGCAAACGCGACAAACCTGAAGCTCTGGCGCAAATATGTCAAGGACGTATTGAACTGCGAATACCTGATTAATTCCTACGGCGACCCGCAGGGCGAACCGGAGCTGCGGCGCGCGCTGGCGTCTTATTGCTACGGCGTGCGCGGCGTCGTCGCCGATGAAGGCGGGATAATAATCGGCGCGGGCACGCAGCCGCTTTTGTATCTGATTTGCGGATTGCTCAGAAACCGCTGTAAGACGGTCGCGATGGAGGCAAACGGCTCGCGGCACGCGGCGCAGGTTTTTCGGGATTGCGGGCTTCCGGCCGTGACGGTTGAAAGCGACGGCGACGGGGTTATACCAAAGCGGCTGCTTGAAAGCAAAGCGGATATTTTGCTGGTCAACCCTTCCGGTTCTCTTAAAACGGGGCAATCGCTGCGCATGAACCGTCGCTACGAGCTGCTTGAATGGGCGCGGGAAGGAAACCATATTATCATTGAAGACGACTACAACGGTGAACTGCGCTACAAAACGCGCCCTATTCCCGCTTTACAGGGGCACGACAGCGAGCGCGTAATTTATTTGGGCTCCTTTTCAAAGCTTTTGCTGCCGTCGGTAAGAATAGGATATGCCGTTTTGCCGCAAAATCTTATTGAACGCTTTCAAAAGAGCGCGAAATTTTACAATCAGACCGCTTCCAAAACGGAACAGCTTGCGCTGGCGCGGTATATCGGGGACGGCCAGCTTGAACGCCATCTCCGCCGGCAGCGCTTACGTTACAGCGAAAAAAGCGCGCAGCTTATTACTATGCTTAAAAAATATATGCCGGGAGAAACACAGATACAACTGCTTGAAACCTCGCTGGCCGTCAAGGTGACCCTGAAGCAGGCGATCGAGCCGCTGGAATTTCATGAAAGGCTCTTGCAAAGCGGCATAAAAATCATTTCGGACGGTGCGCAGGACGCGCACAGCTTCAAGCTGGGCTTTTCCGGTATTGAGACAGACAAAATCGAGGAGGCTGCCGCCTTGATTTCGGACATAATAAAAACGCATCCCCGAAGGGATGCGCAATAAGCGTAACGTATAAATATATTTTATTCCTCCGCTCTGCCGAGCAGGAAATCTACAGATACCTCAAGTATATCGGCAAGCGCAACAAGCTCCACATCCGTGACAAAACGGATTTGCCCTTCAAGCTTTGAAAGGCCGGAAGCGTTCATATCCACCCCGTTGACCTGAAGCTGCGCCAGAAGCTCCTTCTGCTTCATCCCTTTTTTCTTGCGGGCAGCCTCTACCCTGGCGCCCACGAGATTCCTTGTGCCGAGTTCCTGTTTACGCAATCTCATCCTTACCACTCCAATAAGTTAAATAACGCCTGAAAAAACGCTGTTAAGCAAAGCTATTATATATCTTCTATGGAAAAAAAACAAGTGAATTTTACAAAATTTTTTCTTTATCGTCCTTTTATTGCATAAATTGTGTCAGATTTGAAAGGATATTCAAAATCTTGTGTTATCCTTTTCCTTATTTTCCCACAAGCTGTTCCATACAAGGAGGTTTTCAACAATGAATAAAAATGAATTTATGAAAAAATCGACCGGCTTTTTGAGCTATCTCTACGACGCGTTTTCCGATTTACCGGAGCTTGCGGTCAAGGACTTTCAGCCGGAACGCTGTGTGCTTGTAATCGTCGATATGGTAAACGGGTTCGTAAAGGAGGGAAAGCTTTCAAGCCCGCGCGTTTTTCAAATCAACGGGCGCGTCGCAAGGCTTGCAAAAGAATGCCTGCGCCGCAAAATCGGTGTTGTCGCCTTTGCGGACAGCCATCAGGACGACAGCCCGGAGTTTTCCTCCTATCCGCGCCACTGTGTCGGCGGGACAAGGGAAAGCGAGCTTGTAGACGAGCTGAAAGCGCTCGGCGGCATCCGCGTTATAAAAAAGAACTCGACCAACGGGTATTTGGAAGAGGAATTCCAGGCGTTTTTAAGGGAGCACCCGAAAACCGATACCTTCCTGGTTGCCGGCTGCTGCACCGACCTGTGCGTCCAGCAGTTCTGCCTGACGCTCAAAACAGGCTTCAACAAAGACAACAAGCCCTGCCGGGTCGTCGTTCCGACAGAGCTGACGGCAACGTTCGACCTGCCCTCCCATGACGGGGATTTTTCCGATTTATCGGCATATTTCAACATGGGTTTAAACGGCATTGAAATGGTAAAGGATATTCTTTTGGAGGATGCGGGAAAGGAAGTAATTAAATGATACCTGACGGTAAAAGGAACCTTACCATGCTGACCGACTTTTATGAGCTGACGATGGCGGGCGGTTATTTTGAAAACGGCCTTTGCGATACGGTGGCTTATTTCGATATGTTTTTCCGCCGTGTGCCCGACAACGGCGGCTATGCTGTGATGGCCGGAATCGAGCAGGTGATGGATTATATCAAAAACCTGCGTTTTACACAAGAGGACATCGCCTATCTGCGCGATAAGGGCATTTTCAGCGAAGCGTTTTTAAATTACCTCAGTAATTTTTCGTTTGCCTGCGATATTTGGGCGGTGCCGGAGGGCACGCCTGTCTTTCCGAGCGAGCCGGTCGTCACGGTGCGCGGGCCGGTCATACAGGCGCAGTTTATAGAAACGATGCTGCTGCTGTGCATCAACCACCAGAGCCTGATTGCGACCAAGGCAAGCCGGATTTGCCGCGCCGCGCAGGGCAAGGCGGTCATGGAGTTCGGCTCGCGCCGGGCGCAGGGCTTCGACGCCGCCGTGCTGGGCGCGCGCGCGGCCTATATAGGCGGATGCGTGGGTACGGCCAACGTACTGGCGGACCGCGTGTACCAAACGCCGGCGCTGGGCACCATGGCGCACAGCTGGGTGCAGATGTTCGACAACGAATACGACGCGTTCAAAGCCTATGCGCTGCGTTACCCGCGCGACTGTACGCTGCTTGTAGACACGTACAGCACGCTGAAGTCCGGCGTTCCGAACGCTATCCGCGTATTTAAAGAGGTGCTCGCCCCGCTTGGGTACCGTCCGTCGGGTATCCGCATAGACAGCGGGGATATTACGTATCTTTCAAAAAAAGCGCGTAAAATGCTCGACGGCGCCGGGTTCCCCGACTGTAAAATATGCGCGTCCAACTCCCTTGACGAATACCTCATCCGCGATATGTTTTTACAGGGCGCGCCGATTGATTTGTTCGGCGTTGGGGAGCGGCTGATTACCGCGTCCTCCGAGCCGGTGTTCGGCGGCGTTTATAAGCTTGCCGCGGTCGAGAAGGACGGCGAAATCGTCCCAAAAATCAAAATCAGCGACAACGTTTCAAAAATAACGACGCCGTGCTTCAAGGACCTTTACCGCCTGTACGACAGGTCGAGCGGCAAAGCGATTGCTGACGTCGTTACGCTCTTCGGTGAGGAAATCGACGACCAAAAGCCCTATGAGCTGTTCGACCCGCAGTACACCTGGAAACGCAAGACCGTAACGGATTACCGCGCGCGGAAGCTGCGCGTACAGCTTTTTAAAAACGGAAAACCCGTTTACCAGAGCCCACCGCTTGCTGAAATCAAAAAGGAGTGCGCTTTACAGCTTGAAACCCTGTGGGACGAGGTCAAGCGGTTTGAAAACCCGCACAACTATTACGTCGATTTATCACAGCGGCTTTGGGAGCAGAAAGAAGCGCTCATCAAGCAAAACAAGGTTTAAGCGCGGAAGCTTCGCGTATAAAAAAACACACCGCCTGCGCGGTGTGTTTTTTGTTAAGAGGTTGCGACCAGGCCTGTAAGCCGGGTTCTGTCTTGAACAGCCATCTATCTTGGCGCCGCGTTGCCGCGCACGCTCGATGCCACCTCCGCAAGACGCGCCGGGCCGGCGCATGTGTCTCTCCACGGTGTTGCTCCGAATAGGGTTTGCAGGGCCGTCAGGTTCCCCTGACGCCGGTGAGCTCTTACCTCGCCTTTCCACCCTTACCTGTAAAACAGGCGGTATCTCTCTGTTGCACTTTCCCTGGGGTCGCCCCCGGCGGCCGTTAGCCGTTATTCTTGCCCTATGGAGCCCGGACTTTCCTCGGACAGGCGCTTTCGCGCACTGCCCGCAGCTGTCCGGCCTGCTCGCACTCCATATTTTAAAGGATGCGCGCGCCTTTGTCAAATAAGGATTGCGCACGCGCGGATTTTGTATTATACTGGAAAGACAGTTCGTCTATAATTTAACAAGCGATATGCTGCATTTGCCGGAAAGGAAGTCGGATTATGGATATCAAAGAGAAATCCCTGAAAAAGCATTATGAATGGAACGGCAAAATAGAGGTCGTGTCCCGTGCGCCGATTAATACCAGGGAGGATTTATCCCTTGCGTACACGCCGGGCGTGGCACAGCCCTGTATGGCCATCCATGAGGATTATAAAAAATCGTTTGAGCTTACAAGAAGGAACAACCTGGTCGCGGTCGTGACCGACGGAACCGCGGTGCTTGGGCTTGGGGACATTGGGCCTGAGGCGGGTATGCCCGTTATGGAGGGAAAATGCGCGCTGTTCAAGGAGTTCGCCGGGGTCGACGCGTTCCCCATCTGCATCCGCTCGAAAAACATAGAGGACATCGTCAAGACGGTCTACCTGATTTCCGGCAGCTTCGGCGGCATCAACCTGGAGGACATTTCCGCGCCGCGCTGCTTTGAGATTGAGCGCAGGCTCAAGGAAATTTGCGACGTACCCGTTTTTCATGACGACCAGCACGGGACCGCAATCGTCGTGGCGGCGGCGCTGCTTAACGCGCTGAAGGTCGTCGGCAAGAAAATAGAGGAAATCCGCATTGTAATCAACGGAGCGGGCTCAGCGGGCATTGCGATTGCAAAGCACCTGCTGAACATGGGCGTAAAAAACCTGGTTATGTGCGACCGCTTCGGTGTCCTGTGCAAGGGCATGGAAGAGCTCAATGAAGAGCAGGCGTATATGGCGAAAATTACAAACCTGGAGCAGAAAACAGGCACGCTTGCCGACGCGCTGAAGGGCGCCGACATGTTCCTGGGCGTTTCCGCGCCGAACATCGTCACACAGGAAATGGTGGAAACGATGGCGGACAAACCGATTGTGTTCGCCATGGCGAACCCCACGCCTGAAATCATGCCGGAGCTTGCAAAAAAAGCCGGCGCGGCCGTCGTTGGGACGGGGCGCTCCGACTTTCCAAACCAAATCAACAACGTGCTTGCGTTCCCCGGCATTTTCCGCGGTGCGCTCGACTGCCGCGCGCGTGAAATCAACGAGGAAATGAAGATGGCGGCCTCGCTTGCCATCGCCGGGCTTGTAACGCCGGAAAAATTAAACGCACAATACATTCTGCCCGACGCGCTCGATAAGCGAATCGGAGCCGCGGTCGCTCAGGCCGTCATGGAAGCCGCACGGAAAACGGGCGCGGCAAGGCTGTAAATCAATTTCAAATAACGTTCTGATAAAGCTCTTTTGCCCTTTTAAGCAAAAGGGCTTTTTTATTTTCCAGCTTGCCGTCGAGCACCTCGTCGAGCAGCGCGGCGAGCACGCGGCCCATCTCTTTTCCGGCGGGATAGCCAGCTATGAGCAAATCTTTCCCGTTTAGCTCCAAAGCTTTGAGGGAGAAGCAGTCGCCGCGCGCAAGCACTTCATAGAGCCTGCTTTCATAATCCGCAATCAGCTTGAGCTTTTCTTCCCTGCGGTAACCAGACTGCGCGTTTGCGTCAGCCAGGCGGACCTGTATAAGCTTTTTCGCGGCGTCCTCCCCCACCCTGTTCAAAAGCCGCCGTACAGCGCGCGCGGACGGCTCGCAGCGGTAGTCGTGATATAAAACCAGCTGTATGGCCTCTTCCGTAAGGCTGGCCGGAAGGCGCAGGCGCGTTAAAATTTCCCGCGCCAGCTCAGCGCTTTTTTGGGGATGACCGTGGTAATGGGACACGCCCTGTTCATCGGTCGTTTTACAAAGCGGCTTTCCAATATCGTGCAATAGCATGACAAGGCGCAAATCTCTTTGCGGCGCGATGCTTCCCACCGCTTTTACCGTATGCTCCCAAAGCGGAAGGTCGTGGTACGGCGTATTCTGGTCAAAATGAAGCAGCTTCGCAAGCTCCGGCAGAAAAACGAAAAACACCTGCGGAAACTCGCGCAAAACCCTGCCCGCGCCTTTGCCGCACAGCAGGGAGAGCAGCTCCTTCGCAATGCGCTCGTTCGCGATATTCAAAAGCCTGTCTTTTTCCTTCAGGACAGCGCTTGCCGTCCTTTCTTCAATCACAAAATCAAGCTTTGAAGCAAAACGCAGGGCGCGCAGGATGCGCAAAGCGTCCTCCTCAAAGCGTTTTTCCGGTTCTCCAACACAGCGTATCAGCCTTTTTTCCAAATCCGCCCTGCCGCCGAAGCAGTCTATGATTCCATCGCGCTCATTGTACGCCATAGCATTGACTGTGAAATCGCGGCGGCATAAATCCTCCTCCAGCCGCCGTGTAAAGGCCACGCTGTCCGGACGGCGGTTGTCGCTGTACGTGCCGTCCACTCGGTAGGTCGTCGCTTCAAATAAAACGCCGTCCTCCACAATCCCTACGGTACCGTGGCGGATTCCGTTTAAAACAAGCGTGTGCTTAGGAAAGCACGCGGCTATTTGTTCCGGAAGGGCGTTTGTCGTAATATCCCAGTCGTTCGGCTTGTTCCCCAGCAGGCTGTCACGCACGCAGCCGCCCACAACGTAAGCGTCAAAGCCGTTTTGCTCAAGAGTACCGAGTATTCTTTCCGCACCGCGCGGCATGTCGATTTTCATTTTGGCCCACCGCCCTTCCTTTTTATATCGTACGGTTATTTTACCACAAAAAAATATAATTTTTTAAAAATTTTCCGTTTTCTTTTAATTATAAACAAATTTTGAATAAATTGTTACGTTTTTTCCCAAATTGTATTGACTTATGGTGGAAAAAGCTTTAAAGTTATAACGATTCACACAATATATTGTGGAAATCCGGCTTTTTCTCTATAACTGTGCTCCTTTGAGAAAAATACCGGAGCTTTTATTGTGTATTTTTAAAAGAAAGGAAGTAGAAAATGTCTTTTTTCAGTAAAATCAACAATTTCTTATTTCCCGGCGCAAAGGAATACCCGAAAATCGGCGCGGGCAAAACAATGGTGCTGGGGCTCCAGCACGCGTTCGCCATGTCCTGCGCGACCATCCTCGTTCCGCTGCTGACAGGGCTGGACGTAGGCGTTGCGCTCTGTATGGCGGGCGTGGGCACAATCATTTTCCACCTGTGCACAGGGGGCCGGATGCCGACCTTCCTTGGCAGCTCGTTTGCCTTTATCGCGGCGCTGCAGGCGGTTATCGGCGTAAAAGACCCCAACAGCGGCGGCTGGGTGATTCCTCCGATGTACGGCGAAACTCAGGCGGAAAGCATCCCATACGCAATGGGCGGCATTATAGCCGCCGGCGTTATTTACCTGCTTGTCGCTTTGCTTATCAAGCTCTTTGGCAGCAGATTCATCGATAAGCTGTTTCCGCCGGTCGTTCGCGGCGTCGGCATTGCGATTATTGGTCTGAACCTTGCAAGCTCCGCCATTAACAACATACAGAACAACAACGGCTTTGAAATGTTCTCCCCCGGCTATTACTGGAGCTGGGGCATCGCGCTGGTCGTTTGTCTGACGGCTATCCTGCTTTCCTGCTACGGCAAGGGAATGCTGAAGCTGTCTTCTATTGTAATAGCGCTTGGAGCGGGATATTTGATTACGCTGCTCGTTACGGCGACAGGCATAGCCCCGGAGGGACTGATGAATTTGCAGTCCGTCGGCGCGCGCGCCTGGGTTGAGCTTCCGAACTTCTCCCTGCCGAAATTCGACCTTGCTTCAATCGCCATGATTGCCCCGATTGCTATCGTTACCTGTGTGGAGCACGTCGGAGACGTTTACGCAAACGGCGCGGTCGTCGGCAAGAACTTCACAAAAAAGCCCGGCCTGCACCGTACAATGCTCGGCGACGGCCTTGCTACTATGGTAGCGGGCGCATTCGGCGGACCGGCGAATACCACCTATTCTGAAAATACGGCGGTCCTTGCCGCAACCGGCAACTACAACCCCGTAACGCTCCGTGTCGCGGCGCTTGTAGCGATTGTTATCAGCTTCTTCGGCAAGGCAATCGGCGTAATCGAAACCGTTCCGAACTGCGTGCTCGGCGGCGCGTGCATCGTGCTGTACGGCATGATTGCCTCGGTCGGCCTGCGCACGCTCGTTTCCCACCAGGTTGACTTTACGAAAAACCGCAACCTGTGTATTGCGGCCGTTATGCTCGTGCTCTCCATGGGCGGCGCGGTAATCGGCGGCAATGGTTTCAGCCTGAGCGGAATTGGCTTGGGTATCATCGCCGGCATTATCCTCAACCTCATTCTTCCCGAGGCAAAAAAGCAGAAGCACGGTGAGGGAATCGTCCCGCCCAGCAGCGCAGACGTCATTCCCGATACGGAAGAATAAAAAGGGTTGACAAAATAAATAACCGCACATATAATAAATAAAACACAGACGAAGGCTTTCTTTGTCGGGCCGGATTTTCCGGCAGCGGATGGGTAACACGGCATCCGCGGGACAATATATTATTGTTCCCGCGGGTGCTTTTTAATTTGTCAGGAAAAGGAGACGTTCCCATGGATACGGCACAAGCAAAAAAAATCGCAATGAGAGTCTCTTTTGTCTCAATTGCAGGCAATATTGTTTTATCGGCCGGTAAGCTGATTGCGGGTGTACTTGGCCATTCCAGCGCAATGATTTCCGACGCCGTCCATTCGGCGTCAGACGTGCTGAGCACCATCGTGGTGATGGTAGGTATCAATATATCGAGCAAAAAGGAGGACAACAGCCACCAGTACGGGCATGAGCGCATGGAATGCATCGCCGCGTTTATCCTGGCGGGGCTGCTCTTTGCGACAGGGCTCGGCATCGGTTTTTCCGGCATAGAAAAAATTATGCACGGGGGCGATCTGCAGGCGCCCGGCCTGCTTCCCCTGATTGCCGCCGTCGTTTCGATTATTATAAAAGAAGCGATGTACTGGTACACGGTACTCGCCGCGAAAAAAATCAATTCCGCGTCCTTAAAAGCGGACGCCTGGCACCACCGCAGCGACGCGCTCTCGTCTGTGGGAAGCTTTGTCGGCATACTGGGCGCGCGTATGGGCTTTCCTATCCTGGACCCGATAGCAAGCGTCTTGATTTGCCTGATGATTATCAAGGTATCTTACGATATTGTACGCGACGCCATCGACAAGCTCGTGGATAAATCGTGCGACGATGAAACAATCCGCCGGATGCAGACGGTCATAATGGAGCAGGAGGGCGTAATGGGCGTAGACCTGCTCAAAACTCGATTGTTCGGCGCGAAAATTTATGTAGACGTAGAAATCTGCGCGGACGGAAACCAAACGCTTATCAAAGCGCACGAAATCGCGGAAAACGTCCATCAGGCTCTCGAGCACGGTTTTCCCGACGTCAAGCACTGCATGGTGCATGTAAATCCAAAGCAGGACGAACCGGACGCAGCGCCGAAACAACAAAATAAAGGCTAAAAGCCATGGAATATTCATATGGGAAAAGAATTATCTGAAATGACATTGCAGGAATTGTGGGAGTTGTTCCCGATATTCCTGACTGAGCATAAAGCGTATTGGCATATGTGGTATGAGCAAGAGCGTTCATGGCTCCAAAACGTACTGCCCATGAGCAGTATTAAACGTATCATTCATATTGGAAGCACTGCAATCAATGGTATTTGGGCGAAGCCGGTTATCGATATTCTGGCTGAGGTAAAGCCGGGGCATGATTTAAAAGAAATTGGCAATTCGGTTCAAGCCGCGGGTTATGTTATCATGAGCAGTGATGACAAGAGGATATCGCTTAACAAGGGGTATACGCCCTCGGGCTTTGCTGAAAAAGTATTTCATTTGCATGTGAGATACCAAAACGACAACGACGAGCTGTATTTCAGGGATTACTTAAACGAAAGCCCGGACACAGCCCGCCAATACGAAGAATTAAAGCTCCGTCTGTGGCCTGAGTACGAGCATGACCGGGATGGATATACAAGCGGCAAGACCGATTTTATAAAGCGGTACACGGCGGAAGCTGTATTATTGTTCGGCAGCAGGTACCGCTGATACCTTGCCGAAGGCCCAGCCATAAGCTTGCGATATAGAAGGCCCGCGGCAAAATATGCCGCGGGCCTTTTTTAGAAAGAAAAACGTGGATGGATTTTCTTTTTATTTAGTACATTATAAAATTGCTCAGGGTGTGTAAACATCCCAGGAACCGCTCCATTTTCCGCCGGAAGACGTAAGGTTCGTATACAGATTCTTGCCGGACTCTGTGGCTACGTCTCCGGTTTGATAATTATCTGTCGTCCAACCTTCCTGGGCTACAAACAGGAAGCCCTTTACGCCGGGGCTCGGAGTCTCTGTAAAGGTATATTTGTATATGTCATCCGTCACCTTTTCCATTGCGACAAATTCATTTCCAAGACCGAAGGACCAGCCATAAATATAAACCGTATCCCACTGTGTCGCGCTGTTATCGAAGTAAATCGTATTGACTCCCTCTTCGTGAATCAGCTCGTCATAGAGCCTCCATTCGCCAGCGCTGTCCGCCGTTACCAGGAAGCAGTCATTCTCGCCCCTTGCCGGCAGGCTCGTCCATTTATTGGGCATCTGCTCAACGGGAAGGTCGATGCTGAAGGTGGTTTCATCAATATCGAAGTTACTTCTGTAGAAAGCGATATTCTGCCATGTGTCTGCGACCGTTGCGGAGAAATAGGTGTTGTCGTCATTAATCGTCATCAGCACGACTTCCTGCGTATCGACGTTGTAAGCCCAAAGCTTGCAGCCGTCTTTCGTAATCCAGTTCACCGCATTGCTGACATAGAGCGTCATCTGGTCTTCGGGAGGATTGGTTCCCTCGGAGGAGGGCTCTGTCGCGTCGGAAGACGGCTCCGTCGCATCCGAGGAAGGCTCAGTCGGGATGATGGGATTGTTATAATCGGGAATGTCCTCTTCCGCGACCACCTGCTTCTCACCAATCGGATATTCGACAGCCATGAGCGCCTTATACTTCTGGATATTGAGAACGTCCGCGACCTCTACCTTCTCATTCGCGTCAATATCGGCCGCCAGAAGCGCTTTGTTCGTAAGCTCGAGCTTTTTGCTCAGCCAGTTTTGAATCTTTAAAACGTCCGCGATATTGACGGCGGCGTCTCCATCGGCATCCCCCAGTATGTATTCATAAGAACCTGTCGGGCTTTCTGTAGGCGTCTCAGCGGACGCCGTCGCCGGAGCGACACACAAAATTGCAATGAGCATTGCGATGGACAACAAAATACTGATTGTCCTTTTTCTGATATTTTTCTTCAACACAAACTACCTCCTTGATAAGCTGTTTCAGCATATACCATTTTTTTGAGAGAATCCATCCACATCAAATTATCTGCCGGGCGCCCAATTGCTTTAGCAGGCTTGGGAGATAACGAAAATCATCGCGCCCCTCAGCCATTCTCTTTGTTATCCGTTTGGAAGCAAGCCTCACGTCATACGCCAAGGCTAAAATGCCGCCGCCGAACGGTATGACCGAACATTCCACCTCCGTTCATCATGATTATAAAGTCTTTGTTTAGTTGTAAATAAGCTTATGATAATCAAGCGCAAAGCCCGATAATGATGTGTCTAAGATTTATGCGGCAACAAATTACAGATTCAAAATAAAATTATTAATTGCCATTCCAAAATGCGGCAATATATAAAAAGCCGCTCATAACAAATTAACTATACCATACTTTTACTTAAAAGACAAATACTTTTCTTAGATTTTGCTCATATTTTGTCGAAAAAGAGAAAAACAAGGTAACAATTGAGTAAAACCGCACAAAAAATTTCATTTAAATTGCTGATTAAAACCATATATTCTCTAAATACATAATCAAAAATACGCAAGGATATTGTGTAATATCTGCACAATTTATCTGTTTAAAATTTATGTATTTTACGCATAGAAAAAAACGGGCGTTAGCCGCCCGTTTCCGCTGAATTATTTTGTAGTATAAAGCCAGAGTCATTTAAAGCTTTAGTTTCACATGCTTTTCCAGCTTTAGTACGTCCATCATTTTTAAAAAACCGAGGAACAGCAGGATGGATACGCCCGCGAGCACAAGAAAAGCCGCCATAACCTTCCAATCGAACGGATTGACCGAAAAAATATCCCGGAACACCGTAAGCCCCAAAACCGTGCCGCCGGTACATACCGCGAAGAGCGCCGTGCGAATTGCGTTGAAGGGGATACTGATTTTAAACAGCAGCATCAGCCCCGTAAAGCCTGTAAGCAAAACGGCAATGGTCGAGCTTTGCAGATGATTGAGGCCGAACACGTATGTGGCAATCATAATAAAAACGATGTTGAGTATGACCGTGAGCGCCGCGGGGATAGACTTGGATATGACATTGATAAAAAAGTTGCCCCTAATACGGTCGCTGTTCGGCTCAAGCGCCAGAACGAACGACGGCAGTCCGATGGTAAACGCGCTCAAGAGCGTCATTTGAATCGGCTCAAACGGATATTTGAAATCGAGAAATACGAACAGTATCGCTAAAATAGAGGAATAAATCGTTTTGACCAGGAACAGGGACGCGCTGCGCTGGATGTTGTTGATGGAACGCCTGCCCTCCGCGACGACCTTCGGCATAGCTGAAAAATCAGAGTTGAGCAGGACAAGCTGGGAAACATTGCGCGCGGCGTCTGTGCCGCTTGCCATCGCCACCGAACAGTCGGCCTCCTTGAGCGCGAGCACGTCGTTTACGCCGTCGCCCGTCATGGCGACCGTATGGCCCGCCTCCTTGAGCGCGCAGATTAAATCCTTTTTCTGGGTTGGCGTGACGCGCCCAAAAATGGAATATTCCTCCGCCGCCGCCTTTATCTCCTCCGGTGTTTTCAGCGTGGTTGCGTCTACAAAATTATCGTAATTTTTAAGGCCCGCTTCCTTTGCGATGCCGGAAACGGTCTGAACGTTGTCGCCGGAAATTATCTTGAGCTCCACGCCCTGTTTTTCAAAATAATCGAGCGTCTTTTTTGCATCCTTGCGAATGACGTCTTTAATGACAAGAAGCGCCATCGGAATGAGGCCGTCCGGCAGCCCGCCGTTTTCATGAAACCCGTTCTCCGCATGTGCAAGCACCAGCACACGGTAGCCGGCGGAATATTCGGCAAGGCCCGCTTTTACCTCTGCGGGAATATCCCGGAATATAAATTCAGCCGCTCCTATGACATAAGCGCCCTGTTTACCAAAAGCTGCGCCGGACCACTTTTTGTCAGAGGAAAACGGTACGGTTTCCGTCGCTTTTAATTCTGATTCCGTTTGATACTTCCCCTTGATTGCTTCAAAGGTCGGGTTATTGTCTTCAAGGGCGGAGGTAAGCGCTTGAAGCGCCCTGTCGGCCTCTTCCCTGCCGCTTTCCCCGACGGGAAGTACTTCCTTGAGCTCCATACGGCCTTCGGTGATGGTCCCTGTTTTATCGAGGCACAGCACGTCTACGCGCGCGAGCGTTTCAATACAGTAAAGCTCCTGAACAAGCACCTTATGCCTGGCCAGGCGGATGATTCCGACGGCAAGCACCGTACTGGTCAGAAGGATAAGGCCTTCCGGAATCATGCCGATTACGGCCGCGACCGTATTAACGACGACGCTTTGGAAGTTCGTTCCCGCAATATCGAGCTGGTTGAAAAAGAGGAGCGCCGCAACCGGGATAATCGCGATGGAAATGATTTTAATGATTTTATTGAGTGTGCGCATGATTTCCGAGTTGACCTTTTTGATATACTTCGCCCCGCTGAAAACGGTAGAGGCATAGTTGTCGTCGCCCACATGCTCGGCACACGCCCTGCATTTTCCGCTTACAAGGAAGCTGCCGGACAAAAGCGTGTCGCCCGGCTTTTTATGTATGGCGTCAGATTCACCCGTCAAAAGCGATTCGTTGACGTCGCACGCGCCCTCGAGCACAATACAGTCGGTTGGGACCTGGTTGCCGTTTTGCAGTTCCAGCACGTCGTCCAGGACGATTTCGTTTACGTCCACTTCCCTGACGCAGCCGTTGCGTATTGCCTTTACCTTGGAAGCGGAAATGATGGAAAGCCTGTCGACCGTATGCTTTGCCCGCACCTCCTGAAAAATACCGATGGCAATGTTGCAGAGCACCACGCCCATAAAAAGCATGTTCTTGTAGGAGCCGACGTAAAGTACGGCGGCCGCAAGCAGGATATTGATAAGATTGAAAAGCGTAAACACGTTGTCGCGTACAATCCTGCCGTATGATTTTGTGGGCAGTGTGCTTTCCTTATTATAATGCCCCGCGTTCAGGCGTTCGTTTACCTGCAGGTCGTTCAGCCCGGTTTTTGGGTCGGGCTTTACCCGTATGATTTTGTTTTTTTCGTTTTTTCCTTCCATATGCCTCTCCCAATCGATTGTCATAATTAAAGAACCGTTAAAAATAGTAACACAGACGGCCAGGATTTACAATCGTGTTTTCCGCCTGTTTTTTTGAATTAATTGTATTAATTCAAGTAGTACAATAAGAAATATACCATATCTATATGCGAATTGCAAGAAAAGATTCATAAAATTTTGCGTCCCCGCGTTTTTCTTTTTAAAACGCGGGGACAGAATATGCCGCAGCAAAAAATTTGTGATTGTTATCATGTTAAAAACAGAGAACCGCGCTTATAAAACAGCAATTTTTGTAAAAAAATAAAAAAGCAGGGAAAAATCGCGGCTTGAGCGGCTCACAGCAAAAGCCGCTTCCATAAATCCGTCTGCCGATTCTCTTTTCCAATCTAAACAAGGTGTCAGCGTGGAAAAGTAATAGAGCAACGGAAAAGGAGGTGTTGGTTTTGAAAAAATTTGTTAAAATATTTACCGTTGCTCTTACAACCGCGTGCCTGCTCTTATTTGGCGCGGGCGCCGCGTTTTCCGCCTATTTTCCGGACGATTTCCGGGTGACGGATTTACAGAATATGAAAAGCCCGCAATTCCCGGGCGTATCTCTCCAGGCCGCGCCGTCAAGCGGCACGGTAGCGGCAAGCCATACGTCCGGGCAAAACAGCCGCGAGGTGGAAGGAAAGCTGATGCTCGGCGGTATTTTTCCGATTAAGGACGTAACGCTCAAGGTGAGCGAAGACGTGAAGGTCGTCCCCTGCGGAACGCCATTCGGCGTAAAGATGTTTACGCAGGGCGTCATGGTCGTCAAAACGGACGACATTACCGTAAACGGAAAAAGCTGCTGTCCCGCAAAGGAAGGCGGGATTGAGGTCGGCGACGTTATATTAAAGGTTAACAACCGCTCTGTATCCGGCAATGAAGACCTCATAGAAATCGTAGAGCAAAGCAAGGGCAAAAAAATTGCTTTTGAGGTCATGCGCGGAACAGAAAAATTCAACCTGTACGTTTCCCCTGTTGAAACGAACGAGGAAGGCGATTTCAAAATTGGCCTTTGGGTTCGCGACAGCTCCGCGGGAATCGGTACAGTCACGTTCTATATTCCCCAGTCCGGCGCGTTCGGAGCGCTCGGCCATGGAATATGCGACGTGGATACAGGCGAACTGCTGACGCTCGCCGAGGGCGACATCGTCAGCGCAACGCTTGACAGCATTACGAGGGCTGTCAAGGGTACGCCAGGCTCCCTAAATGGACACTTCGACAACAGCACGGCAATCGGCACGCTGATTGCAAACGATGAAACAGGCGTATACGGCTATATGGACAGCGCCCCCTCCGGGCACGGGGAAATTCCAGTCGCCTCCAAGCAGGAGGTCAAAACGGGCAGGGCGCAAATCATCACGACCGTAACGGGCGGCCAGCCAAAATATTACGACATTGAAATTGAAAGTATCGATTACAACAAGGACGCCGTTTCAAAAAATATGGTTATCAAAATTACGGATGAAGAGCTCCTTGATAAAACGGGAGGCATCGTCCAGGGTATGAGCGGCAGCCCGATTATTCAAAACGGCAAGCTTGCCGGCGCGGTCACGCATGTGTTCGTTAACGACCCCGACAAGGGCTACGGCATCTTTGCAGAGAATATGCTGGCGGATTTTGCCGAAGCAGACGCGAAAACAGAGAATCCTGCCGCCTAATTTTGGCTTACAAAAATATTTTCCCCTTTTTTGAAAAAAAGTTGCTGTAAACACTTGCTTAATTTACCAAAATATGGTAATATAAGACCGTCAAATAAACAACTTGGGGGAGAAACTATGGAAAACCAGATTAAAGCACTAATTACAGAAGATCCTGCCGATTTTAGTCGGGACCAGTACGACGCTTTCGCGCATTATGGTATAGATGTACAAGTCTGTTCAAAAGACGGCATCGAGCTTCTGGAAAAAATCGACGCACAAAAACCCGATATCGTTTTGCTCGACCTGTTTATGACCAGGATCGACGGCATCGGCGTGCTGAATTCCATGTCGAATACGGCAAAGGAGGGCAAGCCTATGTTTGTTATCCTTTCCGCTTACGACAGTCCGGCGCTCGAACGTGAAATCATGTCGGCCGGCGCCTCTTATTTTGTTTTGAGGCCCTTCGACGCGTCTGAGCTTGCGCAGAATATCGTCCGGCTGGTGAATAATAAAAACAGCCAGTCAATGGGCCTGCCGGCGCAGGGCAAAACAGAAAAACAAGGAATTTCGCTGGAAGTGACGGTTACGGAAATTCTCCATCAAATCGGCGTACCGGCGCACATTAAGGGTTATCATTATTTAAGGGACTCTATTATTATGTCCGTCGAAAAGCCGGAAATCATCAACGCAGTGACAAAACAGCTCTATCCTTCCGTTGCGAAAAAATATGAGACAACCTCCTCCAGGGTAGAACGGGCAATCCGCCACGCAATTGAGGTCGCCTGGGACAGGGGCGATGTGGATGTATTAAACTCCTATTTTGGTTATACTATTCACAACGGCAGAGGAAAGCCCACGAACAGCGAATTCATTGCTATGATTTCAGACAAATTAAGATTACAGATGAAAAACGCAGGATAGCTTTATTCTACTAGTTTTCCAGTCCTCCGCCCTTCGGGACGGAGGATTTTTTATTGGTTGTTGCAATCGCAACATTCAATTTGACATTTTCCTGAAAATGGAATACGATACCCTTGAAAATAAGCGGAGGTGACGCCTTTGAAAAAGAAATTCGATGTAACCGGTATGACCTGTTCCTCCTGCGTGGCACACGTGGAAAAGGCCGTTTCAAAGCTTGGCGGCGTAAAAGGCGTGGAAGTCAGCCTGATGACGAACAGCATGAACGTCGTCTATGATGAAAGCGCAGTTTCGCCTGACGATATTGTTACCGCCGTTTCCGGCGCGGGCTACAACGCGAAGATAAACGAAAGCGGGAAAACGCTCAAATCGCCGAAGGATATATCGGCAGATGAAAGCAGAAAGCTGAAATGGCGGCTCATACTGTCTATTATATTTTTAATTCCGCTGTTTACGATTTCGATGGGTCATATGGTTGGAGTAGATATATTTGGAGACAACTATATCGGCTTTTCTCTCACCCAGCTTCTGCTTACCATTCCAATTATTGTTATTAATTTTAAATATTTTACAGTGGGCTTCAAGTCGCTCTTTAAAGGAAGCCCGAATATGGACACGCTCATCGCCGTGGGCAGCGCGGCAGCCTTTCTATACGGCGTGTTCAATACCGTCATGATTTTAACCGCGGCCGATACGCACGCGGCGCACGGCTATGCGATGGATTTATATTTTGAGTCAGCCGGCATGATTTTGACGCTCATTACCGTCGGAAAATTTTTGGAAACGCGTTCCAAGGGCAAAACGTCTGAGGCAATCAGCAAGCTCATAGAGCTTGCCCCCAAGACCGCCATAATTGAAGAAGACGGGCGGGAACGGGAAATCCCGGCCGAGGATATTAAAGAAGGGGATATTGTCGTCGTGCGCTCCGGCAGCTCCGTCCCTGTAGACGGCGTGGTTATATATGGCACGGCAGCTATCGATGAGGCGGCCATCACGGGTGAGAGTATCCCCGTCGATAAAAAAGAGGGCGACAAGGTCATCAGCGCAACGGGCGTTACCTCCGGTTTTATCAAGGTAAAGGCTTTGAAGGTCGGCGCGGATACAACGCTTTCCAATATCATCCGGCTTGTCGACGAGGCGGCCTCCTCGAAAGCGCCGATTGCGCGGCTGGCGGATAAAATCGCGGGTATTTTTGTTCCGGTCGTCATGTGCATTGCCGCGGTGGTTATCGTAGTCTGGCTGCTGCTCGGCCATACGGTCGGGTTTGCGTTGTCCGCCGGAATCGCCGTGCTCGTCATCAGCTGCCCATGCGCGCTGGGCCTTGCCACCCCGACGGCCGTTATGGTCGGTACCGGCAAGGGCGCGCAGTACGGTATTTTGATAAAGTCGGCAGAGGCGCTTGAGACGGCGCACGGCATCAATACCGTGGTGCTCGATAAAACCGGTACGATTACGGAAGGAAAGCCGCGCGTGACGGACATCTCCCCTCTGTCCGGCGCGTCGAAGGAGCGTTTGCTCGAGGTCGCGGGCTCGCTTGAAAGGCCGTCGGACCATCCAATTGCGGGCGCCATTAATGAATACGTAAGCGAAAACAAGCTGGAAATACAAAACGCGCGCGATTTCCGCGACCATACGGGAAAGGGAATCGAGGCCAAAATAGAAGGCAAAACGTATTTTGCCGGAAACCGCCGTTTGATGGAGGAGCTCAAAATCGATTTGAGCACGGCGCTTGAAAAAGCGGACGCTTACGCACAGAATGGGAAAACCTCGTTGTTTTTCGCGGATAAAGAACGGGCGCTCGGCATTATCGCCGTGGCGGACACGGTAAAGCCCACCAGCCGCGAGGCAATTGCCCAGTTTGAAGAGCTCGGCATCGATACGGTTGTATTGACTGGCGACAACAAAACGACCGCAAACGCGATTGCAAAGCAGCTTGGCATTCGTAATATTATTGCCGAGGTTCTCCCCCACCAAAAGGAAATGGTGGTAAGCGCGCTTAGAAAGCACGGCAGGAAGGTCGCAATGGTCGGAGACGGCATCAACGACGCCCCGGCGCTTGCAAGCGCCGATGTAGGCATAGCAATCGGCGCGGGCACCGACATTGCGATTGAGTCTGCCGATATTGTCCTGATGAAAAGCGATTTGCGAGACGGCGCGACGGCAATCACGCTGAGCAAGGCCGTTCTGCGCAATATCAAGGAAAACCTGTTTTGGGCGTTTATTTATAATGTGCTTGGAATCCCGGTTGCCGCGGGCGTGTTTTTCGGCGTATTCGGCTGGCTGTTGAATCCGATGTTTGCCGCCGCCGCGATGAGCCTGAGCTCCGTCTGCGTTGTGACGAACGCGCTGCGGCTCTTCCGGTTCCGGCCCGATAAGCACAAAAAAAGCCGCGCAAAGCGCTTAAATTCTACAGAAATCCATGATATAATCAAAACAATCGATTTGGAAACGGAGGAAACAAAGATGGCCACAAAAACGTATATTATAGAAGGCATGTCCTGCGGGCATTGCAGCAGCCGGGTGGAGCAGGCCTTGAACGCGCTCGACGGAATTACGGCGACGGTAGACCTCGACAGTAAAATGGCGACGGTTCATTCAAACGGCTATTTCGACGACGAGGCGGTTATCCGCGCGGTAACGGACGCGGGCTATTCCGTCAAGGCGGACCAGGTTTAAAAACAGAAGAGAGTATAAAAGGCGCTTCATTTTATAATGAAGCGCCTTTTTCTATCCGGTCAAAATTTTTTACCTGTTTTTCAGCCAATCCTCTTTTGTCAGGCAGGTGACGTGCTCTGTACGGACGTCACCCATCAGCGGCAATTCGACGTCCTTATTTGTGTGATGGTAACGAAAGCCGCACTTCTCCTGAACGCGGCGTGATTTGTCATTCCCTTCAAAATATCCGCACCAAATTTTTGTCAAGCGCAGGTTTTCAAAGCCATATTTGATAATCGCCCTGACCGCTTCGGGAATCAGCCCGCGCCCCCAATATGGAACTCCGAGCCAGTAGCCGATTTCCCCTTCGTCACACCCAATGTCGAGATTGCTCTGTTTACCGACCATCAGCCCGATACTCCCGACGGGTTTTCCCGTGTCTTTCAGCACGACCGCGTAGGTTTCGGGCGCGGAAAGCACGCCCTTGATGATTTCACGGCTGTTTTCTGCGCTTGTATGGGGCGGCCAGCCCGCAATCGGCCCTACAAGAGGATCTTTCGCGTATTCATATAAATCCTCTGCGTCGCTTTCACGCCAGTGGCGCAGGATAAGGCGCTGTGTTTCGTGGTTCAATCCATTCACCTCATATCTTCCCAATAAGCCGGTAAAATGCCTGTCAAAAAACTTGAATCCGCATGGGTCTAACGTTAAGGCCCGCCAGCCTGTTTAAACCTTGCCGCTCCCCACCAATCGGGCAGCAGCTCTTTGAGCAGAGCCGTTCTTTTTGTATCGTAATCCTGCAAAATCTCGATGCCGCCGCTGTCTTTATCAAGCTGCATCATGAATTCTCTGCATGCACCGCAGGGAGAACCAACCGAGCCGTCCGGCAAAACAGCCACAATCTTGTCTATCTGGTATTCTCCGTTTGTAATCATATTTGCTATTGCGCTGCGTTCCGCGCACATTCCCAAGGTTGACGCGGTATCTATGCAAACACCCAAATAAATATTGCCTGACTTTGTCAAAATCGCGGCGGCCACACCGCCCGCTTCAATAAAAGGCGATATGCTTCTGCCGCTTTGTACCTTTTTCGCTTCGCTGTAAAGCTTATCCCAAATATCCATTTTACCCCTCCTAATTAACACTGCCGCATTACAGAAGCTGCTCCTGTGCTAAAAACGGGAAACGGCTTACATCGGCTTTAGGTTTTTATTGAGCCGTTCCACCATCCATGCTAAGCGTTTTGTACGTCCCGCGTCTGTCTTTGCGTCGAGATATGCCTTCGTATATGTTTTCTTGATGGAGGGCGGCATAGCCATAAAATTCGTATAAGCGGGTTCATATCCTTCAAGCAGCTTCGATAAAGCCGTTATTTGCTCCTCCGTCACTGCCGGAGGCTTTTTGGCGTTCCATTGCCCGTTTTTCTTGGCTTCCTCTATTTTCATCCTGCCGTAAGCGGTCATTTCACCCTGCTGTTCCAGTTTTTCAGCCAGCGCTTTATTTTTTTCAGACCACTTGCTGTTTTCCCTGCGCATGGAGAAGTATTTTTTATAGGTTTTATCATCGATGCTTTGCATTTGGCCGTCTATCCATCCAAAACAAAGGGCTTCTTCCAGTGCTTCGCCTGCTTTCACTGTTTTCGGGCCGCCCGCCTTTCCAAACAACAGCCAAACACCCTCGCTCGACCGGCAGTTTTCAGAAAGCCAATTCCTAAATTCCGCCCGATTGGAAAATTTCATAAGTTCACTCATAGGTAACAGCTCCTTTCGTCCCCAGCTTCAAAGGCATACTTCATTCAACGGACTATTTTATGCTAACTATAACGTTAACTGCTTGTTTTTGATTTCTTGCATTATTTGTTTTCTGATTTTTATATTCCTGTAAAGGTATGGTACGCCCGGTACCAAAACCGCAGCCTGTACGCAAGAGAAAGCAGCCAGCCAGCCAATGCTTTGAGACGCGGCAGACGAAATTATGCCCCAAACCAGAAGCGCGGTTGCGGCAGCCGCGGGAAACGCATATTTTATAATGCTGCCGATGAAGCAAAGCGTTATATCACCCATATTAGGCGTGTAAGCGGTTTCCTGCTTCAAAACGGCGCAGTTGGAACGAAGCAGGATGTCCGGAAGAGGAAGCTTTTTCGTCTTGCGGTCGTAGCCCTCGTTTTTGAGCCGGATTTCAAACAGCGCCTCTTCCTTAGGCGCGGGATTGAACGTAATTTTCTTTGTTGTATGAAAAGCAACGGCCCTTTGGGACCAGTGCGCCTGGTCGAGCGTAAAAAAGAATAAAACGGACAAAATAAATTCCCTTAAATAAAACAATACCCATTTGAGCGGCGTCATCTTTCCCTGCGTAAAATGGCGGATTTCTACATAATGAACCGCGGCCGGAGCGCATTCAAAGCAAACCTCCGGCGAGTCTTTCTCTATAAATTTGGTTTTGCCGCCAAACGCGACGGCATAATATCCCCTGTTGCTGTCATCCATTTCTGAACGAATTTTTAAAATCATAGCTGTGAATCCCTCTCATAAGTTTCCAAAAATGTATGAACCGGCTCGTCCTCCCCTTCCTTGTACCCGATTACCGTCGAAAGGTTTATGTGGTGCACGCTGCTGAAGATGTTCCTGTCGATATAGCCGCTGCGCTTTCTTAAATCGGCAAGCAACTGCTTGATTTCCGCGCGCTTGGAATGCTCCATGTCCGCTCCGTTGGAAAGATTTTCTGTAAACCGGCAGGCACAACGAATAAATTCCAGGCTGTTATAGCGCGCCCATGAAATAATATCCTGCTCCCGCACCAGGTACAGCGGGCGTACCAGCTCCATTCCCTCAAAATTCGTGCTGTGGAGCTTGGGCATCATCGTTTTGATTTCCCCGCCGTACAGCATGCTCATCAGTATGGTTTCAATCACATCGTCAAAGTGATGCCCGAGCGCAATTTTATTGCAGCCCGCTTCCTTCGCCGCGCGGTACAGATGGCCCCGTCGCATACGGGCGCAGAGATAACAGGGCGAGCCTTCCCCCCATTTGACCACACGGAAAATATTGGTGTCGAAGATTTCAATTGGAATTCGCAGCAGCGACGCGTTTTCGATAATTCTCTTTCTGTTTTCCCCGTTATAGCCCGGGTCCATCACGATATATTTTACTGAAAACGGGAATTCGCTGTACTTTTGCAGCCGCTGCATACATTTGGCGAGCAGCATGGAATCCTTCCCGCCGGAGATGCAGACCGCAATGCAGTCGCCCTCCTCAATCAGCCTGTAATCCTTGACGCCGCCGATAAAACGGTTCCAAATCGTCTTTTTATATTTTTTTACAATGCTTTGTTCCGCCTGTTCATATCGTTCCAAGATTGTCACACCCTAATGTTTTCCGCATAAAATAAGACCGTAGCTGTTTTTCATGTGTTTTCAAGCAGCGCACCTCAAGACGCTGCTATAACCCGCTGAAAGGATGACCGAATATGGCAGAGCATTACCCGTTTACACTCACCCCGCTTCCGTATGCGTATAACGCGCTGGAGCCTTATCTGTCCGAAGCGGAAGTATACGCGCATCATACGCAGTGCCAGCAGAATTATGTCAACCTGCTCAACGAAACGCTTTCCTATTACCCGCAGTTCCAGGACTGGAGCTTAAAGGCGCTCGTCGTATATGCCGATACGTTTCCGAAGGAAATCCGCACCGATATAAAAAATTACGCCGGAGGCGTATTCAACCATGAGCTTTATTTTAGCAGTATGAGTGAAAAAAGAGGTACGAAGCCGAGCGGCTCCCTGCTGCGGGAAATCAACGCTACATACGGCTCGTTCAGCAATTTTGAATCCCTGCTGAAATCGTATGCGCTCGCAATTTTCGGCTCAGGCAATACCTGGGTTTTATTCAACGCAGCCTGCAAGCTGCAGACGATTAACTCACCGAACCAGGATACCCCGCCGCTTTCCATTTTAAACCCGCTGCTGATTTGCGACGTGTGGGAGCACGCTTATTTCCGCGAATACCGGTTTGACCGGGAAAAGTACATCGATAATTGGCTCAAGCTAATCGACTGGACTATCATTTCCGCAAGATACCCCTGCCAGTAACGGCAAAGCCGTATCATGCATGGGCGCTTTTTTCCTCGAACAGCATGACGAGCGCCTTGCCGTCATGGAATTCGATACACGCCGTATCGCTTGTAACCACATTGCTGATGCCCAGCGGAAATGAAGATAAAATCTCCTGATGCGATAGCTCATACTCAAAGCCGTGGTGCGTAACGGTGCAGCTTTCACAGCCATATGGAAAAATAGAAAGCGTTTGTCCACTTTTGCCGCGGTAGGCGCACGTTTCCCCTGCTGTAAAGCATATCTGCACGCGGCTGTCGGAAATTACGCCGCGCGCGCCGTTTTTATACAGAAATTCGAGCACGCTGAAATTTGCAAACGTATGGTCGACGCGCCCGCCAAGCGCCCCGAGCAGGAGGAATTCACGGAATCCCCTTTTCAGTCCTTCCTTTACGGCGAATACCGTATCGGTATCGTCCTTATGTACGGGAAGCGTAATCAGCGGAAGCGCCGTCTCCGGTTTTTCGGCGGAATCGAAATCGCCCACGATTAAATCAGGCGCGACGCCTGCTTTGAACGCGGCTTCGTAACCTGCGTCCGCGCAGATGACGAAGTCGCTTTCTTTTATGCTTTGCCGGATAAAGCTGATTTCCGGCTCGGGAGCCGCGGCAATCACGACGCATCTGTCCTTCATTTCAATTCCCACTCCCTGATGTCTTTGACTTCCTCATACATGGCGACATAGCTTGCAAAGCGCGACGGATGGATTTTTCCGTCCTCCAGCGCTTTCCTGATGGCGCAGCCCTTTTCTTTGACGTGCGCGCAGGAGGTAAACTGGCATTCCCCCAGATAATCGCTGAATTCCGGAAAGCAGTACGGCAGGTCTTCTTTTTTAATCAGCTCATACCGCTGCATATCAACGGAGGAAAAGCCCGGCGTATCGGCTACATAGCCGCCGTCCGTCGGGAACAGCTCGACCGTCCTTGTGGTATGCCTGCCTCTTCCGAGCTTTTGGCTGGTGTGGGAGGTCTCAAGCGCCAGGTGTGGAAACACGCTGTTTAAAAGCGTTGATTTCCCCACTCCGGAATTCCCTGTAAAAGCGGCGACACAGCCGGTCAGAAGCGACTTGATTTCTCCGGCGCCGGAATTGTCCTCCGCGGAAAAGCACACGGTTCGAATACCCGCTGTGTCGTAAATTTCTTTCAGGTTACCGCCGTTTTCCAAATCGGTTTTTGAGACTACGATTACCGGCTCAATATCCTTGCTGACAGCCGCCGCCGTCATTTTATCGATAACGAGCATATTTGGCGATGGGTCGCAGACCGACGCCACGATAAACAGCCGGTCAAGGTTTGCGACCGCAGGGCGGACTAGGCGGTTTTTCCTGGGAAGGATAGCGTCCACCGTACCGGCGCCGTCGGGCTGGACCGAAATCTCCACCCGGTCGCCTACGCACGGGGAATCCCCCTGGTTGCGGAAAACGCCCCGCGCTTTACACGCATATACCTGTCCGGCGGCTTCCACATAATAGAAGCCGCCGGTTAATTTTATAATCATTCCGTTTAGTTTTTCCATAATTCCCCTCATTGATAGACCGGCTCTGTCTCCGGATAGGAGGAATCGGGCGGAACCCATTCGGTCGGAGGTTCCGTAGGCGGGTCGGTCGGATACACATAATCGTGTTTCTGGGTGTCAACCTGCTTCGTATCGAAGTTTATGGTATATTCCCGATAGGTGTTTCCGTCGATGTCCACCACAACGTTTGCGGTGCCGGAGCCCTTTACCTCAATGGTATAGATGCTGTTATATTTGGGGACTACATATTTTGAATACGTCTCATCGACAACGCCGTTGACCGTTACACGCAGGTAAACAGTGTCTTCCACATCGGTCGGCAGGTCTACATAAACAGCTATAGTAGATTCGCGCTCAATTCCCTGCGCAACGATCAGCTTAACGGTCGAGCCTGCCTCAAGCTCCGCGTCGTAAAGCGGGCTTTGGCCGATAACGGTGTCCTTCGGTTTGTCGGCCTCTGCATTGTACTCAAAATCTACGACAAAGCCGTATTCCGATTCAAGCGTATATTTCGCGTCATCGAGCGATTTACCCAATACGTTTGGAACCTTAACCATGGTCGCGTCCTTTTGTTTGCTCACAAAGATTTTGACGGTGGAGCCAACCTCTACCTCTGCCCCTGCCTTGGGGGAGGTATCGCGCACCATGCCCTCGCTGGTGCTTTCGTCGAGCACATATATGATTTCCGCTTTCAGGTTTTTCTGTTCAAGCAGCTGCTTTGCGGTATCTTCCCCTTTTTCGTTGACATACGGGACAGATACGAGCGTATTGGTGCTGTTGACTGTCAGCGTGATGACAGAGCCTTCCCTAATCGTTTTTTTACTCGGGGCCGGGTCCTGTTTTAAAATCGTGCCGATTGCCTGGTCCGGGTCGAAGGAATTCTGAATGTCCCAGGTGAATTTATATTTTGGGTTATTCTTGACGTCGTCAATATTCATCCCGACAAAATTTGGTATTTCCACCGCGTTTTTTGTGTCCCCGTCGCAAGCCTGGAACAACGCCAGGATTCCGCAGACGATTGCCACGAGCGCAAACGCGATAACAATACCGACTATTACGTTGGTTGCGGGGGATTTCTTTTTCTCCGCTTCCTCCTGATAGTCGTACTGGTCGCCGTAGCGGCTGTCGGAGGGATTTCTGACATCCTTGATGGCGTCCGCGATTTTTGTAGCGTCGCCGCCGCTCATGTAATTGTATTCAAAGCGGATGCTTGGGTTCTGGCGGAACAGCTCGATGTCCTTGAGCATGGCCGCCGCGGACTGGTACCGCATGGCGGAGTCCTTCTGCATGGCCTTAATTGTGATTTCCTCCAGTCCGTCCGGAATGGAAGGGTTGATTTGCTTTGGAGGCCTTGGATTGGACTGAAGCTGCATAATCGCAACGGAAACGGCGTTGTCCGCCTGGAAGGGCAGTACGCCCGTAAGCATTTCGTATAGCATAACGCCGACGGAATAAATATCCGCTTTGCCGTCCGTCACATCGCCGCGCGCCTGCTCGGGCGCGATATAATGAACGGAGCCGATGGCTTTGTCGGTCATGGTACGCGTCTCCATACTGGAGAAACGCGCAATGCCGAAGTCCGTCACCTTAATGGTGCCGTCCTGCAGCAGCATGATATTCTGGGGCTTGATGTCCCTGTGGATGATACCCTTTTCGTGCGCGTGCTGGAGCGCGTGCAGAATCTGCACGGTAAAATGCACCGCTTCCTTCCAGCTGATGTCCTTCTGGTTTTCAATGTATTCCTTGAGCGTAATGCCATCGATGTATTCCATGACGATATATTGAATCATGTCGCCGAAGCTTACGTCGTACACCTTGACGATGTTCGGGTGCGAAAGTACGGCAATTGCCTTCGATTCGTTTTTAAAACGGCGGACGAACTCCTCGCTTGCGGAATATTCATCCTTGAGAATTTTAATTGCGACGACACGGTCGTCGATGGTATCGTACGCGCGGTAAACCATCGCCATACCGCCTACGCCTATCAGCTCGTGTATTTCGTAGCGCCCATCCAATTTTTTTCCTGAATACTTATCCATTTCTCTTCACTCCCATCCTTTAAAAGGTAATGACGGCAACCGTTATGTTGTCGCTGCCGCCCAGCCCTTTCGCGCTTTCGACCAGCGCGTCTGTAAACGCTTCCCCTTCGTTTTCGAGCGAAAGCCTTACAAGCTCCGCGGGCGTAAGATAATTGGAAAGCCCGTCTGAGCACATCAGGAGGATATCTCCCTGCTCGAACGGCGCTTCGATATAGTCCAGATGAATCTGCGGTACAATGCCAAGCGCTCTGGTGATATAGTTCTTATTAGGGTGGACGCGCGCCTGTTCCGGCGTAATCTCCCCTTTTTCCACCATCTCCTGTACGACGGAATGGTCTGTCGTAAGCTGCTTGATTTTGTTGCCGCGTATACTGTACACCCGGCTGTCGCCTGCATGTACGATATGCGCTGCCCCGTCCCTTATGAGCGCAAGCTCAATCGTTGTGCCCATACCGCGCAGGGAAGCGTCTTTTTTCTGCATTTTATAGAGCTTGCTGTTTGCTTTCTGGACGATGGTCGTCAGAAGGTCAACAGTCTGGTCGTCCGTAAGCGTCTCCTTGTAATTCTTCTCAAGCAGTCCGCTCACTGTTTCAACGGCAACCTCGCTTGCGACGTTGCCGCCGTTGGCGCCGCCCATACCGTCGCATACGACGGCCCAGACAGAACGGTCGGGAAATATCCCGCATTTGCATGCGTCCTGATTGGAAGACCTGACAAGGCCGATGTCGCTTTTTAAATATACCTCCAAGCTGTTTCCTCCTTCATTTAGTATTTTTCAAAGAGGGTGGTTTCATCCATTTTCTTTTATATGGCGGCCCTTGAGCTGGCCGCATGAGGCGTTGATGTCCGCGCCGAGCGTTCTGCGCACCGTAGCGGTCACGCCGTTTTTTTCTAAAATATTGCAAAAAGCGACAAGCCTTTCATGCCCGCTTTTTTGATAGGGCGCGCCGGCGGTCGTATTGACCGGGATGAGGTTCACATGGCAGAGCATACCCTTGAGCCTGCCCGCAAGCTCCTGCGCGCACTGCTGGCTGTCGTTGAGGCCGTCAATCATGGCATATTCAAACGTAACGCGGCGGCCTGTTTTTTGCGCGTAATAACGGCAGGCGTTTAAAAGCTCATCAACTGGAAAACGCTTGTTGACCGGCATCGTCTGTGAGCGGAGCGCGTCGTTCGGCGCGTGCAGGGAAACGGAAAGCGTAATCTGCATGCGCCTGTCGGCCAAATCATAAATTTTGTCCGCCAGGCCGCAGGTGGAGAGCGTAATATGGCGCATTCCGATATTGAGGCCTTCTCCGTCTGAAACAAGCTTTAAAAAACGCAGCACGTTTTCGTAATTGTCGAGCGGCTCGCCCATGCCCATGAGCACGACGTTCGATATGCGGATATGGTTGTCCTTTTGCGCCGATTGTATCTGGCAGAGCATTTCGCTTGCGGTCAGGTTCCGCTCAAAGCCGCCCTGCCCCGTAGCGCAGAACGTGCAGCCCATTTTACAGCCTGCCTGCGTGGAAATACACATGGTATAACCGTGGTGGTAGCTCATCAAAACGGCTTCTACAAAGGTTCCATCGTGCAGCCGGTACAAATATTTTATTGTATCATCATAACAAGAAATCAGCTTTTTTTCAATATTTGCAACAGAAATGTAATAAATCTCCTCAAGCTTTTTGCGCGTGTTCTTCGGGATATTGAGCATTTCGTCAAAGCGCTCGACAGATTTCTCATGCAGCCACTGGAATATCTGCTGCGCGCGGTAGGGCTTGAGCCCCAGCGGCGCAAGGGATTCCGCCAATTCCTCCGGCGTCATGGATTTGATGTCCAAAAGCATAGGGGTCACATCCTTTTCATTGCGCTGATAAAGAATCCGTCGGTACCGTTTACATGCGGGAAAAGCGTGAGCTCGTTTTCGTTTTCCTCTATTCCCCTGTTTATTCCCTTCGGAAGAGAAAGCGGCAGGGGCGCAAAGTCCGGATTCCCTGCAAGAAATTGCCTGACGACCCCGCTGTTTTCAGCGGGATTGAGCGTACAGGTCGAGTAGAAAAGGGTTCCGCCCTTTTTGAGATACCGCGCGGAGTTTTCAAGAATCCGGTATTGAAGCTCCGGCAGGGTATCAAGCCCCAAATCCTTTTTATAGCGGATTTCCGGCTTCCGCCTGAGCAGGCCGAGCCCTGAGCACGGAACGTCGCAGAGAATGTAATCGGACGGGACAAGCGGCGCGTTACTGAGGGCGTCGCGCACCGAAGGCTTTACAATACCGATATGGAGCCGCTTTGCCGCCTGCTCCATCAGGGGAATTTTATGTTCATATAAGTCATACGCGTAAATTTCGCCGCGGTTTTCCATATACATCGCGCAGTTCATGCTTTTACCGCCGGGAGCCGCGCAGACATCTGAAAGCACACAGCCGGGCTTTGGAGAAAGCAGCCCGCATAAAAGCTGGGAGGATAGGTCCTGCACCGTAAACAGGCCTTCTATAAACGCCGGCGAGCTTTCAAGCGCCCCCGTGTGCGTAAGGGTCAGCGCGTTTTTCAAAAACGGGACGGGTTCGGACTCGATTCCTTCCGCCAAAAGTTTTTGCGCCAGTTCTTCCCTGTCGCAAAGCAGCGTGTTGACGCGCGCCGTAAGCGGCGGCCTGCCTGAAAGGGAGGAAAGTATGGACAGCGCGGCAGCTTCGCCGTAGGCGCGCTGCCAAAGTTTTATAATTTCCTTAGGACAGGAGTATTTTATGCTGATATGGGACAGCTTATCCTTGCTCTCGTCCGGCAGCGTATATTTGACCTGCGCGCGTGAAACGGCGCGCAAAAGGCCGTTGATAAAGCCGGAAGCGGAAAAGAGCTTTTTATATTTCGCAAGCTTTACCGATTCGTTGACCGCGGCGCTCTGCGGCACCTTGTCCATAAACAAAAGCTGGTAAACGCCCATGCGCAGGATACCCAACACCTCAGGCTGGAGCTTTTTAAGCGGCGTTTTGGAATAAGACGTTATGACATAATCGAGCAGGAGCTTCTGTTCGAGCACACCGTATAGGAGAGCGCCCGCAAGAGAAGCGTCGCGCCCGTCGAGCGCGTACTTCTTTACGGCGGCGTTCAGAGCCAGGTTGGAATAAGCGTCCTCCCGCTCTACCCTAAGCAGCGCCTCGAGCGCCGCCCTTCTTGCCTGCCCCACGTCAGCGGCTGCTGCGCCGGTTGGCAATCGTTAAAAGGCGCAGTAAGCTCATGATAGCGGTGAAGGCCGCTGCAACGTACGTCATAGCGGCGGCTGAAAGCACTTTTTTGGCGCCCGCGTATTCCTCGCCCATGAGCATGTTCGTTTCGTCGATTGTCTGTAAAGCGCGTTTGCTTGCGTTGAACTCGACCGGCAGCGTTACGATGGTGAATAAAACGGACAGCGCGTAAAACAGGATGCCCAGATAAAGCACCCAGTCGTATTGAAGGGGCAAAAACAGCCCGATGATAATCAAAATCCACGAAACCCTGGAGCCGACATTCGCAAGCGGGACGAGCACGCCCCTGATTTTATTGGGCAGATAGCCCTGCGCGTGCTGGACGGCATGGCCCGCCTCATGCGCGGCAATCCCGACGGCCGCGATGGTGGTTGAGCCGTAAACGCTGTCAGACAAACGGATGACGTTCGTGCGCGGGTCGAAGTGGTCGGTCATTTTACCCGCCACGTGTTCAATCTGCACGCCGCTCACGCCATGGGTGGCAAGCACGCGCTGCGCGGCCTGCGCTCCGGTGAGGTTATGCAGGTTTTGTATTTTGGAATATTTGTGAAACGCGGAATTGACGCGAACCTGCGCAATCATCGTAATAATGATAGCGGGCAGGATAAAAACCATATAGGTCCAATCGAACCAATAGAAAAACGGCAAAGCCTCTCACACCTTTCAAATATGCTGCTTTATTAAAAATCAGCCGAACCGCTGGCCCGGCGATATTTTATGTCCCCGCAGGAAATCGGCGGCGTTCATACGCTTCTTTCCTTCCAGCTGTAATTCCAGGATTTCAACCGCGCCGTCTGAGCAGGCGACGGTCAGCGGCTCTATGGAAAGCACGGTACCGGGCTCCCCCGCCATGGCGCTGCATTTCGTTTTATGAATTTTAACCGTCTTGCCATTTAAAACAGAGGAAGCGGAAGGCCACGGGTTAAGCCCCCTGACCTGATTATGCACCTGCAGGCTCGTTTTATTCCAGTCGATTCTGGAAATGGACTTATCGAGCATGGAGGCATAGCAGGAAAGGCTGCCGTCCTGCTTTTCCCTCGGAGCCGTACCGTTTTCGAGAAGCGAAAGCGCGTCCGCAATTAAAGCCGCGCCCATTTGCGCCAGACGGTCGTGCAGGCTGCCCGCAGTTTCGTCCGGGCCGATAGGAGTCGATTCCTTTATGAGCATATCGCCCGTGTCGAGCCCTTCATCCATATACATGACGGTCACGCCCGTTTGCGTTTCCCCTTCTAGGATACAGCGCTGAATGGGCGCCGCGCCGCGGTACTTCGGAAGCAGGGACGCGTGTATGTTGATACAGCCGTACTTTGGCAAATGGATGATTTCCTTCGGCAGGATTTTACCGTAGGCCGCCACGACGATAACGTCAGGCTGAAGCGCCCGGAGTATTTCCAGGGCCGCCCCGTCCTTGAGCGTTTGCGGCTGGTATACGGTAAGGCCACGCGCCAGCGCACAAACCTTGACAGGCGGCGGCGCAAGCTCGTAGCCCCTGCCCTTCGGCTTGTCCGGCTGCGTAAAAACGCCCGCAACCTCGTGCCCCGCCGCAAGGATGCTTTCAAGCGGCAGGACGGCAAAATCCGGCGTTCCCATATATACAACTTTCATTGTATCACTCCTGTGTCACAATTCCATGAAATTTCTGTAAAATCAGCCCTCGAGCTCCTCCGGCTTGAGCATGCGGATGACATGCTGCTTGAAGAGGATTCCATCGAGATGGTCGATTTCGTGGCAGAAAGCCTTTGCGAGCAGGCCCTCGCCGCTCATTTTAAACTCCTTGCCGTTGCGGTCCTGCGCCTTGACCATCACAAACATCGGGCGTTTTGTAATACCCCACTGTCCCGGACAGGACAGGCAGCCCTCGATTTCGCGCTGTTCGCCGCTTTTTTCGATAATTTCGGGGTTTACAAGCTCTATGACCCCACCGCCGACATCGATTACGACGACACGGCGCAAAATGCCGACCTGGGGCGCCGCGAGCCCCGCGCCCTGCTCCTTATGGAGCGTTTCGGCCATATCGTCGATAAGCGTCCAAAGCCGCTCGTCGAACTTATCGACCTTTCTGCTTACTTTATTAAGGACCGGGTCGCCCTCTTTTACAATATTTCTGATTGCCATAAAAATCATCCTTTTATAGTATTGAGTCCGGGTTCATATCGGCGTATGCCGTAACGTCCGCATACGCCCTGTCTTTGCCGAATTCGGTAAGAAGCCCGGAAAGCATTTCGCGGAAGCTTTTGTCGTTTTTACATTTGAGCACCAGCTTATAGCGGTACTTGTTGCTCACCTTTTTGACCATGGCCGCCGTTGGGCCGAGCACGCGCAGCGGCATATTTGGATGCTCTGTTTTCGCCCTTTCGCAGAGCGTTTTCGTAAAGGCGTTTGCCGCGCGGTGTGTTTTGTTATCATCCCCGCCGACAAAGCCAATCATGCATAGCTGCGCAAACGGCGGGTAGAGCATTGCGCGGCGCAGCGCGATTTCGCCCTCAAAAAAACGGCCGTAGTCCTGCATGGCGGCAAGGCGGATGACAGGGCTTTCCGGCGTAAAGGTCTGGATGACGGCGCGCCCGGAATAACCGCCCCGTCCGGAACGGCCAACCACCTGCGTCAGCAGGGAAAACGCGCGCTCGTAGCTCCTGAAATCGTCCCCATAAAGCATCTGGTCGGCGTTTAGTACCCCAACGAGCGTCACATTCGGGAAATCGAGCCCCTTTGCGACCATCTGCGTGCCTATCATGATGTCGTATTCCCCTTTGGAAAACTGCCCGAGCAGCCTTTCGTGCGAGTATTTCGACATGGTGGCGTCGGCGTCCAGCCTTAATATGCGCGCCTGTGGAAGAAGCTGCGCCAAGGACGCCTCCGCGCGCTGCGTGCCCATGCCCGCGTAACGCAAACTGTGGCTGTGGCACGTGGGGCATTCGTCTGCAATGCCCTGCGAGTAGCCGCAGTAGTGGCACATCAGGCGGTTGTTCGCGGAATGGAACGTCAAAGAAATCGAGCAGTTCGGACAGGTGACGACCTCCTTGCAGCTGCGGCACGACACAAACGTATTATGCCCCCTGCGGTTGAGCAGCAGAATCGACTGCCGCCCCGATTCGAGGTTTTCCTCCAGTCCTTCCAATAAGACGGAGGAAAAGCCCGTCGTGTTGCCCTGCTCCTGTTCGATGTTCATGTCCGCCATGAGTACCTCCGGCAGCTTGGCGGCGCCGTAACGGTTTTTCAGTATATGAAGGGAATAGCTCCCGTTTTTGGCAAAGTAATAGCTTTCGACCGACGGCGTTGCCGACGAAAGCAGCAGCAGGCAGCCGTGTTCGACACAGCGCCGCTTTGCAATCTCCCGCGCGTGGTAGCGCGGCGCAGATTCCGATTTATAAGTATATTCCTGTTCCTCGTCCATTATGATTAAGCCGACGTTCTCAAACGGCGCGAACACGGCGCTGCGCGTCCCGATGGCAATTTTCGCAAGGCCGCGGCGCACACGCTTCCATTCGTCGAGCCGCTGCCCCAAAGACAGGCCGCTGTGAAACACCGCCACGTCGTCCCCGTAGCGTGAGGAAAACAGGGAAATCATCTGCGGGGTAAGCGCGATTTCCGGCACCATAACGATAACGCCTTTTTCATCTTTTACGGCCTCGTCTATCAGCTTCATAAAGACGGAGGTTTTTCCCGAGCCGGTCACGCCGTACAGCAGGGAAACATGCGCCTTGCCCGAACGGTATTCGCGCAAAAGGCCGTTATAGGCGTTTTGCTGTTCCTTTGTTAGGGTAAGCTTCGTTTTCTGTGAGGATACAGGCTCACGGCGCGGCGCGCGCAGGACCTCCGCGCTGAAGTATTCGGCCAGCCCCTTTTTTACAAGCGCGCCGGCAACCGCCGAGGTAAGCCCCGTGTAATAGCAAAGCTCCTTGACGGAAACGGCGCCAGCCGCGCGCAGCAGGCTCAAAACCTCCTCCTGCTTTGCGGTCGTTTTTACCGCTTCCGGCATTGTTTCACACAAACGGAGCATCTTGACGGACGCGTCCCCGACCTTACGGGCCGCGTCGTCCGATTTGACCAAAAGGCCGCGCCGCGCCATACTGTCGGGCAGCGGGTTGTCGGCAGCGTAGCCCATCGCTTCAAAAAGCGGCCCCTTTTTCATAGAGCCGCCGTTGTTTTTTACACAATGGAAAAGACGCGCTTCCTCCTCATCAAGCAGCTCCTCCTCAATGCCTTCCGCAAGGCTGTAAAGGGAAGTCACCCGGTAGCCGATGCCCGCCGGAAGCATTGCTTTTGCAGCGTCGTACAGCGTACAGTAGCAGCGCTCCTTCATAAAAAAGGCAAGGCGCGCAAGCTCTCCGGTCAGAAGCGGGCGTTCGTCGAGCACGGAGGAAATCTCCTTCAGCCCCTTTGTCTCGCCGCTTTGGGACAATTCCAAAACAAAGCCCTGCTTTTTTTTATTGTTCCTTGAAAAAGGCACAAGAACCCTGCACCCTGTTTTGACGCAGGATGTAAGGCCTTCCGGAACAAGATAGCTGAACGCTTTGTCGAAATGGTAAACGGAATTTTCTACCGCCACACAGGCGATAAGCCGGGGGGAATCAGTCATCGACTTCCGGCTCGAGGATGCTGTATTTATGCTGCTTGAATTCGTCGATTGCGAGCAGCACGGGCTTTTCGTCCGTGATAATGGTCTCCTTTTCAAATTCCGCGGCGATTTCCCTTGCGCGTTTTGCAACGGCAATCACAAGCGCGTATCTTGTTATTCTGTTATTGAGCATGTCGTCAACTGATGGTCTGCGCATTATCAAGCACTTCCTTTATAAAATTCAGCATATTGCCGGTTTTGTTTTTTTCTGAGCGTAGTATGCCCAGTATATCGTCAACACAGTCCGAAAGGCTGTCGTTGATTACAATGTAATCGTAAAGCTTTGCCTGTTCCAGCTCTGACAGGGCTGTTTGCAGGCGGCGGCGCACCGTTTCCTCGTCCTCCGTTCCCCTGCCGCGCAGGCGCTGCGAGAGGATTTCAAACGATTTCGGCACGACGAAAATACTCACCGCCTGGGGGCAGAGCTGTTTGACCTGCCTGCCGCCCTGCACCTCGATTTCGAGGATGACGTCGTTTCCAAGCGCGCACTGCTCCTCCACGTATTTTCTGGGGGTGCCGTAATAGTTGCCGCAGTACTGCGCGTATTCAAGCACCGCGCCGTCCTTTATGCGCTGCTCGAAATCCTCGCGCGTAATAAAGAAATATTCCCTGCCGTGCTCCTCTCCCACGCGCGGCGCGCGCGTAGTAGCGGAGACGGAAAGCTTTATTTTATCGCTCCGCTGCACAAGCTCCTTGACGACCGTTCCCTTTCCCGCGCCCGACGGGCCGGAAATGATGACGAGCAGCCCTTTTTTGTCAATCATGCTCGCTCACCTCCTCAACCGCCGCCCGGTTGCCCAGGCTCTCGGGATTCTTCGCGGACAGGACCACATGGTCGCTGTCCATGATAACGACCGATTTTGTCCGTCTGCCGTAGGTTGCGTCGATGAGCATGCCCTGCTCCTTTGCGTCCTGCACAATGCGCTTGATTGGGGCGCTGTCGGGAGATACAATCGCGATAATGCGGTCGCCCGATACCATATTGCCAAAGCCAATGTTCAAAAGCTTCATAAACACCACATCCGTCTTTTACTTTTTGCTTTTATAATAAGGCGCCTGTAAAAACGGCCTTTATTCGATGTTCTGGATTTGTTCCCTGATTTTTTCAAGCTCCGACTTGATTTCAACGACGAGATGCGCAAGCGGCGCGTTCTGCACCTTGGAGCCGATGGTGTTGGCCTCCCTGTTCATTTCCTGAAGGATAAAATCGATTTTCCTGCCGACCGGCTCTTTGGCCTCCATAAACTTTTCAAGCTGGGAGAAGTGACTGCGCAGGCGGACGGTTTCTTCCGCGACCGCCGTTTTATCGGCAAAGATGGCCGCTTCCGTCAAAAGGCGCTGTTCGTCGACCGAGGCGGACTCCAGCAGCTCTTTGAGCCTTTCCTCCAGCTTTTCACGGTACTGCGCGACCGTCTGTGGGGACTGCTCGTCAATTTGCTCCACAATGGAGAGAATCGTCTTGGAGCGGCTCAATACGTCCTCCTTCATGCGCGCGCCCTCAGCCTTACGCATATTCATAAAGCTTTCCATCGCGCTGTCGAGCACCGGGAGCACGCTCTGCCAGACCTCGTCCTCGTCCTCCTGCGCCTTGTGCACGGTGAAGATGTCTGTAAACCGCGCGACGGAGGAAACGGAAATATCGTCCTGCACGCCGTAGGCCGCGGCAATTTCTTTGAGCGCCGCGACATAGCCCGCGGCAAGGCTGTGGTTCAGCGTAACGTTTGCCTGTGTTTCTTCCGCGCAGACGACCGACACGTATAAATCGATTTTTCCGCGCGACACACGCTGCTGGAGGTATGCCTTGAGCTTTTCCTCCAAAAAGGCGTAGCCCCTGCTCGTTTTGCAGTTGAGCTCAAAATAACGATGGTTGACCGACTTGATTTCAACGGAAATTTCCCTGCCGTTTATCTTCTGCTCGCTTCTTCCGAAGCCTGTCATGCTCTTTATCATGCGTTTCATTCCCTAATTTATTTTTAAGACGCAAACGTCCTTTGTACAATTCATTATATTTTAGCATTTTGGCCTGGGAATTGCAAGTTCCTTCCGGCAGTTTTACCCAAATATCCGCATACAAGGGCGCTGTGTATGCGCTGTTGCAATCGATAAAAAAATATGATAAAATGAACTGTAAAAATTATCTGCGGGAGGCATAGCATATATGTCAGGACATAATAAATGGAGCACCATCAAACAGAAAAAGGGTAAAAACGACGCCGCAAGGGCAAAGGTTTTTACTAAAATAGGCAGGGAGCTTGCCGTTGCCGTGCGTGACGGCGGTAGCGCCGACCCGTCGGTCAACTCCAAGCTGCGCGACTGCATCGCCAAGGCGAAGGCGAACAACGTGCCGAACGAGAACATCGACCGCATCATCAAAAAGGCGTCCGGCGAAGGCGGCGCGAACGAGTACGAGGCAATCACCTATGAAGGCTACGGCCCGGGCGGAATCGCGGTCATCGTGGAAGCGCTGACCGACAACCGCAACCGTACCGCGGGCGACGTACGCCATTATTTCGATAAATTCGGCGGTAATATGGGCACGCCGGGCTGCGTGTCGTTCATGTTCTCCCAAAAGGGCGTTTTGATTATCGACCGCGAGGAATGCGATTTGGACGAGGACAGGGTCATGGAGGACGCGCTCGAGGCGGGCGCTTCCGACTTTCAGGCGGACGACGACGCGTTTGAGATTTACACCGAGCCGGAGGATTTTTCCGGCGTAAACGGCGATTTGACGGCAAAGGGCTATACCTTTGCGTCAGCCGAGGTGGAAATGGTGCCGAGCACCTATACAAAGCTTGCGGATGAGGAGCAGGTCACAAAGATGCAGAAGCTGCTCGATATGCTGGAGGACAACGACGACATCCAGAATGTCTGGCACAATTGGGAAATGGAAGACTGATTCAGGCAAAACTGCAAACGAGCCGGATGCTGCTGCGTCCGGCTTTTTTCAGATAAAATGGAGCTGAGACGAAACTCCTGCTGCCATGTTTGGAGGGCAAGCCATGCGGACAATGACGATTGAAAAAAATGACGCGGGCCAGCGGCTCGATAAATTCATACAGAAGCGGTTCCAGACGATGCCGAAATCGCTCCTGTACAAATACATCCGCACCAAATATATTAAGGTAAACGGTAAAAAATGTACCGCCGATACGAAGCTTTATGAAGGCGACGTGCTGACGCTCTACATCCGCGACGAGTTTTTTGAGGCAAAGCAGGAGCGGCACTACGACTTTTTAAAGGCGCCCTTAAAGCTCGGCGTCGTATATGAGGACGAGAACATCATCCTGCTCGATAAAAAGCCGGGGCTGATTGTCCACCCGGATGAAAATTACCATTTTGATTCGCTCGTTTCCCGGTTAAAGCATTACCTGTACGAGAAAAACGAGTACGACCCGGAAAAGGAAAACAGCTTTGCCCCGGCGCTTGTCAACCGGATTGACCGCAACACGGGCGGGCTTGTCATCGGCGCGAAAAACGCGCAGGCCTTGCGCATCTTAAACGCGAAAATGAAAAACAGAGAAATCAAAAAATATTACCTGTGCCTTGTCCACGGGCGAATGAAAAACAAGAGCGGTACGCTTTCCGGCTTTGCGGTAAAGGACGAAAAGAAGAACCGCGTGGACGTACGCGCAAAAGAAACGGAGGGCGCGAAGGAAATTAAAACACGCTACACGGTTTTGGAGGAGCTGCCGGACAACACGAGCCTGCTTGAAATTGAGCTTCTGACCGGGCGCACGCACCAAATCAGGGCGCATTTGGCGTCTATCGGTCATCCGCTGCTCGGCGACCGGAAGTACGGCAGGCGCGAAAACAGCGGCAGCCCCTTCCCCTACCAGGCGCTCTATTCGTATAAGCTCGTTTTTGATTTTCAAGAGGAATGCGGGCTGCTCGATTATTTAAACGGGCGGGAGTTTAGGGCGGAGCGCGTTCCGTTTTTGCCGCCCGATTTTATTACCGGCGGCAAGGCGCAATGATTTTTTTGAAGCAAGCTGCTTCTTGATATTCTTTATCAAACTTTTATCTTTTTTAAAGGGGAACCACCAAGGGTTCCCCTTTTTTTGAAACGTACCGTTTCATCGTTTTATTGATAGAAGCATTCCGCTTCTTGGATTTTTTCATAAAACTTTCTATGTTTGCTCAAAAGGGAAAAACAATCCGCTGTTTTTCCCTTTTGTAAACCCTTTTCGTCGGTACAAGGGAACCCTTTCGATGGGTTCCCTTACGGCTTCCGGGCGGCAAAGCATCACGCCGCCCTTCGCCTATCCCTCCACAGCCGATTCAAGGAGCGAAGCCCCTTGAAAATCTCCCTAAGAGAAAGCGGACTACACATGGATTCAATGAATTGTGTAGAAGACGTAGACAAAAAAGCATATAAAGTACCACACCTACGAAGTATTCCGCGCGAAGGCGCGGCGCACAGCGGTCCCGTAGTATTCATTCTACATCCTGCACATAAAACGAGGAGCGACCACAAATTCTATAGCACCCCCGAAGGATTCTTAAGGGAACTCTTCAGGTTCCCTTAAGTCGGCGGAAAGGTGATTGCAAAAGAGGGAAACCGCCGAAACGGTTTCCCTCTTTTGATCAAAACATAGAAAGTTTTATGAAGAAAGACAAGAAGCAGGATGTTTCCTGAAAAAGAAAAGCAGTAAGCTTCAAAAATGGCGGCGCATAAGCGCCGCTTTTTTACAGTGACCGCGGAAGGTGAAATATTAACTCTATAAGGTTAATATTTCACTCTATAGAGATAATACACAAATTAAATGAAAAAATGTGTTGATTTTTTACACAAATCATTGTATTCTTAAGAAAATAAAGAAAGAAGTGATTACCTTGTCAGAGAACCAAGAGCGATTAACCGCAGAGAAAAACACGAATGAAATCCATGAGGAATTCCGCCTCGCGCTGACCGACCTGTTGAGCGACGCGTACGCAATCGAACACTACGCGGAGGAAGAACAAAAAGAGGACGCCCTCTACTCTCCTGCTGTGACCAAAGAATACAGGCAGCGGCTGGAGGATTTTTTAGCCCAGCATACACAGGATGTATTGATGCTTGGCACACGGCTGCTCCATTGCGCTAAAAGGGCTGAAAAGCCTGGGACATAAAAAAGGAGCGGGCAAAAAACCGCTCCAATTCGTTATTCTTCCTCTTCCCCCGGCTCGCCGGCGTAATACTCTTCGAGTAGGGAGCGCTTAATCATACGCCCGTTGTGGAACACATATTCCTCGTTTCCCTTTGCCTTTTCGCGCAGAAGGCTTTCCGCCTCCGGGTCGTCCTCCAGCGCCTCCTCCAGCGACTGGGAGGGTGCTTCCTTCCCGCCCTGTTCCTTGCCCTTTTCCGCTTCCTTTTGGCCTAAAATCAGAACCTTTTCGATTTTTGGAAAAGTAAAATAGTTGATAATTACCGAGACATAACCCGGAACCACCAAAACCGCAAGCACGCCCGCGATGATAAGGTTCGCGGTATAATTGCCCGTAAGCATGAAAATGGTACTGACAACGGCGGTCAGCACGACGATTCCAAGCAGCGCGCACAAATTTGCCGGCAGCTCCCATATTGCCATAAGCGCCGCGTTTTTATAAATATGGCGCAGCTTCTGGTCGATGGTGACCGTAATGAGCGGAACATAGAAAAACAGGAACACCAAAAACAGCATGACAATCAGGCAGAAGCCGAACAGGAAATAGAACATCCCGTTGGTTTTTGCCGCCGCGTAATAAAACACGATGGAAAAATAATCGATTAAAACGGCCAGGTACATAATCACGCCGTGAATCAAAAACTGCTTGAAATTATTTTTAAGCCCCTTCATAAACGTCTCGAAGGGCTTTATCTGCTTACCGCGCACCAGCTCCCGCGTCACCTGCGTCATGCCCGCGTAAAACGGCATACAGATGAGTACCGGCAGAAGCTGGAAGAAAATATTGAGCGGCATCACATATTCGCCGATGAGCCACACAACCAGCGTAGACACAGCAAGCGGAACCGCAAACAGCAGGTTTGCGATGAGCAGCTTCGGGTATTTTTTGAACAGGCAGGCAAACAGCTCGCCTAAGCTGCGCCTCGATGTCGTCTTTGTATCGGTTAAGGCCATTTAGAATTCTCCGTTTCGTTGAACTTCCTTGTTATTTTAACATAACACGCCGGAAAAGAAAACTATCCCTGATACAATTCAGGTTTTATGTAAAATGAAATATGCCGGAAAAGCACATGGAAAGCAATACGTCCACGCCCGCGGCCATTGCCGTTAGAATAAGGAAATAGCTGCTTTTGAGCAGGTACTGCACAAACTGGGGCGGCGCGTATTTTTTTCCCTTGAGGCGGTCGGGCAGCAGCGTGTAAAGCATCGTTTTGGAAAAATAAAACGCTTCTTTTCCCTGCAGCAGCAGCGCGACCGACGACAAAAACGCGCCGGGCAGCATCAGCAGCAGGTAAAAGCCGAGCCCCTCTAGCCCATAAGCGCCGCAGAGGTATCCCGCGCACAGGCCCGTTCCAAAGCCCTTGAAGAACGAGACGATGGGCATGATAATCGTTCCCCACGCCGTAAGCCCCAGCAAAAAATGCGAGAGGTAAAAAATAAAATAAGAGGTAAGCGACGCGGCGAAGGTAAGGAAAAGCGTCTGTTCAAGCCTTGCCTTAAAGTTCGTGATGAACAGAAAATCGAGGCTTTTTATCATCTGTTCGTCCGCCTGCCCGGCGCTTAAAGACCCGAAAACCATCCCGATTACCAGGGCAAGTCCCAGAAAAATGAGCACGCCGTAGCGTTTGAGATAGTACGCCACATCCATCTTTTTGATTCCCGCGTTCGGGATAGATAAAACAACACCCTTCATAGCAGCACTCCCGTTCCTGTCAACGTCTTTTGTCCTACAGGAATATATGAACGGGAGGGACAAATTATGCCCTGCTGTTATTCGGGCGGCGCTTCGTCTAAATTTTGATTTATTGATTATTTTTACTGCGATTTTTTAGCGCGAGCATAGAAAACAAAACCGCGATACAGCAAAGCAGAAGTACGATTCCAACCGTTTTATTTGCCTCCAGCGCAATAACGAAAACGCTCGCTATGCAGCCTAATATGGAGCAAATCATACCGATACCAGTTCCGGTGATTATCATTTTTTTCTTATCCATATTGACCCTTTCTCTCTGATGCTCTTATTTCAATTAATTTCCTATTTCCTCGGCGCGGCGCGTACAGCTTGCCATCGCTTCCTTGATTGCTTCATAGAAACGGTTCTGCTCGAGCGTCTTGAGCGCCTCGAGCGTCGTACCGCCCGGTGAGGATACCTTTTTAATGAGCACGCCGGGCGTATCGCCAGAATCAAGCAGCATCTGCGCGCTGCCCTGGAGCGTCTGGCAAATCAGGCGCATGGCGGCCTCTTCGTCGATGCCCTGCTCCTTCGCGTAATCCGCCATCGCCTTTGCAAACAGGTACACATACGCGGGGCTGCTGCCGTTTACCGCGATGATGGTGTTCATCTGGCTTTCGGGCAGGATTTCACACACACCGGAAAGCGCGAACATATTGTATACGGTTTGAAAATCCTCATCATTGATGTTTTCAGACGGGCAGAGCGCCGACGCGCCCAGCCCCAGCAGAAGCGGCGTATTCGGCATAATGCGCACGCACGGGCAGTTGCAGCACAGGGCTTTCCTGACAAAATCGATGGAAATACCGGCCGCGATGGAAACGAACACCTTTTCTTCCGTAATGTCCGCGCGCAAGGGCGTGAGCACATCCTTGTAATTCTGCGGCTTGACGGCAAGAACGATAATCCCGCAGGCCTCGACAACGCGCCTGGCGCTGTCGTGAACCCTGACGCCCCTGTCCGCCATCGCGGTGAGCTTGCCGTTGTCGATATCGAACACATGTATGTCCGACGGCGAGAACGCCCCGTTCTTAAGCATGCCGTTGATGATTGCGGCCGCCATATTTCCGGCGCCGATAAAACCGATTTGCTTTTTCATAAAAAAGTCCTCCCTGCGCAAAACGAGGCTGAAAGCACGGCTTTCGCCGGACCTTCAGCCGGTTTGCTGATGATTATAAATGATTGCGCGAAATTAGGCTTTCGCATTATAATTTTTTCCCCGCTATGATAACATGATTGCTCGCGCCCAGTATAGATTTTTCCCTGCACACGCTGTAATGATAGCCGCACCAGGTCTTAAATTCGCCCTCCGTCCAGCCATCAACCTTGCCGGCAAATAACGGCGTAAGCCCATCCTGGGCGAAATGGTCGGTTACCGCTACGTTATAACGCGCATACATTTGCTCCATTTCAGACGCGGTTGAATAATAGGTATCCGTCCAAAAGCACTTCTCGTCGTCATGCGTTAAAACGCCTGTCCCGATAATCTGCTTTGCGAGCCGTTTGTCTAAATATTTACTGTCCGATAAGGCGGCAAACTGGAAAACATAATAACGCGGTATATATGCGGTAAACAAAAGGCCGCCTTTTTTCAGTACCCGCAGGCATTCGGACATGCACCTATCCCGCTGCTCTTCCGATATTAAATGGTAGAAAGGACCCATATTCAGCACGGCGTCGAACGATTCATCCGCAAAGATATGCATATCTGACGCGTCTAAAACAGCCGTCCGCATTTGGTATGCTTTCTCTTTTAAGCTTTGATTGATAATTTCTATATGCCTGGGCGTAATATCGGAAGCGGTGACCTGATGCCCTTTATCAGCCAGGTAAAACGAATAAATACCCGTGCCCGCGGCACAATCCAATATCTTCATCTTTCCGCTTAGGTGTTCATCTAAAATGCGGGCCGTCGTAATAAATTCAATTTTTCTGGCATGGTTCGTGGTCAGCCTGTTTTCTTCCTGGTAATTCTGATAGGTATCCACTACATAGTTCCGCACAGAGGTATCCTCCATCAGTCAGTATTTATTGGGAGAAAACGCCGGTCAGCAGTTCCAGCGGTATGCCATATTGTATTTGTTGGATGAGCCGTCCCTTGCGTAATCCCCATAGAAGAAAACCTCAAGCTCGTCGATGCGCCTGTACAAAAGGCCCCAGACGCACTGGCCCCCCGCGTGGTGCCATTGAATCAGCTCGCCGATGACCGCGTTTTTATTTACAAGGTTTAAATTGCGCACGCTGGTAGAGGCAAAGGTAAGATATTCGCTCGCGCAGTAGCCGGTCGTACCGTCGGACAGCTTGACCTTGTACCAGCTGCTCGTCGTTTTTTCAACCACCGTAACCTTTGTGTTATAGGTCATTACGGTAATGATGTTATAGCCTGTTCCCGGCCCGGTGCGCAGCATCAGCCCGTCGGACGAGTTGACATACGCGGTCGAGCCTGTAGGCGCGGTCGAGCCGGATTCCACACAGTCGAGCAAAACGCGCTTGACGTCGGAATCGCCCAATACGCCCGCCCCAAGATTATACACCATCATAACGAGCGCGTCAAACTGCTGTTGGTTGAATTTTACGTTGTTCGAGCGCATGAAATTATTGACGGCGCTTGTGTAGGAGCTGCCGTTCATCGTTTGGACGAGATAAGCGTACGCCTCATCCTTTGAGATATTGTTATAGAACTGCTCGCCCGCCGTAACGACCTTTCCATAGCCGAGCGTCGGCGCGTCCGACACGAGCGGGTCGTCCGTCACGGCGCTTAAAAAGCCCTCATAGTCCGCGTTGAGCCGCAGCAGGCCGTCGCTTGCGCGCCGTTCGTTGAGCGATACGGTATTCGCGCTCGAAACATTTGACACGAACACCGACGTCTTGCCGTCCGAACAGGTTGACCATACGCCGTTTTTGCTCGTATAGGCCGTAACGGAAAACGTACCGGAATTACTGAATTTCATAGAGCCCTTCCAGATATAATGGCTGCCGGAAGAATCGGTCGTTTTGCTTGTCGCCGCAATGGAATACGCCTTGCCGTTTACGGTAAAATTGAATTTCGCGCCGTCGCGCGTTTTGTCTGTAATCGCGTAGAAGGAGACCGTATCGCCAAGCGCGGCGGAGTTCGGGGAGGTATACGCAAAGCGCACGGGCGCTGCGGCTGTTACCGTAACCGCGCACGTTTTCACCTTACCGTTCGCGCTGGCTGTTATAATCGCAACTCCGGCCTTTTTTGCGTAAACAAAGCCCTTCGAGCTGACGGACGCTACGGCGGTATCGCTGCTCTTAAAGCTTGTGCCTGAGGTATAGCTTTTCAGGTAGAAGGTTTTATCCGCCGCTACGGAGGCTGTCGCATTGGAAAGCGAAACGCCGCCGGGCGATGAAACGACCGTAATGGTATAGGTATTTTTCACCGAGCTTTTCGGGTCCTTGACGGTAATGACCGCCTTGCCCGCGGAAACGCCCGTAACAACGCCGCTTTGCGTGACGGTGGCGACAGACGTATTGCTGCTCGAATAATTGACTGTTTGATTGGCGGGCGTTGTGGACGCTTTGATATAAGCGTGGTTCCCCGTATAAATGGAGGACGCCGTAGAGGTAAGCAGGATGCTGCTGATGGTATCCGCGGCGCTGACCTTGACGGTACAGCTTGCAGAGACGCCGCTGCCGTCAGCCGCCGTACACGTGACCGTCGCCGTGCCCGCGCCAACCGCTGTTACGGCGCCCGCTGAGGAAACCGTCGCGACGGAAGTATTGCTCGACTTCCACGTTACGTTTTTATTCGTCGCGTTGCTTGGGGAGACCGATGCCTTCAGGCTGCCTGTTTTTCCCACGCTCCAGCTAAGGCTCGAGCTGTTGAGCGTAATCGATGTGACCGGCTGGTATACCGTCACCTGGCAGGAAGCCTTTGCCCCGCCGCCGTCGGCAGCCGTACAGGTAATCGTTGCCGTGCCGGGGCCGACCGCTTTTAGCAGGCCCGCTGAAGAAACCGTCGCGACGGAAGTATTGCTCGATTTCCAGGTTACGTTTTTATTCGTCGCGTCGGAAGGCGATACGGTAGGCTTGTAGCTTCCCGTTCTGCCGACCGGCCATTTGATTGCGTATGTATTGAGGGTGACGCTCTGCACGTACTTTGTGTTGGTAACCGTCACCGTACAGGCAGCGTAGGCACCGCCGCCGTCTGTAGCTTTCGCCGTAATGACCGCCGTACCCGCGGAAACCGCGGTAACAAGGCCTGATGCGTTGACCGAGGCGACGGACGGGCTGCTCGTCGACCAGCTTACCGCGCCGCCCGCCGGAGTCGTGGAGGCCATGAGAATTTTTGTGCTGCCCTTTGACAGCGTAACAGACGTTGGGGAAAGTGTGACGCTCTGCGTCTTCTGGCCCGATACCGTCACCTTGCAGGAGGCCGTTTTGCCGGAGCCCATAAGCGCCGCCGTAATGGTCGAAACGCCCTTAGAGAGCGCCTTGAGCTGCCCTGCCGAATTGACTGACACAACGGAAGGATTTGAGCTTTTCCAATTAACCGAAGTCTGCGCCCCCGCAACGCTAGAAAGAAACGCCGTCAGGTTTTTGCTGTCCCCTTCTTCCAGGGAAAGCGCTGTGTCTGACAGATACAAGCTGCCGTTATATGTGTTATTGGAGGAATTCCCCCCAACAATATTGTCCGCGATTGAATTTTCAAACCAGCCGGGATGCGCCGTATTCGACTTGGTGGGCTCGTCGCCGACACTGCCGCCCACGTCGTCCTCATCCTTTGACAGCGTGACGTTTACCGTCGCATAATCCCTGGAAATGTAGCCGGTCTTACCGCTTTTCGCTTTGACCTTTATCCATACGTTGTCGGTATTGTCAAGCACGGTCGTGTCCACTCCGTCACTGAGTACCTCGAGCGAGGAATAGCTTGTCCCGGCGCCGCTGCGCAGATTGAGGTAATCGGTCGTCCTTGCCGTGACCTTCATACCGTCGAGCCCGTTCTTGACGGAAATAAAATCGGTGCTGCAGTAGCCCGTCTTCCCGTTCTGCGCCTTTACCTTGATAAAGCCCTTCGAGCTGTCCGCCAAAAGCGAGACGGTCCAGCCCTTTTCCATCAGGCAGACCGATGAATACGACGTGCCCGCACCGCTGCGCAGGTTGAGCGCCGCCGTCGTTTTTACCGTACTGCCCGACGCGGCTGACACCCCCGTCATGCCAATTGCAAATACAGATAGTAAAATAGTAAAAGAACAGATAACAGAGATTACTTTTATGTAAGATTTATGTCCCGTTTGTGCGGGTTTTGAATTGGATAGCATTTTGGCGCTCCTTTCCTTGAATTTTCCCGCGTCCGCGCGGAAAAACAAAATTAAGGTTCAAGCTTTATTATACTATCCGATTCAAAAAATGACAAGTTTTAAACTATACTCTTTGTAATTTAGGTGGATATGACAAGAAAACGCCCTCGATTTATTACAAAATTGACATAAATTTTATTGCTTTCTGATTCCCTTAAACAAATGCTTCCGCCACGCGTGGACATACAAGACGATAAGCCTTGTAACCGCTATGTCATAGACGATGAAGAACACATTGCCCGCAAGCAAAAACAAAAGCGGGACGTAAACACCGAAAATAACGAATTCATCGGCAGGTACGGAAAACACATAGAGCGCAAGGAAAAACGCGGCGACCATACTGGCGTTGAACACCGCAAGCTTTAAAATACGCTGCGGCCACTTTTTCGTAAGCGATTCAATCCTTGCCTTGAGAATGGGGTAAAAGCCGAAAAACATGACGAAATACAAGGCGGCCTCCTTGTCCCCCGCGAAGAACAGGGACAGGAGGGAAATGACCACGAACACGGCCCAGGCCCATTTCGCGCCGAGCTCAATGACGATGACGATTAAAAGGATGCCCGCAAGAGCGGGACACGCGTAGGTGCCTATTGGGATAAACCCGGTCAGGAGCATAACCACCAGGCTGAGCGCGGCCATTACGCCGCCGAGCGCCACCTTGAAGCTTTTGTTCATCGCGACATTCCTCCATAAAAAAGGGAACGCTTTCACGTTCCCTCGCTTTTCTTCATTAGCAGCAGGGAATCAAATCCCCGCCCATGCATTCGCAGCAGCAGTCCGCACAGCAAAGGCCTGAGCACAAGTCGCAGGTAGAGCATCCGCCGCCGACCGGCTGCTGGGTATTATAGCCGCCGTAGGCGCCGCCTCTTCTGCTCTGGACGTAGCCCATCGCCTGCCGGTACTCCCCGTTGCCCGGGTCCATAGAGCACGCAGTCTGCATGTGCTTATACGCCTCTTCCGTCCAGCCTTTTTTGAGCATGATTGTGCCTTTTAGGAAATGCCATTCCGCGTCGCGCCCCTGGGCGGGCACCCCGTCGAGAATCTGCTCCGCGTCGGCAAGGCGGCCGGTCTGGATGAGCACCCTGACGTCGGAGTACTTCGAGGACGAGCCATACCCCGGGTTCGCGTTGTAATAGCCGTAGCCGCCGCCCGGATTCCCCGCGCTGCCGCCGTTTCTGCGTGCGTTCATGATGGTGTCGTACGCCTCGTTGACTTCCTTCATTTTTTCAGAAGCAACGTCTGAAAGCGGCGTGTCCGTGTAATTGTCCGGATGATATTTTTTTGCAAGATTCCGGTAAGCCGTCTTGATTTCTTCTTCAGTGGCTTCCCTGGAAACACCCAAAACCTGATATGGATCCTGCTGCATAACCTTTTATTACCCCTTTATACCGGTATCCGTACCGTTTGCGGACGGCGCCGGTTCTTCCAACTTTTCTTCCCTAATTTGTTCGGGAGCAACCTCCCGTTTATCGAACAAAACTTTTTTCTGCATCTGAGCGATTCCCGGCCCTGTGATATTTTCGATGATTTCCCGGAACACATGAAGCTCCATCAGGTGAAAGGCAGAAAGCATCATACTGACGTTACAGTTCAAAACCTCGTTGCAGTACCGGCTTTCCTCCTCTTTTGTAAGAGGCGCCCGCCTTTCCTCAAGCTCCTTTAGAAACGGGTTAAAGCTCCCGCTTTTTTTGTCCTTCTCCATGTCGTCCGCGGCGTCGATTAAATAAATCCATTTCCCCAGATAATAGCCAAAATGGGAGTAAACCTTCCGCTGTGTTTCATTTTCCGCCATGCGCCCCATGAGCTGCCGCATCATGCGCGCCGTAGGGTCGGCCGCACGGTCGAGAGAGCATTCGGGCGTTCGCTCCGCCTCAAGCTGTTCCCGAAGCATCTGGGAAACGATTTCGTCGAGCGGAGAAAATTCTTTCAGCGCCTTTTTGCGCCAGCGGCCCGCTATGGGCTTTAGCAGCCATTTAAAAAGCGCTTTCAAAAAGGAATCGTCCGCGATGTCGTCGAGCAGCTTGTAGTAAAACGTTACGACGCTGAGCGCCGCCGCCTCCCTGAGCGTATCCTGCGAGCCTTTACAGAAGGTGCATTTTTTCAGCGGGTTGAACGTACACCTGCCCTGTTCGAAGCCGGGGCATTCGCCCATGAGGCTTACGCGCACCATTGCGTAAAACGTGCAGTCGTAGCTCAGGATAAAACGGGAGAGTATCCCGTAGTCCTTGCCGAGGCGCTTGCACAGCCCGCAATATACACCCTTGTACGCTTCATATTCCTTAATGCGCAAATCCGGCTGGTAGGGCTTGATATATCCGAACAAAAAAATTTTCTCCCTTTTATTATTTTCTTTTCTTATTCTACAATACTTTCCGGCGATTAAAATTAACTAATTGTAAATTTTAACAGCTTTTTGCCTTGTAAAAATCTGTAATCGATATTATAATAAGACAATAATAGGAATTCTGGTGGTAATGTGAACGTTTACGACTTCGACAAAACGATATATGACGGCGACAGCACCAGGGATTTTTATTTGTATTCTCTAACCAAACACCCAGAGATGCTGAAATATGTGCCGAACGCCCTGTCGGGCGCTTTTTCGCACTATATTTCAAAAAGCTGCACGAAAACACAGTTCAAGCAGAAAATGTACACGTTTTTAACCTGCGTGGACGTTCAAAGGGACGTACCCGCATTTTGGGGCAAAAACCGCCATAAAATTAAACCGTGGTATTTGCGTCAGAAGCGGGAGGACGACGTGATTATCTCCGCTTCCCCGCGGTTTCTGCTCGAACCGGTCTGCGCTGAGCTCGGGGTGCGTTTTTTAATTGCGTCCGAGGTCGACCCCATAACGGGGGTGTACTCGGGCGTTAATTGTCATGGAACGGAAAAGGTCCGCCGTTTTTACGAGATGTTTCCGCAGGGGCAAATCGACGCGTTTTATTCAGATTCCCAGAGCGACCGCCCGCTGCGCGACATCGCGGCAAGCGCCTTTCTCGTTGCGGGCGACAGGCTTACAGACTGGGACTGATGCTTTTTATGCAGCTCCTATCATCATAATAAAGGAAGGAAAGAACCATGAAGAAAGCATTGGCAATCATTCTCTCGGCGCTCATCGTTTTGAGCGCGGCGGCGCTTGCCTCCTGCGACAGCAGCCCGCAGCCCGCAAACGCCTCCCAGGCGGATTCGTCATCCGCGCAGGCAACGGAGACAACGACGGAAAATCCCGACGACGTAAAGGACAAAAACCTTACCTACGCGGAATTTAAAGAATACAAGCTCGAGACCAACGTGCCTGTTAAGAACATTATTTTGATGATTGGCGACGGTATGGGCTTAAACACCATCAAGTGCGCGGAAATCCAGAAGGGCGGCAAATTCGCAACCGCCGCTATGCCCTATACGGCGCGGGTTACGACCGACTCCCTGACCGGCACGACCGACAGTGCGGCCGCCGCGACGGCGCTCGCCTGCGGCGTCAAGACGTACAACAAATATATCGGCGTGGATAAGGACAACGACCCGGTGGAGAGTATTACGGAGGTCGCGAAGGGCTACGGCATGAAGGTAGGCTTTGCCGTAACCGAGCACGTGGCGCACGCAACGCCCGCGGGCTTTACGGCGCACGTGGGAAACCGCGACGCCTTTATGCAGATTTTGGGCCAGCAGCTGAAAGCCGATATTGACGTGATGCTCGGCGGCGGACAGCAGTTTTACAGAAAAGGCGTGAAAAAGCTCGTTGAAGAGCGCGACTACACCTATGTTTCCACACCCGCTGAGCTCGACGCGCTCAAGCCCGGCAAAAAGGTGCTCGGCATGTTCCGGTATGAGAACATCCTCGCGGGCTACAAGCCGTCACTCGAGACAGAAACAAAAAAAGCGCTTGAACTGCTTGAAAACGACAACGGCTTTTTCCTGATGGTCGAAGGCTCCGACATCGACACGCGCGCGGCGCTGCTCGACATGGACGCGACCTTAAATGAAATGAAGGTGTTCGACCACGCAATCGACACGGTGCTTGATTATGCTTCCAAGCATCCGGGCACGCTCGTCATCGTAACGGCCGACCATGAAACGGGCGGCGTTGAGGTTCCTGAAGGCGCGGCCGCAAAAGACCTGACGAGCGACCTGTTCACCTCTGGCGGCGAACACACCAGCACCCCCGTCGGCATTTTCGCAGCGGGCGCGCAGGCCAATTCGCTGTTCGATAAGGAGCTTATCGACAACACCGACGTTGCCAAAATGATGAAGCGCGTGTTAAAACAGAGCCGCGAATATCCGTCTTCCAGCGCGGCGGCATAAGGCGATTTTTTATAAGCACTGATATGAAGGCCCCGCAACGTGCAAGCGTTGCGGGGCTTTATATATTCCCGTATAAGTTTCGGTGGCTTTTTGAATAATCAGAGCCATATAGCGGAAGCAATTACCTCCATAAAGGTAATTCGTATGGCCGCCCAGTGTGGCCTCTGCGTGCTATTACTTTTTTGCCTGCCTTACAATAATCATCGTAGCCGCAAAAAAGCTCAGCGCCGCTCCGGCAAACGCCGGGAAATGCCCTGTAATTCCCGCGATACAAAAGCATATTCCCACAATGTACAACGTGAGACTTAAAATTTTCATGGACGCTCACCCGTTATCGATTGATTTTCCATATTACGCCTTATAATCCCGCATTTTTTCCCTAACGACGCAGTAAATCACCGCCGCCCAAAGCTTCTATTTTATTCCAAGCAGTCCAGCCTGCATATAGGAAGCCCAGAACAGCTCCGCGCAGCGGAAGCCGCATTCTCTCAGAAGCTCCAGATGCTCTGTTATCGTGATGGGAAAATACGCATTGCCGTACCGCTCAATATGCGCGCTGCTTTGCGCGGCGCTCCTGCCGCTTTCCAGCTGGAAGCGCCGCCATCTTTCCAGATACAGCTCTTTCCCCATTTGGCTGTAAGGCGCAAAGTTTTCAAAGGTAAGGAACAGCCCGCCGCTTTTGAGCGCGTTAAAACAGTTTTTTACCGCGCGGCGCCTGTCTTCACGGCTTCCATAATGGTTGACCTGGATTGCCGTCGCCACGTCGAATTCCTCATGAAAAGCAAGCTCCTGTGCCGGGCACAAAATGAATTGAGCGCCGGGAAAAGAGGAAAACCTTTCCTTTGCCGTTTGGAGCATCTCCCGTGAAATATCGCAGAACACAAACCGGCTGATTTCGAGCTGCCGGTATGCGGTTTCCGCCATTTTACCTGTTCCGCAGCCGGCGTCCAGCCAGGAAACGCCTGTTTTTCCCATTGCCGCCACGGTATCCGCGGCCTGATTATAAAATTCCTCATAAAAAGGGAGCGTCTGTTTGATTTGTCCGTCGTATTCATTTGCGCAAAAAGCGGATGGATTGCACATCAGTAAGCTCCTTCCCTAGTACCTTGCCGACGGGCCGGAGAAGCATTATTTTTCAAGGAATTTTTTCAGATACTGCCCCGTGTATGATTCTTCGCACTTCGCAATCTGCTCCGGCGTACCCTGCGCGACGATAAAGCCGCCCTTGTCGCCGCCCTCCGGCCCCAAATCAATGATATGGTCGGCTGTTTTGATGAGGTCGAGATTATGCTCGATGACCACGACGGTATTCCCGCTGTCGACAAGCTTTTGCAGTACGTCGATAAGCTTATGCACGTCCGCGATATGAAGTCCGGTCGTCGGCTCGTCCAGGATGTAAATCGTCCGGCCTGTGGAGCGCTTGGAAAGCTCGGTGGCAAGCTTGACGCGCTGCGCCTCGCCGCCTGAGAGCGTGGTCGCGGGCTGCCCGATTTTGACATAGCCTAAGCCAACGTCGCACAGCGTGCGGAGCTTGCGCTCGATTTTCGGGATGCTGCTGAAGAATTCGAGGCCCTCCTCAACCGTCATTTCGAGTACGTCGTGAATGCTCCTGCCCTTGTACTTGATTTCGAGCGTTTCCCTGTTGTAGCGCTTGCCCTTACAGACCTCGCAGGGGACGTAAACGTCCGGCAGGAAGTGCATTTCAATCTTTAATATACCGTCGCCCTGGCAGGCCTCGCAGCGCCCGCCCTTGACGTTGAACGAAAAGCGGCTGGAGGTAAAGCCGTGCATCTTTGCTTCCTGCGTGGAAGCGTACAGCTCGCGGATGTCGGTGAATACGCCCGTATAGGTCGCGGGGTTGGAGCGCGGCGTCCTGCCGATGGGCGATTGGTTGATGTCGATGACCTTGTCGAGGTGTTCAAGCCCTGTAATGCTTTTATGCTTGCCCGCGCGTGTCTTTGCGCCGTTTAAGTTCGCAGCCAGGTGCTTATAGAGGATTTCGTTGATGAGCGACGACTTGCCTGAGCCGGAAACACCCGTAACACAGACGAACTCGCCCAGCGGAATATCAACCGTAATGTTTTTCAAATTGTTCTGCTGCGCGCCGGTAACGCGCAGCTTTTTGCCGTTGCCCTTGCGGCGTTCCTGCGGCACCTCTACCCTGCGCTTGCCGCTCAGGTACAGGCCGGTCATGGAGCGGCCGCATCTTTTGATTTCGTCCACATCGCCGCAGCAGACGACCTCGCCGCCGTGCACGCCTGCGCCCGGGCCGATGTCCACGATATAATCCGCGGCGTACATGGTATCCTCGTCGTGCTCGACAACGATGACGGTGTTGCCCAAATCGCGCAGGCGCTCAAGCGTTTTCAGGAGCTTGTCGTTGTCGCGCTGGTGCAGGCCGATGCTCGGCTCGTCGAGAATATAGAGAACGCCCATCAGGGACGAGCCAATCTGCGTCGCCAGGCGGATGCGCTGGCTCTCGCCGCCCGAAAGCGTGCCGGACGCGCGAGAGAGCGTAAGGTAGGAAAGGCCTACGCTGTTCAAAAAGCCAAGGCGCTCCCTGATTTCCTTCAAAATTGCTTCGGCTATCATCGTTTCGCGCTCGGAAAGCTTGAGCGAATTGACAAATTCAAGCGCGTCCACAATGGAAAAATCACAAAATTCGCTGATATTGATGCCGCCGACCGTCACCGAAAGGCTTTCAGGCCAAAGCCTGCGCCCGCCGCATTCGTCGCACGGGATTGCGCTCATGAACGACTCGATTTCTTCTTTTATCCAGTTGCTCTGCGTTTCGCGGAACCGGCGTTCCAGGTTATTGATAATCCCCTCGAACTCGGTCTGGTATACGCCACTGCCATACTCGTTTTTGCGCACGACCTTGATTTTCTTACCCCTTGTGCCATAAAGCAGGACGTCAATTGCCTCGTCCGGCAGCTCGCCTATGGGCGTGTCGAGCGAAAACTTGTACGCCTTTGACAGCGCGTCGAAATACATGGCGGCAATCGTGCTGCCCTCCATCGCCCAGCCGCTCGCCTTGATGCCGCCCTGGTTGATGGATTTCGATTTATCGGGCAGGATGAGCATCGGGTCGATTTTCATAAAAACGCCCAGGCCCGTACATTTTTTACACGCGCCGGAGGGGTTATTGAAGGAAAACATCTGCGGCGTAAGCTCGTCGATGCTGATTCCATGCTCCGGGCAGGCGTAGTTCTGGGAAAAGGACAAATCCTTGCCGTCGATTACGTTGACGACAATCAGGCCGCCTGTTAGCGAAGAAGCCGTTTCAACAGAATCGGCCAGTCGTGAGCGGATGTCACTATTTATGACAAGCCTGTCCACGATGATTTCAATCGTATGCTTTTTATTCTTTTCCAGCTTGGCCTGTTCGGACAAGTCGTAAATGATGCCGTCGATGCGCACGCGCACATAGCCGCTCTTCCTCGCGGCGTCGAGCTCCTTTAAATGCTCGCCTTTTCTTGCGCGCACAACAGGCGCTAAAATCTGTATTTTTGTTTTTTCCGGTAAGGCAAGGACGCGGTCGACAATCTGGTCGATGGTCTGCTGCTTGATTTCCCTGCCGCACACCGGGCAGTGCGGAATGCCGATGCGCGCGTACAGAAGGCGCAGGTAGTCGTATATTTCTGTTACCGTGCCCACTGTGGAGCGCGGGTTTTTTGACGTTGTTTTCTGGTCGATGGAGATTGCGGGAGACAGCCCCTCAATGTTATCGACGTCCGGCTTTTCCATTTGCCCCAGGAACTGCCTTGCGTAGGAGGAAAGCGACTCGACATAGCGGCGCTGTCCTTCCGCGTAGATGGTGTCGAACGCAAGCGACGATTTGCCCGAGCCGGAAAGACCGGTGAGCACAACAAGCTTTTCGCGCGGGATTTCGACGTCGATGTTTTTGAGATTATGTTCCCTGGCTCCCTTGACAATTATGTTTTTTAAAGACATGTTTTTATTCACCTGAACCCTTTTTCCTATATCCCTCTTGTTTTAAAAACGGGGCGGGGGCAAGCCCCCGTCCCGTTGCCTCTTTATCCCTGATAAATCAATGATTGATTTCGCCGGTGGAATCGTCCTGTATGGTGGGAATTTCTTCCTCCTCCGGCTCTTCCACATAGGTGCCGTTCATAACGGACATAAACTGCTCATGGTCCATCTTCTCATGCTTGATGAGGAATTTGGCAACCGCGTGAAGCTGCGGCATATGCGCGTTGAGGATTTCCTCACAGCGATTGTAGCTGTCGGTCACGATACGGAAAACCTCTTCGTCGATTTTCGCGGCCGTATCGTCGGAATAATCCTTGACATGGCCCATGTCACGGCCGATAAAGACCTCGTTGCCGCTTTCGCCATAGGCGATTGGGCCTAAAATCTTGCTCATGCCGTATTTGGTAACCATGGAGCGCGCCGTCTGCGTCGCTTTCTGAATATCGCTCGACGCGCCTGTCGAGATGTCGCCCATAATGAGCGCTTCCGCAACGCGTCCGCCCATACCGACGATAATACTCTCTTCCATTTCCTGTAAGGAACGGTAGGATTTATCCTCCGACGGAAGCGGCATGGTGTAGCCGCCCGCCATACCGGTCGGGATAATGGAAATCTGGTGGACGCTGTCCTGCGTTTCGCAGACCTCGAACGCAATGGCGTGGCCCGCCTCGTGGTAAGCGGTCAGCTTCTTTTCCTTTTCGTTCATGACGCGCGTTTTCTTCTCCGCGCCGACGACGACCTTAATGGTCGCTTCCCCAATTTCCTCCATTGTGATAGCCTTTTTGCTCTTCCTTGCGGCGAGCAGCGCTGCTTCGTTCAGAAGGTTTTCAAGGTCCGCGCCTGTAAAGCCCGCGGTCGATTTTGCAACGGTGTCGAGCCGTACGTCGGGCGCAAGCGGCTTTTTGCGCGCGTGCACCTTGAGGATGGCTTCCCTGCCCTTGATGTCCGGGTAGCCGACGACGACCTGCCTGTCGAAACGGCCGGGACGCATCAGCGCCGGGTCGAGGATGTCGGGACGGTTGGTCGCGGCAATCATGATGACGCCCTCGTTCATACCGAAGCCGTCCATCTCTACGAGCAGCTGGTTTAGGGTCTGCTCACGCTCGTCGTGCCCGCCGCCTAGTCCTGTGCCCCTCTGACGGCCGACCGCGTCAATTTCGTCGATGAAAATGATGCACGGGGAATTCTTTTTCGCCTGGTCGAACAGGTCGCGCACACGCGACGCGCCGACGCCGACGAACATCTCAACGAAATCCGAACCGGAAATCGAGAAGAACGGGACGCCCGCCTCGCCCGCGACAGCCCTTGCCAGCAGCGTTTTACCGGTACCAGGAGGGCCGACGAGCAGCACGCCCTTCGGGATGCGCGCGCCCAAATCGTTATACTTTTGTGGGTTTTTGAGGAACTCGACGATTTCCTCGAGCTCTTCCTTTTCCTCGTCCGCGCCGGCGACGTCCTCAAACGTCGTCTTGCGCTTCTCGTCGTTCATATCCTTGATTTTCGCCTTGCCGAAGCCCATCTGCTTGGTCGGGTCGCCGCCCATGCCGGACATCTTGCGGAAGAAATATAGGAACAGCACGACCATGAGCACCGTGATGATGATATTCGGCAGGAGGCTCAAGAGCCATGAATTCTCGTTTGCCGCCTTATAGTCGTACACCATAGGTTTGTCGGGATTTTTCTCGTTATAGACCTTGATATAGTCCCCAATATCTTCCAACATCCGCGCCGGGCTTGGCGCGGTGTATTTGATAATCTGGTTTTTCGCTTTGTCTTCCGGTTGATTCTGCGCGTTGTTGCCGAAAATGTTCGTCTGTGACTGCGGCTGTGTCGCTTCCTCACCCGTTACATCTGTAAGCTTTGCGCCTTCCTTGAGCTTGATTTCCATCGCGCCGGAACCGAGGTCCATCGAAAATTCTTCTACCATATTTTTTTCAAACAACTGGACGATATGGGAATATTTGATGGAAACCTGCGGCTGCGACCATAAAATCGTCGCGACGACAAGAATCAGCACAATCGGGATGCCGAGGTATATCAGCAGGTTACGCAGCAGCGTCTTGTTATTTTTCTCCAATATGTTCACTCCTTAGGATAGTATATGTAAAACAAAAGGCGTTTAATCAGAATAGATTTCCGGCTTTAATACGCCGATATATGGAAGATTGCGGTAATACTCGGCATAATCGAGCCCGTAGCCGACGACGAACTCGTCCGGGATAACCGCGCCGGTGTAGTCGACCGGCACGTCCTTTTTGCGCCGGTCAGGCTTGTTGAGGAGCGTACATAATTTTACGCTGCTTGCGTTCTTTGCCTTGAGATAGTCGAGGATAAAGCTCAGCGTTACGCCGCTGTCGATAATATCCTCCACGACGAGCACGTCGCAGCCGTCAATCGGAGCGGACAGGTCTTTTAATATGTTGAGCCTGCCGCTGCTTTCCGTACCGCTGCCATAGCTCGATGTTACCATAAAATCGATGCTGCACCTTGTCTTGACCGCGCGCATCAAATCCGCCATAAAGACGGCGCTGCCCTTTAAAAGGCCGACCATCACAAGCTTTTTGCCCTGGTAGTCGCGGTCAATCTGCTGCGCAAGCTTTTGCACAATCGCTTTGATTTCTTCTTCGCTTAACAGTACCCTTTTAATATCCTTTTCCATAATTCCCTCCGAAGCAAACGGAGCTTACTCCTCCGCCGTTTCAACATTGATAATGAGAACGCGCTGTGTTTTATCGGAAACGGCGGCATGCCGCGACACACCGAGCCCGTCTATCCACAAAACCTCGCTGCCCTGAGCGAGCAGAAGAATTTTACCGCGCTGCTCGCGCGGTATTTTGTATTCGTTAAAGAGCTTTTTTACTGTTTTCGTACCGTTTTTACCCATGGGTGAAAACGTGTCTCCTTCCCTTCTTGTTCGGAAGGCAGGATGTTTACTTATTATAGCATAATCCATGGAGTTATTTAATAACTTTTTGTTAAATTTCGTTTTTTTGTCATATTCCATTTTGGAGCAGACGCAAACGCTTAATTTTTTGGTGTATTTCGTTAGAGAAACTGCATCAGTCAGGGAAATTTCCCACTTTTCGGCAGGTTCCTCCTTTTGCACGATGCGGAACATTCCCTGCGATACGGCGGCGTACAGGCCGCACGGCAAATCGCACGCGCCGACGCCCTCATAAATGGCCCCGCAGACGGCCTCGATATGCTTTTGTTCAAGGCACCGGCAGGAAAACGCTTTTGCGCACAGCATAACCGCACGCGCAAGCACCGGCGCGGGTAACGCCGCAAGGCTTTTGCGGGAGTATGTCCCGTTTTCAAGGCGCGCGTTATCGAGCGCGTTTTTTGCCTGTTCCATGAAATACGCCTCGTCACGCGCGAGCGTTTCGGACAGGCGGAGCACGCCCTTTTCAAAGCTTGGATTGATTTCCTTGCACAACGGGACGAGATGGTGGCGCAGCCTGTTGCGCGTGTAGTCGTCGTTTAAATTGGTGGAATCCGTAAGGTACGGTACATGGTTTTCCCGGCAGTAGGCCTCCACCTCTTCGCGCGTTATCTCGATAAGCGGGCGGACAATATCGCCGCGCACAGGCTTAATTCCGCTAAGCCCGCGCATGCCCGTCCCGCGTATCAGGTGGAACAGTACGGTTTCCGCGTTGTCGCTTGCCGTGTGGGCGGTCGCAATCTGCGCGCCGTACTTTTCAGCAAGCTCAGAAAAAAAGCGGTAGCGCACGTCCCTGCCGCACGCCTCCGTCCCCTGCCCGCGCTCCTTTGCAAGCGCGTTTACATCGGCGTGAAGCACCTCAAATGGAACGCTGTGCTCCTCACACCAGCTTCGCACGAATTCCTCGTCGCGCTTTGCTTCTTCCCCGCGCAGCCCGTGGTTCACATGCGCGGCTATAACGGTAAGGTTCCAGTCTTTTCTTAACAAACAAAGAAAGTGAAGCAGGCACATAGAGTCTGCTCCACCCGAAACGCCGGCGACAACGCTGCCGCCGGGCTCTAACATCCGGTATTTTTCTATGGTTGTGAGGATTTTAGTCTCCACGGCCCACCTCCGGCGCGGTAAAGCGCATAAACTCGCCCTGCCAGTGGAGCTTGACCGAGCCCGCCTCGCCATGGCGGTTTTTCGCGACCAGGCACTCGCCGCTGTTCTGGTCGGCGCCGTCCTCGCCCGCGTCCTTTTCATAGTAGCCCTCGCGGTAGAGAAACAGCACGATGTCGGCGTCCTGTTCGATGGAACCGGAGTCCCTCAGGTCGGAAAGCTGCGGTCGATGGTCGGTTCTCTGCTCGCTCGCACGGGATAACTGCGATAGCGTAATAACAGGCACGTCGAGCTCTTTGGCCATGATTTTCAGGTTTCTGGTGATTTCGGAGATTTCCTGTACGCGGTTGTCCGTTCTCCTGTTTCCCGCCATCAGCTGCAAATAGTCGATGATGACAAGGTCGACGCCCCGAAGCCGCCTGAGCTTTGCCTTCATGCCGGGGACGGAAATGCCCGGCGTGTCGTCCAGGTAAATTTCCGCTTTTCCGAGCACGTCGCCCGCTTCGACCAGCCGCGTCCATTCGTCGTTGTTGAGCTTGCCGGTGCGCAGCTTTGTACCTTCAATCAGGCCCTCTGTGGAAAGCAAACGGGAGCCGAGCTGCTCCTTCGACATTTCCAGGGAGAAAAACGCGACGCGGCGCTTGCCCTTTACCGCGGCGTGGCGCGCGATGTTGAGCGCAAAGCTCGTTTTACCCATACCGGGGCGCGCAGCCAGCAGAATCAGGTCTGAGCGGTTGAGGCCGGTAATCATCCGGTCTAAATCGGCAATTCCGGTTGAGATAGGCTTAATCATCTCGCTGTCCTCGGAATTGAGCAAATCGAGCCGGTCGAACGTCTCGATAATAACCTCGTCGATACGCTGCAGCCCCTGGATGTTTTTCCCTCTGCGGATGTCGAAGATTTTCTGTTCCGCGGAATCGATGAGCGTTTCGGAATCGTATTCTCCCTGCGCCGCCTCTTCCACGATGTCGCGCGCCGCCATAATCAGGCTGCGCACCTCGTATTTTTCGCGCACGATGCGCGCGTAAACCTCTACGTTTGAAATGGACGGTACAATCTCGGCAAGCTGCATCAGGTAGGTCTTTGCGCTTGCTTCGTCAAATGTTTTGTCCTGCTTTAAGCGCTCGTTGACCGTGACGAAATCGACCGTCTTGCCGACCGTGAACATGTCGAGCATGGCGCCGTAAATCGCGCGGTGGTTCGCAAGATGGAAATAGTCCGGCTTGGGCAGAAGCTCCGCTACCTTGTCAAGGCAGGTCGGGTCGAGAAGGATAGCGCCGAGGACGGACTGCTCCGCCTCCGGGCTGTAGGGCATCTTCAGACCGTCGTATCCGGTTGTAATGTTCATTTCCGCCATTTTTTAATCCCATTCCCTTTGCGCAATACGCTTGTATCAAGTTCTTTCCCGTTTAAGAAAAGGGGGCGAGCCGCCCCCTTCCGCCGTTATTCCCTATTATAAAGCAATCAGGCTTTTTCTGCAACCACCACGTTGACTGTGGCCGAAATGCCCGCGTAAAGCTTGACGGCGCACTGGAAGGTGCCGTACGCCTTGATGTCGGTATCGAGTGTAATTTTACGCTTGTCGACCGCAATTTTGAGCTGGTTTTTGATTTCCTCGCTGATTTCCTTCGCCGTAACGGAGCCGAACAGCTTGCCGCCCTGGCCCGCCTTCGCGTAAATCTTGATGGTCGCGCCATCGAGCTTTGCCTTGGCGTCGTTCGCGGCGGCTTTATCGGAATCGATTTTAAACTGCTTGGACTGCTCCGCGTTTTTCAGCTCGTTCATTGCCTGTGTGTTCGCTTCCTTGGCAAGCTTTCTGGGCAGGAGGAAGTTCCTTGCGTAGCCGTCGGAGACGTTAACAAGCTCTCCCTTTTTCCCGCTGCCCTTGACGTCCTGTAAGAGTATGACTTTCATATCGGTTCCCTCCAGTAAATTCTGTGCGATTTATGAATCGAGATGGCTTACAATCTCAATCAGCTTGTCGCGCACCGCGGTAAGCGGCTGCCCTTCAATTTGGGCGCCTGCCATCGTTTGGTGGCCGCCTCCGCCGAGCTGCTCCATAATGACCTGTACGTTCACGTCGCCGAGCGAGCGCGCCGAAACGTTGACGCAGCCGTCCGCCGAATAAATGACGAACGAAGCGCGCACGTCCTGCAGCCCCAGAAGCTCGTCTGCCGCCTGCGCGGCTGTGACCCTGACGTCCGGCGGTACGTCCTCTGCGCACGCCAAAGCGCAGGAATTATAGATTTCAGCCTGCGAAACAAGCTGGTATTTTGCTTTATAAGCGTCGATGGAATTAGAAAACAGCCGTTTGACCTCGACCGTGTCCGCGCCGCGCTGGCGCAGGTAGGCGGCCGCCTCAAACGTGCGCACGCCCGTTTTGAGGACAAAATTCTTCGTGTCGAGCATAATGCCTGACAGGAGCGCTTCCGCCTCCAGCCTGGTCAATACGTTGTCGCCCAGGTACTGCACGAGCTCGGTTGCCATCTCCGAAGCGGAGGAGGCGTACGGCTCATGGAAAAAGACGACGGAATTTTCTATCCGGTTGACCATCATCCTGTGATGGTCGATAACGACGACCTGCTTACATTTCTGGTAAATCTCGGAGCTTTCCAAAAACGCCGGCGAATGGGTGTCCACCACAATCAAAAGCGTCTTGTCGTTCACCGCGCCGAGCGCTTCGTCCGGCTCCATAAACATATTGGCGCCGCCCGCGTTTAAAAAGCTGTCGATAAGCGGCCTTGCGAGCGACTGCTCTTTCCTTACGACGACATGCGCCGGCTTTTGCAGCGCCTTTGTAATGGCGCTCCACAGGCCGATTGCCGCGCCCACACAGTCTAAATCTGAGTTTTTATGGCCCATTAAAAGCACATGGGAGCTGCCCTTGATATGCTCGGACAGGGTGCTGGCGATAACGCGCGTCCTGACCTTATCGAATTTTTCATAGCCCTTGGAAACGCCGCCGAAGAACCTGAATTCGTCCTTCGTTTTGACGGCAACCTGGTCGCCGCCGCGGCCGAGCGCCATTTCAAGCGCCCTGCGCGCCCAAAGCTCGCTTTCCTTAAAGCCCTGCGCGCCGCGCCCAATGCCGATGGAGATGGTCGCTTCCCTGTTGTTAGCAAACTTGATGCCGCGGATTTCCTCAAGAATCGGGAATTTTTCTTCCACGAGCTTGCGCACGAAGCGCTCCTCAAAAATCACCATATAACGGCTTCCGGAAACCTTTTTAAATAACGCGTTGTATTTTGCCGCCCATTTTTGAAGCGCGTTTTCAATGGTTACAACAGCGTGCGCGCTCTGCTCGTCGTCGTTTTCCCGCTCGAACTCCTCGCGGTTGTCGAACAAAACCATCGCGACGGCCGGCCTGCTTTCTACATATTCCTTCGCTGTGTTCTTGTAATATGTATCGTCGATAAAATAAAGAACCGCGCCGTCCGCCACCGAACAGGCAAGCACCGTATAGCGCCTGTTCCCGTAGGAAACGTCAGCGCTGCCATGATGCAGGATTTCGTCGACGGTAAAGCCCGGTATGTACTGGCTGATGAAGTCGCCTGTTGCCTCCCGCCCGCTGCACAGGCGGTCTTTGAACTTCTGGTTGTACCACATGACGTCGCCCTGGTCGCCCGCGACGACGACGGGGACGGAAAATTTCTCGAGATAGCTCGTATTGACCCCCTTGATACCCGCGAGCGCGCTTTTGACGACGCGCGCCGTATACCGTTCAAACCGCTTGAGGTTGACGTAAACGAGCAGGATGGAAAGGATGGCGACAGCAATTTCGATATAGAAGATATAAATATTCCAGCGGATGGAGTAGAGCGCCATTCCAAGAATGACGCCGGAAAAAATCAAAAAATAGGGAGACAAGGTCCAAACCTTTTTTTTCATTACCATACTCCTTCCGCCGGAACCAATATTCAAACGCTGACTCAGACCTCCATGATAATCGGCAAAATCATCGGGGTGCGTCTGGTCCTGTCGTAAATGAGGTGCGAAACCTCATCCTTGATTTTATTTTTAATGACGTTCCATTCGTGGATGTTGTCGTATGCGCAGTCGTTGAGTACGGCCTCTGCGGCCTTTCTCACCTCGTCGAGCAGCATTTCGGATTCCCTGACATACACAAAGCCTCTTGAAACAATATCCGGTCCCGCGATGAGATGCGCGTCGTACGCGTCGATGGACGCCACGACGATAATCAGGCCGTCCTGTCCAAGGTGCTTCCTGTCGCGCAGGACGATGCTTCCGACGTCGCCGACGCCCAAACCGTCGACGAACACCTTGCCCGCCTGGACGGATTCGAGCTCCTTGAAATAATCCTGGTTGATTTCAATGACGCTGCCGACGTCGCCCACAAATACGTTTTTATGCTCCATGCCCATGCTGTAGGCAAGGTTTGCGTGTTTTCTCAAATGCTTCTGCTCACCGTGCACCGGAATAAAATACTTCGGCTTTGTAAGCCCATGGATAATCTTTAATTCCTCCTGGCAGGCGTGGCCTGAAACGTGTACCTCGTACATTGACTCGTAAACGACCTCGCAGCCGCGTTTCAACAGCTCATCCACAACGTTCCCGACCATCTTCTCGTTGCCGGGAATCGGGTTCGCGGAAATAATAATGAAATCGCCCGCGCCGACCTCAACCTTGCGGTGGTCGGCAAACGCCATTCTCGACAAGGCCGACATCGGCTCGCCTTGGGTACCCGTCGTGACAAGCACGATTTTTTCCTTCGGGTAGCGCTTTAACAGGTCGATATCGATAATCACGCCGTCCGGCACGTCCAAATAGCCGAGCTCCGCGGCGACTGTCATGTAGTTTATCATGCTGCGCCCGGATAAAGCGACCTTCCTGCCGTAATGCGCGGCACAGTTGATAATCTGCTGGACCCTGTTGATGTTGGAAGCGAAGGACGCGATGATAATCCTGCTTTTTTCCGCGCGCTTAAAGAGCGTTTCAAACGAATCGCCGACCTTCTGCTCAGTCATGGTAAAGCCGGGGCGCTCGGCGTTGGTTGAATCCGCAAACAGAGCGAGAACGCCCTGCTTGCCCAGCTCCGCAAAACGGGCCAAATCTATCATTTCGCCGGCAATCGGCGTACAGTCGATTTTAAAGTCGCCCGTATGCACGAGCGTGCCCGCCGGCGAATGGATGGCTACGGCGGCTGCGTCCGGAATGGAATGGTTGACGTGTATCATCTCCACGTCCATGCAGCCAAGCGAAATCGTATCGCCCGCGTTTACTTTATTGAGCTTTGCTTTATAAAGGAGATTATGCTCCTTGAGCTTGTTTTCCACAAGGCCGAGCGTCAGGCTCGTGCCGTAAATCGGGAAATTCATATTCTTGAGCAGATACGGGATAGAGCCGATATGGTCCTCATGGCCGTGCGTAATGACTAGTCCCTTAATCCTGTCCTGGTTTTCCTCAATATAGCTGAAATCCGGAATGACCAAATCGACGCCGAGCATGTCGCCGTCCGGGAATGCCATGCCGCAGTCGAGGATGAACATATCGCCATTGCACTCGAAAACGGTAATATTTTTGCCGATTTCATTTAAGCCGCCGATAAACGCGACCTTGATGGACGGCTTTTTCGCGGGTCTTCTGCCCGGCTGTCTCTTTCTCTGCGGATAGCGCTGCGTCTTTTTAGCGGCCTCCGCCGGTTTTTTGGCGCTGCCGCGCGCCGGGGCGGCCTTCTTCTGCCCGTTCTCCTTCGCCGCCGTTTTTGCAGCCGGCTTGGCGGCCGGCTTTCTGGAAGCCGTCTTCTTCTGAGACGGCTTATTCTGATTGTCTGATGTCACAAATAAACCTCCAATTTCTTTCGTTATGTATTGACTGTATTGTATTGTTTTATTCTGTGCCGCAAACGGTGCCCCATGCACAGAGTCATCGATCATTTAAAACACATTTTCTTCAAACAAAAAACGAATCCGGTCACATACGTTGCATCCATTTTATTCTATTTCAACGGTACTGTCAAGTGCCGCGTATGGGCACCTTTTTTTCCTTTGCGGCAATTTACTCCATTAATTCGTTCTGTTTTTCTGAATAGGCCGCGCTTTTTCCCGTAAACTAACAGGGCGGGTGCGCCGCGCGTTTTTTCATTTTGCGCCGGTTTGCCGCTACACATATCATGGCACAATTCTGCGGCAGTTATTCCAACGGATTGAACAATTAAAATCAAACCGGAATTGTTGCATTTGCACCATCATACGCGACAATAATTTTAAAAACGCCGTCTTTAATTTGTGATTTTGTTAAGTTATGCCAGAAGCCGCCGGGAAAGTATTGAAAACGCCTGCGGGAAGGGGTATAATAAGCGCACTACCACAAGATATAAGGAGAATCGCCTTGAAGCACGTTGAAATTTACACCGACGGCGCCTGCCAGGGAAACCCGGGGCCGGGCGGCTGGGGCGCGGTTATGCGCTATAAAGGGACGGAAAAGGAAATATCCGGCGGCGAAAAAAACACAACGAACAACCGCATGGAGCTTTCCGCCGTGATTGAAGCGTTAAAGCTGTTAAAGGAGCCGTGCAGCGTAACCTTGTACAGCGATTCCCAATATGTCTGCAACGCCATTAAGCTCGGCTGGGCGAAAAAATGGCGCGCAAACGGCTGGATGCGCAACAAAAAAGAGCCCGCTTTAAACCCGGAGCTCTGGGACGAGCTTTTAAAGCTCTGTGAAAAGCATACGGTCGAGGTGGTTTGGGTCAAGGGCCACGCCGGACATCCGGAAAACGAACGGTGCGACGCTTTGGCGGTCGCGGCGGCGCGGCGGTATCAATAAATGAATCTGCAAAACGGAAGGTGATATATAGTGAGAAGGATTTACGCCGACAACGCGGCGACGACGAAGCTCTCCCCCAAGGTGCTTGAACAGATGATGCCGTATCTGACCGAATATTACGGCAACCCGTCGAGCCTATATTCGGTGGGCGGGCAGGCTAAAAAGGCGGTCGAAACCGCGAGGCAGGACATTGCGCAGTGCTTAAACGCGCTGCCCGGTGAGATTTATTTTACCTCCGGCGGAAGCGAGTCTGACAACTGGGCAATCAAGGGTGTTGCACACGCGCTTGCTAAGAAGGGCAAAAAGCACATTGTAACCTCTGCCTTTGAGCATCACGCGGTGCTGCATACCTGCGCAGCGCTCGAAAAGGAAGGATTCGAGGTCACATATCTCGACGTACACAGCGACGGCCTGGTCCGCCCAGAGGAACTGGAAGCGGCTTTGCGCGAGGACACGGCGCTCGTTACCATTATGTACGCGAACAACGAAATCGGGACGATTCAGCCTATCTCTGAGATTGGAGCCGTTTGCAAAAAGCACGGCGTGCTGTTCCATACGGATGCGGTACAGGCTGTGGGAAATATTTCGATTGACGTGAAGGAGCAGAACATCGACCTGCTTTCCCTGACGGCGCACAAGCTGCACGGCCCGAAGGGCTGCGGCGCTTTGTATATCAGGCGCGGCGTGCGGCCGGAAATCCTGATTGACGGCGGCGCGCAGGAGCGCGGACAGCGCGCGGGCACGGAGAACGTCGCCGGAATCGTCGGTTTAGCCGCCGCGGTGAAGGAAGCACTTGCCACGATGGACGAGCGCAACGCGCGCATTACGAAAATGAGAAACCGCCTAATTGACGGGCTTTTAAAAATAGAACGCTCCCGTTTAAACGGCGACCGGGACAAACGCCTTGCGGGGAACCTCAACATGTGCTTTGAGGGAATCGAGGGCGAATCGCTCCTTTTAAAGCTCGATTTAAAGGGTATCTGCGCGTCCTCCGGCTCGGCGTGTACGTCCGGCTCGCTCGACCCCAGCCACGTGCTGCTGTCTATCGGGCTGCCGCATGAAATCGCGCACGGCTCGATGCGGCTATCTTTCAGCGACGATACCTCGGAGGAGGACATCGATTATATCCTGGAGACGGTTCCCCCGATTGTGGAATACCTCCGTTCGATTTCCCCGCTTTGGGAGCGCATCGTAAAAGAAAACAATTGACTCGGAAAGGAATGAAGGGTTATGGCATACAGTGAAAAGGTAATGGAGCATTTTGCGAATCCGCGCAATGTCGGAGAAATTCCGGACGCGGACGGTATCGGCGAGGTGGGCAACTCCAAATGCGGCGATATTATGAAGATGTACATCAAGGTTGACGGCGATACCATCACGGACGTACGCTTTAAAACGTTCGGCTGCGGCGCCGCGATTGCGACGAGCTCCATGGCGACCGAGCTTATCAAGGGTAAGACCATCGACGAAGCCTTACAGCTTACGAACAAGGCGGTTATGGAGGCGCTCGACGGGCTTCCGCCGGTCAAGGTGCACTGTTCCGTTTTAGCGGAGCAGGCAATCAAGGCGGCGCTGAGCGATTATTACACGCGCAAGGGCATCGACCCGGTGCCGATTGTCGGCGAAATCAAGGAATGCGACCACGACCATGAGGGGTGCGGGTGCAGCTTGTAATCGATAAAAAGGGGAAAGCAGCTATGCTTTCCCCTTTTTGAACCCTATTTTTTTATTTTAGTATAAACTTTTTATTTTTTGAGTTTTATCATAAAACTTTTCTATGTTAAATCAAAGGTTAGAGAACAGTTGCGGCTGTTCTCTCTTTTTTATTGAAGCATTCTGCTTCTTGAATTTCTTGATAAAACTTTCTATGTTTTGCTCAAAAGGGAAAAACAATTCGCTGTTTTTCCCTTTTGTAAACCCTTTTCGTCGACAGGGAAAACCTCGTCGCAGGTTTTCCCTTGACCCTTTCCAGCCGAGCAAGGGGCTGCGCCCCTTACAATCCCCACATGATAGAAATTGTGACCGTTCCTCGTTTTGTGTACGGGTTGTAGAAAAGATACTACGGGACCGCTGTGTGCCGCGCCTTCGCGCGGAGTACTTCGTGGATACTGTACTTTCTTAGTAACGGAGTACATTGCGGATATGGTAAATACTTGCGCTTTA